>Ga0180431_10007050_pt1 | contig 13199 bp, 10 predicted proteins | sample SS_ome_11_FD_132459 | JGI IMG/M metagenome (GOLD analysis project Ga0180431, IMG submission 132459) | Hypersaline lake sediment archaeal communities from the Salton Sea, California, USA - SS_1_MS_1 metaG | ecosystem: Environmental > Aquatic > Non-marine Saline and Alkaline > Hypersaline >... | reverse complement strand
GGGATTCCATAGCAGCCCTCAGAAAGGATGACTGGCGCAAGCGGGTCATCGGACGAGCCATCCGCCGCTCCACCGTCGTGCCCCTTGCCTGGATTGCAGAAGCGCTGATCATGGGCGATGTGAAGCGGACCGCGACCCTCGTGAGAACCGATCCCGAGCCCGCCTCGGGCCCAGCATGGAAACCAGCCCGGAAACTGCTCTCAGAAATCACGAAAAACGTTGACTGACCCCTATTTGTGGAGGAGTCGGTCGTCGTGGTTCGGAAGGGGCTTCTCCGGTCTTGCCACGCGGATCGGAGGCGGCTATAAATCCCGCCCGGTAGCGCCAAGGCTCGGTTAACTCAGCGGTAGAGTGCATCCTTCACACGGATGAAGTCACTGGTTCAAATCCAGTACCGAGCACCATTTCGGGGCCGGAGACGCGATGGGAGGGCCGCCGGGCGCAGGGCGGCGCGGGTTTTTGCCAGGGCCCGAACGGAGTTTGGCCTCCCAATTCCGGTTGTGAGGCGTATGCTTGCCCCCTGCTCATGAACGAGGAATCGGAATCGCCACGACGCAGTCTGCCGGAACCGGATGCCGTGAAGCGGGAGCCGCCGCCCGCGCCGCCCCCGCCAGACACGCCGCCGGAAACCCCATCCCAAGGGACGGAGGCCGGGGAGATCCCCGGGACCGCCCCGCCCCTCGAGGTGAGGGTGCGGCCGGAACCGGAAGACGAAGGGGAGGTCGTCGCGTCCGATGACGCCAGTTTGCAGGATCGGATCATTGCAGCGGCCATTGACCTTGTGCTGGCGACCGGGTTGTACCTCGGAGCACGGTTTCTGTTGCCGGGACTCCTGGATCACGCGAGTTACGGACTGTGGATCGCGTATATGCTGACGCGAGACTCGCTGCCATTTCTCGATGGACAGAGCGTCGGGAAGAAGGCGCGGCGGATCCGGGCCGTCACCCGGGATGGCGCGGGTCTGAGCGGGAATTGGCAGGCGGGGGTGGTCCGGAACGTCGTGCTCCTGATCCCGCTTTTCCCGCTGGTGGAGCTGTTCGTGCTGATCTCGCGGCACGACGGGCCGAAGCCGCTGCTGCGGCTGGGCGACGAATGGGCGGGGACAAAGGTGGTCACGGAAGCGGCCACCGAGACCCCCGGACCGGCTTGACGGGTCTGTAAGCGGCTGAAAATCAGAGTTTTGAGGGCATAGCAGTTTTTACAGACGGACGATCGTGGCTGTGGCATTGTATTAGGGAAGTGAAGGGACGGAGAGCCAGGCGCCTGTCTGCAGCGTGGAAGGAGTGGCTTTCCGCCCACGGGGGCAAACTCTTGTTGTATGCCCGGCAGCGGACGGCCACCAACGAGGATGCCGAGGATCTGCTGCAGAACGCACTGGTCCGCCTGTGGGGATACCAGGAAGAACGGGGGTATCGCCCGCCGGATCTGCCCTTGGCTTATTCCGTGTTGCGCATGTGCGCCATGGATCACGGCCGGAAGGAGGGGCGGCGCGAGAAGAAGCACCGCAAGATCATCGCTTTCCATGATTACGACGACCACTGGCTGGACGCCGGGGCCGAGGAAGAGGAAGAAGCGGAAATGCTTCGTGGAGCGGTCGAGTCGCTGACCGAGAAGCTGCGCGAGGTGATCGTAATGAAGATCTGGGGCGGCTTGACCTTCGCGCAGATCGCGGAGGTTCTGAAGATTTCGCAGAACACGGCGGCTTCGCGTTACCGCTACGGCCTCGAACAATTGGAAAACAAACTGTCGCACCTGAAGGCAGCGCGGAATGGATGACGCATTGAAACAACTGGAGGGTCGCCTCGAGCGGCTGGCGCCTCGCGGGTTGAGCGACCACGCCGTGACGCGCCTCGAAACGCAGATCGATGAGTTGGCGGAGGAGGCCGGGCCGAACAGCCCGCGCTGGGTGCGGTGGGTGACGGCCGGCGCGGCGATGCTGGGACTGCTGGCCACCCTCATGGTATTGGCCCAACCGAGGGGGCCGGAAGAGGCGGCGGCCGCGGCGGCCGAGCAGGCGGGGGCGCCTTGGCGTCGCGGCCCGTCCTTCGAGACCCTCGAGTTGGTGCAGAACGTCGAGGACCGCTTTGACGGCGGGAACGTCCTTGGTGACGGCACGGAGGCGCCACACCGGTACTGGGGATACGAGGTGACGGAAACGGAAGACATGGTGGATTGCGAGAGCGGCCTGCGGGTGCGGATTTCCTCGAAGTGGGAAGAAGCGGTGTTGACGAAGATTACGACCTATTGAGGAATGACTACGAGGACGGTGCACAAGCTGGCGGGATTGTTGGTGGCGGCGGCGATGTCTCCGGACGGGTTCGGGCAAGGCGACGTGGTTTTGGCGAACCCGCGCAGTTCGGTGGTCTCCTCGGGGTCGCGGGATGGGGAGGGAGCTCCGGAGGCATGGCTGGGGATCTCGGTCGACAAGGCCTCTCCGGAGGTCTACTCGCTGCTGAACGACATTCCGCAAGGCGTGGGCTTTCTGATCGATGGGGTGCCCGACGATGGGCCGGCCTATGCCGCGGGGATCCGGCGCCATGATTTCCTGTGGAAGTTCGAGGACCAGTTGTTGGTGAACGAGGCGCAGATGGTGGTGCTGTTGAGTCATCGCGAGGTGGGAGAAACGGTCCGCCTGACCTACCAGCGCAAGGGCCGGAACTACCAGACCGACGTGGAATTGGCGGCGCGGCCCGAGCACGAAAAAGGCCGGGCGCGCGCCGACGAGCAGGTGCTGGCGCAGCATAATCCACGCCTGCCGAGGCAGATTGTGAACCTCGAGCGCCGAACGGCGGAAATCAGCGATGAGATCGGCACGGTCCGGATCGAGCGTGCCGGGGAGCAATACGGCTGGGAGGAGCGCGACGTGGCGGGGCGCCTGCTCCGGCAGGGGCTCATCGCCGGGAGCGCCGAGGACGACTTCCCCGAGGAGATGGCCGCGGGGCTCGAAAACAAACTTCGCGTGCTGATCCGGGCCTTCGAGTTCGCGGAGGAGCGCGCTTCGCGACCGCGGAGCCGGCCGCGACGCATTCGCCGGATTCCAATGCACGGCGACGATGGGGGCTAGTGCTCGGTGCGCACGGAGAATCGCCAATGTTGCGATAAAACCGTTGCATAATGCGGGCGGCCTTACCATGGTCCGCCGCATGCACCCCGATGTGGCGAAGCTTGTGGAGTCCGGCCGGATTCCCCAGAGCGTCGGGGAGCGCTTGTCGCAGTTGGCGCCGGGGAGCTTCTGCCTCCACAAGAGCTGGGGCTCGGGGAAGGTGATCGGGTGGGATCTGTTCGGGGGAAAGGTGACGATTGATTTCGAACGCGAGCAGGGACGGGTGATGGGATTGAAGTTGGCCCTCGAGCGGACCGAGCCGCTTGCTCCAACGGATTTCCGGGCGCACAAAATCGAGCAGATCGAGGAGCTTCGGGCGCTGGCGCAAAGTGATCCCGCGGAGGTGGTGATCCGGATCTTGAAGAGCCACGGGGGGAGCATGAAGCCGGATCAGATCGACCGGGAATTGTGCGAGGGGGTGATTTCCGGGGACGCCTACAAGAAGTGGTGGGACCGGGCCAAGAAGGCGCTGCGAGAGACGCATCGGGTGGTGGTGCCAAGCAAGCGCAACCAAGCGCTGGTGTTGCGGGAGACGGATCTCGGGCCGGTGGAGACGCTTCTGGCGGACTTCCGGGAGGCGCGGGATTTGCGGGGCAAGGCGCGGGTGCTGGACGGTTTGCGGAAGCGGGCGAAGGAGCTGGAGTCGGACCCGGAGGCCGTGACCGCGTTGCTGGAGGAGATCGAGGACGTGAGCCGCAAGGGGCTGAAGCTGAACCTCGGCCCGGTTCTGGAGTTGATGGCGACGCGGGACGAGCTATTGGAGGCGATGCCGGGGGTCTCTGTCGCGGACGGCGCGCTGAAGATTCCGGAGGTGTTGGCGAACATCTCGACTCCGCTGGCGCCGGAGATGTCGGGGATGCCGGCGGCGCGGCAGCGGCGGGTTTACGAGGCGTTTCCGGAGGCCTTCGGAGGGGAGAGGCAGGAACGCATCCTCGCGGAGTTTGACCGTGTGGGGACGCGCGGGGTGGCGGAGATCGCGAAGTTGTTCGAGGAGCGTGGGCACAGCGGCACCCTCCTGCTGCACATCCGGAAGGCGCTGTCGCGGCATGCGCTGGGTCCGGACGCCCTTGCATGGATCTGCCGGGAGCGTCAGCGGGCCGCTTCGGAGGTGTTTGGTTTCGAGGTGGGTCCGGCGATTCTGACGGTGGTCGAGCAGGACAGCCTTGACAGCGGTCCGCGACGCAGTCTGCGTTTGCAGAACCTGTTGCTCGAGGACCGGGGTTTGGTGCGGGACCTTCTTGATGGGGTCGAGTTGAACGAGGTGCGCAATTTCGCGCGGAAGCTGATGCAGAGTCCGGCGTTTCCGGAGCTGGACCGGAAGTCGCTGATGGCGCGGGTGATCAAGGCCCACCCGGAGACACAGGATCTGGTGGGGGGCGATGAGCGGTCACAAAAGCAGACTTTGGTGGTGTCGTGGGAGAGCCTCGAGCGGCGCAAGGCGGAATATGAAGAGCTGGTGAACAAGCGCATCCCGCAGAACGTGAAGGACATCGCGGTGGCGAGATCTTACGGCGACTTGCGGGAGAATTTCGAATTCAAGGCGGCCAAGCAGCAGCAGGCGGTGTTGAACCGGCGGCGGATCGAGCTGGAGCGGGAATTGAGCGTGGCGCAGGGGACCGACTTCAGGGACGTCGACACCGACGCGGTGAACATCGGGACCGCCGTGCAACTCGAGGGCGAGGGAGGGCGGTCGATCGAATACACGGTGCTGGGGGCATGGGACGGAGACCCCGAGCGCCACGTCGTGAACTACCTTTCCGAGATCGGTCAGGCGCTGATCGGGCGGAATCCGGGGGACCGGGTCGAGTTTCGGGATTACGAGACCGGCGAGATCCACAGTTACACGGTCAAGACGATCCGGGCTGTCCGTGAGGAAGCCCACCGATCCGGACCGTGATCATCCTCAACTCAAGCAACATGTCTGATACCATCATTACCGAGATACGCGGGCGGGAAGTGATCGACTCGCGGGGAAATCCGACGGTGGAAGTGGAAGTGCTTCTCGAAGGGGGGGCGCAGGGCCGCGCGGCGGTGCCGAGCGGGGCGAGCACCGGTGAAAACGAGGCCTGGGAACTGCGCGACGGGGACAAGCAGCGCTACCTTGGCAAGGGGGTCCTGAAGGCGGTCGAGAACATCAACCAGAAGATCGCTCCGGCCTTGTTCGGGACGGACGCCACCAACCAGGCGGCGGCGGACGCGGCGATGCTGGCGCTGGACGGGACGAAGAACAAGGCCGAGCTGGGAGCGAACGCCATCCTCGGGGTGTCGATGGCGATTGCGAAGGCGGCGGCGGACCAGGTGGGGCTGCCGCTCTTCCGGTATCTGGGCGGTCCGAACGCGAAGGTTCTGCCGGTGCCGATGATGAACATCCTGAACGGCGGGGCGCACTCGGACGCGCCGATCGACTTCCAGGAGTTCATGATCATGCCGGTGGGGGCCCCGACGTTTCGGGAGGCGCTGCGCTACGGGGCGGAGGTCTTTCATGCCCTGAAGAAGGTTCTGCACGACCGCAACCTCTCGACCGCGGTGGGGGACGAGGGGGGGTTCGCCCCGGCCCTTGACAGCGCGGGCGACGCCCTTGCGGTGATCGCGCAGGCGGTCGAGGCGGCGGGCTACAAGATGGGCGATGACATCTGCATCGCGCTCGACGTGGCCTCGTCGGAATTCTACGACCGGGAGAAGGGGACATACGTTTTCAAGAAGTCGGACGGTTCGGAAAGAAGCGCCGGGGAACTGGTGGCCTATTACGAGGAGCTGATGAAGGGATATCCGATCATCTCGATCGAGGACGGCTGCGACGAAAACGACTGGGACGGCTGGAAGGTCCTGACGGACGCCATCGGCGACACGACACAACTCGTGGGGGACGACTTGTTCGTGACCAACGTGGACTTTCTGGCGAAGGGGATCTCGCTGGGCGTGGCGAACTCGATTCTTGTGAAGGTGAACCAGATCGGCTCGCTGACCGAGACCTTCGACGCGGTGGAACTGGCCACCGCCAACGCCTACACCTCCGTGATTTCGCACCGGTCCGGCGAGACCGAGGACGCCACCATCGCGGACCTCGCGGTGGCCACGAACGCCGGGCAGATCAAGACCGGCTCGATGAGCCGCTCGGATCGCATTGCGAAATACAACCAGCTTCTGCGGATCGAGGAGATGCTCGGGGACGACGCCGTGTTCGGCGGGAAGCTCCGGGTTTCGGCCGGGTAGGGATCTCCCGGTCTCAGTCGTGCTTTTTGAGGGCGTATTTTTCCTGCAGCTCGGCGCGCACGTCGGGGGTGAGGGTCTTCATGTATTTCTTCCAACCGGGGCAGAAGGCGATGTGCCACCGCCAGAGGCGCCCGAGGAGCGACTTGGGCTTGCGGTCGTAACGCGACCTGAAGAAGCACCGGCTGCAGGGATGCGCTTTCATTGCCCCGCAAGGGGTAACGCCACTGCGGAAACCTTTCAAGCGGATTGATCGGTGCGTCTGCGGCTGTCGGGGCGTTTCGGCGGCGGGTTGGGCGGACTTCGGGAAGCGCTTGCGCGATCGGTGGGGAGCTGCAAGAGTAGTGGCACGATCATGAAGCGAAGGATCTTTCTTGCAGGAGTTGGCGGAGCGTTCGGAACCGGCGCGCTGCCTGCCGCGACCGGCCGGGAATCGGGAGCGGAGGAGGAGGGCGCGATTCCCCGCCGGGTGATGGGGCGGACGGGGTTCGCGGTGTCGGTGGTGGGCTTCCCCGGTCTTGCTCTGCGGAATCACGACCAGGCGGAGAGCACCGCCAAGGTGCGGGAGGCGTTCGAGAAGGGGGTGAACTATTTCGACGTGGCCCCCGCCTACGGGAAGGACGGTGAATGCGAGATCAAACTCGGGGCCGCCCTCGAAGGCATCCCGCGCGAGCGCTGTTTCCTCTCGTGCAAGACGAAGCTGGATGACGCGGAGGGCGCGCAACGGGAACTCGAACGCTCGCTGAAAAGGCTGAAGACCGACCACCTTGATCTCTATCAACTGCACTGCCTGCAGCGCGTGGACGAGGTGAAGCAGGCCCTTGGCGGAGGCGGCGCGATGGAGGTGATCGTCAAGGCGAAGGAGAAGGGAATGGTGCGGCACATCGGGTTTTCGGCCCACACCACCGAGGCGGCTCTGACCGCCCTCGACGGCTTCGAGTTCGACACCTGCATGTTCCCGGTCAACTTCGTCGAGCAGTTCCAGGCCGGCTTTGGTCCGGCGGTCCTCGAACGCGCAAGGGAGAAGGGGGTCGCCGTCATCGCGATCAAGCCGAATTCGCGCGGGCGATGGCCGAAAGGTGTCGAGAAGACGATCCCGTGGTGGTATCGCCCGATCGAGGAGGTGAACGAGATGCGGCGGGCGATGCGCTGGGTGTTGTCGCAGCCGGGGGTGGTCACCGGGTTGCCCGCCAGTTGGTTCTCGGTCTTCGACATGACTCTCGAAGGGGTGCGCGACCTCCAGCCGGTGAGCAAAGCGGAAACGCAGGAGCTCAAGCAACTCGCTTCCCGTTGCGAGCCGCTCTTCCAGCCTGACAAGCGCAAGGCGGACCTCGCCTCGCCGCATGACCGCCGGATGGTCTGAGCCGGGAACTCGAACCCGTCGAGCGCCGTCAGGAGGGACCGGCCCCGATCCGGATGTCAGGAGATTGGGACGGACGCGGGTGCCGCGCAGAAGGCCGTCAGGCGGGACCGGCCTCGCGCCAGATGTCAGAAGAGTGTGACTGACCCTGTTTTCGCGCCTGAGTGGCGAGACCTGCCGCGATTGCGAGCGCTTCATCGCCGCCTGCCGATTTTAACCCGCCCCAACCGGCGAGACCCTGCCAGGATGTGTTCCGGACCATCCTGCTCGCAACTCCTCGTCAATCCTGTCAGAACGTGCCGTTGAGTTTGCGTCCGATCCAGAAGACGGAGAGAAGGGCGACGAGGGAGGCGGCGACGATCCATTGGGACCAGAGGCGGATGGGGACGACCTGGGGGCGGGCTTTGGGGAGGGTGAGGATCTGCTCGGTGAGCACGCCGAGGCGGCCGGGGGAGAGGATCTGGCCGCGGGAGATGCCGGCGAGTTCGGCGAGGACGTCGGGTCTGGCGGGGTGGCCGGTCTTTTCGAGCTTGACGCCTTGTGCGAGGAGGGTGGCTTGGACGGCGCCCCGGGCGCTGCCGGAGGTGGTGGCGCGGAGTTTCCATGGGCCGGGCATGGTGATGCGGAAGCGGCCGGCGAATGATCCCCAGGCGGCGTCGGAGGGGGCGAGTTCGAATCGTTTCACGACGCCGTCGGGGGCGGTGAGGTCGACGAGGACGGCGCCGTCTTCGAGGGGGGCGCCGCTTTCCTCGAAGGCGTTGGCATTGAGGGTGACGACATCGCCCGGGGAGGGGCGTTCGGGGGTGAAGTAGAGGCGGATGCGTTGGCCGGCGGCCATGTTGCGCTGGTAGGACATCCAACGGGCGACCTGTCCCCAGAAGCGGTAGTGGTAGAGGTCCTCGACGCCCCTTCGCCAGCGCCATGCGGAGTCGATGCCCATGAAGAGGACCTTGCCGTTTCCGGCGCGGCTGGTGACGAGGAGGGGGATGCGCTGGCCGTATTTCGGGTGGCGGCGGTTGGCATGGACGGCGAGGACTTCGGTTCCGCTCTTGGCGCGCTCGACGGGGGCGTGCCAGTAGAATCCCGGGAGGCTGCGCCAGATGATCGGGTTATCCTCCTCGGTGTCGCCGAGCATGGTGAGGAGGGATCCGCGGCCCTCGCTGGTGAGTTCGAGGGGGGAGGCGGTGGAGCCGGTGTGGCCGGAGGTTTTGTTCTCGTCGAGGGCGACCGGGATGAGGGCGCCGAGTTCCGTATCGAGGAGGGAGAACTGGTTGCCCATGGGGCCGGGGATGAAGACGATTCCGGAGGCTTGATTTTCGACGAGGCCTTTGAGGAGTGCGGCCTGTTTGGAGGTCAGTTGGTCCGGTCCGACGCCGACGTCGCCGAGGAACACGACGTCGTATTTCTGGAGGTCTTCGAGTTTTTCGGGGAAGGACTGGATGTAGTCGGGGCCGTCGCCGGCCCCGAGTTGGGGATGGAAGAGGAGGCAATCGACATCCACGCCGGGGTCGCGCGAGAGGGCGTTGCGGATGTAGCGGTATTCCCAACGGGGGAGCGTTTCGATGACAAGGACGCGAATCGACTCGGGCCGTCCGGCGATGGTGAAGCGGCGGGAGTTGTTCTTGTCGACGCGTTCTCCCTCGGCGAAGGGGATCGAGAGGTCGAGGGTGGTGCTGCCCTCGTCTTCGAGCCGCCAGAGGATGGCGTCGTAGTATGGCGACTGGGCGGGGATGGTGATGTCCTTGGTGCGCTCCCTGCCGGATTCGTCCCTCAGGCGGGCCACGGTGCGCACGTCGCGGTCGAGCGAGGAGACGATGGTGAAGGGGATCTGGACGTTTTCCCCGACGATGCCGTAGGTGGGGGCGGAGACGTTCTTGAGGTCGAGGTCCGGGAGGCGGGTGGGGCTGCCGGCGGGGAGGGCGAAGATGGGGATGTCCCTGAGGCGCATCTTCTGGGCGGCGGCCACGGGGCGTTCGCCGGTATTCCAGTCGCCGTCGCTGAGGAGGACGACGGCCCGCAGGTCGGGGCGGTTTTCGAGGAGGTCGTCGAGGGCGGCGTTGATGTCGGTGCCTGCGACGGCGAGGGCGGCGGGGTCGTCAGTTTCGGGGACCGGGGAGAACGGGACCACGCTGACGCGATGGCGGTCCGAGGCTTCGAGGGGCGCCCAGAACCTTGTATCGATGATGCGATCGACGAGATCGCGGCGGGTGACGATCTCGCCGGGGGCGCCGAGGCTTTCGGGCACTTCGGCGTCGGCGGACTGCATGGATTCGGAGGCGTCCCAGAGGATGACGATCTCGGGGCGCCGGGCGGGATCGACGGTGGTTCTCCACTCGGGTTGCCAGAGGAGGAGCACCGCCACCATGGCGGCAAGGAAGCGCAGGGTTTCAAGGACGCCGGTGTGCCTCGGGCGGACGCTGCGGCGGACGGCGGCCACGCAAAGCACCGCCACCACCAGGAGGGCCGCCGCCCCGAAGAGAAACACCGGGAGACTGGCGGAGAAGTGAATCTGTCCGATATTGAAACTCACTTCAAGTGGCGGGTTGGGCGGCGGGCTCGGAGACGGGGGCGGGACGGCGGCGCTGCAGGCAGAGGACGGCCTCCACGATGAGGAAGACGAGCATCGCCATGAGGAAGGTGCGCCAGATTTCGCGCCAGAAGGAATCGGTCGAGGCGCCCGCTTCTTCAAGGAGGGTGTAGCCGGTTCCCTCGAGGACGACCTGCAGGTCGGAGGGGGCGAGGAACTCGAGGCTGTCCTCGTCGGGAGGGCGGTTCACGGCGACGGTGCGGTCGCCGAAGCGATAGGCGCCGGCGAGGTAGCCGGGGTTGGCGGCGGGGGCGGTTTCGTAGGTGTCGAGGCGGGTGAGGACCTCGTTGCCGCGGGGGAGGGCGCTTGGTTCGCCCGCCACGCCGAAGAAGCCCGCGCCGAGGCGGCGGCTGCCGGCCTCGAAGGCGCGCTGCAGGACGACGAGGTGGAGGGCGGTCTGTTCGAGGTTCGACCACGCGTAATCCGGCAGGGTGGCAAGGAAGAGGATGGTGCCGCGGTCGATGATCCGGCGGGCGAGGAAGGGTGTTCCGTCGTCCCAGCGGGCGAGGACGGCGGGGTCGCCGTTGATCGGCCGCCGCAGGATGGCGCGGAGCCGTTGGACGGGGAGGGAGGTTCCGTCGGCCGCGTCGCGGAGCGGGCCGTCGGCGCGCGACCATTCCTTGACGATGAAGTAGCGGCCCTCTTCCGCTTGTTCGACGGAGTCCCAACCGATGCCGCCGAAGGTGGCGGCACCGTCCGCCTCGGGAGGAAGGAAGACGCAAACGCCGCCGGAGCGGACGAAGGCGAGGAGCTGGGAAGCGACCGGGCCGGGGGAGGGAATGGGGGCCTTCCAGACGACCAGAGAGGCGAGATCAAAGTCGATGAGGTGTGCGCGCTGGGGGTCGAGGGTGGTGAGTTCCTGTTTGGCGGCGCCGGGGGCGACGGCCTTCTCGATGGAGGCGAGGGATTCAGGGGACGTGGAGGGGTCTGCGACGAGGTACGCGTAGACGGCCGTTTCGGGACCGTAGGCGTAGTAGGCGACGTTGTTGCGTTGGTTGGAGAGGTCGGGAAGCGAGACCCAACCATGGCCGCCGGCTTGGCGGCCTTCGAGCGGGAGGCGTTTCCGGAAACGGAGTGATTGGCCGGCGAGTTCGACGAGGCCGGCGGAGCGGGCCCCGAGGTGGCTGATGGTGACGGGTTTTTCGACCGGGCCCTCGTCGTTTTCGCGGGTGATTTCAAGGTCGAGGACGAGGTCGGCATTGTCGCGGCGGGCCGAGTGGACGCGGATGGCGAAATCGTTGCCGGGGCGGTCGTTGAGGGCGAGGACGCGGAGCCTTGTATCGAGTCCGAGTTCTTCAAGGCTGGCGCGGAAGGCATCCCAGCGGCTGTCGGCGGGCGCCCAATCATGACGCTGGAGGTCGGAGGCGATCCAGATTTCGGAGCGCGCGGGCTTGGCTTGCCGGAGGTAATCGAGGGCGGCGGCCAACATCCCGGGGACGTCGGCGGAGGCGTCGGTGGGCGCGGTGAGGGAGAGTCCGGGGAGCACCTCGGGGGAGGGAACCTCATGGGCGCTGCCGGTGGCGCTGTCGATGAGGACGAGGCGGGCCTCGCCGATGTCGTCCATGGCGCGGGCGACCCGTTCGAGGACGCTTTCGCGCTTGCTCTGCCGGGCGCCGGGTTCGGTGCGCTCCATGCTCGCGGAGCGGTCGAGGACGAGGATGATCGTGTCGACGCGGCCTCCGCCCCACCCGAGAAAGCCGCCCACGCGGGGACGCGAGACGGCGAAGACGAGAGCCGCGATGGCGAGGGCCCGCATCAGGAGGATCAGGATGTGCTTGAGCCGCTTCTGGCCGCGGGACTCACGGGTGGCCTTGAGCAGGAACTGCATGGCGCCCCATTTCACGGTCCGGAAACGGCGACGATTCAGGAGGTGAATGATGATCGGGATGGAGACTCCGAGGAGTCCCCAAAGCAGGAGTGGTTGGACGAAGTTCAAGGGGGAAAGTCAGGATGGGGGATCGGTGGTCGGTTGTCGGTGGTCGGTTTTTGGGGATGCGGTTATCGGCGCCCTTTTTTCGGGAGGCGGGCGGTGAGGAATTCACGCAGGACCTCTTCGTAGTCCTGATCGGTGATCACACGGTAGTAGTCGGCGTGGACGTCGTTGCAGTCGGCCTCGACGGTTTCGAGGAACTCCCGCATGGCGTGGTCGTATTCCTCCTTGATGAGGTTTGGTTCGGCCACGAGGGAGGTGTCGTCTTCGAGATCGATGAAGCGGTAGGGGCGGTTGAAGTCGAAGGCGATCTCCTGGCGGTCGAGGAGATGGAAGACGGCGATATCATGTTTGCGGTATCGGAGGTGCTGGAGGGCGTCGCCGAGCGAGAGCGCATCGCAGAAGAGATCGGAGAGGATGACGACGAGGCCGCGCTGGCCGATCTTTTCGGCAATCGTGTGGAGGGCGGCGACGAGGCCGGTTTCACCCCTTGCTTCGGTCTCGGTGAGGGTGTCGAAGAAGTGCTGCAACTGGGCCGGGCGCCGGCTGGGGGGCATTTCAAGGTAGAGGGTGCCGGCACAACACGACAGGCCGGCGGCGTCGCCCTGGTTCACGAGGAGGTATGCGAGGCTGGCGGCGAGGCGGCGGGCGTAGTCGAGCTTGGTGGGATGCTCGGCGGAGGCGTATCCCATGGACCCGCTGCAATCGACCACGAAGTAGGCGCGGAGGTTCGTGTCGGCCTCGAATTCCTTGATGTAGTGGCGGTCGGTGCGGGCGTAGGCTTTCCAGTCGAGCCTCCGGGTGTCGTCGCCGGCGACGTATTTGCGGTATTCGGCGAACTCGACGGACGATCCGCGGTGAGGCGAGCGGTGGCGTCCGACGACGTTGCCGGCCATCGGGAGGCGGGAGTCGACAGGGAGGGCCCCGAGTCTGGTCAGGACTTCGGAGTCAAGGAACTCGTATTTCATACCGGGGGGGCGGGCCGGCGAGTCAGCTCTCGCGCATTTCC
>Ga0180431_10007049_pt1 | contig 13201 bp, 17 predicted proteins | sample SS_ome_11_FD_132459 | JGI IMG/M metagenome (GOLD analysis project Ga0180431, IMG submission 132459) | Hypersaline lake sediment archaeal communities from the Salton Sea, California, USA - SS_1_MS_1 metaG | ecosystem: Environmental > Aquatic > Non-marine Saline and Alkaline > Hypersaline >... | reverse complement strand
TCCGTCCATCGCCTCTTCCACCATTACCGGTACGTGCGCCGTTGATGACATTGTGGCGTCGCTCAACTACCTCCGAGACTCTCCAGGATCTGTTCCGCCTGTTCCTCCGCCTTGGCTTTCTCTACCTTCCAGAGGTCTTCGTTCCAGAGCTCAACCGTCTGGTTCACGCCTACTACGACGACGGTGTCGCCAATCTCGGCGTATACGCGGAGAGGCAGCGGCAAAGGTATGCGGCCCTGTTTGTCGAATGTCGTGGAAAACGCCGTGCCGAATATGGCACGGTTCACTTTGCGTTGATTGGCTGAGGTGACGGCTTTGGCGGACAACTCGTCCGCTACACGCTTCCACTCCGCCACAGGATAGAGCGTGATGCACTTGTCCTGCCCTTTGGTGAGTACCACCGAATCACGCATGTCCCGGCGGAACTTGGGCGGAAGGGGAACCCTGCCTTTTTCGTCTATCTTGTAGACATGCTCACCAAAGAACATCCCAATCTCCCCTCTCGGTGCCTACAGCCACCCTTCTTCCCCACTTTTCCCCACACCCGTATTTAAGGAGTTCCCACTCCATTTGTCAAGTCTCCCCACACCCCGTGTGCTGGTGTGCCGCTGCAAACTGGGCTCGTTATGTGGTAAAATCCTTAGCTCGGTGACAATGACTGCGCGGAGCACCCATGCGAATCGATATCCTCTGTCTGTTTCCGGAGATGTTTGTGTCACCATTTGGCTACAGCATCACCGGGAGGGCACAGGAGCGAGGGTTGGTGCAGGTTGTTACCCACAACATTCGTGACTACGCTCACGACCGTCACCGCACCGTAGATGACTATCCGTATGGCGGCGGGGCGGGCATGGTCCTCAAGCCTGAGCCCATGTTCGAGGCGGTCGAGGACGTGCGAAGCAAGTGTGACTTTGCGGAGTGTCCCGTTGTGCTGTTGACGCCGCAGGGGCGGCCGCTTACTCAATCGATTGCGGCGGAACTTGCGTTAAGTCAGCGGATTATGCTGATCTGTGGTCACTACGAAGGTATTGACGAACGAGTCGCCGAGCAGCTCGCCACTGACCAGATAAGCATTGGTGACTATGTACTGACGGGTGGAGAGATAGCTGCGATGGTACTCGTGGATGCGGTTGTCAGACTCGTGCCCGGGGTATTGGGCTCGGATGAGTCTGCTGTCGGCGATTCTCACTCGGACGGCCTCCTGGAGTATCCGCAGTACACGCGGCCGGAGGTATTTCGAGACTGGGAAGTGCCGGCGGTACTGCTCTCCGGGCACCACGGAGAGATTGCCGCATGGAGGCGCAAGCAGTCTATTCTTCGAACTGCCGCAAGGCGCCCGGATCTGCTGGCAAGTGCAACTTTGACTGATAAGGAGAGAATATGGATATCAGAGAACTCGTGAAGCCAGAGGTGAAGGGCAACATCGACCAGATGGCGCCTGGCGACACTGTCAAGGTTTCCTTGCGCGTTCGTGAGGGCGATCGTGAGCGCATTCAGAACTTCCAGGGCATGGTCATTCGTATCAGGCGCGGCGTCGATGGCGGCAGGTTCACCGTTCGCAGGGTTGCGTACGGAGTGGGCGTTGAGTATACCTTCCCCTATCAGTCGCCACTGGTCGAGAGAGTCGAGGTTCTGCGCCGAGGGAAAGCCCGCAGGGCAAAGCTGTATTACATGCGCGACCTCAGTGCCAAGCGCGCCAGGCTGAAGGAGCGACGTTCAAAGATCGCGGCGCCGCCTTCTTCCGGCGACGAAGAGTAGCTCCGGTCCTTTCTCGGACTTATGCACTACGCTGAGGTGGCGGTCGACGCCCCTGCGGGACGCTCTACGTTTTCCTACACTGTCCTGGAGGGGCTCGACGCGCGCATCGGCGCGTTCGTGTGGGTTCCGTTCGGGTCGCGCCTCGTTCGTGGCGTAATTGTGTCGGTGTCCTCAAATCCCATCGATCAGGCGACGAAGGCCATCTCGTCCATCAGTGAGCAGCCGCCCCTGACTGACGCACAGCTTGAACTCGCGCACTGGATGGCACACCACTATCTCTGTTCTATTTACGCTGCGTGTGCGCTCTTCGCGCCTCCTGCCAGCGGACGAAGACCGCGTGCCTCACTCTCCCTCGCGCTCGGAATCGACCTTCAAGGCATCGAATTCTCTTCGTCCGAACGTGAGATCGTGTCGCGATTGAAGGGCAGGGCCGGTATCACCGAGCACGCTGCCCGCTCCTCTCTCTCTGCCTCCGCGTTCAGGCGTGCATTGAACTCACTTGTGGACCGCGGCATCGTCGTGCGAGATGAGAGTCCCCGGCCCATCGCAGTCAAACCCCTGACTGAGACCTTTGTCGCACTCAAACGTGAAGCGGAACTGTCAGCGCCAACCGTGCTGACCGGGGCCCGGCGCCAGCGGCAAATCTATGAGTGCTTGAGGACACTGGGGCGGCCCGCCGGCTACGGCGAGTTGCGTAGCCTGTGCGGAGCGGACCGCACCAGCCTGCGGGCGCTGGAGACTAAGGGACTTGTGGAGACTTTCGAGCGACGTGTCTGGAGGACGCCGCTCGGGCGACTGACGGGCCAGGAGGATGTGTGCCTTGACCTCACCCCGCGGCAGGCGGCCGCCTTGAGCCGCATACAGGAGGGGATGGATTCAGGCGCCTTCGCACGCTACCTGCTCTTTGGCGTGACCGGTAGTGGGAAGACCGAATTGTACCTTCGGGCCGTAGAGCACGCCGTACGCCTGGGTCGCCGTGCTATCTGCCTCGTCCCTGAGATTGCCCTGACAGCACAGACCGTGGAGAGATTCATGGCACGCTTCCCGGGACGGGTCGCACTTCTCCACAGCGCCCTCCGGCCCGGTGAACGCGCAGATGAATGGGAGAGAATCCATACCGGCAACTGCGACGTGGTTGTGGGACCGAGAAGCGCACTGTTTGCGCCTGTGCAGAACCTCGGTTTGATTGTCCTCGATGAGGAGCACGAGCGAACGTACAAGCAAGATGATGCCGAGCCCCGCTATCATGCCCGTACGGTAGCAACCCGGATGGCACAGACTTCTGGTAGCACGATTATCCTGGGGAGTGCCACGCCTGACGTGGAGACGTTCCATGAAGCCGAACATCACGACGTGCATTTGCTCGAATTGCCCCAGAGAGTTGTCGGCACCGCTGACCTGCCAAAGGTTGACGTAGTCGACATGAGTGCCGAGCTGCGTGCTGGCAACTACGGGTTGTTCAGTCAATCCCTTCGAGACTTGATGACGTCTAGACTTGCTCGAGGCGAGCAAGTCTTTCTCCTTCTCAACCGCCGCGGTACCGCAACCATGATGCAGTGTCGCAAGTGCGGGCAGGTTGTCATCTGTCCGCGGTGTTCCGTGTCGCTAGCCTATCATTCGGCAAGAGAGCGCCTCGTATGCCATAGATGTGGCTACAGTTCTCGTGTGCCCTCCCGCTGCCCTCGATGCTCGAGCACACGCCTACATTTCCTGGGCGTCGGTACACAGGGAGTAGTCGAGGAGGTGCATCGCTTGTTTCCCGCCGCTAGGGTGCTGCGATGGGATAGTGACGTGCCGTCAGGCGTCAGGAGCGATGGCAGCCTTACCACCGCAGTGCGCCGCGGTGAAGTGGACGTTGTGGTGGGTACTCAGATGATTGCTAAGGGCCACGATTTCCCCAATGTGACACTTGTCGGTGTGGTCAGCACAGATGTGGGTCTCAACATTCCGGACTACAAGGCGGGAGAGCGTGTCTTTCAACTCCTATGCCAGGCGGCGGGGAGAGCAGGGCGCGGCGCCAGACCCGGCAGTGTCGTGTTCCAGACGTACAATCCTGACCACTACGTGATTCAGGCAGCATCGCGACAAGACTACCGTGGATTCTACCGAAGTGAAATCGCCTATCGCGAAGAACACTCCTATCCTCCGTTCTCGCGACTCGTGCGTATCACCTATGCCAACGTGAACGAACAGCGCGCCCGGCAAGAGGCGGAACGAGTGACTCAGGACTTGTCTCGTCGGGCAGCGTCGGGAGATACGAAGGTCTTCGGCCCTGTCCCGGCCTACGTGTGGAGGCTGAGGGGCCACTATCGCTTGCAGACCACTCTTCGAGGCAGCGACCCTTCGGCTCTTCTCGAGGGCTACTACCTTCCTCGTGGCTGGACCATCGATGTGGACCCCGGGGGCGTTGCATAGCGCTTCGTCCGTTGACACAATAGCATGCGTATGTCGATGAAGGTCCTTGGAATCATGGGAAGCCCCCGAAGGGGCGGAAACACGGACATCCTCCTGGACGAGGTGCTCAGCGCAGCCGCCGAGTCCGGTGGCCGTACGACCAAGCTGGCTATTGGCTCGCTGAACATAAGGCCATGCTACGAGTTGTACCATTGCGCTCTGGACGGCACGTGCTCCATCCAGGACGACATGACTGACGTATATCTTCAGCTAGTTGAGGCCGATGTTGTTGTCCTCGCATCGCCTATCTTCTTCTATGGTATCACCGGCCAGGCGAAGGCCCTCGTGGACCGTTGTCAGGCGCTGTGGGTGCGGCGCCATGTTCTGAAGACCTGGACTCCGGATGTGCGGAGTCGCCGTGGGGCGTTCGTAGCTGTTGGAGCCACCAAAGGCCCGAAGCTCTTCGACGGCGCGACTCTTACGGCGAAGTACTTCTTTGATGCCCTTGGCATGACGTATGCCGAAGAGTTGCTGGCCAGGGGTGTCGATGCGAAGGGTGAGATTCGTGATCACGTCGACTACCTGCAACAGGCCCGTGCACTCGGACGGCGACTCGTCGAGTCGGGCACGTAGTACGCCCCTCGTGTTTCCTCGTGGCAGTTGGCTGTGATCAATTGACAGCCCCCTGGACCGTGACTACAATCCGGCTGTTGTCACGCGTGGGCGGGCGTTGCTCCCCGCCACCGTGCGTGACGGTGAGGAGGTGGCGGATGACAGCATGGTGCTCCCCGGATGCCTGGCGCGGCTGGTCGCCGTGTTGGGTTCTCTCTGGCTTCTCCTCCCGCTAGCATCGTTTCGGCTGATTTGACACACCTGACATCTTTGGACATACTAGTAACAGTTACCATTATTGTTAATATGCGAAGCACAAAGCAAAGACAGGCAGTTAAGGACGCGGTGTGTCGCCTCGGCAGCCATCCTTGTGCGGATGCGGTGTATGAGGAAGTTCGAAGAGAGATGCCGGGCATCAGTCTCGGCACCGTCTATCGTAACTTGCGGCTGCTTATTGAAGCCGGCGAGATAGGGGTGATCGACAGCGCCGGAGCGGCAAGTCGTTACGATGCGTCGGCACATGAGCACTATCACTTTCGCTGCGAAAGGTGCGGGCGCCTGCTGGATGTGAACGTGCCTGTTGACCATGGACTCGACCGTACAGTTGAGGAGATGACTGGTTTGCGGGTGCGCTGCCACGTTATGGAGTTCCGTGGATTGTGCTATGACTGCCAGATCGAGACAAACCAGCCGAAGCCCTCAAGGGACTTTGAGAAGGCTACATCGGCAACCTTGCGAACGCATAACTCATAGTGACTGCTACGAAGCGATAGGAGGAAGGCAATATGGCGGTATTCACGGTCGGCGAGCTACTGGACATCGCGGTAGGCATAGAGCGCAACGGGGTTTCCTACTATGAGTCCCTGGCCGAACTCAGCGGCGACCCAGATCTCGGCGTCATATACACTGGGCTGGCGAACATGGAGCGGCATCACATCGAGGTGTTCAGCAGGATGCGTGACGGCATGAGTGGTAGCGATGCCGTTGTTCCCGTCGATTCGGAAGAGGAGTACGCAACGTATCTCAAGGCACTCATCGATTCCTCGGTGTTCACGAGTGACCAGGTGGCGAGAGAAATGGCGCGCAAGGCGGCAGGTCCCGCCGAAGCACTGCAACTGGCGATTGGAGCTGAGAAGGACTCGATTCTGTTCTACTCCGAAATGCGTGAACTCGTGCCCCAGCGCGAAAGAAGCGAAGTCGACCGGATTGTCCGAGAAGAGCGCAAGCACGTGCGCGAGCTTTCAGACCTGAAGCAGCGGTATGCCTAGATTCGAATGTTGAGGAGGATTGTGAAATGGCACCTGACAGCAAACGAATGGAGATTCTGAAGAAGGCCATGGAGATCGAGGCGAACGAGAAGGCATTCTATGAACAGGCCGCAGCGGCTGCCGAAAGCCCTCTCGCGAAACAGGTCTTCGAACGCCTTGCCTTTGAGGAAGACGCCCATGCCAGGAAGTTCCAGGAGGTTGAGATGCAGCTTGGCTCGTCTGAAGACTGGCCGAGCGGAGACGCACCATCTTGGGAGGGAAAGGAGCTGAAGCTCGTTTTCGCCGGCATGAAGGCCGCGTCCCCTCAGGATATCAAGCCCGCTAAGAGCGAACTGGAGGCAATGAAGTCTGCCATGTCCAAGGAACTCGAAGCCTATGACATGTACCGCACGCGGAGCGAGGAGAGTACCTCGGCCGCCGAGAAGAGGTTCTACAACGTTCTCGCAGGGGAAGAGCGACTCCATCACCTTGCGCTGCTCGATGCGTATGAATTCCTGACGGACCCTGCAGGCTGGTACTCGGTTAGAGAGAAGTGGACGCTTGAGGGCTAGCGACGGGGTTTCTCCGGGAGGCATGGACATGGATGACGTGATGCTGGGGGTCAAGGACCTGCACGTCGAAGTCAGCGGCGTCGAGATTCTCCACGGTATCGACCTTGACGTGAAGTATGGCGAGACCGCCGTGCTATTCGGTCCTAACGGCAGTGGCAAGAGTACGCTGCTGATGGCCCTGATGGGTTTTCCCAAGTTTCATGTCACAAGGGGCGCCATCTTCTTCAAGGGAAGAGAGGTGACCGCGCTGTCCGTGGACGAGCGGGCGCGTATGGGCATAGGGCTCTCGTTCCAGAGGCCTCCCGTGGTGCGTGGTGTTAAGACCCGGGACATGGTCAATGCGTGCCTGCGCCGCGATGCCGTTGGCACCGAGGTCAATGACATGGCCCGTGCCGCGGGAATGCTCGAGTTCCTGGATAGGGATGTCAACCATGGCTTTTCCGGGGGCGAGATCAAGCGTTCCGAGTTGCTGCAACTGCTGGCGCAGAACCCCGAGTTCGTGCTGCTTGATGAGCCCGAGTCGGGCGTCGACCTGGTCAACATCGCCGTCATCGGAGAGCTCATCAATAGCCTTTTGCAGAAAGACGTGCGAATACGCGAACGTAGTCATTCAGGACTGATTATCACCCACACTGGCCACATCCTTGACTACGTTAGTGCTCGTACGGGATACGTCATGATTGACGGACGTCTCTCTTGTGGAGGCGACCCACACGAGATTCTCTCGACAATCAAGCAGTGTGGCTACGAGGAGTGCTCGCGATGCGTGAAGTAGCGTCCGATGCGCCGTGGCGCAAGGAATCTGCAGGGTATCTGGACGCCGACGGACAGCCGGATCCAGGGCTCTACGAACGACAGGCTCCGTCTATGCCCTATGCTGACGACCCTCTATCCCTGCCGGACGAGATGAAACAAAGGATGTTGGACGCTGGTGTCGTTGTTGAGGATGCCGCAGGGCGCTCGGGTACGTTCATCCAGGTTGACCATACTCCGGTACATGTGTCGCTCTCACAAGAGGGCATCGAGATGATGTCTGTGCGGGATGCGCTGGCGACGCACGATTGGTTGAGCGACTACATGTGGCGCGCCGTCAGGCCCGATACCGACCGATACACATCAGGCGTTGACAAGGACAACTACAACGGCTACTTCATCCGTTCCCTGCCGGGAGCGAAGACACTTCTGCCTCTGCAGGCATGTCTCTACCTCGGCACCGAAGGACTGGCCCAGAGTATCCATAATATCGTCATCGCTGAGGAAGGGTCCGAACTGCACATCATTACAGGGTGCACATCAGGTACCCACGGTCAGGCCGGCCTTCATCTGGGTGTGTCCGAGTTCTACGTACACAGGGGGGCGAAAGTCACCTTCACGATGATCCACAACTGGGAGCCGGACATCGCGGTGCGTCCTCGCACCGGCATAGTTGTTGAGGAAGATGCCACGTTCCTGAGCAACTACGTCATCATGAAGCCGGTCAAGGATTTGCAGTCCAATCCCGTGGCTCACTGCGTCGGCGAGGGTGCCACGGTGCGCTTCAACAGCGTCATTGCAGGGTTTCCCGGCTCGCGTATGGACCTCGGGTCCAGGGTGTTCCTGGATGCACCGCTGTCGCGCACTGAGATCATCTCCCGCGCGATTGCCGTCGGTGGAGAGATCATCGCGCGAGGGTACATCGAGGGCAACGCACCAGATGTACGCGGCCACCTGGAATGCCGCGGCCTGATTCTTGATGACGGAGGCGTCATCCACGCTGTGCCCGAGCTTCGCGGGACCGTTGCTGGAATCGACCTCTCGCACGAGGCTGCGGTTGGAAAGATTGCTGAAGAGGAAGTGCAGTACCTGATGGCTCGTGGGCTCACGCGGGACGAGGCCGCGGCCACTATCGTCAGGGGATTCCTTCACGTGGATATTGAAGGACTTCCCGATGCGCTCAACGCGGAATTGCAGAAGGCCATCGAAGCCAGCGAACAGGACCTCATGTAGATAAGGGAAAAGGAGGTTGTTCTCATGAAGTACGAGTGCACGGTTTGCGGGTACATCTATGATCCGGCGGTTGGAGACCCCGACAACGGTGTCGCGCCGGGGACGTCGTTTGAGGATATTCCTGACGATTGGACGTGCCCGGTCTGCGGCGCAGCCAAGTCCGAATTTGAGGCAGTCAAGGAGTAGGGGATGACCGCCAACCCGCGCCTTGAGGGCACAAGGACTGCTGACGCTCTCAGGAGGATGATAGCCAGCGAATCCGAGTCGTTTCAGCGCTACTCGCTGTACGCCGAGCTTGCCAAGCAGGCTGGCTTCGAACAGACGGCGGATGTGCTTGCGGCGACGGCAAGGAACGAGGGCGAACATGCCCGGCATGGACTTGAGTTGCTTCTCGGAAAGGCCGACGCCGCGACCTTTCTCGATCGCGCTGCGGCCCGGGAGAATCGACAGAGGACCGAGGCATACGCCGATTTCGAGTCGATCGCCAGAGAAGAGGGATTCGAGGACATTGCATCGTACTTCCGCGCCGTAACTCACGCGGGTGAGAAGCAGGAGCATACGGTCCGGTTGCTTCGCGATGCCCTGAGTCACGGGCAGACGCTTGAAGGCCGCACCGTGGGCTACTCCGCGATAGATATGGCGCAAGTCCTCCTCCCCGATCAGTCCAATGCCGCAGGCTACGTCCACGGTGGTGAGTTGATGAAGGCAATGGACAACGCCGCATGGGTCGTGGCTTGTCGTCACTCTCGTAAGAACGGTGTCACCGCCAACGTCGAGGAGATGAACTTCCACAGCCGCGTTCGCGTGGGCGACCTCGTCATGATGCATGCACGAATCACGTTTGCGGGGCGGACCTCGATGGAAGTGCTCATCGACGTTGAGACTGAGGACCTGTTCTCTGGCAGAAGGCAGAAGGCGTTGGCCGCCTACTTCACCGTGGTGGCAATCGATGCTCACGGCAACCCGACATCGGTCCCTCCTCTGATAATCAGCACGGATGAAGAGTCCAGGCTTCTTGAGGAGGGCAAGGCACGATACGAAGCACGCAGGGCGGCGCGACTTGCCGCGAAGAAAGGCGGATAGCCCCATGTTGAGCACCATGAATGAAGAGCAGATGGCCTCAGTCATTGACGCGCTCCCAATGGAGCTGTGCTTCATCGACCAGGATGGCATCGTACGTTTCTGGAACAGGAACGAGCAACGCGGGCCGGCCTGGCAACCATCGCGTCTTGATCGCCATGTGAATGACTGCCATCTGCCGGACAGCCACCCCGGGGTCACGGCGGTAGTCGAAAAACTGAAGAGTGGCAGGACCGATGTGGTTGACCGTACTGTGAGTCGCAACGGACTGGTCAATCGCTTCAGATGGCTGGCCATAAGGAACAGCTCTGGTGACTACCTCGGATGCCTGGAGATTGTACAGAGAGGTGCCGAAGTGGCCGCGCCGCAGGCTGACTAGAAACTGCAGCGTTGGCTCCGGCATGCGGGAAGGAATGGTGAATGAGACCTAGAATAGTATGTGACGGAGTCCAGTGGATCGGTTCCATCGACTGGGACAGACCGTTGTTTGACGAATTGATTCCCTTGCCCGACGGCACCAGCTACAACGCGTATCTGGTCAGGGGTTCTGAGAAGACCGCGATGATCGACACTGTTGACCCGCCCAAGGCAGCGGAACTGTGCGCGATGCTTGATGCCTCTGACGTGGACAGGGTCGACTACATCATTGCCAACCATGCAGAGCAGGACCACTCGGGCACGCTGCCCATGATGATGGATCGCTACCCTGAGGCGGTTCTCGTATGCAGTCCGAAGGCCAGGACGATGCTCGTGGAGCTTCTCGGCGTTCCCGATGCTCGCATCGTGACAGTCGCCGATGGTGAGACCATCTCGCTTGGTGACCTGACATTGCAGTTCATGCACGCGCCATGGGTGCACTGGCCCGAGACGATGCTCACCTACGTGCCGGAACGCAAGCTGCTCTTCTCGTGCGACCTGTTTGGTGCACATCTCGCCACCTCAGACCTCTTCGCCACTGACCCTGCGCGTGTCTATCGCGCAGCCAAACGTTACTTTGCCGAAATCATGATGCCGTTCAGGAACCACATCGAGAAGCATCTTGAGAAGCTGGCTGGTTACGAAATAGAGATAATCGCGCCGAGCCATGGGCCGCTGCACGACAGCCCCGATTTCATTCTCGATGCCTACCGTTCGTGGACACTGAACCCTCCCCGGAACAAGGTGGTCATTCCCTACGTGTCCATGCATGGCAGCACAAGCGTGATGGTGGATCGCCTCATTTCCGGACTGGCGGACAGGGGCGTAGCTGCTGTTCCCTACCACATATCGTCGGGCGACACGGGCAGGCTCGCCATGGAGTTGGTTGATGCTGCCACGGTTGTCATCGGCACGCCGACGGTGCTCTCGGGCGCACATCCGTGGGCGGCCTACGTGGCCATACTGGCCAATGCGCTGAGACCTACGGTTCGATTTGCGTCCATCATCGGCTCCTATGGTTGGGGTGGCAAGGCGGTGGAGCAGTTGCTCTCTCTGGTTCCAAATCTCAAGGTGGAGGTGCTTGATCCCGTCATAGTGAAGGGATATCCGGGTGAGGCGGATCTCGCGGCAATCGACAACCTCGCGTCGAGCATAGCTTCCAAACATGCTGACGCAGGACTGACATAGACGGCGTGTCCAGTGTTGAAGGCACTAAGGAGGTAAGGGAAATGAGGATAGGAGACATCTTTAAGACGGCAGAGGTGGAGGGGAAGGAGAAGCACGTCCCGACGATCGAAATCGCCAAAGGCAAGGGTGAAGCAGGGGCGGACATCGTCCATGTGATAGTGGGCAAGGAAGTACCGCACCCCAACACGGTTGAGCATCACATTGCCTGGGTGGAACTCTTCGGCGTTAAGAAAGAGGGCCAGGTTATCAGCCTTGGCCGTGCCGAGTTCGCGCCTGGGTACACGAGCCCGAACGTTCGTTTTCAGGTGCCGGTGGAGCAATTCAAGGCGTTCTGCGCTCTTGAGTACTGCAACATCCACGGCGTCTGGGAGAACTGCGTAGAGGTCTAGCAGGTCCCGGCTCCCTGAGACTCTCCATGAGAACGGGGACCAGTATGGAAAGGAGGAACGGTACATGGAAGAACAGATGGAACAGGTAGTAGCAATGCCGAGGCTCGGCGAGAAGGCTCCCGAGTTCGAGGCCCCCACCACGCATGGCACGCTTAAGCTCTCCGATTTCAAGGGAAGCTGGCTTGTCATGTTCTCCCACCCCGCTGACTTCACACCCGTCTGCACAACGGAGTTCATGGCCTTCGCCGAGATCTTCCCGGAGTTGCAGAAGCGAGGCGTGGAACTACTGGGGCTGAGCGTGGACAGTATCACCGCTCACATCGCATGGGTCCGCAACATCGAGGAGAAGATGGGCGTCAAGATTCCCTTCCCCGTCATAGCGGACCTGAGCAAAGAGGTGTCCATGAAGTTCGGGATGCTGCACCCCGGACAGAGCAAGACGGAGACCGTGCGAACGGTGTTCGTGATTGATCCCAATCAGGTCATTCGCCTCATCCTCTATTACCCGTTGAGCACCGGCCGGAACATGGCTGAGATTCTCCGGGTGATAGACGCCCTGCAGACGACCGACAAACACGGTGTGGCCACACCGGCCAACTGGATGCCTGGTGACCTGGCAATTGTTCCGCCGCCACAGACCCAGGAGTCTGCTGAAGAGCGCTTGAAGCAGGGCTACGAGTGCGTGGACTGGTATCTGTGCAAAAGGAAGGTATAGAGGGGGTGGGATATGCCATGCGTGAGTCCTGACGGGAAGCCCACCGAGACGGGCATGGCTATGCTTGCAGCCTTGCAGGCGGGCAAGTCCTCCCCTGAGGACATTGCGGCCGAAACAGGCAGGCCGCTTTTCAGGGTGCGCAGCGGACTCCGGGAGTTGGTTGCAGCCGGACTCGTTTCCGAATCAGGTGAGTCTTTTACTCTTCTGGAACAGGGCAAGGCTGTTCTCTGAGGGCACGCGTTCGAGCCCGGTAGGCTCTCGAATTTGTCGGGCATGGGTCGAGGTACGCGACCCATGCCCATCTTCCTTCGAATGACACCTTAACGGGAGGTCCAACATGAAGGATCCTCAGCGCTTCACTTTTCTTGTGGGCGGCGAGGCCGGTCACGGTGTCCGCACCGCCGGCACGGTTGCGTCGGACCTTTTCGGTGAGCTGGGACGTTACATCTTCCAGATGGACGACTATCAGAGCCTCATCCGTGGAGGTCACAATTTCTCCGTCGTCTCGTCCTCGGTAAACCCGATATTCAGCCAGTACTTGCGAGCCGACCTTGTTGTGGCACTTGATGCCAGGAGCTGCGACCTGCACAGAGAGCACCTGTCGGCTCAGGGCATCCTCGTCTACAACAGCGATGCCGTCAACGAAGACATCCCTGGCGCCGTCGGGTTGCCCATGTCCTCGCTTGCCAAGGGCTACAGCTATGCTGACCTACGGCTCGGCGTTGGGGCAGTGGCGGTATTGGCAGCCGCAACGGGTATCGCCCGATCCACTGTCGAGGATTTCATAGGGCGCAAGTACTTGCGTGATGCCGCCAACAACGTGACGTATGCCCTCGCCGTCTA
>Ga0180431_10007048_pt1 | contig 13205 bp, 7 predicted proteins | sample SS_ome_11_FD_132459 | JGI IMG/M metagenome (GOLD analysis project Ga0180431, IMG submission 132459) | Hypersaline lake sediment archaeal communities from the Salton Sea, California, USA - SS_1_MS_1 metaG | ecosystem: Environmental > Aquatic > Non-marine Saline and Alkaline > Hypersaline >... | reverse complement strand
GATGAGCGGGACGTGGAGACGGAGTCATGGATCGAAATGAGGCACCGGCCATGAGGCGAAAGCCGCCGGTAACGGCTACTCCCCGATCCTGTCGCCACCGCGCCACGTCTCGACTCTACCCGATTTCCGATTTCTCCAGGAGGCCACCGTCTACAACCTATTCACGTACTTCTTGACAAGACCTCTTGCGAATGACATCGGGATGCTGCATCATATGCCTCTTACCAGTGGCCTCCTCCAGGCTTTCTCGCGGCACCCCCTTTGGGTGCCGCGCGAGACCAGAGCGTCTGTCGAAGAACCATCGCCCCACCCACGTTCCAGCGAGGCTCTTGGATTCTCGCCAAGCACTCGATCAGTCCTCCGTTGGCCGGGTTATCTTCTCGACGGCGCCGGCTGCCGCTACAGCTAATGCTCGGCTGCCGCTATCAACCCAGGCCGACAAAACCCCGCAAGCTAGCCTTCGACACTCCTCGACTTCCTGCATGGTGATCGCGAAGTCCGGCTGGATCTCGATGTCCAGCTGCGTTGCACCATCATAAACCTCGAAAAGGTCTGACAGAACACGGGTTGCTGCGATCTTAGCCCCTTCGTCTCCGTCGGTTGCTTTCTGCAAGATGCACTCCACGAGCACCAACGGCGGCAGCATTAGCATGGCATCAAGCTTGTCCCCATAGTAAAGTTCCAGGTCCAACTCTGTGAACAATCGCTCCGGACGTTGATAATACATCATCCTCGTGACCGCCTTCTCTCCCTCACTTAGGAGATGCCGCTTCTCGGTATTGGGGACCCGAGGACGAGCAAACGTGGCGAACGCGAATCCCTCTTCACCAGCCAGCCCGGTCCACCTCACGACCAAGGCCCCCAGCCCGGCCTGCCTTCCTAGCGCTTCAAGAACCGTCCACCAAGTCACACCTCGCGCGACAATATCAACCTTGCTTCTTAGGTAATCTTGTCCCGGGTAAGGTCGTCCGAGGAAAAGCGGTACGCCTTCCACAACCAGCGCCTCTGCCGCTTCATCCAGGGTGCCGCGGAATGTGAAATCAACCTTGGTAGCCCGCAACCACGCACGGAGAGAACGCATCTGCTGGATCGCATGCCCTTGCGCGCCCGCAGGCTCCACGCCTACGTCTTCCCGGGGAGAGAACCCGCAGCTGCTTAGCAGAACGCTCAGCATGACACACCAAACAGTGACCCGAAGATTATGAATCATCTGTCATCTCCCGCAATGACTGGTCAAGCGCACAACGAGGAAATCGAAATCGGGGGACACCACACCTATTTCATCTCATGCATGGCCTTTCGGCCGGGCTTTGGAGGCGGCGGGCGTGCTGGAGCTGCGTCACGTGATGTTGGAAGCCCGGAGCCACGATGCGCGCCGGTCTCCATTGGGACAATTCTACCCTGGACCGCGCCGTCGTGCAAGGGGAAAACGTCCGTCTTGTGCGGCGCGCAACAGACCGGACGTTGCACTCCGTGAAATACGTATGGTGTCCCCGATTTCCCGATTTCCCCCGATTTCGATTTCTCGACGGGTTCCGCGTCCTCATTTGCAGAAAGCATTCAGCAAGACGGGGTCCTAGCTTAGCGCTTGAAATCGGCGGACAGAGCGTACAATGTCGAGTAAGGCGGAATGAGGTATGGTGTCCGCCGCAATCGCCTGGATCCGGAATTGTGGCGAAGGCCCAATGCTCTCACGTGACCGAAATCAGCCGGGATGTTACGCGTGTTCGTGTGCAGCTCGGACCGGCGAGGCGTGTTCTTTGTGGGTCCGTCAAACAACCACCAGTGAGGAGACAATCAGTATGTCTACGCGAGACGGCAAACGGTGTGCATGGTTCTTAGCGTTGTGCGTGGCGGCGGCGAGCGCGCCTGCAGCCGGGCAGTCCGGACGGACCCCGATCGACCGGCACGCGGTGGTGACCCGGCACAACATCGAATGGAACCACCTTGGCGGACGGCTGCCTATCGGGAACGGCGAGTTCTGTTTCGGCGCCGACGCAACGGGGCTGCAGACCTTTTCGGGCAATACGATGTCGCACTGGGGCTGGCATTCGTTCCCGCTGCCGGAGGGGTTCAAGCCCGAGGATCTTCCGCCGACGGGAAACGAGTCCGTAGGGCGGATGAAAGGCGCGTGGGCGGTTCCGGCCGGCAAGGAGGCGCTCTACAGATGGAACTACGCCAATCCGCACAGCATGGACCTCGGGCGATTGCAGCTCTGTCGGACCGGCGGTGCGGAACTCGTCCCCGGCGACGTGGCCAAGCTCTCGCGGAAACTGGACCTGTGGAGCGGCACCCAGACCTCGAGTTTCGAGATCGGGGGCCAACCGGTGCGGGTGGTGACGTGCGTGCATCCGACCCTCGACATGGTTGCCGTGCGCATCGAATCCCCGCTCATCGAGCGCGGGGAGCTCACGGTCTCCCTGGACTTCCCGTATCCGTCGTTGCGCTGCAACACCCCCTGGGTCGGCAACTGGACCAAGCCGGATGCGCACACAACGACCGTCACAATGACTCCGGACGCCCGCCGCGCCGACTTTGTGCGAACGGTTGACGCCGACGAATACCACGTTCGCCTCGAGTGGTCCGGTGAAGCGGACTTACAGCAAGCCCCTTCGTCGAAGCATCGTTTCGTGCTGTCGCCTAAGGCGGGGAATGTGCTCGAGATTGCGTGCGCGTTCAGCGCGAAACCGGTGAGGGAGAGTCTGCCGGAGTTTGCCCGGACGGAGAAGGAGAGCGCAAAGCGTTGGGAAGACTTCTGGAAATCCGGCGGCGCCATTGATCTTTCCGGCAGCAAGGATCCGCGATGGAAGGAGCTCGAACGACGCGTCGTGTTGTCGCAGTACATCATGGCCACCCAAGCCGCCGGGAGCTTCCCGTGCGCAGAGGTGGGGTTGATGGGAATGGACGGATGGGTCGGCGAGTTCCACATGGAGATGGTCTGGTGGCACCTCGCGCACTACGGTCTGTGGGACCGCTGGGGCATGGCGGAACGCGCGCTGGGCTGTTACGAGCGGTTCCTGCCCGTCGCCCGCCAGCTTGCCCGGCAGTTTGAGTGCCGGGGCGCCAAATGGGGGAAAATGGTCGGACCGGAGGGCCGCACCTCGACGTGGAGCGGCAGCTTTGTTCTTCACTGGCAGCAGCCGCATCCCATCTTCTTCGCCGAGCTTGCATACCGTCTTGACCCGCAGCGCGCGCTGGAGAAATGGAAGGAGATCGTTTTCGAGACGGCCGACTACATGGCCGATTTTCCCACGCTCGACGAGAAAACGGGCCTGTACTCGCTGGTGCCCATCATGCCGCCCAGCGAGCAGGGCATCACGCGCGACACCGTGTTCGATCTGGCGTACTGGCGCTGGGGCCTGGACAAGGCCCAGGAGTGGCGGCACCGGCTGGGAATGGCGCGTGAGCCCCACTGGGACAAGGTGCGCAACCATCTTGCACCTCTACCAGAGGCGGACGGCGTCTTCGTCCACTCCGCGGAATGGAAGGACACCTACACGAGACGCGCCTGGGAGCACCCCGACCCGGTGGGCGTCTTCGGCATGCTGCCGCAGATTGAGGGCGTGGATCCGGCCACGGCAGACCGCACGGTCCGCAAGGTATGGGAAACGTGGAATTGGAACCGCTGCTGGGGGTGGGATTTCCCCTGGATGGCCATGGCGGCGGCGAGAATCGGTCAACCGCAGATGGCCGTGGACGCCTTGCTCAAGGAGTTCAATCATAATCGCTACCCGGTGCATGGAATCAACAACGGGTGGTATCTGCCCGGCAACGGCGGGCTGCTCTACGCCGTGGCCATGATGGCCGCCGGCTGGGATGGCGCGCCGACGCGCAACGCTCCGGGTTTCCCCGACGACGGCTCGTGGGTGGTCAAGTGGGAGGGGCTGAAGGCAGCTCCGTGAATCGTTCGAATTCAGCAAGATGGGGTTCTAGTTCACCGCTCGAAATCGGCGAACACGACGTACGATTCTTGCGCAGGCGCGGGGAGGGAGCCGTCAGAGCCGGGCGGGAGCGAATTGGGTGGAGTGGCCCTGGAATTCCCGGCTCGAGTGATTGGCTACGGGGACACCACCATGCCGAAGCGACGCATCAGGGTTCGCCGGCTGCATCGCGGGTTCCGCCATGAATGCTTCCCCTTCTTCTTTCCACCACTTTCGCCACTTTTCCAATTCTTCACCTTCCCGTTTCTCATACTGCTGCCATTGCGGATGGTCCACGTTCTCGACCGTGTGTGCGAGGCACAGTACCGCCCACCACCGCACCTTTTTGTCTGGATGATCCAGCAGCTTGACCAGTTCTGGCACGCAGGCCTTCCGCTGGACCTTCCACGGCACGCCGAAGAAGACATATAACGTGTGGTCGTCTCTACGTACCCAATCCTTCTTGATCCCCTCCCGAACGTACGTCGCGTAGTCAAATCCCGGCAGCCCGCGCTCCAGGAAAACATGGCCGCCCTCACGCCGCCAGATACGATTTCCTTCGGGGTCCCTTTGCGGGACCCCAGATTCCTGGTACCAGACATCCATCATCTCTCTATTGAAGAGATCCATTGTCCGCCTCACATCCGGTGCGATTCCCATTCGACACTGTGCCATTATCCCCGCACGAGCTGTTTCCAAATCCTCAGAGCGCGCTGCAGCGTTGACTTCCTCGCTTCCCCGTCTGTCCCTCATGATCCCGATCTGCTCGATGGCTGCGATACGCATGCTCGCATCCTTCGATCTCCACATCGCCACCAGCTCGGCCATCAGTCGGTCACCGGGCTTTGCTCCAAATGTCGGCTCCACCACCGCGTCTACAGCCTTCATCGCCGCGAACATTTCGTAAGGCGCGGTTTCGCCCCGTAGCATCACCACGTAGACCTCGTCTGCCTTCACCGCATCCACGCCCGGCCTGGCTGGTCCATTCGCATGACGCCTGAACGTAATCCTCACCTCTTCCCCCAAATCCCCTTTCAAAGTCGAGATTACTTTGCATGTTGTATCGCACTTCGTCCCTAATGGCGATCCTACTTCCCTCTCTGTGATTGTCCCCGTTTTCACCTTGCACGCGAGCGTGGCCTGTGGAAACTCGATCGCTTCGTTAGGGGACCGCACCACCGAAGCCGGTGTCGTTGGTGGGGACGCGCCCACCACAGCCGCTACCAGAATGAGTCCCATTCCAACTGCTTTGCACATTTCCATGGGTTCCTCCCAACAGGAAGGGCCTCTGACCAGCCCTGTAACAATGCTTGTATGGTTTCTTCGTAAGACCCTTGGGCCGCGAAATTGCGGGATAACGCCCCTGCCCTCAGATCGGCATAAGTCGCGTGAATGCAAGTCCGTAAGCTGCCTGCAACGTCAGAGATGGGATGATGCGGAATTCGGGGGACACCATACTTAATTGTCCGTTTCGGGGCCCTTGAGTTTAGCGGTCGTTGTCCTCTGCATCAAGCCAAAGTAGCACGCTCGTGCACGAGGGTCAAGAGGTAGATCGGGTGTGATGTGGCGCGGGTTCGAGTTTTCTTGGGGGTTCGTACAAGGTTTGAGAAAAAAGGGTGACTGTTCCCATTCTCCATGAGTATAAGGCCGGGAATCCGGGGCCGGGGAACGGCCGGGGCAGTACGTGTATCTGGAGGAGCGAGCGATGCGGTTGGGAGTTGCCTATTATCCGGAGTACTGGGACGAGGAGCGCTGGGCGACGGACGCCGATCTGATGGCGGCGGCGGGGATCAACGTGGTGCGGCTGGCGGAGTTTGCGTGGTCGCGGCTCGAGCCGAGGGACGGCGAGTTCGATCTCGACTGGCTCGAGCGAGCGATCGCGCTGCTGGCCGAGCGGGGGATCACCACGGTGCTGTGCACGCCGAGCGCAACGCCGCCGCCGTGGCTGACGACGGCGCACCGCGACGTCCTGCCGCGTGACGAGAAAGGCATCGTCAAGGAGGCCGGCAGCCGCAAGCACTATTGCCCGACCAACGCGACGTACAAGCGGTACTGCGCGCGCATCACGCGCAAGATGGCCGAGCGGTTCGCGTCGAACGAGTCGGTGATCGGCTGGCAGCTTGACAACGAGTTCGGCGACCGGTGCTATTGTGACGTGTGCTGCGAAGCGTTCCGCGAGTGGCTCAAGGCCAGGTACGGCCGGCTCGACGAGATCAACCGCCGCTGGGGGCTGGCGTTCTGGAGCGGGGAGTTCACCGAGTGGGACCAGGTGCCGTTGCCCTGGTATAACGTCTCCGGGCATTCGCCGTCGCTGGATCTTGATTTTGCGCGCTTCTCCACGTGGGCAATCGTGGAGTTTGCGAAGGTGCAGGCGGACATCATCCGCGAGCTGGCGCCGCACCAGCCGATCACGACGAACCTGATGGGGCGGTTTGCGCAGCTCGACTACTACGACCTGGCGGGGATGCTTGACTTCGTCGGGTGGGACAGCTACCCGAACCTGCCGTACGAGGCGTACGTGCCGGCGCTCGGCGCGGACATCATGCGGGGTGTGGCGCGCGGCAAGCCGATCTGGGTGCTCGAGCAGCAGATGGGCCAGACGAACTGGAACCGGATCAACACGCAGCCGCGGCCGGGGCAGTGCCGGCTGTGGACGTACCAACAGATCGCGCGCGGGGCGGAGGCGATCTTCTATTTCCGATGGCGGGCGTGCCGCGGGGGCCGGGAAAAGCTGCACGACGGCGTTGTGTCCCACGACGGGCTGCCGGACTCGCGCCGCTATGAGGAGGTGTCCCGGATCGGCGAGGAGCTGGCGCGGGTCGGGGAAGAGATCGAGGAGAGCCGGGTGACGGCGCGGGTTGCGATGCTCTACTCGTACGAGGATATCTGGACGGTCAATTGGGAGCCGAAGCCGACCTGCCGGCTGGGCTGGTTCGAGCACTTTGAGCTGTACTACGGCGCATTTCACCGGGCGAACGTGCCGGTGGATATCGTCCATCCGGCGGATGATCTTTCGGCGTACTCGCTCGTGGTCGCTCCGATGCTGCACATCGTGACGCCGGAGATCCGGCAGAACCTGGAGCGGTACGTCTCGGGCGGCGGGACGCTGGTGACGACGGTCTACTCGGGTCTCTGCGACGAGTGCGCGGTGATCACCGACCAGCCGCTGCCGGGGGAGCTCCGGGAGCTGCTCGGCGTCCGGGTCAAGGAGTACGACCCGTTTCCGGAGTCCATGAAGAACGCGATCCTGCCTGAGGCCGGCGCGTTACCGCAGGCGGAGTACGAGGTGGACTACTGGGCCGAGGTGATCGAGCCGCAGGGCGCGGAGGTTGTGGCGCGGTTCCAGAGCGACTATTATGCGGGGGGGCCGGCGGTCACGGTGAACGCGTTCGGCGACGGAAAGGCTGTCTACGTCGGTACCGTCGGCGACGAGGCGTTCTTCACCGACTTCGTGGCGTGGTTGATGGAGCAGGCAGATCTCGAGGCGCCGCCTGCGATGCCGCCGGGCCTCGAGTACCGGATCCGTGAGGGCAAGGCGGCCGACTACACGTTCCTGCTCAATCACAACGGCGAGCCGGTGTCGGTGGAGCTGCCCCGCGAGCTCGCCGATATGTTGACGGGCAAGCCGGTCTCGGGCAAGGTCACCATCGGCCCGCGTGACCTGCTGCTGCTTCGGGAGGCGAAGGAGGGCCGTTGACATGCGGCCGCGGCGGCCCGTAGCATGCCGCTCTGATACAGCGCGCAGTTTGGAGCCATGGACCTGAAAGAGGCGAAAGATGAGTGCGTCGCCTTCGGGCGCCGGATCGCCGCCCACGGGCTGGTCGTCGGCCCGGGCGGCAACCTGAGCGTCCGTGTGGGCGAGCAGATCGTCGTGAAAGCCAGCGGCGTGGCTTTCGAGGAGGCCGGGCCGGACGACTACGTCGCGGTCAACCTTGCCGATGGGCGGTGCGATTCCGAGGACCGCAAGCCGACGTGCGAGGTGCTGATGCACCGCAAGTGCTACGAGCTTCGGGCGGACGTGGGCGCGGTCGTCCACACGCATTCGCCGTATGCGACGGGCGTCGCCTCGTCGGGTCAGCCGTTGAAGGCGCTGTACCCGGACTTCGCGGCCTTGATTGGAAGTGACGTGCCGACAGTGGATTACGTCATCCCGGCCGGCACGGAACTTGCTCAAGCGTTGGGGGGTGTTATCGGGTCGGCCAACGCCGTGCTGCTCGCCAACCACGGCGTCGTGGCGGTTGGGGCGAACCTGCGGGAGGCGTTTTACAGGGCGTTGCTGGTCGAGGAGGCCGCCAAGTCGCTCGTGGCTGCCTGCGCGGTCGGCACCCCGCGCTTCCTGACGGACAAGGAGATCGAGGAGATCCGCCAACTCGGGGCCGAAAAGTACCGTATTGGCCTGATCCGGAACCGGGAATAGCCGCCGGATTGTTTTGGTGGACGGCACGGACGTAGGCGCCGATAATCCATAGTGAACGGCAACCATGCCGGAGGCGGCGATGCCGGAGGCAGCGATGCGGCCCGTGCCGCGAGGACTGCATGAGTACCGTAGAGCGAGATGAGCCTCACCATCGAGGGTACAGACCTGTACTCGAACCATTCTTCCTGGGACTATTGTTGTTCGCGGCGGGGGATGCGGAGGGGTCCGCTTCTCCGGCCGAGACCGATCACCTGAAACGTCACACGAGGCACTGAGACCAGGAGCAATGACCAGGAACTCGCACGGCCGGAAGCCCAAGGCGAGACGCCAGGAGGACGACGGCCCGGGACGCCCCATCCACGACATGCGCCGCGCCTACAAACGCCCCCGCGTCGAGGAGGAGTGGCAGCACGATTTCGGGGATGAGGAGATCGAGGAACTCGAGGACTTCGACGAGCTGAACACGATTGAGGACGGCGAGCTCGGCGTCCCCGAGGAGCTCATGGAATCCGAAGACGAGGGACACCACTAGCGGCCTCATCTGCTGCGCGTCGTGACGCGCCCAGCCCAACTCAACTCCTGACGCCTTATTGCTCATCCGCCTGAGCGTACCCGGGATGCGGTGCGTCCTGGGGCCGTCCGTTCAACGGCCGCGACGCAGTTTCCGGTGTTTTTCGCTTCCGATGTGTCCGCCGTGCGCGTATCCTTATCGGTTCGCTCCATTGACCCGGGGATCCGGATGCGGGGACCGAGATGCGCGAGAAGATCGTCATTCGCGGCGCGCGCGAGCACAATCTGAAGGACATTGACCTGGCGATTCCTCGGAACAAGCTCGTGGTGATCACGGGGTTGAGCGGCTCGGGCAAGTCGTCGCTCGCGTTCGACACGATCTACGCCGAGGGACAGCGCAAGTACGTGGAGAGTCTGTCGGCGTACGCGCGCCAGTTCCTGGGCCAGCTCCAGAAGCCGGACGTCGAGCACATCGAGGGGTTGAGCCCGGCGATCAGCATCGAGCAACGCAGCGCGGGCGCCTCGCCTCGCTCGACCGTGGCCACGACGACCGAGATCTACGATTACCTGCGGCTGCTGTACGCCAACGTGGGCGAGCCGCATTGCCACAAATGCGGCCGGCCGGTCTCGAGCCAGACGCACCAGGAAATCGTGGACCGGATGCTGGCGCTGCCGGAAGGCGCGCGGCTCACGGTGCTCGCGCCGATGGTCCGGGGCCGCAAGGGCGAGCACCGCGACGTGATCGAGCGGCTGCGCAAGGACGGCTACGTGCGCGTGCGCGTCAACGGCACGATCGTGGACCTCGCCGACACGATCACGCTCAACAAGCGGCGCAAGAACACGATCGAGGTGGTCGTGGACCGGCTGGTGGTCAAGCCGGGGGTGCAGTCGCGGCTGAGCGATTCGGTGGAGACGGCGCTCAAGCTGGGCCAGGGCCTGGTTGTGGGCGCCGCAGCGAAGGAGGAACGGCTCTACAGCACGCTCAACGCCTGCCCGGACTGCGGGATCAGTTTCGAGAAGCTCCTGCCGCGCCACTTCTCGTTCAACAGCCCGTACGGCGCGTGCCCGCGGTGCCACGGCCTCGGGACGATCGAGCAGATTGACCCGGAGCTCGTGGTGCCGGACCGGGCGCGCTCGCTCAAGGAGGCCGCCATCGTGCCCTGGCAGCGGCGCGACTCGGCGCAGAACGTGTATCACACCATGTTGATCGAGGCGCTGGCGAAGCACTACGGTTTTCAGTTGCACACGCCGTTCCGCGACCTGCCGGAGGCGGCGCAGCAGGTGGTGCTCTGGGGCTCGAAGGGCGAGGCGATCGAGATGAAGCTCTGGCACGGGGGCAAGGTGCGCACCGTCAAGAAGGCGTTTGAGGGCGTGATCCCGAACTTGGAGCGGCGTTTCCGCGAGACCGAGAGCATGCACGTGCGCAAGTGGCTGCGCGATTTCATGAACGTGCTCGTCTGCCCTGAGTGCGACGGCAAGCGGCTGCGGCCCGAAAGCCTGGCCGTGCGCGTGGGCGGCCGCTCGATCGTCGAGGTGACCGCGCTGACGATCGGCGAGGCGATCGAGTTTCTCGACGGGCTCGAGCTGGGGCCTCGCCAGCGGCAGATCGCCGAGGAGATCCTCAAGGAGATCGTGGCGCGGCTCACGTTCATGCTCGACGTGGGCGTGGGCTACCTGACGCTGGACCGCCGCAGCGGCACGCTGTCGAACGGCGAGGCGCAGCGCATCCGGCTGGCCACGCAGATGGGCGCCGGGCTCGTCGGCGTGCTCTACATCCTCGACGAGCCGAGCATCGGCCTGCACCAGCGCGACAACCGGCGCCTGCTCGACAGCCTGTGCGAGCTGCGCGACCTGGGCAACACAGTGATCGTAGTCGAGCACGACGAGGCGACCATCCGGCTGGCGGACTTCATCGTGGACCTCGGGCCGGGCGCCGGGGTGCACGGCGGCGAGGTGGTGGCGACGGGCACGGTCGAGGACATCATCGCGGAGGCCGGCTCGCTCACGGGCCAGTACCTGTGCCGGAAGCGGCAGATCGAGGTGCCCGGCAGGCGCAAGCCGGTTGATCCGGCGTCGGTGCTGGTGCTCAAGGGCGCGCGCGAGCACAACCTGAAGGACCTGACCGTGCGGATCCCCCTGGGGCTGCTCGTGTGCATCACGGGGGTGTCGGGCTCGGGCAAGAGCACGCTGGTGAGCGATACGCTGCTGCACGCGCTGCGTCGCACGCTTTACGGGAGCCGCGACCGGGCGGGCGAGTACGACGAGCTGTTGGGGGCGGAGACGCTCGAGCGGGTCGTCATCATCGACCAGAGCCCCATCGGGCGCACGCCGCGTTCAAACCCGGCGACGTACACGGGCGTGTTTACGCTCGTGCGCGATCTCTTCGCCCGGCTGCCCGAGGCGCGGGTGCGCGGCTACGGCGTGGGGCGGTTCAGCTTCAACGTGGCGGGCGGGCGCTGCGAGGCGTGCCGCGGCGACGGGGTGCGGCGGATCGAGATGCACTTCCTGCCGGACGTGTACGTGACGTGCGACGTGTGCAACGGGCGGCGCTACAAGCGCGAGACGCTCGAGGTGCGCTACCGGGGCAAGAGCATCCACGACGTGCTCGAGATGACCGTCGAGGAGGCGCTCGAGTTCTTCAAGCAGGTCCCGCGCATCCGCGCGCGGCTGCAGGTGATGACGGAGGTGGGGCTGGGCTACATCACGCTCGGCCAGTCGGCCACGACCCTCTCGGGCGGGGAGGCGCAGCGGATCAAGCTCTCAGCCGAGCTCGCCAAGGCCGAGAGCGGGCACACGACCTACCTGCTGGACGAGCCGACGACGGGCCTGCACTTTGCCGACATTCACCGGCTGCTCGACGTGCTGCAGCGGCTCACCGCGCGCGGCAACACCGTGGTGGTGATCGAGCACAACCTGGACGTGATCAAGTGCGCCGACTACGTCATTGACCTCGGGCCGGAAGGGGGCGACGCGGGGGGCACCGTGGTCGCCGAGGGCACGCCCGAGCAGGTGGCCACGTGCGAGCAGAGCTTCACCGGCCAGTACCTTCGGACCGTCCTGCCGGGCTTCGAGGCGGCCGACCCACAGACAGGAACGCCCTGACGCAGCTCGAGCCGCCCTCACAGCCGGGGCCTTCCAGTTCCTGTTGCCGGCCGGGGAACAGTCCGCCCCTGGCCTCATCTCTCTCACGAATGCCGACGGGCATGTCGCGACTCAACGCATCGTGGAAGTCCGTGGCCAGACTCTTAAAAGGGAGTCAAGATCAGAAAATGGCCAGCAAGAGTTGGGGCACGTGGCAAATGCTGATGCGAGCAGGAGCACACGGCTGCACCGGGTGACATGAACATGGGGGCCTGAGAGCGAGGATCTTAGCGACATCGGTTACTGTCTGCCTCATCTGTCTCGAAGCTTGCGCGAGCGCGTGAACGGTGTTGCTGGACTTCAATCGAGGCACGTCATCCCGGGCTGTCCCCTGACTTCATCGGGAGTCCGGTTCCGGCTTCATTAAAGAAAAAAGCCGGATATGTCAAAAAATGCCTTGACACGCTGCCGGCCATGTGCTATCTTACGCGGCGATAGGGGGCTCAGTTCTTCGAAAGAAGAGGGGGATTTGCACCACCGCAGGCGTCATGAGAGAAAGGCATTGATTCTCGCGCACGATTGGCGGCAGCGGCAAGGGCGTTTCTCGCCCCAGTCGCAGAGTCACAGAAAGGAGAAAGGGGGAGAAAGGATGAAGAGAGGACTAACTGTAATCTGTGCGTGTGTCTTGCTTCTCGGTCTAGTGGCCGGGGCTGATGCAGAGATGGTGAGGAAGGCCGGGGGAGATAATGACCAGGTTGTCTCGATTGACACAACCGTTCCTGACAACACCTGGATCGGTTGGATATCGGGCCAGCCTATCCACGGGCTGGGGTTTGATACGTATAACAACATTCAGTACGCAGGCGGCTACTCAAGAGTCGCTTCGACTGATAATAGCGTATACATTCCCCATGGGTCAGATGCTACCGTCCCGGTACCAATGCTAACACCGCTTGCGCCCGGAATCTTCTGGCTGCCGGCGCCGTACAACAACAACACCGATAACGGCTACGAGTGCGTACGCGATGGGAATGCGACCAGGTTGTTTGCCGTGTCATATGTACATCCTGATTCGTACCTCCACGAGTTTGCGCTTGACGCGAATGGTGTGGTTGTCGGTCTGCTTTCAAGTACTCTAATCTTGAATGCGACAGATCCTCAGAACCCGGTCAGCATTTCCCAGCTGCCATCGGGTCTGGCCTTCGATGAGGGACTCCAGAAGCTCATCACCACGAACTCGAACGGTGATATATGGCAGGTGGGTTTCGACGGTCTTG
>Ga0180431_10007047_pt1 | contig 13205 bp, 10 predicted proteins | sample SS_ome_11_FD_132459 | JGI IMG/M metagenome (GOLD analysis project Ga0180431, IMG submission 132459) | Hypersaline lake sediment archaeal communities from the Salton Sea, California, USA - SS_1_MS_1 metaG | ecosystem: Environmental > Aquatic > Non-marine Saline and Alkaline > Hypersaline >... | reverse complement strand
GGGGATTTGTTTATCCTCGAAAAACCTTTGTAGTTGCTGATTCTGCTGCCCTTGTGCCACCGAACCGACCTGACAAACTACTCGTTCAATAGTATTGTCAGAAACCTTCTGGCCTGTGATAACTTCAATTTTTCGAGACGACTGCTCAAAACTGTCATCAACTGCCAGCAGCCGGTCACGCCATTTGCTTAGCTGTTCATCAAGTATTCCAGCTACTCGCGAGACCTGTGTGCTGCTGATATCCAGCCCGCACATTTTCTCCAGGACATCAGTTACCCTGCGGGTGGAAACACCTTTGACATACATCTCGGCAATCGCCAGTTTTAAGGCCCTTTCACTGCGGCAGCCTTTCTCAAGAGCCGATGGGTAAAAGTCCACATCGCCCCGCACTTGCGGTACATCTACGCACAGCTTGCCAACACGAGTGCCGACGGTCTTTGGTTTATATCCGTTGGCATAGCCTCTGCGTTCCTGGGTGCGTTCATACAACTGGGCACCGAGGGCCTGATCCCGCTCGATTTTCATTGCTTCGTTGAGCAGGATTCTCAGCACATCGGCAAAGCTTTCAAAACCATTTTCAATTAACATTTCCATTACAGCGTCCAGTTTGTTATCATTGTTTCGGTGGGCCATCTTGTTTTTCTCCTTATTAAAGTTTCCATAAAACCTTATAGGAGAACGGGACGAGCCCACTTTTTCAAGCGAATTTCGCATGTGCCGGGGTTAAAACCAATTTACAGAAACATATTTACACTAGCAATAAAACACCAAGAAGCATTAGTTGCCTATAAATAGTTGTTGCAAACTATTGAGTTTTTACATAAATTGTTGGAGTTTTAAATGCAGGAAATTAACAATAACCAATCTAAAGCTGAATCATCAAAGAAGGTTTATGAAAAAATATCCAGACAGGGTTCAAAAGCAGGTAAAAAAACAATAATGACATCAAGAGAAAGATTACAAGCCGCTTTAGACCATAAGCCTGTCGATAGATTATGCGTTGATTTTGGTGCTGGGGGCCAAACCGGTATAGGAGCTGGTGCGGTGTATCGTCTGCACAAAGAACTTATCGGTGAGCCGGATTACCGCGTTAAGATATCGGAACCGTTCCAGATGCTCGGTGAGGTCGATGATAAACTCAAAGAAGCTCTCGATCTTGACGTCGTCGGTTTTGATCCGCCTAAGAACATGTTCGGTTTTAAAAACGAGGGGTGGAAGCCTTTCGAGATGAATGACGGGACGCCTGTTCTTGTTCCAGAAAAGTTTAATTATACGGTCAATGAAAAAGGCGACACTCTGATATATGCCGAGGGCGATACTTCTTTTCCCCCAAGTGCTATTATGCCTAAGACAGGATATTTCTTCGATGCAACAAAAAGACAAAAGCCGATAGTCGAAAGCGAACTGGACCCGATGGATAACTGCGAAGAGTTTGGCGAGTTGAGCGACGAAGATGTTAAGTATTTTGCCGATAGGGCGACGGATTATTATGAAAATACCGATTACGGTATTTATATGACATTGCCGGGTACAGCGTTTGGGGATATTGCGTTGGTTCCTGCTACATGGATGAAGGAGCCTAAGGGTATTCGTGACGTGGAAGAGTGGTATATCTCGACGGCGATTCGTAAGGATTATATCGAGAAGGTTTTTGAGACTCAGTGCGAGATAGCAATTAAGAATATCAAGAAGCTTGCCAAGTCTGTCGGCGATAAGGTTCAGGTTGTTTTCGTCAGCGGGACCGATTTTGGAACTCAGCGAGGGTTGTTCATTTCCTTGCAGGCTTATCGTGATCTGTTCAAACCATTCCACAAAGCGGTTAACGATAAGATACACGAACTGACGAACTGGAAGACATTTATTCATTCTTGCGGAGCTATTTCTGAATTGATCCCCGATCTTATCGAGGCTGGATTCGATGTTTTGAATCCTGTGCAGTGTTCTGCAGACGGTATGGAACCAAAGAAGCTTAAAAAAGAATTTGGTAAAGATGTAGTGTTCTGGGGTGGCGGTGTTGATACTCAAAAGACGCTTCCGTTCGGGACTCCTGAAGAGATATACAAGGAGGTTTCCGAGCGAATCGAGATATTTGCCGAAGACAGTGGGTTTGTGTTCAACAGCATTCACAATATCCAAAGCAATGTTCCTACAGAAAATATCCTTGCGATGTTCAAGGCTGTGAATAATTTTAGAAAGTAATCGATAGTTTCTATATATTCCTATGGCTATCGGTTCTAATTCAGTATGTTTGACAAAAGGGAATGCAGAAATTGCATGGAAGCTGCTTTCAAAACGCAGCAAATCTGAGAAAAATCTTCTCTTTTTCACATTACTGATCTTTCGATTTAGAGTTTTATTTAAAAAGGGAGTTGTTTATGGAGATGAGCGAAGAGATTAAACTTCCTAAAACCAAGTACAACATGGGCTTTTTGTGGCTGATATGTGTTGTTGCTGCAATGGGCGGTTTGCTTTTCGGTTATGACTGGATCGTTATCGCCGGCGCAAAGGCATTTTATGAGCCAGGATTCAATATTACAGATGAAACGCCCTTGATGCGCGGGTGGGCGATGAGCAGTGCGTTGTTCGGTTGTATCGTCGGAGCTATTACCTGCGGTATGTTAGCGGACAGATTCGGCCGAAAGCGGTTACTGATTTTGTCCGGTCTTTTGTTTACGGTCTCGGCGATCGGGACCGCTTTATCGAGGGATTTCTTTATGTTTAATTTTGCTCGGATCATAGGCGGGGTTGGTATTGGTTTGTCTACTGTATCACCGATGTATATTTCAGAGGTGTCGCCAGCGTCAATGCGCGGCAGGTTGGTTTCTATCAATCAGCTTACTATCGTTATCGGTATATTGGCGGCTCAGATCGTGAATATGCAAATAGCTCAGCCAGTGCCGGAAGGAGCGACTGCGGCGTTTATCACTGAGTCATGGAACGGCCAGACCGGCTGGCGATTGATGTTCGGAGCTGAGACGGTACCAGCGTTTTTGTTCTTTTTGCTTATGTTCTTTATACCTGAAAGCCCGAGGTGGCTGGTGAAATTTGGCAGGAACGACGAAGCTGAGAACATCCTGTCTCGAATCGGTGGAAGCAAATACGGAAAGGCTGAAGTTGCCGATATTCAACAAACTATAGCAATCGAAGAGATAGCACATGTTCGTTTCAAGGATCTTCTGGAACCGAAACTGTTTAAGCTCCTTTGTCTTGGGATATTTCTTGCGTTCTTCCAGCAGTGGTGCGGTATTAATGTTATCTTTATCTATGCACAGGAAGTTTTCCAGCATGCCGGTTATGGGGTTAGCAAAATGCTGAATTTCGCAGTTATTAGCGGTTTGGTCAATCTTTTAGGGACATTTGTAGCAATCTATACAGTCGACCGTATCGGTCGCAAAAAGCTGATGCTGCTCGGTGCCGGGTGCTTAACCTGCTGCTATGCATTGGTTGGAACCGGTTATTACATGGAAAGCACGGGGATACATATGGTAATCCTTATTGTTCTGGCGATCGGGTGTTATGCGATGACTTTGGCGCCAATAACGTGGGTTCTGATCTCTGAACTGTTCCCGAATAGGATTCGAGGAGCGGCGATGTCGATCGCAGTGCTGGCAATATGGAGCGCGTGTACGATATTGACTCTGACGTTCCCATATGTACTGAAGGCCCTGGGGGCACACGGAGCGTTCTGGACTTTCTGCGGTGTTTGTATAGTCGGTTTTATTGTTATCCTTAAGAAACTGCCTGAGACAAAGGGTAAGACGCTTGAGGATATTGAAAGAGAACTTGTCGATTAAAAAAGGTTACATTTGATGTAATAATCAACTTTTATGGCAGAAATGACCATTAATAATCAAATCGATGAGCGGTTTATGCGTATGGCTATCGAGCAGGCGATGATAGCCCAGGACAACGGCGATGTACCAATCGGGGCGGTCATCGTTTATAAAAACCAGATAATCGCCAAGGCATATAACCAAAGAGAACAATTACAAGACCCGACGGCCCACGCTGAAATAATCGCCCTGACACAGGCAGCAGCGGCTTTGGAAAACTGGCATTTGTACGATTGTACGATGTACGTTACCCTTGAGCCGTGCCCGATGTGTGCGGGGGCATTGGTGCTTAGCAGAATGGATAGATTGGTTTATGGCTGTGACGACCCAAAAACAGGTGCATGCAAAAGTCTTTATAATATAGTTCAGGATAAGCGGCTGAATCACCGCCTTGAAGTTACAAGCGGCGTTCTTGAAGAACAATGCCGCAAGCAGTTACAGAGTTTCTTTGCTCGCAGGCGCCAAGAGAACAACAATGAAGTAAGTGACTTTTAGTTATTTGTCTTTGATGGTCTGGTTCAATTCGGCGATGCGAAGCTCCAGCCTTTCTACTTCCCATTGGATGCTATTTAGTCTTGAGACTATGGCAAATGGTTCATTTTTTCCAGGAAAATTTTGGTTACCTGAGAGATAGTTGATGATGTGAAATTAATTGCAGAAATGCTGTGTTAATGCTATATTACTGATGTTGCTCTGGAGAGGTGTCGGAGTGGCTTATCGAGCAGCCTTGGAAAGGCTGTGTAGGGCATGTCCCTACCGCGGGTTCGAATCCCGCCCTCTCCGGTTAATTTTTGGAGCATTTTGTAAGTTGCGCCTGCCAAAAATTACATCTAAGCAGGTAAAGTCAGGGACTCGAAGTTTCCTTTGGGGTTTGGATTGATGGGGTGGTTCGATTAGACTTTTTCAAAACTTTTTCACCTTCAGGGCTTTATGTTCCTATAATCAAATGCTGATTTACGATACCAGGATAAATAAGGGATGAACCATTCAAAATTCAGCAGGTAGGAAAACCCACGCAGGTACCAGAGATTTTTCAGCAGCACGAATCCAGCTTAGCCTAAACGTTTGACTTTTTTGGCAAAATGTGCACAATGGTAAAATTGTATTTTTACTTACTGCTGTCCTTTTTTTTGGGCGGCAGGGAGGTTTTTTTATGCGGCGAAAGTTAGCGGTAATACCAGAGAGGTGCAGCGGCTGTCGGGTTTGCGAGATTGCCTGTGCCGTTCATCGGCAGAAGATAAACAACCCGAAAAAGGCGAGGGTGAGAGTAACTACCGTTTATCCGCATCCTGTTGTGCGTATGCCGGTGGTCTGCTGCCAGTGCAAAGACGCCAAGTGTATGAGTGCCTGTCCCACCAATGCGATATACGGCAAAGATGGGATTGTGCTGATAAATGCCGATGAGTGTATCGGCTGTCATGCGTGTGTAGAGGCCTGCCCGTTTGGTGCGATTTATGTCCATCCTGACCTGGATGTTCCACTCAAGTGCGACCTTTGCGAAGGCAGCGGCCAGCCGCAGTGTGCCAAAATGTGTCCTACAGGAGCGATAGTGTTTATGCCGGAGCATGTTTTCGGGCAGGCGCATCGACTAAACAATGTTCTGTCATATACCCATATGAAGGAAATCGAATACGTCGAAGAAGGCGAGCCGAAACGGCTTCACTATGCCGACAATAATGCAGTGGAAGGTCGAGATACAACAGGAGGCAAAGATGAAAAAGCATAAAGGCGGATATTTCGGCAAAATACTACACGTCGATATGACCAGCGGGGAGAGTACAACCATCCCCATCGACGATAAGTTTATTGAGAGCTATATAGGTGGGCGGGGCTTTGCGATTAAGCTTTTGTGGGACAACCTTAAAAATAAAGGCGATGTTGACCCATTGGGCTCGGACAATATGCTCGCTGTTGCTGCCGGCCCTTTGACAGGCGTTTATCTGCCAAGTTCCGGTAAAAATTCATTCGCCTCAATTTCGCCTGCAACGGGACTGTTCGGCGATTCGAGTATGGGCGGCGGTTTCGGGGTTGAGCTTAGACAGGCAGGCTACGATGCCGTTGCAATTGTGGGAAAGGCCGAGCAGCTCAGCTATCTTTTTATCGACGGTGATGACGTCTCAATTGAACCCTGCGGCGAACTTAAGGGAAAGGGAAACCTTGAAACCGAAGGAAAGATACGCGAGAAGATTGGCGACCACGATGTGAAGGTGGCTTCTATCGGCCCGGCCGGCGAAAACCTTGTACGCTTTGCCTGCGTTACCAGTGAGTGGAGCAGGAACGCAGGGAGAACGGGTATCGGTGCGGTGATGGGCAGTAAGAATCTAAAGGCCATAGTTGTGCGGGGCCATCAGGATTTGCCGGTGGATGATATCGAGAAGGTAATCAAAATCTCCGAGCAGGCGTATAAGGAGCTTGGCGAACACTATATGATGAGTCACTGGCAGAAGCAGGGGCTGATGGGTGTCATCGATTATGCAAATACAATGGGTATTCTGCCGACTTATAACTTCCGCGATACACACTGGGACAAAGCAAAGAATATCAACGGCGATACGATGATTGCGAACCATAAAATCGGCAATACCGCGTGTTTCGGCTGCCCGATGTGCTGCGGGAACATCAACCTTGTGAAAGAAGGCAGGTGGGCCGGAACTGTAACCGAAGGGCCGGAATATGAAACCGCCGCAATGCTCGGCTCAAACCTCGGTATCGATAATTTCGCTGCTGTACTAAGAGGAAACCATCTTTGTGACGACCTCGGACTGGATTCCATTTCTACCGGAAACCTTATTGGTGTAATAATTGAGGGCTATGAGAAAGACCTGCTCAGTCTCGATGACCTTGATGGTACTCCTGTCACCTGGGGCGATGAGGAGCGGGTAATGGAGCTTATTGAGCAAATCGCAAAGTGCGAATCTATCGGTGCTACACTTGCTTTGGGCGCAAAGGGCGTCCTGGAAAGATGGCCTCAGCTAAAGCCCATCGTCCTGCACGTCAAGGGGCTTGAGCAGTCGGCCTATGACTGCAGGGGCGCCAGTTCGATGGCACTTGCCTACGGCACCAGTGACATCGGTGCGCACCATACAAGGGCCTGGACGGTAGGGAAGGAACTTGAAATGGGCGCCGACTGGGATGCGGATAAAAAGGTCGAGCTTGTAATGTATCATCAGCATATCCGCTCACTGTTCGATATTTTTGGCGTCTGCCGTCTGCCGTGGATAGAATTGGGCTTCCACGAGGATTTTTATGCGGAACTTTACAGCGCCGTTGTCGGTAAAGACTACAGCCTTTATGAGTTGCTCGCCGCCTCGCAGCATTTATATGATATGACACGTGCCATCAACGTCAGGCTTGGCGCAGGCAGGGCCGATGATTATCCGCCTGACAGGACATTTGTCCCCATCCATACCGGCCCGCTCGCAGGCAAAGTCTGCGACAGGGACGAGTACGAGAAAATGCTTACTTTGTACTATCAGAAACGCGACTGGGATGAAGAAGGAAAGCCAAAGATTAGCTTACAATAAACTTTTCATCCTGCATCAAATATTCTTCTTTGGCCTTTGTGGTCGAAAATGACAACACTTAAAAGATACTATAATGACCTACCCGAACTTTACCCGGGTTTTTTTCTTGGTTTCTCCTGTCAAAGAGATGTAGATTAAGATAAAATTCCACTTATTGAGTTTGTGCGTAAAAACCGGTATTACTAGGCTCGTTAAACAGAAAATATTAGATTAAAAGGGTTCTGTTATGAAAAAAACGATAGTATTATTGATAATTGTTTTCGTAGTAGCAAGTTTTGCCTCTGCAAAGGAATTCGAAGCGACATGGGAGTCGTTGGCGGCCAATTATAAATGTCCAGACTGGTTTCGCGATGCAAAGTTTGGTATTTTTATGCATTGGGGCATCATAAGTGCAATCAAGGAAAACAGGTCATACACCGGCTCACACTATGGACGTTATATGTATGGACCAGGTGAGTTTCCGCCTGATAAAAAACAAAGTCGCTGGGCTCGTGATCTCAAAGTCTGGCATACGAAACACTACGACGACCCATCAAAATTCGGATACAAGGACTTTATTCCATCCTTTAAAGCCGAAAAGTTTGATCCCGATGCACTGGTCAGCTTTTACAAAGAATGTGGTGCAAGGTATATCGTTCCGGTAGCAGTCCACCATGACAATTTTGAGATGTATGACTCATCATATCATCGGTGGAACGCGGTAAAAATGGGCCCTAAGCGGGATACCATTGCTGAGTGGAAAAAAGCGGCAGTAAAACATGGTCTTAACTTTGGTGTATCTTCTCACCTGTATCGGTCGCCCAGTTTCTTCCAGATATCAAGAAAGTATGATGGCGCTGACCCGGAGTATGCCGATTTCTATAACTCTAACTATGATATTAACTTCTGGAAAGATGAAGCATGGAATCAGCTTTGGTATAAACGTACAAAGGAACTGGTGGATAAATATCAGCCGGCTCTGCTATATTTTGATGGTGCGCTGCCTGGTACACGATATAACAAAACTTACGGCCTGCAACTTGCGGCTCATTTCTATAACAGCAATATGAAAAACCACGGGGGTAAACTGGAAGCGGTACTGAACCTTAAGCGAGGTCCGAGCAAGAAAGCTTTTGTTTGGGATATCGAAAAAGGCCAGGCCAATGCACTGCAGATATACCCATGGCAGACCGATACTTGTCTGATAGGAAGTTGGTTTAATCGAAAAGTAGAGAAAACTGTATTTACACCTGAAGTAGCTGTTGGTAACTTGGTGGATATTGTCAGCAAAAATGGAAACCTATTGCTGAATGTTGGCCTCCGTGGCGACGGAACACTGCCTGAAATGCAGAAAAATGTTCTGCGAGAAATAGGTAAATGGCTGAATATCAACGGCGAGGCGATTTACGGGTCGAGGCCGTGGATAGTCTACGGTGAAGGCCCGACAAAGGTCACTGGAGGCACCTTCAAAGAGCAAAAATCACCCTACACCAGCCAGGACTTTCGATTCACCACAAATAAGAAAGCTTTGTATGCAATTGTGATGGCAATTCCGGAAAAACAGGTCAGCATCAAGTCCCTTTCAACTACTTTGACTTTGGTTAACAAGGTAAAAGGGGTTTCCCTGTTAGGCAGCAAGGCAAATATCAAGTGGCAGCGGACGCCTGATGCAATGATAATCCAGATACCAAAAAAACTCCCATGCAAACATGCCCTCGCGTTTAAAATCGAGGTCGATGACAGCAGTAGGCAGATATGGAAACTGATTATGGAGTAAATATCCACGTCTTTACGGACCTGGATATTTACTTACACGTACTTAGTCTGGCAAACTCCCGGCCTCGCTGCTGGTAATTATCGAACATATCATAACTGGCGCAAGCGGGGCTGAATAAAACCACGTCACCATCAACAGCTAACTGTTTAGCCAACTCAACCGCATCAGCCAGTGACCCGACAACCTCAACTTTAGTCCTTTTCTCGGCGGGTGTTTTTTTTTCAATTGCATCTGCGATTTTTTTGGCTGTTGCGCCTATCAAAATAGCCGCCTTGGTCTTCGTTGCTATTTGCCGGGCCAGTTCGTCAAACAATAAACCCTTGTCATATCCGCCGGCAATGATAATTTTCGGCTCATCGAAAGCCTCCAGCGCCGCAATTGCACTTGCCGGTGTAGTTGCTATCGAATCGTTGTACCAGCGGACACCTTTGCTCTCTGCCACAAGTTCAAGCCGATGAGCAAGCGGCTTAAATGTCGCCAGAGAGCTTCTTATCTGTTCATCTTTCACGCCGAAATGCTTTGCAACGGCAATGGCAGCGGACAGGTTGCTAAGATTGGCCCTGCCGACCAGCCCAAAGGCATGGCGGATATCATCACTTACATCGTTGGTTGAAAATTTCAAACAAATCCTGCCCGCCTCTTTCCTGTATCTTTCATACCACTCCGCTCCAATTTTGTCTTCGCTGTTAAATATTGAAACAGAAGGGTTGTTCATATCCGGCCTTTGAAACTTGAAGATATTTTCCTTGGCTGCGGAATAATCGGCGAACGTGCCGTGCCGGTCGAGGTGGTTTGGGGTGAGGTTTGTCAAAAGTGCAACCTTAGGGGCTTTTTTAATTTGAGCCAATTGCTCGGCCTGAAAGCTTGATATTTCCAGCACCACCAAATCATTGCTGCTAATTTTGTCTATCGCCGCCAGTAGGGGTTCATTGCCGATATTGCCACTGAGCCGGACGTTCTCATATCTCGTATCCCGTATTTCGTCTCCGGCATTGCTTAGCATGTGTGCGGCCAGCGCTGCGGTTGTGCTTTTGCCGTTGGAGCCGGTTATCCCGATTATCGTTGCAGGAGAGAGTTCAAAAAAAATATTTATCTGCGACGTGATAAAACCGCCGTGTTGTTCTGCTGCTGCAACAAACTCATTGTCGGGCGCAACTGCAGGGTTGACTATGACAATATCGGCTTTCTCAAAGTCACTTTTTTCGTGCCCGCCTAAGTGAAATTCAATATTGCTAAATTCTTCAAGCTCTTTGACCGAGTCTCTCAATTGCTGAGCGTCTGCCAGGTCTGTCACTATAACATTCGCGGCGATTTTAACTGCAAATTTCGCTGAATCGACCCCGCCGCCGAACCGCCCCAGCCCCATAACCAAAACTTTTTTGCCTGCAAAGAATCCTTTATCCGAAATTCGATATTCCCTGTTCGACATTCGCTATTCGTTTTTACTTTTGGCTAAGTTTCATTCCCCAGGTTGCCTTGTTGCGTTTACGAAGCCATTGCCTTTGCCAAATCTATCTTCGCATCGATAACGGCCTGTTCGATGCATCTTTTCCAGTCATCGGCGAACTGTTCTCTGTATTTTGGCTTCTCGTATGCGTAAATAATTGAACGTGATGCATTGATTAATGCTCCGGTGCCGTCGTCTTTGCAAAACCGAATGCAATCCTGCGCCGATGCCCCTTGCGAGCCGTAGCCCGGCACGAGAAACCACACCTTGTCGTATTTCTCACGCAGCGCCGTTGTAACATCTGGGGCGGTTCCGCCGATTATCATTCCGACATTGCTGTATCCGCTGCTGCCGATATGACGGGGCTCATCGGCAATTTGGCCGACGATATCAGCAATTTTTTCATACATTTTTTCACCGCTGCTGTCGGCGAAATCCTGAATTGCCGCCGATGATGGGTTGCTGCCTCTGACCCAGACAAAGACACCTTTGCCTTGTTCGTCGGCCATTTTTGCAAACGGCTCGATACCGTCTTCACCTGCAAAGCCGTTAATCGTAATTGCGTCCGGAGCAATAGTGTCCTCGAGGCCCACCAACTGCGAATTTTCAAGATGAGCGGCGGCGTAAAGTTCGGCGGTGTGCCCGATATCACCGCGCTTGACATCACCGATTATCTCCAGCCCAAGCTCGTTGGCTTCCGAAATCAGTGAATAATAAGTCTCTATGCCCTCCCAAAGATACTTTTCGAAAAAAGCAATATTTATCTTTACCGCAGGAACCATAGGCGCAATGATTCGCAGTACCTGTGTACAGTAGTCAAAAATCGCATCGACCGCTGCGGCCGCATCGAATTCATCATTCATCTCGCGATGGTTTTTTATCGAAGGAGGCAGTCGGCTGTAAACCGGGTCCAGCCCGACAATCAAAGGAGTCTTTTTATTTCCCACGGTCTCGCACAGCCGGTCTGCAAAATGACTTGCCATTCTTCAAAAACCCTTCTTTTTATAATGCAAACTTAAAATCCTTTTTCTAAGAGCTCCTGCTTACTATAATGATATACCTGCCACAGAGCAAGATAGAAATTGAAGAACTGAATTTTTATTGTGATTTTGAACGGCTGAAAAATTTGAAAAAGAAAAAAAAGAAAAAGTTCAAGAGAATCTATTGGCTCTTGATTGACCTGGTCATAATGGCTGTTGTTATTATTTTATTGTTATACAAGCCCACCCGTTATAAAGGCCTTGATGTTTCATCCACCAGCCTGGAGCAGGGCCAGGTACATCCTTACCTAACACACGATTTATCGCCCCAACTCCATAACGGGCTGCAGTCAGGGGCGCCATTTGATTTTGTCGTGAAGCAGGTACCTATGAATGAAGTCATCTCCTGGTCTGATTGGCCGAAACAGGCAGAAGGAACCAATTTTTCATTACCTGAGCTTTTTTTTGAGCCAGGCCGAATTATACTGATGGGAACTGCGACTACCGGTGGAGTTGATTTCATCGTTACAATTGCTGTCGAACCGGAATTGAGCCGGGAGGGACTGTTAAATCTAAGGGTCGCCACGGTGAAAATTGGCGCTATGAATATCACGCCTCTTGCCAGGCTCATAGCTAAGAAGATGTACGCTGAACGGATGTCTACAACTTATGTTGATATGAACAGCATCGCAGCTAAAATTGCAGCTTCGTTACTGGATGACAGAGCTTTTGAGCCGGTTTTTAATATTGAGGGCAGAAAGGTCCGGCTCGAAAAATTTACCATCGAGAAGCAAAAACTCACCGCCGGCCTAAAAGAAATTTACCACTAAAAAAGCAGAGACAGCAGTGGTAGGGAGGAATGTTTTATAAAAAGTCATATTCGGCCAGAGATGTAGAGTCAACGGTGCAGAAAGCCGGTTCGGTTTTGCAGTTGAAGCGGAGAATATGGCGGATGATGTCTTTTCTGCTGATGATACCGACTAATTTTCCTTTTGCTGTTACCGGTACCTGCCTGAAAGAGTTATTGATTAGACAGTCATAAACATCCAGCAGACTTTCATCCTGCTCTAAGCGGACAGCAGGTTGTGTTATAAAGTCATTGACTGTTTTGTCTTTTGTGCGGCCGCAGAATAATTTTAAGGCCCCTTTTTCTGAAAGGATGCCGGCCAAGGTCATATCATCCTCGACGACAGGTATGTCGGTTATGTCGTTTTGCGCCAAGAGCTGCAGGGTCTCATATATCGAACTGTCTTTTTTTATGCAGATTAGCTCTTTTGTCATAACATCTTTTGCCTTTAGCATTACAGCCTCCTTTTTAACTGTTTTTCCTTTTTGTTAATATCAAAGTATTTTACAGCGCTTAATGGGGGGCTGGTTGTCCGCATCTGCGGCGAATAAGCACCAGAGAGTTTTACCGAAAAACAATTTACTCAGTGTCTTCTTCACTGTTATCTATCAATTGGGGCATCGTTTCTTTCAGCAACTGTAAAGCCCTGAAATGTTCTACATTTGCCTGGCACCGCATGGCCTTATAAGCATCCTCTGTGATTTGACCCAGTGAAAAGGTTTCTAATTCCAGACTCTTATTTAACTCTGGTATTCTCGTTTCAACTTCACAGATATCTCCAAGCTCAAACTGCATAAGCGTTGTGACTGTTTCCACTT
>Ga0180431_10007044_pt1 | contig 13207 bp, 21 predicted proteins | sample SS_ome_11_FD_132459 | JGI IMG/M metagenome (GOLD analysis project Ga0180431, IMG submission 132459) | Hypersaline lake sediment archaeal communities from the Salton Sea, California, USA - SS_1_MS_1 metaG | ecosystem: Environmental > Aquatic > Non-marine Saline and Alkaline > Hypersaline >... | reverse complement strand
CGCAACGACGGCGTCTTCACGTTCAGGCTCGACGACGAGGTCGTGGCCGCGGCAGCCGGCGCGAATCCGACGGCTGCGGATCTGACCCATGCGACGGCGCCGTACCAGACATTCGAGCATGGAAAAGCGGATAGCTGGCGCTGGAGTTACGGGAATCTGGTCGGGGACCAGACCCTGGTGAAGCGGGTAATCGCTTTGTGAAGGAGATTCGACATGGGATGGTTCGGCAAGGCCCTGACGGTCCTGGCAATCGCCGGCGCCGGTGTCGTGGGTTGGCGCTACCTCAGCTCTCGCGAGCAGGGACCGGAAACCGAGCCCGAACCCGAGAAGAAGCAGGTTCCGTGGCCCGAACTCGCTGAGCGGTACCGGTACGGGAGCGAGCCGCCAGCGCCGATCCAGGAAAAGTACCTGGGCCAGATGTTCTGGAGCCGGCAGCCCGACGGGAAGTGGTACTTGTTCGCGGGCAGGATCTGGGACCGGGGCGATGAGGTGACGCCCCAGTACTGGGAATTCTATTTGGAGCCGAGGCTGGAGTAATGGACTTGCACGAGACCTACGTGGCGGCGGCGAAAACGGCTTTGGCCGAGGGCGTGCGCTCGGAGCAGGCTCTGCTGGCCTGGATCCGGGCCCATGTCCGGTATCGTCCCGACACCGAGTTCTTCGTCTATCTCGGCATCGCGACCGAGCTCTTCGACGAGATCGCGCGAGAGCGAGGGTTCGACAGCGCTGTCCACGAGGCCTATGAGAAGGCCGTGGCCAAGATTCAGAAGAAGTCCAGGAGAATGCGATGAGACCCATCATCGGAGCCGGGGGACTTGGGATCGGGGAGCGGATCCGGTACCGCGAGGTCGATTCCGCGTGGGCCGACATCCAGGCCGACCTCAACAGCGCCGACTACGACGGCGTCGCGCTGGAGTACGGGGCCTGGACCGTGGCCTTGAACCAGAACCTGAACATCCCCGACGGCAAGATCTTGATGGGATATCGCTGGCCCGGCGATCTCTCGGCCCAGACCAGCATCCAGGTCCTGGGCGCGAACCAGATCACGGTGGATGGCAGGCTCGAGAGCTTGAACATCGAGTTTGACGCGGCCAGGACGGCGGACTTGCTCGTGGGCGCCGAGGGCCGGGGCAAGAACCTCCGCGTCTACACCAGCGACACCGCCTTCCACAACTACTTCGCGTTCTCGGGCGTGTGGAAGGAGATCGACACCTTCGAGGTGATCGATGTCAAGGGCGTGGACGTGGCGGCGGCGCTTGCGGACCCGAGCACGGGTCCGATGAGGATCAGGAATTTTTACATCGATTCCACCAACGACGCCAACGCCAGGGGCATCTACCTGCACGGTGGCGCGGAAAACGTCATCATCGAAGAGGGCTACATCACGGCGTACTGGGGTATCTACAACGACGGCGGCGACTACGTCACCTTGGACACAATCTCGTTCACGGATTGCGATGACTACGCCATCCGGAATCTCAACGCGCCCGAATTCTGCACCTACCGAACGCTTCGGTTCTTCAACGTCGCGGTAGCGGGTGCCGGAATATCAGGCGCCGTAAACGAGACCACAATGGATGACCTCAAATTCTATGGCAATGACGTAACCGCTGCGCTTCCTTTCAATTTCGGGGGCTCACACAACACTGTATCCAACGTATATGCCGAACGATCCAGTCAAATCCTTTTCGGCGGATTCGACTACAGCACCGCGACCAATATCGTCTGCGGCTCAACGACTCTTGTAACCCGGTACGGAATCGAATTCAACGGCGTCCACCAGTCGGAGTTCTCCAACTGTGTCGCGCATGGACGCACGAACAGCGGATTCTACATCGCCTTGAATTCTCAGGCATACCGCTGCAATTTCTCCAACATGACCGCCTACGACAACGGCGGACACGGATTCTACCTGCGCGACGGTCGGTATAATGGATGGTCAAATCTCGTCGCCTACGGCAACACCTTGTCTGGTATCCGTATCGATTACTCTACCTATGATAACTGGACCAATCTCACCGCGTACAATAATGGGAGCAGGGGTATCGAGTGCGGATACCTCACGGAATCGACGATGTCGCAACTCGTTGCGAAAAACAATACCAGTCATGGGTTCGCCGGCGGAGGTGCCGCGGTTCGGTCCTCGTTCAGCGACATCATAGCCCTCAACAACGGGGGATTTGATGTCTACTGCCTGAATATCGCCGCGTACGCGTCACGGTGCTGGATCCGTCAAATCAATGCCGGGACCATCGACGACGGGGGCGGGACGGGTTTGCTCGGGACGAACTGGTACACGGGCAAGGACCGGGGCGGCTTCACGCTGGACGCGGCCGAGGTCGTGAACTGCCCGGTGGGCGGTGGAGGTTTCGGTCCCTACTATCCTCTCGCGGCGGACGTGGGCAATACCTCGGGAACGACTCTTTTCGGGTCGGAGCAGGAATTCGTCGAAGACGCGGACGGCCATATCCAATACGTCGGCAGGTACCGCAAGGTTTTCGACGTGACCATCACCTTCTCAGCCATCAGCAGCGTCGACAACGACACCATTTCAGGCGCGATCTCGCACAACAACGCCGCCGTCGCGGCCTCGGAGAACGCGCATACAGCCGCTCTGACCGGTACCTACGTCACGATGACGGCCAGGCACCGCCTGACTTTGAACACCAACGACACCATCGGCCTCAAGGTCGGCAGCGTCAACGCCGGCGCCAACATCACCGTGCACCGCATCAACTGCCAGGCCCTCGAGGCGGAGGATATGTAATGGCGAATCTCGAGGAAACCGCCAGGGAACTCCAGGCTCTGGGCTACCGCCAGGTGAGCCGACCCGGCCAGGACTTCGTCGGCATCGTCGAGCCCACGTACGCGATGCCGCAGCCGGGCCAGCTCCATCCCCAGACCCCGGTCCTGGCCTTCGCGATCGAGAGCGTGCCCGTGGCGTACCCGGTCGACCGCTTGTCCCAGCACTTGACCATCAACGACAACAGCCCCTCGGGCGTGCCCTTCGCGGTCGCGTATTGCCCTCAGACCGGCAAGTCCGCGGTTCTGAGCCGGCAGGTGCGCCAGGACCTGGTGCTCACGCTCGAGGCCTCGGGGGGTATGCTGGGGCAGAGCCAGGTCCTCTTCGACCGTGAGACGATGTCGTTCTGGGACGTCGGCAGCGGCCAGGCCGTGGCCGGGCCCTTGCGGGGCCAGGCGCTGGTGAATCCGGAGGGAACGGATGTCCTGCCCTGGCTCGTGCTCACGAGCTGGGGCGAGATGGTCAGGCTCTATCCCGAGACCCAGCTCTGGACCGGGGGCACGGCTTTGCCCCCGCCCGGGTTCGAGAAGCGGGCGTTCCGGCCGCCGAAGCGGAATCCGGTGGACTGGGGCAAGACCATCGCGGCCGGGGCCAGCGCCGGGATTCCCGCGCTGATTCCGGGCGCGGGTTTCGCGAAGGAATTCGTCGAGCAGGTGAGCAATGCCGAGGTGCCGGCCCAGGAGAAAATTTTGGCCGGCGCAGCCGAAGCCATCAAGGACCTGCTTTTGCCGGGGATGGGCAAGCACCTGGATCCCCGTGTCATCGCGATCCAGCTCCTGAACCAGATCCAGAGCATCAACCGCAAGTCTCCGGAGGAGGCCTACCTCGAATCCATCACGCGTCATGGCGCCCACGAGGAGCCGTATGACGCCAAGCTCTTCGGCAAGTACTTGGTCTGGGAGACGGTGGGCGCGGGCCCTCGCTGGGACGCGAGCCATCCCCCGCATTTCCTCGAGGTTCCCGCGGACCTTCCGGGATCGGGCCGGCGCCGGAAGTCTGGGGCCCGGGCCAACCCCGACGGCCTCCGCGATCGCGCGCAGGAGACGCTGGAGTATATCCGCAAGTACTTGCGCCGGCGCTACCTGGCCTATCTCGGTTCCGGCAGCAGCGTGCGCGTGGCCATGGCCCGCGCTTTCGGCGACGCCCTCGTCGCGTTCGGCGAGCCCACGCTTGAAGCGTGCAAGCGCAAGAAAAAGGGAAGGCTTGGGAATGCGGTCGTGGGCAGGACGCCGCGGCTGTACCGGATCCGTTTCCCTGGCGGGAAAAAGTCGATGCCGTGGCCCAGGCTCTCGCATGCGCAAGCGCATGCTCGGGCCTGGAAGGCGGCCCATCCCCGGGACATGCTCGTGTTCGAGGCCCTCAACGGGACCCGATACAAGCCCGTGAGAGCCAAGAGAAGGAGGAAGTGATGGAGTGGCAGAGTCTGTTGCAGCCCGCGATCCTTTTCATCCTGACCGTGATCGTGTTTCCGCTGGTGCGGCAGTGGCTGCACAAGATCAGGGACGAGCGCTTGCGCGGGATCGCGGAGGACGCGGTGGGGTTCGCGGAACAGGAGGCGAGGAAGCACCTGCGGGGTTCCGGGGACAAGATGAACTCCCAGATCAAGAAGAACCTGGCCCTGGAACACATGATTTCACAGGCGAAGGAGAAGGGCATCGTGGTGGAGGAGGCCATGGCCTCGAAGCTGTTGGAGTCGGCGCTGGGGACACTGAACCTGAGGAAGTGAGGAAGTCATGGAAGGCCTGAACACGGCAATGTTGGTCCTGATTCTGGGTTCCCTGATCACGGCAGGGAGCTGGGCCATCAAGAAACTCTGGGATCTGGACGTGAAGATGTCCGGGATCTGCACTTCCGTGCGCCAGAACACGGAGGAGATCAAGAGCGCGCGGGACCAGGTCAAGATCCTGGACTACCGCCTGGGCTCGAGGATCCGGGACGTGGAGTCCAAGGTCGAGAACGTGGAGGAGAAGGTCGAGGTGATCGAGGCCAAAGTCGAGGACTAGGAGATGGCGTTGTCGAAGAAGCAGGCGCGGGCCCGGGCCGCGCGCGAGATCAAGATGGCGAAGTCGGGGAAGCAGTGGATCCTCAAGCGCTGGGACGAGGACCTGAGGATGTTTCTCAACAGCCATCCCATGCCCTACCACGCCGCCCGCATCTACGTGACGGCTGCTCGGGCGCATCGGGCGCTTGAGCTGGAGGGCCTGGAGTCCGAGATCGCCGGCGACGCCGTCGAGGCCGTGTTCCCGCGGGAGGGGAAAGGCGGCCGCTCCCTGGACCAGATCCTGGTCCGGGCCCGGAAGTGGCTCCAGGGACGGACCCAAAGCAATCCCTGGCTCGCGGAGCTCGAGACCAGGACGCATTCTCTGCGGGGGGCGGGCCGGTCCCGGTCCCGGGCCAGGAAGAGCTTGGAGGCGGCTTGGAAAGAGCACACGCAACGGCTGCCCGGGTCCCATCCCTTCCCGGTCCAAGACATGGACAGCTACTTCATCCGGCCCGGCTGGGGCATGCGAGACGGCATGCGCCTGCATCCACCGCACGAGCCCAAGAGGATCTACCACTTCTTCCCCGTGACTCCGGGCTCGAAGAAGTACGCGTTCTTCGATCCCACGGGCACGATCAAGGGCGATCCCAGGTCCATGACGAAGAAGCAGGCGCGAAGGTTCGCGGGCCTGATGCGGGGGAAGGCCAGGTTCCACAAGTCCTGGGCCAAGGCGCAGGAGGCGAGCGAGGCCGTACGCAAGGGCTGGAAGAGCAATCCCGGGGACGCGTCGGCGCTGGCCGCGTACCTGGACGAGGACCGGCCCCCGGGGCAGGGCCCGTTCAATCTCGACTGCTACAGCGACCCCGAGGACCTGCTCGCGATCGCGCGCGCGATCGGTTCCGGCATCCGGCCCGTGGCGGAGGCCCGGATCCTGTTTCCGCGCCGGCCCAAGGGATACGTGGAGGCGACGCTGAACCTGCGCGGCTACGCCGTCAACAAGGCCGTGGCGATGCAGTGCCGGGAACGCGGGGATATCGAGGGCGCGCGCGTGTACGAGCTCATGGCGGAGAAGATCTACCGGGATCTCCCGGACTACGCGAAGTGGTGAGGAGGCTGAGATGCGGAATATAGTGCTGCTGTTGCTGGTTCTGGGCGTGGGATGTCAGGCGCCGTGCCTGTTCTGCCACACGCCCGAGGCCGTGCTCGAGAGCATGGAGGGTCAGGTCGAGAACCTGCGCGTGATCGAACGCGATCTCGTGGACGGTCTCGCGGACCCAAACCTGAAGGAGATCTGGAAGAACAGGCTCGCGGCCTTCATCGCGGAGTCGCGGGGAACGCTGGCCTGGGCGGAGGAGGAGGATTTCGACCTCGGCGAGGTCCTCGAGGAGGAACGAAGAGACTGAATCCGGGCTGAAACGCTTTTTTGTCCCAAGAGAAAGCCACGTAAGGAGGAAGACATGGCAGCTGCGAGAACGTACAGGGGGGCACACCGGGAGGAGTGGACCGAAGCGGTCTGGATGAACGGCGGGGCCTCGGCCGTGATCGACACCGATATCCCGATCCGGAAGGCCGTGCATCTGACGGACACCCAGATCACGTTCTTCATCCAGGACCAGATCGGGAATCCCGTGATCGAGAACGTCGTGAAGTCGCAGGTGACCGACAAGCTCAGGGTCGCCTTCGACAACACCGCCGCGGCCGGCAACCAGGTCAAGTACCTGATGCGGGCCGAGCACATCCACTCGTTCGTGAAGTAGGGGGAGGATCTCCCTGCTTCGGACTGAAAACAGACTCGAAACCAGACCCAAAATCAAGAGGAGGATATCATGGGCGCAACCTTGGTTCTGGGGACGCGTACCGTCGACAGCGGCGAGAACGCTCCCAAGGAAGTCTCGGTTCTGAGGATCGTCAGCGACGCCGACCAGGGCGGCGCGCCCCCGGTGGGCGCGGTCGACGGCCAGGCGTACGTCGTCAACAACTGGGGCGCCGGCAACTACGTGGGCACGCACGCGGGCGTGGCCTACGCCGACGGCGATCTCGCGGAGTACAACGACACCCTCGGCGGCTGGACCCGCATCCTGCAGAACGACACCGGAGCCCTTCCGGCGGGGACGCGCGCGGTCGTGGTCGCGGCCGGCGCGGCCGGCGCCTTCACGGGCCAGGAGCTCGACGTCGTCGAGTACGACGGCACGGGCTACGAATTCCTGACGCCGACGGACGGGGACCTCGTCAACGTCACCGGCGACGAAAGCATCTGGACGGACCAGATCTTCCAGTACGACGCCGGCGTCACGAACTGGCGCAGCGTCGGGCGCGGGCGTCTCACGCTGGCCAACACCGTCTTCGTCGACGGCACCTTGGGCGACGACGACAGCGGCGACGGCACGTTCGAGCGGCCGTACGCCACGATCCAGGAAGGTCACGACCAGTCCGCGGCCGGCGGCACCGTCTACGTCGCCCCCGGCGTCTACGCCGAGACCGTGACCGTGGACCGCAACATCAACATCAAGGAGATCATCCCCGGCACCGTCACGATCCAGAACGCGGTCGTGGGCGGGGGCGTGGTCGTGATCGCGGGCGCGGCCCTCAACGTCCAGATCGATGCCTCGATCGTGAACACCAACAACGCCACCGCGGCCGACATCGCGCTCGAGATCGACGCCGGAGGCGGCGCCCTCGACGTCCGCGTGAAGGCGCAGACGATCAACGGCGGCGGCAACGGCACCGCGATCGACATCGACGGCGACGCCGCAAACGTGTCCCAGGTCCGCGTCGAGGCGCAGCAGATCATCGGCGGCATCAACTTCGACGGCGGGTCCGCGGACGACCTCTTCCGCGTCAACGGCGCCGAGATGGTCGGCGGGGCCGCGGTCTGGGTCACGATCACGGGCGCGGGCGGCCGCGTCATCTTCAGCAACTGCATCCAAGCCGGCGCCGCCGCGGGCGAAACCATCAACTACGGCGGAGGCGTCGCGTGCGGCGTCAATCTCGACATCGGCTCCTGCGCGTTCGCGGCGTTCCTGGACCTGAACAGCGACGCCGGGACGGGCGAGGTCGTGCTGACGGCGGGCACCCAGCTCGGCGGCGTCACGGTCTCGTTCCCGCAGCTGGTGCAGAAGTGGCTGGGGGAGGACGAGCTCTCGCTCACCTACTACGGCATCGACACCAACGCCATCGCGGTCACCACCATCCTCACCGTGGGCGCCGGCCGCACGTTCAACCCCCACACCGTCCGCACCATCAACCGGGGCGCGGCCACGGGTGGGGCCCTAGTGTACCAGGTCGACGGAAGCGGCGCCGCCTCCATCGTCGCGGCCGTGGGCCCGGCCGCTGCGAATCCCGGCATCGCCAACGAGACCGTGCTCCAGGACCAGGTGCCCGCTCTCGGAACCGTGGATTTCAACGTCACCGCCCCTGACGGAGCTGGCGGGGCCGTGGACTGCGAAGTCATCGGGAGACTTTTCTGATCCCTGGCTTGTCCAGAGGATGATGGGAAGGGCAGCGCCCTTCCCCTGGGGCGGCCCCGTCCGGGCCCTCCAGGAGAAGGGCGCGAGCTCGAGGTGGATATGGCTGGCAAACGCAAATGGGTCGAGATCCTGGTCAAAGTACGCATGTCCGTCGAGGACAGGTTGTCGGAGCCGATCCCTGCCATGGCCAGGGAAGGGCTCGCGGTCCATCTCCAAACCACCTTCAACATGGACGGAACCCCTGCCGAAGTCAGGAAGGGGTGGCGAATCACGCACATCGGCACGGGTCTGGGCCTGGGCCCGGAATACAGGAAGCAAGCGGATGCGAAGGCCTTCGCGAACGAAGTCATCGATCGCTTCCCCGGGCTCTGGCTCCGGGGCCTCGACATCTACCTCGACGACCGCATCTATCGGGCCGGGCACATCGTGCGCCGGGAAATGGAAGGCGCCTATACGCAGGAGAATCCTTCGATTTTCGGATACATGACATGATCTCGTATCCCGTCTCGAGACCGGGGGAGACCTATCTCGACGCACTCACGACGACGGAGTGGGATGCTTTGGTCGACCTCTTGATCGAGGACGCGGTGTACCAGGAGGGCCGGTGGCACGAGTTCCGCCGGCGCCAGGAGTACTACTGGCCCGGGGACCGCGCGCTCCTGCGCGAGCTCGTGAACCGGGCCTCGCCCCGGGAGAAGGAGACGGCATTCCGCCAGGCCGGATACCTGACGGGACTTTTTTGGTAGAGCGATGGCCTTGACCGAGGACGAGTTCCGGGATCTCGTAAGGAGCCGTTACGCGATGATGCAGGGGCGGTGGCGCCACACCAGCATTCTCGTCAAGCCCTGGGGCGTGGACGAGTGCTTCTGGCCTTCGGACCTGGCGATGTCGCGCCTGCTCCTGGCCCGGGCCGAGCCCGAGCAGGTCCAGGAACTGCAGCGGGTGATGCTGAGGCACGAACGCATATGAGGATGAGCGAGGCCGATATCGAGGAACTCGGGATCATCATCGTTCCCGAGGACCGGATCCCGGAGGAGTGGGAGGGCCGGCCCGGCCTGAGCCGGGACGAGCTCGCGCTCTACGTGCGCCTGCGCACGGCCCAGGTCTATGGCGTGTCCCAGGGCATGATCTGGCCCAGCGACGCCGTCATGTTGGGGCTGCTGGAGCAGCGCATCACCATCCACGAGGATCTCTGGGCCCAGCACATGGTTTTTGACCGCACGGTGTTGGTGGAGCGTCACGAGTTCGAGGAAGGCACGATGACCATCATCCACGGCAGCCACGGCTTGGAGGAGTTGATGGGGATCGCGGACGCGATCGAGGCCAAGGAAAAGGGCCGGAAGCGGTCGAAGCGGAAGAAGAAGCACCAGAGAAAGTACTGAGATGGCGAAGAAGAAGAAGAAGCGGTCGCGCAAGAAGGAGCTGCATCCCGTGCGCCTGGACCCGGTCAAGGAGTTCCTGAAGCTCCTGGACTCGAACAAGCGCCTGGGCTGGTACGAGGTCTTCCGCCTCACCATCGATCTCATGTTCTACGGCGTCACCCGGAACGACGAGGAGTACCTCAAGATCGTGCCGAAACTGGGCGAAGACTACGTCCGCGCCGTGCCGAAGTGGATCGGGACCGTGATCTATCACTGGCAGCTCGATCAACAAGCCCAAGACGTCCTGGGCATGGCCTACCAGCAGTGGGGTGCGGCCGACAAGAAGCACTTCGCCCAGTACTTCACGCCCATGCCCGTGGCGCAGATGATGGCGAAGATGACGTTGGGCGACATCAAGAGCGAGCAGTTTGAAAAGCCCGAAGGCCTCACTTTAGGCGAACCCGCCGTGGGTTCGGGCGTGATGATTCTGGCGGCGCTGAACGAGATCCTGGCCCAACACGGTTACTGGGGCGTGTCCAGGACCCGGGTCACGGGCATCGACGTCGACAGGCTCATGTGCGAGATCGCGGCGATCCAATGTTTCTTCTTTGCCTGGGCCATCGCGCCCGTGGGCGAGATCTTGATTCTGCGGGGCAGCAGCCTCGGCGATCCCAAGGAGCTGGTACCGGTCGCGCACTGGCTCCACGACAACTTCATGGATCAGCCTCCACCCACCGGGCTGGAGCAGATGCAGATGTTCTGATGAAGATGACATGGCAAGAGCTCGAGTTCTACGGCATCGACCCCGACGAGGTCTCGGAGCATCCCGAGGTCTTCGCGGGATCTCCGGGCCTGACCGCGGCCGAGTTCGAGGAGTGCTTCGAACTCCTCATGGCCGAGAGCTGGGGCTGGGACCACTACATCTACCTCTGGCCCTCGGACTTCGCGAGGTTGCGGATGCTGGAGAGCCGGGCCACGTTCCCGGAACTGAAGAGGATGCACGAGGCCGCGGGTCTCACGGGATGGATCGAGTAGAATGCTTACGCGAGAGGAAAGATACAGGCTGGCCCAGCTCTACCTGGGCCACGTCAACCAGTTCCTGCCGGGCGTGGCGGATCTGCGCGGCGTCTGGAATGACGGCAGCTACCTGTATTTCTGGCCGTCGGATGAGGCCGAGTTCAGGGCATTGATGGGACACGCGACCCAGGCCGAGATCAACGAGATCGCCCGGGACCTGGGCCTGAGGCGCGAAGGCATGTACCGCCAGAGGAGGACGTGATGAGCAAGAAAACGGAAGAGGTGCTGCAGGAGATCGCGGAGACCGGGATGAAGGCCACGACTCTGCTCGGGGCCGCCGCCGAGACCTTGCGCCGGCTCCGGAGCGGCGTCGGCACGCCCGTGGAGGCCCTGTTGACCGGGGATCCCGTGGCCGACGCCTCGATCCTTCGCGCGGCCAAGGTCGAGCGCGTGATCCAGGAGAAATGGAACCTGGACCTCGAGAACGTGCTGGAGTTCCTGTACATGCTCTTCGACGCCGGCACGGACCTGGCGCCCATGTTCAAGAGGAAGTGATGGATCCGTACCTGCAGGAAGGGCTGGTGCTGGTGGGGCTGATGCGCTCGCAGTACCGGCAGATGCTGGACTCCCTCGAGGGAAAGCTGCCCAATGTCGTAGCTTCCGGCGAGGACTACTGGTGGACGCACTTCGAGCCCATGTGGCAGTTCATCCAGCTCGCCCTGATTTCGGAAGACCAGCCCTCGGCGCTGGAGGCCTTGCGGGAGTTGGCCCAGCACATGAAGCACGTCCTGGATTTCCTGGAGCCGATCGCGGCCGCGACCGCCACGGGGCAGAAACTGCCGCGCCGGTATTTCCCCAACGTCGGCGAAAGCCACGTGCTCCGGGGCGAGTACGAACCCATCCACGGCCACGTCCAGGGGAGCTGGGCCATGATCCATGTCTGGTTCCGGGACGGAACCGAGGACGATCTCATCATCCACGAGTCCGAGCTTCCCCGGGGCGTGGCCCTGGACAAGGCTCTGGCCTCGGTCGTGCCCATGCATTTCCTGGGGCGGATACAGCATTCACCCCTTCAGAAATACGAGTTCAGGACCTGGCTTTGAGGAGGAAATCATCATGGCAACCATTGGAGAGAAACGGCTGGCTGCACGGATCAAGGGCGCCATGGAATACGTGGACGACATCGACTGGCTCACCAGCACCAGCTACATCAAGAAGGCGATTGTCAAGATCAACGAGCTCGCCGTCGACGCCAAGCTCTTGCTGCCGGAAAGCGCGAAACGAACCCTGGTCGTAAACCAGATCGTGAAAACCGCAGCGTTCTTCACCTCGAACTGGAAGGGAGCCGACGGCGACCGCACGGCCTACCTCATGGACGAGGAAGTCGTGGACATGCTGAAGAAAGCGCTGGCGTATCTCGACATCCCCAGCGAGGAGCTGGAGAAAATCGCGCCCATGGAGAAGTTGGAGGAGCCCGGCGGCGACGTCCCGGAACCCTCGGCTGAGAACCTGCGCGAGACCGGCGGACGCGCCAGCGACGCCGCGGCGGAACAAGTCGAGGTCCCGGATAGCCGCGTCGACAACACCATGGACGAGATGGCGCCGGATTCCGCGGAGAAGCGCCGGCGCATGGAGGAGGAGGAGGGGGAGGGCCAGGAGGGGGGGTTCTGGAGCAAGCCCGGCGGCATCGTCGCGGCCGTGGGCGGGGGCGTCGGCGTCCTGGCTCTGGTGGGCGGCCTCCTCTACGCCGTCTCTCGCAAGAAGAAGCGGAAAAGCGTGCCAGCCGTGGCCGCGAACAGGGGCATCCCCTACTAGGACCAGGTCATGACGTGGAAGACAGTGGCATGGCTGGCAACAGCTTACGTCATCGGATCCTACGTCTGGGACGTGATCGTGCGGCCCGGGCGCGAGGCCCGGCGGGCCCGGGAGACCGCGGACCGCTTGGGCAAGCCCATGCTCAACGTCGGCGCCGGCACCCCGGGCTCGAGCCTGCGCGCGGCCTTGCTCGGGCCCCAGCTCGTGGGCGACCACAACCTCGACCTGGCCGCGCCCGAGGGGGAGCCGGGTCGGGACCGCGTCGTCAAGGGCGACGTCCAGGACCTGCCCTACCGCGACCGGGAATTCGGCGTGGCCTACACCAGCCACCTGCTCGAGCACGTGGACGATCCCGAGAAGGCGGCGAAGGAGCTGAACCGAGTCGCCGACGTCGTCGTCAACGTGACGCCGCGGTGGTGGGCCCCGCATACCTGGCTCTACCGGGATCACCAGTGGTTCATCCGCGACAACGGCAAGCTCGTGCCGCTCTGGCGACGCGCCCGGCGCGCGCAGCGGGTGCGGGACCGGTACCGCGCTATCGCCGGCGGCAACGGCAAATTGCCCCGGATTCAGGAGGCCTGACGTGCTGATCGCCGTGGATTTCGACGGCACCTGCATCGACGCCGAGGGCGAGGACCAACCCTTCGCCGCCGATGTCCTCCGCTACCTCGCGAGCAAGGGCCACAAGCTCATGCTCTGGACCTGCCGCGAGAACGGCCCCGGGCTCCCCCACTACCTCGACGAGGCCGTGGCCTGGTTTCGG
>Ga0180431_10007043_pt1 | contig 13208 bp, 6 predicted proteins | sample SS_ome_11_FD_132459 | JGI IMG/M metagenome (GOLD analysis project Ga0180431, IMG submission 132459) | Hypersaline lake sediment archaeal communities from the Salton Sea, California, USA - SS_1_MS_1 metaG | ecosystem: Environmental > Aquatic > Non-marine Saline and Alkaline > Hypersaline >... | reverse complement strand
GCTTGAGTGACCCAATAGCCGGCTTGTGGCAAGCAGGTCGCCTGAATTGCGCAGTACCAACGTCGCCGCCGTGTGTCGCAACACGTGCGGTGTGATTCCAGCGTGCTCAAGTCCTGCGCTCTTCGCCAATTTGCCGATCGCGCGGTAGAGACATGTGGGGGAGAGGGGATTGCCCGTGCGCGTGGTCAGGAGGTAGTCGTGAGCGGCTGCCGGCCGCGCACCCAGCCAGGCGTTGATATCCGTGCAGAGGTCAGGTGGCAACGGCACCACGCGCGAGCGGCGGCCCTTGGACATCACTACGTTCAGCGTGCGGTCCGCAGAGCTGTAGTCGCCGACACGCAGGGCAATCACTTCGCCGCGTCTCAGCCCGATTACAAGCATCAGCTTCAGCAGGACGCGGTCGCGGATGCGATAAAGCCTGTAGTAGTTCTTTTCGGAGGCGTCGATCAAGCTTTGGCATTCATCAGCGGATAGCACTTGCGGAACGCGGTGATCAGGTTTGGGGGCGCGTAGTGGCAGAGCAGCATTGTGGCCGAAATCATACGTCTCGACCACGAAGCGCCAGAAACTGCGGATGGCATGGACGTGACGTGCAATGGTTGCGTTGCTGACGCCGGTGCGCTTGACTTGAGCGATGAAACTGCGTAAATGAGGCGTTGTTAGTTGTTCAAAGTCGGGCGCGTGTTGGTGGCTTGCGAGGAAATCGGTAAGGAGTCTCAGCGTACTGCTGTATGCTTTAACAGTCGCTGCCGAAGCGCCGCGTTCGGTGAGCATGTAGTCTGTGAAGTCATCGGCCAAACGTGAAATAAGCATCGTATCCCTCCACGATAGTAATGGAACTTATCGTGGTCGGTCACGATGCCCAGAGTGTCGGCATAATCCCGATTACCGTCCGGTAATTGATAATCCACCGGACGCTTTTCGGCGGAGAGTGGGTCTATAAGCCGAATTATGCACACACCGACTGCGTCTTTGTGCGCATAACTCCCAGGGTTATGACCACACTCGGAACGGAGCTTATGTTGCGCTTCCGACAGCGGGACAGCCGCAGCTAGAGTTTAGGCACTGTGAGTGTATTCGCCAGTCGTTCTCTGGATTCCTGCTTGTGTTTGGGGCGCGGATGATCACGGCGAGACAGGGGAGCGAGGCAATCTGCGCCTGTCGACACGTATGAGGGATTGACTTCGCCCGTAAGGTCTCAGAACTGGTGTTCCACCGGCGGAGTGGCGGCCGCCGTATGTGCGGATGAGTCCCGGGGTCGCCAAGCCCGGCAAGGGCTCGGTCCATCCGTCGTGCACACAGATAGGTTTTGGGACCCTACGCCCTCATAGGCTCCCGAATGTGTTAGTACGGGATAGACCGGCTTGATGGTGATCTTCGCATCCACAAGCTTGTCCGTAGCTAGGAGCTCATCCCATTCTCAAGTAGTTAGCTCAGCACCCTACCCAACGAACTGAAAGATCTACAATCTTCTTATGATATCCACTATCCGGTCAATCATGTTCTTCTCGTTTTTTGCGCGAGGCTTAGGAGGTATGTCGCGGCGGTCGTTGGTGTCGCGCTGGCTGACTCGCCCTTCGGAGCCTGTTGATGACATGTGAGCGACCCACCGCACTGCCCACCCGAAGTATTGCGAAAGCTGCGGGTAGTTGGGGCCAGCGTCAACGAATGATTGCCAATAGACACGGCCTTTACCGTAGGTATGAGTGAACCCTAGGACTTCATCTTCATCGGCTATTAGTACCTTGCGGGCGTACTCCGAAAGCCATTTATCCGTCGTTAGGACAGCCCTAATGTCACTGACGGCCCGGTATAGAACTTCTGGCCCTTCATAGCCTGGCGGGAAGCCCCCGGCTCGACGAATGCCCGGGACCGGCCAATCATAGACACCCGAGACTCCTAGCCAGTGCGCAACAGGCTCCGTGGAGACTCTGCCGCGGACGGAGCCGGGCACAAGGCCTTCGAGTATTCGGACGCCGACTAATGCAACGCCTCCTCCAGTCTCCACATAGCTGGCGATGCGTTCCGGGTCGCCTTTGCGCACACAGGCTGGGTCCTGCAGGACGATAGCAGGCACTGTGCTTGGGCCAAGATCACGTGGGAGCTCAGTGATCTCCTGCATGTGCAATCCGGCCTCTGCGAAGGCAGCTCTGACGCGGGGCGTGGGGGTGCCTGCGTAGAGTATTACATTCGTGGCGGGAGGATGGTTGTTCCCGGGGCCTCCGCTCCCAGTGCTCGTGGCGCCGAACTTCTTGTCAAATTCCGGCGAGCGTGTCAAACCGACTGAGGCGGTCTCTACAGCGGCTCCAGTTTCGAGGTCAACAATGCGCGAGTTAACAGTGTAAGAACCAGCTCCCTGAAAGATCTCGCCAAGTACAACACATTCACTCGGCAAGAGCTTGCCCAACTGTTGCGCCTTTGCTGGATCAAACAGATCATTGAGGGCGAACCCCAGTTCCTTTAGTGCAGTGTCAAGCTGCTCACGCTCCAGTACTGTGAATGGCGGGCGGGCACTCAACGCCTGCGCTAAGTGTAGTGCGAATTCGTGCCCTAACTGGTTCTTGGTGCGGGATGCGTTAAGGAAATCGGCGATAGCGATGGCTTTCGTGGGAATACCGCGGGTGTAAGCGACCTGTCCCTTTGCGCTCTGTTGGCCTGGTTCCAGAGCCTCCACAGTACACAGGGCTAGCTTTTCGGCTTGAACTCTGTCAACTCTGAGGACACCGACGTTCGTCTCTTCGTGTCCCAAGACCTGTCCGTCCGGGCCCAGAATCGCCTGTCCACGTGTTACCAGGTCAAGCAATTCGCCAGTGATGACGCTCATTGCCGCCCCGAGAGCTACATAGACAAGCCCATCATCAGCCACATGAACCACGGGGCCACTTTGCCTTTTTGCAGCTTGGCTCAGTTGATCCACGAGACCTCGCGCGGCGTCATCCAGCTTCTCGAAGACCTTGCCTTCATCCGCCGGGCAAACATGGGTCCCCGATAACATCAACACAAGGACACTCAGTAGGAATAGGTCTTTCCCTCTCATCGCGGAGCACCTCCGACCAACTCTGTGCTCACAGTCTCACGGACATCTCCATCAATGAGCGAGACGCCGCTTGGACGCTGCGACACATTGCTCGATGTCCTCAATCCTCTACTATTGCGAAGCCTGAATTCGGATGCTCTCCTGCGTGTAATCTGTAACTCGCAATCCCTTGATGTCATTCACCAGAAGAGACAATGCTAGCGCTGGCACTTTGGAAAGACAGCTTACACTTGCAGTGCCTGATGTGCAAGTAGCATTGTCAAGTTGAGTAATTGCAGAGATGTTGTGTAGCTGCTGAACTATGGCATCCCAGTGCTCTGGCCCACCAATGCCGTCCGCTATGATACGCAGTTGCGTAGCATCGCTGTCCCGCCCGCTCACGGCGGGTCCAACATAGGCAGCCATTTGTCCGGCGAGCGATGCAAGGGCAGCCCTACCGGCTTGGTGCCGACTCTTCCCAAAACCGCGTACCTCGCTAATCTGCTTAGTAAGCAATATCTCTCCCATTTCAGCGTCGACGGCACAAAACGTACCGTTAGCTCTGTATGAGATTATGCCTTGATTGTTCTGACTGAAACTGGCCGCGGCTTCTCCTACAACGATCACGTCGAAGGAGGATCTCACATACTCATCAACCACAGCCCTGACATTGCCTGATAGAACCGGCGCGACAAAGCCCTGCCACCGAGAGACTTGGTTGTCTCTGATCGGAAACAGGCGGCAGCCAGAGGATAGGAGTGCAGAAGTGACAGCCGGCTGCATCTGCGGCGCGTTGACAGACGCGCCGTCCATTGTCTCATCTATGACAACCACTACACTCGGCGCTAACTGCAATCCGACGCGCAAGTGACGGCGCAGCAGTGAGGCGCGGACATTCGCTGCTATCCATACCTGAGCCACTCCGTTCTTGTAAACGGCCTTGCCCACTCTGCAGTGTTGTATGTAGCGATCTGCGTGGATGGTTCCCAACAGCGTAATTGCCTTACGCGCCTCGGAGGTTAGTCCAGCCCCCAACTCTCGCCCTGCCTGTTGACGGATACCATTCGCTCTGGCCAGCCGTGTTGCATGATCGATTGTGGCGACGCGCCCCAGGTTGTCGCAGTCTCTTGAGGCGGCATATGCCTTCATCTGTACGATCCGGCCCTCCGCCGCGTCAGGGGGCACTATGCGTGCGCCGCAGATCTCGCAGAACTTCCAATCAGGCTGCACTGGATGAGCGTTCGGGCAGGTAGGAGCGGCGAATGCAGTCGCGAAATAAAGACAAGTGCATGCGATGACGAACACCAGTGCAAGGAGTCTCGGGAATTGCATCGCTGTTGCCTCCACGTCTGGATTGGCAAAGCGCGGGATAGTGAATCCGCTCTTGTCCTGTTAGCCAGCCGCATACTTCAGTTTGACACGGCTTGACTCGATACCTGCATGACGCATTAGGATTGCGCTGCCATACGTATCGCTCGGGATCAACATCTCAGAGCTTTCGTCCGCATTCATGACAATAGGCAGCGTTGGGACCGTTCAGAGTACCGCAAGCCGGGCACCGCACGCCTTTAGGTTTCTCAGGAGTGGGCTTAGAAGAAGGTCGGTGAGTTGCGCGCGAACTGGGTGTGGGCTTTGGAGCAGGTTTCGCTTGTTGAGCAGGCTTTTCACTGGAAGCCGCGGGCGGGGGCGTGACAGCGCTTGGAGCCGGAGATATTGGTTTCTTGATCGCCGCCTTTCCCCGCAGTATGTCTTCAACAACCTCGGGCGTCACGGGCTCCAATTCCTTCCCGTACACACTGTCCAGTCCTGGGGCGTTGAAAATGCGGTATTTGTCACGAACCTTGCAGTACCACTTGATGGGTTTCCCGGTGCTAGGGTCAAAAAACATGGTGCTCTCGCTAACCTCAACAGGCGAAGGTGCTTCGCGTAAGCGTGTGGCGACCTCCGGCGTCATTGGCTTCAACGGATAACCCGTCTCAGGGTCGATCCCTGGGCGTTCTCGCACGATAATGCCCCAAGGCGTCTCGGCATACCATTTAATAGGCGTGCCGTCCGTTGCGAAATAGTCGTCTTGGGTCACCGTGAACATGATGCCACACCAAGCCGCTGCACCGAGCAGGCACAACTTTGTACTGAGACGCCTCTTGCGGGCATCCATGGAGAACATGAGACCTACCAGATATGGGCCGGGGATGGCCACAACAAACATGATCATCCACGAAAGCCAAATGTTGCAGCCCGTAGCGTTAGCAATCCGCGTTCCCAGGATCAGCAGCAATGGACCCCAGAATAGAAGCGTGCCGAACCTTACAAGCCCCACGATGGTGAGTGCCAATAGTATGACAAGCAGTACTACTAGAGCCCATCGATGGCGGTGCGTCCAGGATCGGTCAGAAGAAGTATCGTCGGCAGTAGCCACAGCGCCTACCCCCTTTGAGAGTGCAGGTTCCAACGTGTCATAGCCGTTGCCCTGCTCTGCTCTGAAGCAGGGATTCTCGACGGGCATTCCTGATTGCAGCAGGGGCACTGCAACGTACCCAGCCGTCGCCACCATTGGGACTTGGCTATTGGGAAGGCTTTACCCACGACTATGCTTGCCATGGGGCGACAACTGTGTATTGTGGATCCATGGCCAATTGCGCTGTCAGGTGTCACGGTTCGATGGTCAATTCGCCGCCGTTCAGTTGATACCTCCTCGCAACTAAATGACCGCACAGTGACCTGCACCCAATAACGCTACCAACTGTAGTGCGGTAGTCGGGCCTGTTGCTCCTGCCGCGCCTCGCCGCGATACCGACTGCGACGCAGCCCGCAGCGGCGGACAAGTTCTGAGAAGGTCGCCTCTACGCTGGAACGCGCCTTGTAAAGCTCTGCGAACGCCGCCGTCTGCGCACACGGCCCAATCATGCCAAATCGAGTAATGGACGCTATTCAGCACTGCTGAATAGGCCCTGAATGATCTCGTGTGCTTGCGCAATTAAGCTGGAGAGGTTCTCGTCGGCCTTCAGCGGTCTGAAGGCAGGATCCAGCACCAATCTCCCTGCCACCAGTTGAGGGTCCGTCTCCAGCGCCTGTTGAATGTGCACTGAGGTATCGGGATCATGGCTGCATGCGGCCGTAGAGAGAGCTAGTGCCATCGCTAGGTGCGCCTCAGCATGATTGGGCTCGATATTCAACACCTTTTCCAGCTGATCCAGCGCATCCTGGTTCTGTCCCAGTGCTGTAAGCGTCAGCGCATAGTTGCACGTGGCATCGGCCCAGAGATGGGGTGCATCGTGTCGCTCAATAATCGCAAGTCCAGTCTCTATCCGTTGTATTGACTGCGCAAGAGCATCATCCCGACCAAGCATCCCCAGACGCCGCCACGCGGAGCCAAGTTTCACAAGACCGAGTGCGCGGTCCAGAGGGTACTCATCTTCAGCCAGTTCCGCCAACGCGTTCTCGTGTACCCTTATTGCCTCATCCAGTTGCTGTGCATCTCCGCCTGCGGCTTGGGTATACGCGTCGCCCAGATTGGCCTGCGTAAGAGCCCAGTCATGGGGCAGGGCGTCCATGGTGAACACACGCAAGGCTGCCTTGCGGTGGTTCACAGCCTTTGCGGCCGCTGCTTCATCACCAAGTCGGGCCCGCAAGCAGTACACTACTCCGAGACCATTTTGTGATCTCGCCCAATTGAGAGCCTCATTCTCCTCGGTGAAATACTCCAAGGCACTCTCGAAACATCCGATAGCTCTGGACAGATTAGTGGTTCTTCCGCCGGTGCGACGCTCCGCAAATGCCAGTCCAAGAACGTATTGAGTGAGAGCCCAGGCTCTGGCATTGTTGTTTGGTGTCCTTATTTCCAAGGCAGCTTTGCAGCTTTCGATGGCTTTGTCGAGATTCTCCTCGCGGTCGCCACTGGGAAGAAGGCGCCAAGCACGTCCGAGACTGTGCCTTGTGAGTGCCCAGGATGTGGGGGAGTGATCCTTGCTCTTGATGCGCAGCCCCGCCTCGAAGCATTCGATTGCCCGCCTCAAGTTGCCCGTTCGGCTTGCGAACTGCGACTCCATGAGTCCCCACGCCATATTGTTCATGGTTTTGGCGAATTCGATCGGCATTTCTTCCTCGGTACGGATCTCAAGCGCACTCTCGTAATGACGAAGCGCCTCTTGCAAATTGTCGCGCTTGTGTCCCTGTTCACGCACACGGAATATCGCTCCTAGCCAATTGTGAGTTTCGCCCCATTCCGCCGGGTATTGTTCGCGGGTGAAAACCTCGAGTGCGGCGTTCAGGTGTTTCTTCGCGGTTTCCAAGTGTGAGCGGCTTTCGTAATTTTGCATGAGCCTATAGCAAATGCCGAGCCCCTGTTGAATGTAAGCCCAATTCAGTGGGTTATTCCGTCTAGTACTATGCTCCAGACTTCTTGTGTAGGCGGCGATAGCGTCATTCACACAATCTATGCGAATGCCACCCCGCCGCCAGCGATGGGCATCGCCAATGCGCATCTCCAATTCTGCCCAGCGCAATGGGTCTGACTCCTCAGTCCAGACGCGTTGGGCCTCGCGAAAGCAGTCAAGCGCTGGCTGATACCATGAATCATCGGCGCAATATAGTCGGCTTTCGGCAATCAGCAGTCCCTTCGTCCTCTGCAAGTGAGCCCACAAATCGGGGTGTCTCCGGGAGTCCGTTCTCTCTACCGCCGCAGAAGAGAGTTCAATGCCACGGCTGATGACGGGTGTCTGGGGCCAGGCAGACTCTCTCGATCTATAGAGTATGTCGGCTATTGCGAGTAAGCCAGATGCCCATTCCGCCGTCCCCATCGTCTCACGCCATCTGTCCGCTTTCAGGTCCAATCCTTCTATCCACAGCCGGAATTCTCGGACCCGAGCGGCATTGAAGTCCTCTAGTGCTTCTTCCATCCGCTTACGCCATTCTTCCAACGCTGCCTGCGGCTCAAGATGCAGCCAGTGGTACCAGGCCTGTGCCTCCATATCCTCGGTTTCTGTCTCGTCTCGCTTTTCCCAGTATGATCTGAACTCCTCATGTATCTTCCGGATCGCTTCTGGTGATTGTTGGTGCATCTCATGTCGGACAGCTCTGCGCATGATACTATGCAAAGTCCATCTGCCGTCTGGCAACGGCTCGACAAACGAGAAGTTTTGGAGGGCGTTCCATGCAGTATCGCCTGAGAAGTCGTAGACTAGATCATAGTCGAACCAGCGAGTAAGACTGAGCTTGCGCACAAGCTCTGCCAGATTAGCATCAGAAAGCGAACGGAGGAAGCGCTGAGCGAGTCTCTGTGCTACATCATCACGTGGGACGTTTTTGAAGATCTGTGGATCGGGGTCGATGCCTTTGTCGCGTTGTTCCAATACAATATTGGCACACAATCCGACGAAAAAGGGCAGCGCACCTTTGCCCTCTTCTATCTCGCAGCAGTCAATAATGGCTTGCTGAAGGGCGTCTGGCCGCCCTTCATCAGGTACTTCTCCAATACCGCATCGCGCCAGATACTCCTGAGTGTGATGGTTTGACAGACCACCAATTAGGTATTCATCGAGATGCCTTGATACGGTCCCTTCATCGTCAGCTTTGCGCCATTCAGCATCTATCTTTGGCCAAGTAAGCTCCAAGCTGTCCCGTCCGGCAATCACCAGAAGTGCACAGTTGGCATCCGCCAAGTACTCATATAGATGACGGACCCACTGGTCGCGGTCCCCGCCCTGTGGGCCAGTGGCTCCCCCGGCAATGCCCTCCCACAGCTTTTCATAGGTGTCGAACAACAACACGGCCCGACATGCGTTCTTGTCCCTGGCGGTAAGACCGTCACGCAAATCCCGCACGAAGGCTTTGATCAACTCCTCGATCAGATCCAGCGTGTCCAGCGCTCTCAACTGCAATACTTTCTCTGTGCCACCCACTTTACGGAGCCATTCTTCGAATCCGTGTTCTCTGTATCTTCTCCGCAGATGCTCAAAGAGCTGTAAGCCGCCCGCTCGAACGGCGGTTGCAGGAGCACCAAAGACTGCCTCAGCAAAATCCACGGCCATACGAAGTGCTGCAGGAGCAATGATAAGCGCTTCTTCAGGCCCTCCCTCACGGGCCGTGAGCACTGCTCGGTGTGCGTCAAAATGCGGGAACGTTACATTGTAGTCCTGTTCGAGTTGGACCCGCACAGAAGTGAGAGCACTGACTGCGTCGCGAGATCGGGAATTATCAAAGTTGATGCGAACAAAAGGAAGGCTCTCATAGCTATCGCGCATGAGTGCCACCAACTTACGAACCAAGGCGCTCTTGCCCGCCCCACCGACGCCATAGAAGGAGAGTATCGGCAAAACCTCTCCATCTGGGGAGCTGAGGTATTTCTCAAACGCCTTGATTGCCTCTTCGCGATTCGTGAAATGCGTGATAGCAAGTAGCCAATCCGTAAGATCATCTGGTTTTTCACTGTCCAGGCTCTTCCTGATCATGACACGCAAGATCCCCTTTGATTTTGGAGGAGTGTACTCTTCATGCGATATATGCGGTTGCGGCCTCGGGCGTGTGCAGCAACTGAAGCAGCCTTTGCATTGGGTACGGCGTGATTCGTTCGACATAGCATATCACCGCAATTGTCTATTTCTTTCTTTGGAGCACGGCATTCCTCCTGCGAGAATCTCACCGTCATGTGCTCCCATGAAACACATTGTGTCCCTGCCCCCGTCTTTGTACCACCTGCAATGAGAGTTTTCCTGTTGTCCCTGCCCCCGTCTTTGTACCACCTGCAATGAGAGTTTTCAGCCCGTAATGCAGGTTCTTTGTCGTTGCCGTTGGGTCGTTTGTGCCGTGTCCTTGATGCTCTTTCCACCCCCATGGGGGTGGGCGCCAAGTGCCTGCTTTGCAAACTCGTCCGGCGTCATATTCTTCAAAGCGCCGTGCGGCCGTTCGCTGTTGTAGTCTTCCCGCCAGATGTTCAAGATTCCCTGAGCATCGGCCAGCGACAGGAACCAGTGTTCGTTGAGGCATTCTGCTCGCAGACGTCCGTTGAACGCTTCTATGAGGCCGTTGTCAGTTGGCTTGCCAGGGCGGCTGAAGTCCAGCGTCACGCCGTTCCAGTAAGCCCATTGATCCAGCACCTTAGACGTGAACTCGGTACCGTTATCCACACGGATGCTGCCGGGGATGCCTCGCTCCCGGATCAACCCATTCAGCACCTCAACTACGTCGTCGCCGGTCAGCCGAAAACCAGCCCGCAAAGCCAGGCTCTCACGACTGAAGTTATCCACTATCGTAAAAATGCGGAGCGGCCGCCCCGAATACAACTGGTCAGACATGAAGTCCATGCTCCAGCTCTCATTGCAGCGCTTCGGCGCGGGCAGATTCTCCCGCCTGGCAGCGCTCACACGCCGTCTCGGGCGTCTGCGCCGTAATCCCAACCCCTCCTCCTGGTAGAGCCGGTAGACCAGCTTGTGATTCGCCACCCAGCCCTTCCGCCGCAACAGCAAGCCTAACCGACGGTAACCCCAGTTCGGACGCGAAGCTGCCAGATCACGCAACCGCATCCGCAACTGCTCATGGCTGTCCGCCACACTCTGATACCGCTGCGTGGCGCGGGAAAATGCCAACACTTCACATGCCCGACGCTCGCTGACTTCGTAGCTCGCCTGCAGGTACGCCACCGTGTCCCGGCAGCGCGCAGGCGTCAGGGCTTTTTTCGCAGCACTTCCTGCAGCATCGCCTTGTCCAGCGTCAGATCGGCCGCCGGTTGTGGGCGCTCTTCCAGCCGGCGTCAGGAATACGGCATGCTGGCGCTCGCCGGGGATGCCCAGCGACGCCCCTGTCCGGCGCATGTCGCGGAACTCGCGGTCGAGCTGCTCGCCGCCCTCGCCTGCGTGGATCTTGTTCTCGACGTATACCAGGAAATCGCCAGGTCGGTACACCATGATGTCGATGCGCGATTCCGATCCGACATACTCCGTCCGGACACGGTACCCCCGCACGGAGTCATTCCCGATCTCCAGACCACACAGCCGCGCGAACGCCTCCAGGAAGAGAGCCCCTTGTCCGTGCTCTTCCGTCTGATTCAGCAGCCACGCGAGGAAGCCACTATGGGTGACCTCGTCATCACCGACCCGAAGCAGCGAGAACGCGTTGAAGGTCGGTCCGCGCTGCTTGGACATGGCATCCAGCTCGCGCGCGAAGGCATCCATGAACGTGCCCATGCGGATGAGACGCTCCGCCCGGCGACGGGCATACAGCGCCTCGAACTCGGAGATGAGATTCGCCATCCCTGGCACCTGTGCCATCATGCATCCCCAACCAACATGGCTAGATCCCCACGGGCGTCTGGCGATGGCGGGTCGTCGAAGAGGCCGCGCAGTTCGCCGTTGATGCGGGCATCGTCGCCGTTCTTCAGCCACTCACGATGCTGGCCCGCCAACCACAGATACTGGTCCATTTCGCGCAGGGATGCCGACACGCCGGACAGCTCACGCAACTGCTCCAGGTTCTGTTTGAAAGCACGGTACGGGTTGGATGAATCTGACACGCACCGACCACGCCCCAAGTGATGGGCGAGCATGTCTCGGCAGTATGAGTCGTAGATCGGGAAGGTTTCGGCGTCTACGAAGAAGTGGCAGAACTTCGATGTGAAGCTCCAGTGATGCCGCGTGGAGTTGCCATCAGCGTCAGGCAAGCGGGCGATTGTCTCGGCCAGTTCATCCGGGTCTCTCGGCGGGTCCTTCATCACACCGACAATATGCTCGGCCATGCGCCAGATCGCGAACACATTCGTCGAGTACAGGTCGTTGATGACCGCACACTTGATGATTGTGGCCTCGCGTCCGAAGTCCGGGAAACGCTCATTGAGCATCTGGAATGCTCTGTCTGTAGTCGGCCATGTTGATAGGATGTCGTGCAGCCGCCCGGCCGCATCTAGCTGTTCCTGTGTGATGGGGATGACCGTCCTGGCCTGCGGTGAAGTAGGCTCCCTGGGTGCCGTGGTCCCTTCTCGCCGCTCCGGATAGATCAGTTCCCCGTCATCGCAGCAGATCGCGAAATTGCCATCGGTGTCTTCCTCGATGCTCCATATGCCGTGCTTCTCCGGCTGGTACCATTCCACCACACCGCGACCCACTCGATACAGGAAATCATACCTCGGATCATCGGCGACGCGCGACCGCTGGTTCTGCGGGAACTGCAGCCGTGAAAGCTGGTTCACACAGCAGATCGCCAGATGGCACTGGATGCTGCTTCTGTTCGTCCCGGGATAGCGCTGCTCGATCCAGTCGCAGATATCGCGGTTGCGTGTCGGGCTGCCGAGCGCGTCAACGGCCGCCCAGACCATCTCCCGGATGAATGGAGTGCGGCCGTTCTCTAGCTCGGCCGGATCGTGGAGCTCGATGTCCAACACCAGGTCGTCCGGGTCCAAGTCGATCACCGGCACCTCACCTTCGCGGCCGACGGCCAGGTTGCCGGCGGCATCTGCCTCGATGGCCCAGACACCGTGCCGCTCGGGGTCATACAGCTCCAGCTCACCCCACCCGGTACGGAACAGGAAATCGTAGCGCTCATCATCCGCTCGACGCGGCTGCTTGTCATGTGGCGCATGGATCCGTGATGGGTGATTGACGCTGCAGAAGAGCATCTGCTGTTGGATGGTGCTCGGGTTCGTATCGGGATACTTCTGGAGCACCCAATCTCTGACCGCCACATTGGTCGTCCGGCCACCAAGTGCCTCAACAGCTTCGCGGATCATCTCTCTGACGTACGGCTGCTTGCCGGTACTCATGGCATCCTCCGCGGGGCGCTGCGCTGGTTCTGCCTTCCCTTTCCCCTTCGCCACAAGCCAACCCGTACCCTCTTGGAGGAGGTTGGCTGCTCCGTGAGGAATACCTATTTGGTCAGTTGCGTGACCTTATCGCGTACTTGCATCCGGACGGAGTCGGCAGGTGCTCGATCGCACCATTGAGTTCATAGTAGAGAACCGGGACGCGATACTCATAGGCGTAGTCAGCGGTCTTGTCGTTGCCTTTATATTGTGGCTTCTGGGACGATTGAGGCGCCAGCCCCCTGCGCCGCCACTGGCTCCCGCCCAAGACCAGCTCTACGACATCTGCACTACAGAAGAACTGTTCGACATCATCGCCAAGCCCGGCGAGACAAAGCCCAACCATGTGGAGCGCCCCGAAATGGCGGATCTCTACACAGCGGAGTGTCAACTCCTGCTGATATC
>Ga0180431_10007042_pt1 | contig 13209 bp, 6 predicted proteins | sample SS_ome_11_FD_132459 | JGI IMG/M metagenome (GOLD analysis project Ga0180431, IMG submission 132459) | Hypersaline lake sediment archaeal communities from the Salton Sea, California, USA - SS_1_MS_1 metaG | ecosystem: Environmental > Aquatic > Non-marine Saline and Alkaline > Hypersaline >... | reverse complement strand
TGATCGAGGCCCAGAAGCGATACGCCCGCGACCTGCTGACGCACGTGAACCCATACCGCAAGCGTCGCTACGCGGACGATCCGGCCGTGGCGTTCGTCGAAATCACCAACGAGGACAGCCTCTTCCTCTGGGGCGCCGAGCGGAAGCTGCAGAGCCTGTCGCAGTTCCACGCGACGATCCTTCGGCAGCGTTACGCCGCGTGGCTCAAGGGGCGGTACGGCACCACAGCCAGGCTCCGAGCGGCCTGGAGCCAAGGGGGCCAGGCCCTGGGCGAGGACATGCTGGGCCCGACGCAGCCGCCATCAGGCCGGGACGAGGACGGCGCGTGGCGCCTCGAGCAGCACGCCGGATGCCGGGCGACCGCGGCGGCGCTCGACAAGACCAAGGGCGTGCGGATCGAGATCGGCAAGGCCGACCGGACCAGTTGGCACCTCCAGTACAACACCGCCGGGCTGAAGCTGGCCAAACGCACGTACTACACGCTGACCTTCCGCGCCCGGGCCGACAAACCGCGGAGCCTCGGCGCCGGCGCGTCACAGGCGCACCGACCGTGGCACACGCTGGGCCTCAGCGGCAGCGTCAAGCTGACGGCCGACTGGCAGGACGTCCGCCTGGGCTTTGCCGCCACGGCTGGCGAGGCCAACGCTCGCGTGAGCTTCTCTCTGGGCGGGTCGGACACGGCGGTGGAACTGGCCGACGTGAGGTTGCGTTCCGGGGGGCGCGAGGGGCTGGGGGCCTCGGAGAGCATCGAGCAGGCCAACGTCGCGCTGTTCGCCCCGTCCGAGACGCCCGTGCGATCGACCGACCGCATGCAGTTCCTCGCCGAGACGGAGAAGGCCTACTTCGACGACATGCGCCGGTTCGTCAAGAAGGACCTCGGCTGCGGGGCGCTGGTGACCGGGACGATCGTCTTCGGGCCGCTCGGGCTGTGGGCGCAATCCGACATGGACTTCATCGACGGCCACGCGTATTGGCATCATCCCAGGTTCCCCGGGCGCCCCTGGGACTCGGGCAACTGGCTGATCGAACAGAAGGCCATGGTCGATTCGCCAGAGCGCAGCCCACTGTTTCGCTTGGTCAGCCAGCGGCTCAAAGGCAAGCCCTATACCGTCAGCGAGTACAACCATCCGGCCCCGAACGACTACCAGGCCGAGTGCGTGCCGATGATCGCCTCGGTCGCCGCGGCCCAGGACTGGGACGGCGTGTGGCTGTTCACGTACAGCCACAGCGTTGACAACTGGGACCGGAAGGTGATGCACGGCTTCTTCGACATCGACACGAACCCGGCCAAATGGGGCTTCGTCCCAGCCGGCACGGCGATCTTCCGCGAGGGCGGCATCGCGCCGTCCAAAGGGGAACTGACCGTCGCCCTCGGTGGCCCGCGCGGCGACCTGGCCGAGTTGGCGAAACTGCACCTGGCCCACGACCGCGACATGTTCCGTGTCGTCAAGCAACTGGGCAAGGCCAAGTGGACCGACCTGCTCAATCGGCGCGTCTCGGTCTCGCTGCGCGGCAAGACCGTTCGCACGGCAGCGGCTGTAGGAAAGGCCGTCCGTGCACAGCCTGATCCCGGCAGGGGCGCGATAGAGGGGCTGGCGTGGTTCGAGCCAGTGAGACCCAGAAGGTGGCTGTTTCACGCGGGCGGTCCGGGCGCTTTCGTCCTGCTCGGGAGCTTGGATGGGATGGATGGGTTCGGGCATCCGCACGTACTAACGGTAACAGCGCTAGACTCGCTCCCGCTGGCCCGCAGCGACAAGATGCTCATCACCCTTTGCGGCCGCTGTGAGAACACGGGCATGAAGTTCTCGAAAGACCGCCGCACCGTCGGGCGCAACTGGGGCCGCGCCCCGGTCCAGATCGAGGCCCGCAGCCACGGAGGGCTGCTGCTCCCCGGCCAGTGGCCGCGGAAGCTGAAGTGTTACGTCTTGGCCCCCGACGGATCGCGCCGTGAGGATGTGATCGTCGACGGCAAGGGCGACGAGTGGGTCGACCTGGACCCGAAGCACAAGACGATGTGGTATCTCCTCATGCGGGAGAAGAAGTAGGAACGGCATTCATATTCAATCCGAATGAACAAGAGCACTCGCTTCACGTGCGCCCAAACGCCCCCGGGTTCCACCCGGGGGGTGGGGTTGAATGAGGCCGGTCGTCGCACGAAACTCACGTCGCAGTGAACGCAATACTCAGTCGGAAACACCCCCCGGGACGGAACCCGGGGGCGTTGGGCAGATGATGGAGTCGAAGCAGAACACGATGTGGTATCTGCTCGTGCGGGACGGGAAGTAGGGACTTCAATCGTGTCAATCCGGATGAGGAAGGACGTTCGCTTCGCGTTTGCACGAATAGGGGTAGGAGAGGCCGGTTGAGTTCCCGGCCCCTCCTACCCCTATTGGGATCCCGTGATGGGCACGCATCAACTGCTCTGAAGAGAGAACGCCCCCGGACTGGGTCCGGGGGATCCCCGCGACGCGGTCGTAGGGCGATTGGTGCTGCTTCTCGCTCGTTACGTCTCGGTCTTGTCCCAGTGGTGGCAGAAGACGCGGCGGGTGGGGTCGGGGCAGGTTGCTTCGGGGTAGGTCTGTCGGCAGATATCGGTGGCCAGGGGGCATCGGGGGTGGAAGTGGCACCCGGGCGGGGGGTCGATAGGGGAGGGGACGTCGCCTTCGAGGGGGGCGTGTTTCTCTCGGCCCGCGTCGTCCACGTGCGGGATCGCCGCCAGGAGGGCCCTGGTGTAGGGGTGCAGCGGCTGGTCGAACAGGGCCTCGGTGGGCGCCTGCTCGACGATCCGCCCGAGGTACATGACGGCCACCTCGTCGGAGACGTACTCCACCACGCCGAGGTCGTGCGTGATGAACAAGTAGGTCAGGCGTGTCTGCCCGCGGTCCTGGAGGTCGGCCAGGAGGTTCAGGATCTGCGCCTGGATGGACACGTCCAGCGCGCTGGTCGGTTCGTCGAGGATGATGAACTTGGGGTTGACCGCCAGGGCCCGCGCGACGCCTATCCGCTGCCGCTGCCCGCCCGAGAACTCGTGCGGGTAAGCGGTCATGTCCTCGCCCTTGAGCCCGACGTCGGCCAGCAGTTGCCTGACGCGCCTGGTCCTGTCGGCCCGCCCCGTACCGATGCCGTGCACGCGCATGCCCTCGGCGATGATGTCGCGGACCATCATTCTCGGATTGAGCGACGCGTAGGGGTCCTGGAAGACGATCTGGACGTCCCGTCGGACGTCGCGAAGTTCTCGCTGCCCTATGGACGCCAGGTCGCGCCCCTCGAACCGGATGTGGCCGGCGGTGGCCGGCAGCAAGCGAATCAGCGTCTTGCCCAGAGTCGTTTTGCCGCACCCGCTCTCGCCCACCAGCGCAATCGTGCTGCCGCGATGAATCGTCAGGTCGACGCCGTCGACCGCCTTGACGTGGGCCACCACGCGCTTGAAGACGCCTTTGCGGATGGGGAAGTGCTTGGCGACGCTCCGGGCGTCGACCAGTACGTCGGAGGTCGCGGCGACGGCCTGCTGCTTCACGGGGGCCGTCTCGGGTAGTGGCGCCGAGACCTCGCCAGCCGTATCGTACAGGTGGCAGGCCACGGCGTGACCGGGGGATATCTCTTTCAGCACGGGCGGGACGAATGAGCACGGCGCGAAGGCCCGTGGGCAGCGGTCGCAGAATCGGCAGCCCGGGGAGTAGTCCTTTGGGTTCGGCACGACGCCCTTGATGGTATCGAGCACGTGCCCGCGGAGCGTTCGTGAGGGTTGGCACCGCAGGAGGCGCTCGGTGTAGGGATGGGCCGGGGAGGCGAACAGGTCGGCCGTCGGCGCCCGCTCCACGATCTTCCCGGCGTACATCACCGCCACGCTGTGGGCCATCTGGGAGACCACGGCCAGATCGTGTGTGATGAACAGGATCGCCATACCGAGGGAGGCCTGCAGGTCGCGGAGCAGTTCGAGGATTCTCGCCTGGACGGTCACGTCGAGTGCGGTGGACGGCTCGTCGGCGATGAGCAGGTCCGGCCGGGGCGCCAGGGCCATCGCGATCATCACGCGCTGGCGCATCCCCCCGGAGAGCTGGTGCGGGTACTCGCGCAGCCGCCGCCGGGGGTCGGGCATTTCGGCCAGGCGAAGCGCCTCGACCGCACGGGCGTTTTCCTCGGCCGACGAGAGCCGCTTGTCGCCGGCACGCCGCACCGCCTCGAGAAGCTGCGTCCGCACGCTGAGCACCGGGTTCAGGCTGGTCATGGGCTCCTGGAAGATCATGGCAATGTTGCGGCCGCGCATGTGGCGGCGCGCGATCGGGTCCATCGCCGTCAGGTCTTTGCCCTTGAACAGGACGGCCCCGCCGGCGATGTATCCCGGGCGGGGTATCAGGTGCATGATGGACAGGGCCGTCAGGCTCTTGCCGCAGCCCGATTCGCCCACCAGGCCGAGCGTCCGTCCGGCGTCGAGACTCAGCGAGACGTCGTCGACCACCCTGCGGGGCGATTCGGTCGTCCGGAAGTAGGTCCGCAGGGACTTGAGTTCAAGCAGGGCCACGGTCATTCTCCTTGGCCGCGGACGCGGAGGCGCGGGTCCAGCGCGTCGCGCAGCGCGTCGGCGAAGAGGTTAGCCGGCAGGACCAGGGCGAACATGGCCACGAACGCCCCGGCCAGGTTCCACCACACCACCGGGTCGCGACCCAGTTCGCTGCGGGCGTGGTTGATCATCCAGCCCCAACTGGCCGTGTCGGGCCCCACACCCACGCCGATGTAGCTCAGGACCGCCTCGGCCAGCACCAGCCCGCTGAAGCGGAGCACCACACTAATCAGCACCAGGTGCATCAGGTTGGGCACGATGTGCCTGGCGATGATCCGGAACCGCGAGACCCCCAGGGCCAGGGCCGCCTGAACGTACTCGCGCTCGCGGAGCTTGAGTGTCTCTCCGCGGAGCACGCGGCACAGGCCTACCCAGCCGGTGATGCCCATCACCACGCACAACTGCACGACGCCCTGGTCGAAGACCATCATGAAGCAGACCACCATCAGGACCCACGGAATCGACGAGAGCATCGAGTAGATGTACTGGATGACCACGTCGACCCACCCGCCGAAGAACCCCGCCAGCACGCCGAAGAAAATGGCGAACGGCACGGCGATCAGCGTGGTCAGCCCGCCGACGATCAGCCCCGTCCGAACGCCCTTCAGTGTCACGTAGAAGACGTCCTGCCCGGTCTTGTCCGTGCCGAGCAGGTGACGGCCGGGATGCTTGAGCTCCGGCCTTTCGCGGAGGCGCTCGACTTGGCCGTCCACCTCCTTCTCGACGGTCTCCTTCGTGAAGAGCGTCTCGGCCAGTGGCGCCGAGTAGGTCTTCTCCTGCTCGTCCTTGTCGGCCAGCGACCAGCATATGCGGTCCAGCGCCGACCGCGGTATGCCCTTCTCGTCCCCCGAGGTGTCCTTCCAGACGGCGCTGTCCAGGACGGCGATCAGGACGTAGATGCTCAGGATGCCCAGGGAGACCATGGCGGTGCGGTTCCTGCGCACCTGCCGCCAGGCGTTTCGCCACAGGTCGTTCTTTGAGGCCCAGATGATGACCAGGACCACGCCGCCGAGAATCAGCAGAAGCGTGGCGTTAGGGAGAATGGGGACGGCGTCGCCGATGTCCTTGTCCGCCAGCGCCTGGTAGCCCAGGAACACACCGACGGCTGCAGCGGCGAGCACCATGAAAGCCACGATGATCTTGAGGACGTCCTCGAGGGAAGGTCGGCCGTACAGGCTGCGGGTGTCGCCCGCGCCGAGCGTGATCCGCGGGTCGACCAACGTGTAGCTCAGGTCGGTCAGCAGCAGCCCGGCGATGTACAGCAGCGCGCCGATGTACGTCATCGAGCGAATCACGGCGTAGTCGTTGGCGTGGATCGCCGTGATCGTCATGCTGCCGAGGCCCGGAATAGCGAAGAACGACTCCATGATCAGGCTGCCCATGAACAAGAAGGGAATGGCCATCACGGCGTTGGTCAGGATGGGGATCATGGCGTTCTTGAGCACGTGGCGGAACATGACGATGCTCTCGCCGAGCCCCTTGGCCCGGGCCGTGCGCACGTAGTCCTTCGAGACCTCCTCCAGCATGACGGTGCGGTAGAACCGCACGGACCGCCCGATGCCGGCAACCACGCCGATGATCACCGGCAGGAAGATGAACTTGCCCATGCTGGCGCTCCAGTCGAAACCGGAGATCGGGAAGAGCCTGAACCACTTGGCGAAGAGAAACTGCCCGCCGATGATGTAGAACAGCGAGGAGATCGACATCATCAGCACGCAGATGATCGTGCCCGAGCGGTCCAGGTACGTGCCCCGGCAAAACGCGATGATCAGCGAGATCGTGATGTTGACGGCCAGGCCCAGGAGGAACGTCGGCGCGGCGATGGCTAGGCTCGGGCCCATCCGCCGGAGGATCTCATCGCCCACGTCGCGGTCCGTGGCGTCCGATCTCCCCAGATCGAACCACAGCACCTGGACGCATTTCTGCCACACCAGCGTGGCGGTGAACTTCCGCAGGCCGTCCTCCTTGGCGTTGAAGAACTTCGGCAGGTTGTACCCGCGCTCGCTCACCCAGTTGTCGATGGCCTTCTGGTCGGCCTTGGTGCCGAGCGTCGCACGGGCCATGTCCTCCGGGTCGTTCTTCACGAAGAACAGCAGGAAGGTCAGCAGCACGACGCCGAGGACGATGGGCACGGTGTAGACGAGACGGCGGATGAAGTAGGCAAGCATAGGCTAGACCTCTCTGAAGTGCCTTGCGGCGGCCCGTACGGCGGGCACGGCTGTGATCACGACGGACAGCAGCAGCACCGGCAGCGGCCACCACACCGGGCGGTTGTGCTTGTCGCGGTAGGCCTTTCTGGCCGCCAGGTCAAGACGCACGTATTTCTCCGAGTTGTACGCCAGGCAGTGTGGGTAGGCGTTTCGGCACCAGCGGTGGTACAGGGCGTATCTGCGGGCGTGGAAGTCGAAGACCCACGGCGCGTCCTTGTGGAGGATGGCGAGCATCTCGGTGATGATCCGCAGCCGCTCCGGACCGTTGGTCATCGTCTCCATCTGTTCGAACAGCCTGTCGTATTCGGCGTTCCTGTAGTTGGCCGTGTTCACCCCGCCGGTGGCGACCTTGCCGTTGGGGCCGTACAGCAGGAACAGGAAGTTCTCCGGGTCGGGGTAGTCGGCCACCCAGCCCCAGTGCAGCATCTGGTAGTTGCCCTTGCGGACCTTCTCCTGGAACTGGTTGTGGTCCGTATTCTCGAATGCCAGGCGGATGTTGAGCTTCTGGAGCTGCTTCTGAATCCACTTCTGGCGCGCTCGACCCTCGGCGCTGGTGCTGCCGGAGATGTACTGGATGGTCAATTGCCTGCCGTCGGCGCCATAACCGTTGGGGTAGCCCGCCTCGGCGAGGAGCGTCCTGGCGTGACTTATGTCGTGGCGAATGGCGCAGCGGCGTTTGGCGTCCCACCGGGCGTACACGACCTTGTTCATCCCCCCGGGGCCTTCCTCGTGCCCGAAGATACCCGGCGGGATGGGGCTATGGGCCGGGACGCCGCGGTCGTTGACAAACACCGTAACGTACTCCTCGACGTCGATGGCGATGCTGATGGCCTGTCGGAGCTTGCGCGTTCTCTCCGTGTACTTTCCGACCGTCTCGTCGGTCATGTTAAACGCGTAGTAGTTTATGCCCATCGGCCAGTCGGTCAGCAGGCGAATGCCCCGCTGCTGCATATCCTCCGAGACGTTCGGGTCGCCCTGCGAGGTCAGGGAAACCGCCTCGTCAAACAGGTCATCGTCGATACCGGATGTGTCGTAGTATCCCTGGAGGAACTTGTTCCACCTGGGGATCGATTCCTTTTCCATGCTGTATACGATGCGGTCGATGATCGGAAGCGAGGTGTCCACCACGCGAGGGTCGAGCATGCCGGCGGCCCGCAGCGTCTCGTAGTGTCTGCGGGCCTTGATGTTGCTTTCGGGCGGGATCGGCAGGTCGGGGTAGCGTTCCAGGCGGAAGTTGGCGTTCCGCTCGAAGACGATCTGGTTGCTCGGGTCGTAGTTGGCCAGCTTGTATGGGCCCGTGCCGACCGGGTTCTTGTCCAGAGTGATACCGCGCTCGAGCAGCACGGGCTGGCTGTAGAACTCCACCGCCTCGGTCGGCACGGGGGCGAAGAAGCTCATCGCCATCCAGTAGAGGATCTGCGGATACGGCCTGGACAAGACCACCTCGAAGGCGTACCTGTCCTTGTCGAGGCGGCGAACGAAGGGGAACTGCTCGGCCCCGGCGGTGTAGTCTATCCGAATGGGATTGCGCTTTTCGTTGGCCTGCCGGTTGTATAGCTCGCCGATCGTGTCCTTGCGTCGCGCGCGCTCGGCCTTGAGCTGCGTGTCGAGGTGCTTCCTGTATTCGGCCATGCCGAGCAGGTTCTTCGCCAGCGTGGGGTAGACGGGGCAGGACAGTCGGGAATCGGTCAACCGGCGAATGGTGTTGACGTAATCATCCGCCGTCAGCTCGCGCGTGGCGGTGTCCTTGATGTCGGCCAGAGACCGAACGCCCTGCACGTCGGACTCCGTCAGTCGGCGGTTGTGCTCGACGAAACAGGCGTGGTTCTGGTACAGGATGCCGCGCTTGACGCGGATGGTGTACACGGTGGCCTCGACCTGCCTGCCGCCGAACGTCACGGTGCGCTGCTCGGGTTTGGGGATGTCTTCGGCCGTCAGGGGCGTCAGTTCGTAGGGGCGCTTGAGGTAGTGGTACTGAAAGGGCGCCTCGAGGCACTGTCCCAGCAGGCGGCCGTCCCAGGTGGAATACGCCCGGGCCGGGTCAAGGTGCTTGGGCTCCAGCGAAAAGGACGAGTAGTAGACCGCTTCTTCCCGGTCAGAGGCGGGGTACGGCGAATTGTCGCATCCGGCGGCGGCCAACGCGCCGGCCGCCGCGCCAACAAGACACACGCCGAAACTGACTGCCTTCGAGTACGTCACGCGTCCTTTCATTCGGCATCGTTGCCTGCCGGCCGGCCGCCGCCTTGTCGAGTCGATCTGACCCTCGGGGCCATCGCCGGAGCGGTGTCCATGATAGAACACCGCCCGACGAGTCTCAAGCGTGGTCGCCGGGCGTGGGGGTTGGATGTGCGGCCTTCCAGTTATTACGACACAAAAAAAGACCCCCGAGAAACGAGGGTCTTCTGTGCCTACTGCTTATAAACAGCAATATCGATATGATGCCTGGTGGACCGGGCCCGCTGAGAGGCGGAGGGAGACCTCTCTGGGCATCCCGGCGGAGGAGGAGACCGCCAGTACCGGTCCACACGCAGGCATACTACACGTGCCTCCCCGCGCATGTCAAGGGTGTTATTCGCCCGAAGGGAAGTTTTTTTCGGACGGCTGCACCCGGCGCGGGCTTCGACTCGCCGCGCGACCGCCCGGGATGATCGCGTCGTCCTTGCCTGGCAGGTCGCCTGTGCCCATACCTCTTGCGCTACTCCCGCCGGAAAGACCGTCGTTCGCCAGCCGACCTGTCGGGGGTGACCTCGGCCTCTGGGACGACATAACCTCTTCTGAGCGAAGTTGTTCGCGATCGTTCCTGTGCCCGGATGCATCGCGGACTGCCACCCGGTCCGGTCGCGCGTGACAACAGCCATCAACGCCGGTATAGTGGCCCCGCGGGAACATCCCGGCTACTAAGGAGCACAGTGATGACCGTTGCCGACACCATGGTCCCGGGCACGTGGTTCTTCGACTGGAAGTTCATAAACAACGAGCCGTGGCGTTGGCTGGCGCTGCTTGGAGTGCTGCTGGCCGGGTTCGTGACGGGCAAGATCGTCGCCTTCGTGCTGGACCACCAGTCACGGCACCTGCGTGACCGCGGCCGCTCGACCGTGACGGCAATGCTGCTGAGCAGCCTGGCCAGGCCGGTGACGCTGCTGGCCTTGGCGGCCTCGCTCTACCTCGCCCAGACCTTCATGAACCTGACCTTCGACGGGCGGTCGATCGTCCCCATGTGGATCAACCTCTGCCGGACCCTGGCCGTCCTCGCCGCCGGATGGTTCATCTATCGCCTCGTCGACGTCGTCGAGTTCTACCTGCACAACCTGACCGGCAAGACCGAGACCCTGCTGGACGATCAGCTCGTGCCCCTGATTCGAAAGACACTCCGCGTTTTCGTGGTGATCGTGGCCGTGCTGTTCATCGCGCAGAACATCTTCCATTGGAACGTCGGCGCGCTAATTGCCGGTCTTGGCATCGGGGGCCTGGCGCTGGCGCTGGCGGCCAAGGACACGCTGGCGAACCTGTTCGGCTCGGTAACGATCTTCGCCGACCGCCCGTTCCAGATGGGCGACTGGGTCCGGATCCAGGGGCACGAAGGCACGGTCGAGGAGGTGGGGTTCCGGTCGGTTCGGCTTAGGCTGTTCAGCGGTCGGCAGGTGACCATTCCCAACGCCATCGTTGCCAACGAGACCATCGAGAACGTGTCGAGGCGCCCGTTCATCCGGCACGACATGACCGTCGGCGTGACCTACGACACCCCCCCGGACAAGCTCCAGCGCGGGGTGGAGATCATCTACGAGATGCTGGCCGATCGGGCCGAGGCCTTCCCGCCCGACAAGCCCGGCCGCGTGCACTTCACCGTGTTCGGCGCATCGAGTCTGAACATAGCCGTCACCTGGTGGTTCATCCCGCCCGAGTGGGAGCCCTATCTCCAGTTCACCCACGAATTCGACATGGAGCTGCTGCGCCGGTTCAACGACGAGGGCATCGAGTTCGCCTTCCCGACCCAGACGCTGTACGTCAAGCCGGAGACGCCGCCTGACAAGACAGAATGACCGCGTCTGACGACCGCGCAGAACACTGGCGACAACACGGCCGAGAACCCGATATGAGAAACAGCCCATACGTTCAATCGATCGAGGTTCGCCATGGCCAAGTTGTTGAGCGACGATACGTTCGCCGTGCGCGGCCGATTGGTCGCGATTGACAACAGCCAACTCATCGGGCCGTTGTTCACGCTGCGGGTCCCGCCGACCACGTTTGACGTCCGGCGCCCGGGAAGCTACGTCGATTTCATCCTGCTGGACACCCACCGCAAGACGCTCCAGAAGCGTATACACCTCGACGACCAGTTGAGCGTGATCGTTCATGCGGCCACCGCCGCCGTCGAGCCGGGCACGCGGGACGAAATGACCTTCCACATCGAGCCGGCCGGACGCTGCCGACAGATATCACACTGTCGGCGGGCCTTTGAGGGCGTCAGCCCGATCAACGGCGCCGTCGTCGAGAATGACGCGCACCACACCATTGTCGTCAACGCCGGCGTGCCGGTGGTCCTGACGCTGCTGAACCACAAGCCCACACAGACGCGGGAAGTCAAGCTCAACGCATGGATCACGTTCTGGCCCGTCCCGCCGACGCACGGGATTATCCTGGGCAAGGCCTGACGCCCGAGGCGATTGACTCCCGGCGCGGCGCGCGGTACACACGACGTATCTGCCGAACTCGTGCTCTATCGTCTGCTGAGGACAGGAGAACAGTATGAAGTGCAAGACGCTGGTCGCCGCGGCGCTTTTGGGTCTGGTCGGCTGCAGCGACAGCGGCGATCCGGAAGCCGAACAGCGGGCCGCTCGCCTGGCCGCCGAGCGGCAGCGGCAAGCCCGCCAACTGGCCCAGGCCAAACGCGACGTCGCCGAGGCCGAGGTGAAAGTCCGCAATCTCACGGGGGTCTTCAACGAGCGGCGCGCCGAGGTCGACAAGATACACGCCTTGCGCGCCGGCATCGCCGCGATCGAGGACTGGACCCAACGCAAGACGTCCTGGCTGGATCACCTGGCCAAGATCAGCTCGGTCTTTCCCCCCGCGACAGAGGCGTGCGCCGAGGCCTTGAGAGCCGCCGACCCCGGCGGAATGCTCCTGTCGGTCAAGGCCACGTCACCCGACGCGATCGGCCGGATCACCCGCGACCTCATCGGCGCCAAGTACTCGGTGGTGCCCGATCGGGTCGTCAAGACGCCTCGCGCGGCGACATCGCCCTACACTGTTCGCACGACGCTGAAGGTCACGGTCGGCCAGGCCAAGGCGCCCCCGCGGCCGGACGGAGACGGCAGCGCGGCCGACAAGGCCGAACCGCCGACCACTCGCCCCGCGACGTCGCCGGCCGCAGACGACGGGTCGATCGAGTCTCTCCGGGCCCGTCTGGGCGAACTGCTGAAGACGGCCGACGCCATCCAGAGCCGCACGGAACGGCTTGAGACGGAGATTGCCGCGCGGGGGCCGCTGGTCAAGCGGCTGGGCGACTTGGCCGCGCGGACGTTCGGGCGCGACGAGGCGGTCGCCAGGAAGGGCGCCGAGGCCTATCTGCGAACGCTCGTCCGGCGCAGCGCGTTGAAGACGGGCGGCCTGGCGCTGAAGCCGCTTTCCGGCACGTCCCGCCGGAACGCCTGCAAGACCGTCGGATGGGCCCTCGAGGCGCGCGGCGGGGTGAGAGAGGTGGTCAATCTGCTGTACCTGGCCTCTCGCGGCCCGTACCTGGACCGGATAGCGGCCCTGGCCATTCGGCCGGTCGAGAAGAGCAGCGACTTGGCCGTCTCGTTGAGATACGAGACGCTCGTGCTGACGGTTGCCGAGGCCGGCTCATTTCCGGCCACCGGCGCCGCGCAGCCGGAGGTGGACCTCGACGCGCCCGAACGCAAGGATTATGACGCTATCGTCAGGCGGAACGTGTTCCGTCCGCATGTGGTCGAACCGCCCAAGCCCAAGCCGAAACCCAAGCCCAAGCCCAAGCCGCCCGGGACCGACCTGCGCGTGATCTCGCTGATGCAGGTCGGCTCGCAGGCCGCGATCACCGTCCGAAACGACCGCACGGGGGGTACGAAGACGTACAAGCTTGGTGAGAAGCTGGCCGGCGGGATCATCGCGACGGTGGACTACCGCGCCATGCCGCACCCGAGCAAACCGGACACGGTCAGTTCATGCAGGCTCGTGCTGAAGATCGGCAACGAGTACTGGGCCGTCGAACTGGCCGATAAGCTCACCACCATGCGCCGCCTGACGGGCGACCAGCTTCCGGAGAGATTACGCAAGGGGCCGTGATCCAGGCGGCCGGGCGCCCGCCGAGGGTGTGGGGTGTACGACAAAAAAGTTGCGCTTTCTGTATAGATAGGCTATCCCTTCCATATTCAGTGGTTTACAAGAAGAAGGAGATAGCCCCATGGACGCACGGACGCGTCA
>Ga0180431_10007041_pt1 | contig 13210 bp, 15 predicted proteins | sample SS_ome_11_FD_132459 | JGI IMG/M metagenome (GOLD analysis project Ga0180431, IMG submission 132459) | Hypersaline lake sediment archaeal communities from the Salton Sea, California, USA - SS_1_MS_1 metaG | ecosystem: Environmental > Aquatic > Non-marine Saline and Alkaline > Hypersaline >... | reverse complement strand
TCAGAATCTCCCGCGGGACGAATCCACCCTGGGGCGCCGATATTTTCGTGCCCGATCTGCCCGCAGCGTGGCGCATTCTGCGGGCCGTTCCAGCGGCCCGGACCGCGTCCAAACGTGGGATGCGATTGTCGCTGTCGGGATCGGCGATCGGTGCGCTGATGCTGGTAACCGGCATCCCCGGCTATGGGCCCGACGCGGAACTCTTTGTTGCCGGCCGCGAAGCCGGTCCACAGTCCGGCGAACACGCCGGTGTTGACCACGCCGATCCTGGCCACCGGCGCGGTGGCCAGCGCCCTGCTCGGCTCCCCGCTGGACGCCGCGCTGGTCGGCAGTGTGCTGCTGACCAATGCGTCCCTGTCCGCCCAGCAGCAACTGCACGCCGAGCGGACCCTACGACGGCTGCTCGCGGTGCAGGATCCGCCGGCTCGCCTGCGAGTGGGACCATTGGACGCCGAACTGAGCAGGGACGTCGCCGCCGATGCGCTGCGTCCCGGGGACATCATCGAGATTCGCTCCGGCGAGGTCGTTGCCGCCGACGCCCGGCTGATCGAGGCCGACAACCTGGAGGTCGACGAATCCCGACTGACCGGTGAATCGCTGCCGGTGCCCAAGACGACCGACCCCACACCGGGCGCCCCGCTGGCCGCGCGGTCCGGGATGGTCTACGCGGGCTGCACTGTGGTCGCCGGAACCGGACTCGCCGTCGTCACCGCGGTCGGCCGAGGCACCGAGGTGCGGCGGGCCATCGAGCTGGGCCCGGACACAACTCGACGGAAAAGCTACGGCGAAAAAAGCTGCAGCGAAGAAGGCTCCGGCGAAAAAGCCGGCCGCCAAGAAGGCCGCAACCGGTAAAGCAGCAGATTCGGAGTAACCGACATCCGGCGGTTATGACCCCGGGCGCTGCACACCCGAATTCAGCGAATCGGAAGTCTCACCTGCGCCGGCTTGTGTCCGCCCGCCTGGAAGATGACGCGCCGGGCGATGGCTACGGCGTGATCGGCGAATCGCTCGTAGTAACGGCCCAACAGGGTGACATCCACCGCCGCGGAAACGCCGTGCTTCCACTCCCGATCCAGCAGCACGGTGAACAGATGGCGATGCAAGTCATCCATGGCATCGTCGTCATCCCGAATTCGGCGGGCCTGACCAAGATCGTTCGAAGCGATCACCTGCCGAGCACTGTCTCCCAAATCGACTGCGATCCTGCCCATTTCAGTGAAGTGACCGCTGACGTCCCCGGGAAGCGCGTGCCGGGGATATCGGCGCCGGGCGATTTCGGCGATATGAAGTGCAAGAGCCCCCATCCGCTCGATATCGGCCACCATCTGGATGGAACCCACAATCGTCCGTAAATCGCCGGCCATCGGCGCCTGCAGTGCCAACAGCACCAGGCCGGCTGCCTCAGCCCTGGCACTGGCCTCGGCGATCGTCTCGTGCTCGCCGATCACCCGCTCCGCCGCTGCCAGATCCGCGCGCAACAATGCGACGGTGGCGCCCTCCATCGCGATCCCGGCCATATCGCATATCTGAGCCAGCTGGCTGATGAGCGCGGCGAGTTGCGCGCCGTACGCGGTCCGCATGAGCGCAGCGTAGGTGCCGACCAGCGGTCAACCGACCGTAAAGAATTGAACCCCAGATGAATATCGCCCTCCCCACAGCGGAAGTCCTGTTGGCACGGGGCGTGCGGAGCTCAGCTGCCAAAGGCCGACCTGGGTGTGCGTCGTGGCTCTATTCTGAGCGTATGAGTGTCACCTTCACCAACCGGACACCGGAGCAACGTCGCCGGGCGGTGTCCAACCTTTTCGACTTCCTCGTCAGGGGTGGCGTGGCTGACACCACACGTATGCCCTCGGAAGTCATCGCGGAAGGGCACAAGTCCACCCTGCATCGCTACCTTCCCGCCGGCCGGTCGCTGACCGGCGATCCGGTCCTTCTCGTGCCACCGCTGGGGTCGCAGTCAACGTGCTTTGATCTCCGACGCGGGTGCTCGCTGACCGAGCATCTGCTGGCGAGCGGTCGGCCGACCTATCTGGTCGACTACGGGGAAATGGGCCTCGAGGACCGCGACCTGGGGATCGAGTTCTGGGTTTCCGATGTGGTGCCGAACGCGATCCGGAAGGTCTCGCAGGACGCCGGGGGTGCACCGGTCAATCTGATCGGGTGGTGCCTCGGCGGGGTGATCGCGCTGCTGACCGCCGCCGCCTACACCGACCTGCCGATCAAATCCGTCACGATGGTCGCCAGCCCTTTCGACCTCAGTAAACATCGCATGGTCGCCCCGTTACGCACCGCCGGCAAGTACACCGGCGGGCGGGTCCTGGGCGGCGCACTGAAGGTGCTCGGCGGTCTACCATCCCAGATCGTCGGCCCGGCCTTCAAAGCCACCTCGCTGACGACCTATCTCAAGAAGCCGGTGACACTGCTCAGGCACCGCGACGACCGGGAGTTCCTGGCTCAGGTCGAGGCGGTAGACGGGTTGATGAACAGCATGTTGGCCTATCCCGGGCGCGCGACCCTACAGATCTATCAGCGACTGGTTCAGCGAAACGATTTGGCGGACGGCAGGATTCAGGGTCCGAACAAAATGGTCGATCTCGCCGATGTGCGGGTGCCGGTGATGAACGTGGCCGGCAGCAACGATGTGCTGGTCCCCGTCGCGGTCGCCCATCACGTCGGAGAGTTGTTGCCGAACTCGCCGGAGGTCCGGCTTGAGGTTGCTCCCGGCGGGCACTTGGGAGTCCTGACCGGCCGCTCCGCACCGGCGACAACCTGGGCGATGATCGACGACTTCCTCGGCACGCTGCCCGAGTGACGCTAAAAGCTCTCTGGCAAGACTTCTTAGCGACACGTTAGCGCAGCGGGGCTACCGCCTTAATTTGTCGTCATACCGTGGCACACATGTTGATCGATGTCCGCTGGCTTAACTATCTGCTGAAACGCACCGGCCGCAAGTAGTCCGCTACCGACGGCCCACACCGATCGGCCCGACCGGGCCGACCACCGGACCGACTCCCCCCACCCCAACCGGCCCGACGGGTCCAACGACCGGGTTCGGGCCTACCCCGATGGGTCCAGCCGGTCCCAGAATCGGATCCACATACGGGGTGTGATCGACGACCAGGCAGGCATTGACGTCGTAGTTCCAGTACATGACCGGGGTATTGCAGAACTGGCACTGGTTGGTAATCGTGTTGTAGAAGAAGTTGTACTCGCAGTTCCCCTCGGCCTGACTCACCGCAGGTGATACCAGCGCAGTCAGCGGCAGAGTTGCGACCGCCAGTGCGAACGCACCAAGCGCTCCGAATAGCTGAGGCCGAGTCTTCATGGGCATCTCATCTCTGTATCCGACTGAATGGACATACCGTAATCCAAATCGCGCAGCCGGGCATCTGCGTTACAGCGATACGGCGTGGGCCCGACCCGCACGATGCGTGGACAGCACCCGTGCAGCTTGACGTCGGGCAATGCGGCAGGACCGCCGGTTGCGGCCCGCTACCGAACCACCAGCACCGGGCATTCGGCATGCTGGGTCACGTTCTGGCTGACCGAACCGAGAATGGAGTCGGCGAGCTTCCCGCGGCCGTGACTGCCGACGACCACCAACTGGGCTTCCCGGGACAGTTCGGTGAGGCCCTTGGCCGGGCTGATGTCCTGAAAAACCTTGGTGACGTGGGCGTTGCGGTACTGCCGGGCGAGCGGTTCGACCAATTCGTCCATCCGGTGGCGCTGCCGGGACTGCAGCAGATCGAGCAGTTGCCAGTCCATGGCCCCCTGGCCGCCGAGGTCCCCCATCCCGACCGCCGCGCCGATCTCCCACATGTGCACCACCGTCAGCGGCGCATGCAGCACGGCGGCGATGTCGAACGCTTCAGCCAGCGCCCGGTTTGACTGCTCGGACTCATCGATCCCGACGATGACGGGCAGCGGCTTGCCGGTCCGTCTGGCAACAGCGGTTCGCCAGACCACGACAGGGCACTGCGCCCGCTGCGTGATCCGCACGGCATGCCCGCCCAGCGTGCGATGGTCCGCCGCACCGGCGCCGACAACCACGAGCCGGGCCGACTGCGAGGCGTCGGCCAGAACTGCGGCGACCGCGCCCTTGCTGGCTGTCGCGCGGACGGCAAGACCCGGATATGCCGAGCCCACCGCCGTCTCCGCGGCGGCCAGCACCGTATCGCCGTCAGAGCCGCCGCCACGGACGGCATCCGGATCGGCACCGGCGAAGTGCCAGTCAAATTTGGGGATCGCATGCAGCAGCGTCAGCGAAAGGGACCGCCGGGTGGCGATCTCCGCGGCCCACTGCGCACCATCGAGCGCGGTGTCCGAGCCGTCGATACCCACGACAATGGACGACTGTTCGGCTGCGGAAGTCATAGGCAAACCCTATGCCGGGAGCCTGCGACAACGGCGAGGCCCCACCTAGGCCCCACCTGGGCGCAACCCTGGGACCTATCGAGGCGCAACCGAGGCCTTATCGTGGGTTCGGTGGGGAACTCACAAGATCTGTCGGACGGATTCGCGACGAAGATCAGCCGTCGCCGACTCCTGGCGATCGCCGGCGGGGCTGGACTGACAGCCGTGCTGGCCGGCTGCTCTGCGCGAATGACGGCGAACTCGACGGCGAGTCCACTTCCGACTCAGCAGAGCACGGCGACTGCGGCCCGCACCGCGGTCGCGGCGACGCCACCGGCGAGCGTGGACCAAACGGTCGCGGCGGCATCCGACGTGATGTTGTGCCGGGACGCCTGGGGTGCCCGCCCGGCCCTGCCGGGCGGTCGCCCCCACACGATCGACCGGATGACGATTCACCATTCTGCGGTAGCACTGCCGGATAACCGCGGGATCGTTGCTCGGCTGCAACAGCATCAGCGGTTCCACCAGGATGACAAGGGTTGGGTCGATATCGCCTACCACGCCGCGGTCGACCGCAACGGCAACATCTTCGCGCTCCGCGACACCGCCATCGCCGGCGATACGGCAACCGACTACGACACGGCGGGCCACTTCCTTGTCCTGTGCGAAGGCAACTTCGACGAGGAGAGCATCAGCGCGGCGCAGCTTGAGGGTGCCGCCTTGGTCTGCGCCTGGGCGACAAGGCAATTCGGGATCGGGGTCAACACCTTGGCCAGTCACAAGGAGGTCGCGGCCGGGACGGACTGCCCGGGAGGCGATCTTGAGGCCCGCCTGGTCTCCGGCGATCTCACCCGGCGAATAGAGGACCGGATCGCGGCCGGTTTCGATCTGCAACCGCTATGCGGATCACAGTCCGCTGCCCGGGCCGCAGCCATAACAGCGGGTCGCTGAAGAACCCGGGACCCGGGTTTGCCCGGGGTCAGCGCGTAAGTGCCACTGACGTGGCATCTGCTCGGCTAGGCTGCCGCTGTGAACATCGAGAAGGTGATTTTCGGCTTCTTCGTGCTACTCGCGGCGACGTTGAACTTCGGCTTCTTCCTGGGCGACATCAGCGACCCCGCGGTCCACAATTCCTGGGAGTTGTTCAGCGCACTGGTGGTGGCGCTGATCACGACGATCCTGAAGTTCGGTGACAGCACCCAACTCGGCGCGGTGCAGTTGGCCACCAGCCTGGTCGCACTGCTGCAACTCATGGCCGCGGCAGGCACCTGGGTCTGGGCCACTCAAGTATCCGCCCAGGGTCTCGACGGGCACGCCATCGCGAGTGTGGTGTCACTCTCGGGCGGTGCGTTACTGGCCAACCTGGTGTCGGTCACTCTGCTCGTCATCGAGACAGCGACCTTTCGGCGCCGATAAGCGGCACGGATTTGTCCACGCATCTGTCAATGGCTAAACCGTCAATGCCCAAACCGCAGCGGCTGTTCCAGATCTGGAAACGACGACGGATCGCGCCGCGCAACGCGCGCAATCACATTCCGGCGGCGGTGCCAACGACCGAGGTGATCTTCCTGGTCATGCGGCGAATGCGGGCACCGCTGATCGTGGTGATCACGACGTTCAGTTTCTGCACTGTCGGGATGCTGTTCATGCCGGGGATTGACCCGCAGGGAAACCCCTACCGGCTGAACATATTCGACGCCTTCTATCAGATGACAATCACCTTGACGACGGTCGGCTACACCGAGGCGCCCTATCCCTTCAGTTATCCGCAACGCATGTGGCTGTCGATGTCGATCTACCTGCTCGTCATTGCGTGGGCCTATGCGATCGCGGTGTTGTTCGCGCTAATCCAGGGTTCGGCTTTCCAGGCCGCCGTGGCCGCCCAGAAGTTCCGGCGCCGGGTCCGACGGATGGTCGAACCCTTTGTCATCGTGGCCGGCTACGGGGGTGCCGGCCGGATCGTCGGGAACGAACTCGACAAGTACTACCGCCGCTTCGTCGTCATCGACAAGGACGGGGACCGTGTCCAGTCGGTGACATCGGAGCAACTCAGCTTCGACGTCCCCGCCCTGCAGGGTGATTGCAGCGCTCCGGCAGTGCTGGGCACGGCCGGCCTCGGACACCGCGACTGCGAAGGGGTGTTGGCCCTGACCGACGACGACGACGCCAACCTCGCGGTGGTAATGGCCGCATCGTTGTTGCGACCAGACCTGCCGGTACTCGGCCGTTGCGCCCGGCAACGCACCCGGAGCCGCATCGATCGTTTCGCCCCGGGGGCGGCGATCGACGCCGATGACAGGTTCGGCGACCACCTGGCCCTGTCGGTCCACCAACCGGTCAGCAATCAACTGCTGCGGTGGCTGATGGACAACGATCAAGATCAACTGCCTGCTGTGCGGTCGGATCTGGCTGAACGCAGATGGGTGGTCTGCGCCGAGGGCGAGTTCGGTGACGCCGTGGTCACCGACCTCGCCGCGATCGGTGTCACCGTCGAACTCGTGGACCCGTCCCATGACGAGCCCGACCTGTCCGGGTCAGCTGCCTTCGTTGCCGGCAGTGACAATGACGCCGTCAACATCGCGATGGCCGAACGCGCGCGACAGGTGAACCCCGACATCTACCTGGTGGTCCGTCAACACAACAACGAAAAATCGGCGTTGCTTCGATCACTGCAGATCGACTCGGTATACATCGCCACCGAGCTCGTCGCCCGGGAGGTGCTCGCAAGGATCATCACTCCGGTGTTCTGGAGCTTCGTCGAACATGCGCTCACCCGTGATGACCAATGGGCGACCCAGGTGCGGGACCGCCTGCTGGCACGCTGCGCCCGCAGTACCCCCCAACGTGAGGTGATCACGCTGTCGGTCGAGCAGGCCCCGGCCGTCGCGGCCTGGTTGCGGCGCGGGAGGCCACTTGCCCTGCGGGATCTGATGCGGCGGCCCGACGACCGGGAGTCGATGTTGCCGCTGGCCGCGCTGGTGCTGATTCGGGACGGCGAGCCGCGGTTCATGCCGGAGGAGAGCACTCTACTCGCTCTTGAGGACCAGGTGCTGTTCATCGGAAAGCCAGGGGGGCTATCCCAGGTCGGCGAGGTACGTCACTATCCCGCCATGGTGGAGTACCTCGCCACCGGTCACGACGTTCCGCGGACCTGGGTTTGGGCCCGGCTCACCGCACGGCGTCAGGCGAGGGCTAACGGACGGCGGCAAGAGGCTTCAGCACCCCGAAGCCGTCAGCAGCCCAAAGCCGTCAGCAGCCCAGATCCTTCAGCACCGCCCGGGCCGCCCGACGACCACTGACCAACGCTCCCTGGATCGAGGAGGTGTCTCGGTGATCGCCCGCCACGTAGAGACCGTCCGCGGTGCGCACCGGGCGTTGTAGCTCGAAGGGCACCGGCATGGCGGGCAACGCGTAGCGGATCGGGTAAGTGGCGATCAGCTGCCAGTCTCTCGTTGGCACGCCGTACAGCCACTCAAGGTGGGCGCGGACAGTCCGCTCGGCTCCGGGCTCGTCCCACACCCCGAGCGCCGACGCCGACACCAACGCGCTCCCGGCCGGAGCGTAGTCCGGCGCCGCATGACTCAGGACAACGGTATTCACCAACGGTCCGCGGCCACCGCCGTCCAGGATCAGCACGGCCTGCCCGTCGGCAAGGTCCTCCGGCGCGCAAGTAGGCCGAAAGTACCAGGTTGTGACCGAACGAGCTTCGGGGGCAACAACATCGGGGACGAGTCGGGCGGCGGTCAGCGGATCGGTCGCGACGATGACGGCCTCGGCCCGCTGCACATCTCCGCCCGCAACATCCACCGCCTTCGACGAGGCCGACACGACCCCATGGTCCAGCCGCACGTCAAGCCCGGCGGCGAGCTGCTCAGGAATGCGTTGCATTCCCTTGGCCGGAACACCCGGGGTGCCCCGGACGAACGATTTCAGCACCACGTCCAGGAAGCGCCGCGAGGTACTCAGCTCGGATTCCAGGAAGACCCCGGACAGGAATGGGCGCAAGACGCGCTCGGTCAGCGTGCGGTCGGCACCTGCCCGGCGTAGCGCCTCCGCACTGGTGATATCGGGATCGCGGCACAAGGACTCAACTGAACGGACCGCCCGGGAGACCGCGTAGGCGCCGAACCGGGCGGTCGACAGCGGCGAGCCGATGTGGGCGAGCAGGGAGGCGACCGCCCACGTGGGCTCGCGACGCGGATCGGCGACGCGCTCGACCCGACGCCGGCCACCCCTACTGACCACGATGCGAGCCCCGGCGATGAAGGGCCGCAGTTCCAGAGCCTCGTGGTCGAGGACGCGGGCGCCTTCGGGGTAGGCCGGGTTATAGAGCTGAAAGCCCCGATCGAGACGGTAACCATCCACGAGGTCGGTGCGCACCCGGCCGCCCACCCCGCCGGAGCTCTCCAGCACCGTGACGTGGACGCCGTGGCGGGTGAGATACCGTGCGGCGGCGAGCCCACTGAGCCCCGCTCCGACGACGACAACGGCCATGGCGATCAGATTAGTCGGGGCGGCCGTCAGAAGCCCTTGACGGCCGTAGACGTTTCATTCCGAGGAGCCTCCCACTCACTCCGGACCAACGGCAGTACTAGGCCGACTGCGCGCGCCCCTCTACCGATGGCGTCGCCGGGTAGGCGTGGACCAGCGCGGTGGACAGCCGCGGTACGGCATGGGTCAGGGTGTGTTCGGCGTTGTGCGCCAGCCGATGTGCCTCATGCAGGGTGAGGCTGGCGTCGATGTCCAGTTCGGCATCGGCATGTAACCGGTGGCCGATCCACCGCATCCGGACCCGCCGGACACCCACCACGCCCGACTCGGCGGCCAGGGCGTGTTCGGCGGCTTCGACGAGGCCGGGGTCCACGCCGTCGAGTAGTCGGGCGAAGACATCCTTTGCCGCGGTGCGCAAGACGACCAGGATCGCCGCGGTGATGAGCAGACCGATGATCGGGTCGGCCAGCGGAAATCCCAGCCACACCCCGAGCGCACCGAAAACCACGGCCAGCGAGGTGAATCCGTCGGTGCGTGCGTGCAGACCGTCGGCGACCAGCGCCGCTGATCCGATCCGTTGGCCGACCCGGATGCGGTAGAGCGCCACCAGTTCGTTGCCGACGAACCCGATCACCCCGGCCGCGGCGACCCAGCCGAGATGGTCGATCGCGACCGGATGGATCAGCCGGCGCACCGCTTGATAACCGGCGATCCCGGCCGACAACGCGATCATCACCAGGACGAACAACCCGGCGAGGTCTTCGGCCCGGCCCAACCCGTAGGTGTAGCGCTTGGTCGCGGCGCGTCGGCCGAGAACAAAGGCGATCCACAGCGGGATGGCGGTCAGTGCGTCGGAGAAGTTGTGGATCGTGTCGGCCGCCAGGGCTACCGAACCGGACAGAGCGACGATCACCAGTTGGAACAGCGCCGTCATCCCCAAGGCCAGCAGACTGATCTTGACCGCCCGGATCCCCTGCGCGCTGGACTCCAGCGCGTCATCGACACTGTCGGTGTGGTCATGGCTGTGCGGGGAGAACACCTCGCGCACCGCACCCCACAGCCCGCCCCGGTGGTGGTGGTGGTCGTGGTGGTCGACGTGATCCTCAGCCAGGCCGCGCGGATTGGGGGTGCCGGGCTGGACGCGGGTGTGGCTCACTGGGCCTTCTCCCCGGGCGTACCGGGGGGCTCATGCAGACGCGAGAGCTCCCCGTGACCACGGTGATGACCGGGGATCCCCGGTCCGGCATGTTCGGCGTTGAAGACCGCGTCGGTGACCAACCGCCCGACATGCGAACTCTCCAGGCTGTAATAAATGGTGGTGGCCTCCCGCCGGGTACGCACCAGCCTGGCCATCCGCAACTTCGCCAGATGCTGGGACACCGACGCCGCCGGCTTACCCACCGTCTCCGCCAGCTCGGTGACCGACAGTTCCCGATCCACCAACGCCCACAACAGCCGCACCCGGGTCGCGTCGGAAAGCATCCGAAACACTTCGACGACCAAGCCCACCTGGTCATCATCCAGACGCCGCCGACACACTTCGTTATCTACGCGCATACGTAGATAGTAGCCGACTGCTCGAACCATCCGATTGCAGTCCGGCCTTCACCCGCCTCAGCCCCCCCTTATCCGCCTCAGCCCCCCTGTCGTCCGGCCGCGGTGCTAGGTTCACCCTGCGGCAGGCAAGGAAGGGCACGGTTGATGACGAGCTTGATGACGGCGACGACGGCCGGCCTGGTGGTGGCAGTGCTCGGCTTGGCGGCCGTGGGCTGCTCCACCGCGACCGATACCACCACAGCCGGCGAGACCTCCACCGCGGCGACCACCGCGACAGTCGCCGACGCGGGCGACCGGATCACGCTGAACGAGTACATCGATGCCAACGAGATCGATGAGTATCCGATCATGCCGGGCGACCCGGGAACACCGGAGGTCGACTTCCCGCTGCCGCCGGACTGGCGGGTCGCCGGCGACGAGAAACCCGACTGGGCCTACGGCGCGATCATCTACGACAAGGCCGTCGATCCCGGTGAACCGCCGTACATGTACGCGATCGGCGTCAAACTGACCGGCGACGTCGACCCGGCGAAGATCCTTGAGTACGCCCCCGGCCAACTCAACGACTTCCCGGAGTTCGAGGCACTCGGCGAACCGAAGGCAAACAGCCTCGGCGGGTTCGAGGCCGTTGACTACGTCGGAACCTACGTGCGGGACGGCGAGCCCTGGGCAGTCGGGCAGCGGACCGTCGTCATCCCCGGCAAGGATGCGCTGTTCGTCCTGCAAATCAACGCCGAGGCGCCGCAGGCGCAGAAGGATGTGGTGGTCGACGCGATCAAGATCATCTCCGAGCAGACCGAGATCACCGTCCCGGGCTGACCGACCGCCGACCGCCGACCCACGGAGAGAACCACATGACATTGCGAATCCGGGCCCTGCACCTCGTCGTCGCCGGGGTATTCGCGACGGCGTTCCTGTCGGTGCCGGTCCTCACCGCGGCACCGGCGCATGCCGCCTGCCCGGTCGGCACGGTGACCGACAACCGGACCGGTATCTGCTGGGACGTCACCTCGACCGGGGGCAGGCCGATCACCGGGACCGGCGGCGTATGCCTGCCGGGCCGTATCGGGCTGTGTATGGCCGGGTTGCAGAACTCCCAGAGGCCCGGTGCGGCGCTGCAGCCCAAACCCGCGGCCGGGTCGGCGCCTAGTTCGTGGCCGTGACGACCTCCTGAGGTTTTCAACACCGTCACCAACCTCGTTCGTGGTGCGTTTTGCGGGCTTCCGAAGGCTGTGCTGACATAACCACTCCGGTCCCCGGATCCAAGCGTTCGTTCCCCGCGCGGTCGTGATCGGTGTACCGCTCGCGGTCTTCTCAGACCGCCGTGCCGCCGATCCGGCTGGCAGAGGGTTCCTGTAGGTAGACCCCAAGATCGGTGTAGCCGGCCGGCGACAGCGTGCCCGCAGTGGTATTGCCGACATCATTGGTATTGCCGACGTAGAGGTCCAGACCACGGGCGGCCTCCTCGAGGTCGGGCACTTCGCGGTCGTCTGTGTCGGCCGGCGCCAACGGTGCACTGCCCGAGTAAGCCGGCGGCAGCGGGTCACCGGCCGGGTTGGTGTTGGGCGGTGCGGTGCGGTGGCCGAACTCGGCCTGCGGTCAGAAAGCGATCGGTAGTCCTGACCCGCTCCGCCCGGCGCGCTGCGGCCGTATTCGCAATCGGCGATCGACGGCCCCTGGATGAGGGACTCTGGCAGAATCAGTTCATGCGCAATCCTTTACGCCGTCCGGCCATCACCATTCTTGCGGCCACCCCCATTGCTGCGGCGTCGCTGTTCGGCGCCGGGATCGGTTCAGCAGAGCCGCTGAATTGCGTCAACGGACAATTCTGGGATCCGATTACCAACACCTGCCAGACGCCGCGTCCGGCGGAAGACTGTGCAGCCGGTGAATACTGGAACGCGTTGTCCAATGTGTGCCGGCCGCTGGGCCAGCTCTAGTAAGCCGGCGAACATCCTGCCGGACCGTCCGGACCGTGACGGCTACCGCGGTTCGTATCAAAAACAGCTCTTGTCAAAAACAGTGAGCGGATGTGGATCTACCGTGAGCCGGTATGCCTCGGCCGACGCGAGGCCGTGATTTGCAGAACACCCTTGGGCCAGTGCGAAAGAGGATGCCAGGCGGTAGTGACCACAGCGGGTGGACCCACCGTGCGAGCGGCACGCCGATGCGGGCGTCGATCACCCGCACGGTCACCGGCCCGTCCGTGCCAGCCACGTCCGGTCCGGGAGCGTCTTGATCGGGGCAGCACACACCGGCGTCTTTGCTTCGGATCAGTAGGTCGGCATGGGCCGAGGCGATCTGTTCAACGACGGCGGTCACGGCGAAGTTGCGGTCAGCCAACAACAGCATGTCTGGCCTCAGGCACCGCAGCAACGTTCGCGCATAGTGGTTTCGCCGAGCCCGTAGGCGCCGCACACGGCGTCGACGATGGTGCGGGTACCACAGGCCACGATGGCTCTCGTGACGGGCCGGGGCGCACGCCAGCCGTGCGGCAGCCAGAACGTCCTTGGTTGCGTTGTGGAAGTCTTCTTTGGGCCCAACACTTTGCGGTGTCAACAACGACGTAGGGCCTGCGAACCCTCAGTCTGCGACATCGCGGGCCAGGAGATCGCTCCATGAGTCCCGGCGCACGACCAACCGCGCCTGCCCGCCGGAGACGAATGCGACCGGAATTCGGCGCGCGCCGTTGTACTGGTTTGACATCGTGTAGCAGTAGGCGCCGGTGACTGGAACGGCCAGCAGATCGCCGACCGCCGGTCGCTGCAGGGCAACCCCGTCGATCAGTTGATCGCCGGACTCACAGTGC
>Ga0180431_10007040_pt1 | contig 13211 bp, 22 predicted proteins | sample SS_ome_11_FD_132459 | JGI IMG/M metagenome (GOLD analysis project Ga0180431, IMG submission 132459) | Hypersaline lake sediment archaeal communities from the Salton Sea, California, USA - SS_1_MS_1 metaG | ecosystem: Environmental > Aquatic > Non-marine Saline and Alkaline > Hypersaline >... | reverse complement strand
AAATTCATAATAAGTTTCTGTGTCAACTCTAAGCATTTGAACATGAGGATTTCTTGATATAATTCTTTCTTTAACAATTGTTGGACTAACAGTATGATGCAATGAAAAATGAATATTATCTTTATTCAAAAGGTCCTTTATTATATTTCCATTTTCATCTTCTGTATTTATTTGACTAATGCAAAGTACATTGGCTCCTAATGAAGCAATATTATTTACAACATTTCCGCATCCACCTAATGTGTAATATGTATCTTTAACATGAACAACCGGCACAGGTGCTTCAGGACTTATTCTATTTACATCTCCAACAACATATTTATCAAGCATTATGTCACCAACCACTAATATTCGCAATTCACTTAATGATTTCAATTAATCCTCCTTGAAATTTACATTGGTAATTTTAATCATTCCTTCCATAAGGTCTTCGCCTGATTGTTTCGACATATGAATTTTGTTTACAATGATTTTGGGTTTTATCATTTCTTCGTATTTATGCAAACCACCCCCGACATAAGTTGTCGGACCTGGACCTCCACCACCTGGTCCACAAATCATTCCTTTTGTTGCTAAACAAACTCCTGATGCCATAATTCACCTTATGCAAATGTATTGATTATAGTTCCAACTTTTGAATCTTTAAAATTCAAATGTTTTATATTTTCAATTTGTTTTGTCGCTTGAACAATTGTTTGTTTTAATTGGTTAATAAGTTGTTGTTGTAAAACTCGTTGCCTCAGAATTTGTGATGTTTCTGAAACTTTCATTTTACTCACCTCTTATAATTTTTTAACCTTATATGTTTGCATTTTCACACCATCATAGGTAGCTTCCATAACATATTCAGCCATAATATTATTATCTGTTCCAACACTAACTTCATCATCATAAATTCTAATTCTTGAAGACAATAAATTATTATGGTCATCATATACTGCTTGATCAATTGCAAAGTTTTCTTGAACCATGCCAAGAACTCTTTCGACAAGGACAGCAACCGTATCGAAGTCATGTGAAAATACTTGAATCGATCCAGTTTTGCCCCAAGGAAAATATGTAGGATGATAAACGACTAGCATCCACATTCCAACTGAATCAGGAATAAATTCTGCTCTATAATGACCATGTCCTAATTCAGATATAGATACTGGAACTGAAAGACTAACTTCATCTCCATTGGGTGAAAAGATATTGTATGTAAATGAAGTCTCATCAATTCCAGGCACTAAGGATCTACTTGGATCAGTAACTGAAAAATCTTCTTTGACTTCAAACCCAATCTTTCCAAGTATCATTACACTATCCTTTTATATATGTTCTTAAATCAAAAAAATATTACTTAAAATTCAAACCAGGATATACAAGTTTACACTCACTTTTTAACAAGTCATCTGGATATAAAATTTTATGAGGGTTTGAATAATTAAGACCTCCATAACAATAATCAACTAATTCAGTGCAGTACATTTTACTTGGGTCTTTTTTATCAAAATCGTAATCATAATCAATATCCATTTCAACTAATTTATGAGCTCTTTGAATCGCAGTTGTGATTCGACCTTCAACTCTATCAGATACTCTTAAAATTGCAATATTATCAGCTCGCATAAATGTTAAAATATCTTCATCTAATATTCCTTCTCCGCCAACATGAATGACTCTATTATCTCCAGCGTAAAGACCAGCATGACTCCAATCACCTGGAATGAAAAATGAACTTAGATAATTGTCATAGGTTCTTAAAAGAATATCTCCAGGTTCAATTAAATCAAGGACTTCTCTTTGATGATGTCCTTTGAATTTATAATGAACACTTCCATAAAATATAAAAAACATAGGATAAGGATAAACGACAATTCCACCAAATAAATTAATGAACCATTTCTTTATTGCGTAAAAAATGTTTTTAATAAATTGCATATCTGACATCCTCTTTTCTTTTTATATTCAGTTACTTTTTTTTTAATTAAGAATTTTTCATTGAAATAAGATTGTTTACATTCGAGTTGAGGTTCTTGTGTAAATCTTGCTTCTTTCAATTGTTTATTTATTTCAAGAACCAATTCTTTTAAAGTAACACTGTAATTTTTTTGTTGTAAAACACTTGCTAAGCAAAATGTTAATGCTCCATGATATCTTTCTCCAATCCAAGCATCTGCACTAACCTGGTTATCCCGACAACCAGATATTAAAATAGCATCACCTTGATCAAGTGTGTGAACCAAAAATTGTGTATCAGGTTTAATTGCTTTTTTGGACACAAAATTTAAATTATTATCAAGAGTGATTGTTGAATCTTTTAAAAGATTAGATGGAGGGGGTGGCATAAATCGATTCACCCAATCATGTTCAGTTGTCATTTTATCTGGACTTTTCCATGTATTTCTTAATCCAGTCCCTGAATGACAACAATCAAGGACAAATAAATTTAAAACATTTTTTGGAATGATAGAAATAATTTTATTTAAATCATTATCTCTTAAAGGATCATTCCAATCAAAATCATATGGGCATATTATTTCATCAAGACCATCTGATTCATTTGATTTAGTTTTATCGTTCACGATTACTTGTGAACCGTGACCACTGAAATGAAAATATAAAGTATCACCTGGTTGAGATTTTTTTGCAATCGTTCTAAGTCGTTTAAGTATCTTAGCTTTTGTTGCATCTTCATCTAAAAGTAAATATATATTTTCGTTTTTGAAACCAAACTTTTCAGTTAACACTTTATGCATTAATAAACAATCATTAACACAACCTCTTAACGGTGCCTGTGCATATTTATTTATCCCTACCAAAACAGCTCTTTTCATGGCAACTCCTTGGGATATCATACAGACTTATCCACACATTGAACTAATTTGTCTAATGTTTTAACGCATAAAAATATTGTAAAAAACATTGAAATTAATATAGGAAAAACAATAGCTTTAATTATTCCAAACTTTAGTTTCTTCCACATATAATTATCACTCCATATTCTTTTTAAAAGGTTGGCACTGATATGTCCATGCCAACCTTTTAATTTTTAAGTCATTGCTTTATATGCATCGTATTCTTCTTGAGTCAATGTTAGACCGTTCAGATTAACGATTGTTTCAGCATAACCTGTATATGGATCTTCAACTCTGATGACTTCTGGTTTTTCGCCATCAAATTTTTGAAGGATAGTTCTTTTCATTTGTCCCATTTGTCCATGAGACCCAACACCTGGATCTTCATTTCCAATATTAGGACCAGTTATTTTTCTATCTGCTTCTAGTGACATTTAAATCACCTCCTTATGGGGTCATGTTAGCATATGAATCCCATTCAGCTTGTGTAAAAACAAGATTGTATGGGTTAACCAAGTTTTGAGTATGACCACAATATTTACATTCATATCTCTTAACTTCTGGTTTTCTGTTAATTGGATCATAAGCCAGTAGGACTTCACCGTTTACAAGACCGAGATTGTGGCAGTGCATACATGAAGTCGATTGACCTAAGCTATGTCCTGAATCACATCCTTTTGCGCTCATATTAAATTCCTCCTATTATGTCATTGCCAGATATGCATCAATCTCAACTTGTGTAAGTCTTAGTCCGCGCATATCAATATCCGTATAACCATAATCCCCAGTGTTTGGATCTTCCATCCTGAAAACCTCAGGTTGGTTTTTAGATGGATCATACGGTAATATAATTCTTTTTGTTAATTGTCCAATTCCAGGGCAATGATTACCCATCGCTTGGGGTCCATTATTTATTTTTGAATGACTAAATAATTCTTTTTCCATTTTGGATTCCTCCATTTGTATTTGATTTCCTGATACACATGGGATTTTTAATTTGTTCTAAAAGATTCTTTGTTAAGGTGTTTTACTAAATATATTAATTGATGAGAAACGAAACCTATTTTTATTTTTAAAGGAGATTTAAATGAAGAAAAAACAAATTCTTATTCAACTTGAATTAGCAAAAGAGTTATGTGCAAAACATATCACTTGTGAACCTGATATTGAAAAAGGAATAAGCATTGCAATTGATTTTTTCAAAAAACATTATATGAGTGATTATGATTTATATCCTCATCATTCATTCCGAGATGAAATGTTGTTTGGAGATCATGTTGACTGGACCCAAGTCAAAGGAATCAAACGATTTAAAAATATTAAACCTGAAGTGTTTGAACAATTTGATATTTATCAAAGTCAGAATAAGGTCAGATTTTATAATGCTGGCGAAAAACAAAATGATTCTCCAACAATTGATGATTTTTATGATTTCATGTGGCAATTTGAAGGTTTTAAAGCATATGGTTATTGTCGAAGACCAAGCTCTGCTCCTTCAATTGTAATTGAAGGACTTGAATATCATTACAAAGATGGTGAACCAGAAGACCAAACTCTGGTTGATGCTCTTGAAGATTGGTGTTATAAAGTTCGAAACAGAACCTGGAAAGCTCCAAACCAATTTGTTGCAAATGATAAAGTGATTAGGTGTTGGTGGGATTAATAAAATTAAAGGTGTGATATGGATAAATTGAAAAAACTTGATTGGGATAAAATTGAGCTTAGTGATACAATTAAACCTTGTGTGGGTTGTGGGTTTTGTTGTTCAAAAGCTATGTGTTCAGTTGGAAGAAGAGTTTATGGGAATGCTGTTGAATATTGTCCTGCCTTAACATGGAATCCTTCCACTGAAAGACACTTTTGTGCATTAGCAAAGCTTCCTGGAGATTTAGGCGCTCAATATAGAAAAGAGCTCCACATCGGTGCAGGATGTTGTGCTAATTTAAACTCATGGAGAAAAACAAGAATTGTTGATCGAAGTTTTGCTGCATATAATGAAGCAAAAATGAGAAATAAGAAATTGACAAATCCTATCCCATCTGAATTTCAAGTATTCTTTGATCAGTTGGGAAGAGAGTTTATTTCAAGAGATGCAATTGTTTTGACTATTTCTGCAACAACAAGACGATTGGTTGATGAACTTGAATGGGATCCTCAGAGAGCTGAAAACTGGGGAACTATGATTTTACATCATGTGACACAATCTAAAACGAAATTCATGGAAGGATTCATGGGATAAATATATTAATATGTGATGGGAGCTTGTTATGCTAATTAGCTTTCCTTATTTGAAAGCACGTTTATTCCCTTTATATGGGAGAAAGTGAGAACGAGTATGACAATAAAGAAGTATAACAAAACACTGACAAATGAATTTAAAAGCATGCGTCAGTTTGGTATCGGAGCACGTTATGGTTCCGACTGGATGGTTCAAGATTTTCTGAAAATGGGAGTAGCATGTATTGGTTTTGACAAAGATGATGCTCCAGAAATATTTGCTCAATTCAGAACAGTAGAGAGGGGCGATATAATTTTCATGAAAGCGTATGGACCGTCAAGTGCTCAAATGTGTATTATGGGCATCGGTTTCGTGAAAACCAATAAATTATTTCACGTCAATGATGAATTGGGGTGGGGTAAAAAAGTCGAATGGATTATGAAGGACGAATTGTATCTTCTCAACAAATTCGGCAAAGATAAACATCGCAATGTGAGACTTGGTACTCTTTACGAAGAGTTTCATCCTCAGATTAAACGTATTATCGGTGAACTTTTAGCAGAAAAAGTAGCTGCCTAAAGTAAAATAAGCTCCCATCATGAGGTGGCTGATATTTCAAATATGATATCAGTCACCCTTAAACTTACGTCTCATATTTTGAATTTTATTTTTTGTTTGTTTTTTGGTTTTATCTTTGCCTCTCCAATATGTAGATGCTTTATCTCCACCATGAGCTTCATCTTTTAATGATGCACAATATCCTTTTGCGCCATCACCCATATGTTTTGTCATCTTGGAAACACATTTATCAAAGAAACCTTTATCTTTAGGATTGTTTAAACCCATACCTTTTGCTAAAGTTGAACCTGCCTTTTTAATACTCTTATCAGACCAACCTTTAGGTTTATTTTCAAAACCAATTTCAAGTAATTTTTTATGCCAGAGTTTCATAATCATTTCCTGCGCATCATTTTTTTAATGTTTTGCTGCCCTTTATTTATTGCTTTAATCATTCTTTGTTGTTTCTTTCTATCTTTATATTTTCGTCTGATATTATTTATTTTTTTAGATGAATTTCTTAAAGCAAACTGTAACTTATACTTTTTGGTTTCAAATAATACTGATTGCCAGAGTTTCATAATTACTCCTCAATATAATTGATCATCAATTTATTTATTTTTTCAACATAATGTAGAGATTCTTTGTATCTCCATGAATCAATATAAGGAGCATGGAGTTTAATTGAATGCCAAAGATTACAATTAAAGTCTTTAAGAGATACACATAATTTTTGTGCTTTTAAAACATTTCCCATACCGCCATTATATGAAGCAAACGTAAATGACATACGATCAATAAAAGGTCTTTCAGCTTTCCAAGACTTATATAAATAATGATCATAATATATTCCAGCAGCTACATTCCATCTTGGATCCCAAATATCACCTAACCCTGATAATTTCTTTTGAATATCAGAATAGGTTCCAGGCATGACTTGCATTAAACCTTTTGCATGAACCCAAGACTCTGCTTTTTCATTTAAAGAAGATTCAGTGATTGATTGTGCCTTCCACCATTTCCAATTAAATCCAACTCCAAAAAACCGTTTTGAATTTTTTCGAAAATGAGTGTCATATTTTTTAGTCCATCTTTTATCATCAACTGTTCCACGGACTTGTTTGATTTGAAGTATATCTTGTTCAGGTTTAGGTTTTTCAACCTCAACTGCCGTATTAACTACAGGCAAAATTAGCTCATTAACCCCTGAAATTTCGTCTCTACACGACGGTAATATCAAAAGGCATAATATGATAACAAGATATATTTTATTCAATTTAATGCCATCCCTATTATTAATGATACCATTAATGAAACAGATAAGAATATTGAACCTGCAACAATACCAACTGCAATATTTCCTGACTTCAATTGCTCACTTGTATCAAATGATGTAATTGAATCAAATATTTTGAATCCAACAAACATAAAGATTAACCCAATTATTACTCCACCAATACCGTATGTGAAATTAAGAACAATTGTTTGAAACATATTATATTCCTTTATCCTCATTATCAGTATCTTCATTATACATATTTCTTACTCTTTCAACTGTCTCTCTATTTACAGGTTTTGATGAACCTGTATTTCCAGTAAGAATACGTACATCTTTACCATCTTTGTCTTTTTTGTTTTCAGTTTCAATTAACATTTTTAGTCTCCTTCATTTAACAAGTTTTCGCTCTATACATAGTTAAGGTTATCCCAGCCATCCAATCATGATCTGCCCCATCAGTTACGCCTTCAAAACGTAACCCCATTCCGTGACCAATTTGATCGGCATCCGCAGTTTGAAGTTTCTCAAAACCACTCCCAACAAGCGAAATTTTATTTGCCATTCGATATAATTTCTTCTCTTGACCAAATAAATTATAATTACCATTACCTGTTGGTTTAGGAACAATATTTTCAAATCGTTTTGTAACTGTATTCCAATTAGCATCCCAAAAACATTGATCTCTTGTGCCATCTTCTCTATATGGAATATAAACAAGTCCACCATCACTTAAAGTAATATCCTTTGTCATTTGAATATTGCCTTTTTGTTGTCCAACTGTTTGGTATGGTAAAATCATATCTCCATATAAAAAATAAGGAGATACAGCAGTTGAATCAGCAGGTTCATATTGACATACTCGTGGAACGAAATATGCAGAAATATAATCAAATTGACAGTCTTTCCACATTACATATCCTTCATGAATATATGAAGTATTTTCAACACAATTGAAATAAGCAGATAAATTATGACTTGAATCTTGACCAACGTTATGTGAAATTATAAATCTATCCCCACCACCTATATCAAGTGGATCAGAAGGGTCATCCCCACAACCTGTAAAATTTATTTTTGATCCAAAAGGTCTTGCCGTTTCATGGACCCATTGTTTATCTGATATATCTCGAGGTGTTGGTATATTTTGATATGCAATATATTGTAGAGCTTTTGATATTGTAAGATCATTATCTCCATCATTTACAGTTAAAGATTCATTTGCAATTAATTTAGGTAATATATTTGATGAAGAAATTTCATATAATTTTCTAATTAGTGCGAGATCAACTGATTCATCTGGAGTTAAAGTTACAGATAGGTCTGAAATAGTAACAACTGAATCAGTTATATTAGTTACTTTAATAATCATACTATTACCGCCCCTCCATAAAATGGTAATGATTGAAGAAAAGAATATCCTTGAGTTAAAGGATTTTTAAATGCTTCATCCAATACTGATTCAGAAAAATATGTTGTAAAATTATCTCCAGTGCATTGATGAGTTATTGAAATGACTTCAGTTTTGCCATCATTATATGCAGTTGAATCTTTATAAATGAGAACTATAATTGAAGCTATTGTTGGATTTGTATAATTGATTGTTATTTTTTCAATTATGACATAAGCATCTTGTAATGTTATCCCATTCTCAAATGAAATTGTTGCTTGAAGTGCCATTTAATTAGATCTCCTTATTTTATAAATTCAGTAATTACCCATGATTCGTTTTCTTCTAATGATCCGGTCCCACTACTTCCGTTTCTATTTGCCATTATTTCAAAATAATCTCCAGCAGTCAAATTAATTAATGTTGATGCTACATTGCTTGCATGAGAATCTGTTGAATTTCTTGAATAAGAATATGAAGTTCCAATTGTATAATATGTTGTTCCATTCACTCTTATTCTTGTTCGGATATTTCGTCTTGAACCACTTGACATACTTGAAATGTTATATGATATCTTATATAAACCAGTATTAGTGATATAAATTCTTGAAGGATTTGATGAATTTGAATGTGTATAATAATCAGAATCTTTATATGTCTCATCTGTCCAATCAATTCTTATTGGAGTATCAACATTTATATCATAATTATCTTCATTTACACATTGAATTACTTTTGGTTCATAACTTCCTTCTGTAACTGTAATTGTTGCTTTATTACTTCCTTCATCAGTTACTGAAATATTTGTACCTTCAAAATTTATATCAGTTGCATTTGCAACAATAACTGAATCATCTTTAAGAACATTTGGAGAACCTCCAGCACCAGGATCTCCTTTATCCCCTTTATCCCCCTTGTCTCCTTTTGAACCTTCTAATTTGAAAATTCCAAAAACACTTGGTGGAAATGCAGCAACCGGAGTTGAAGTTGATCTTAATTGAAGGGTAATATAATCTCCAGCATCTAATTCAGCTGTAAATATATCAGTCATATGATGAATTTCATTTTGATATGAATTAAGAAAACCTTCACTTGATGAAATCACATCATTGTCATTTATCCTAACCCTTGCTTCACTTCGCCTTGTTGAGCCACTTGATTGCATTTGAGTTTTATAATAAATACAATATAATCCAGCTTCAACAACATAGATTCTATCTGTATTTGTATCATCATGATATATTTCAGCTGGTTTTGATTCAATATCAGTTATATCAAAAGTTATATCTGTAAATGTGGTTGTGCAATCGTATTGAGTTGATCGTCTTGTTTCAACTCCAGGCAACTCACTTGGTAATCCTGAAACATCAATTGTAACTGATGACGTTGAATCTTCTGTAACTGAAACTCCACCTGAAAAATTCATAGAAGAAATTAAATCTGAAATGGGAGTCCCATTTTCAGAAACAGATATTGTTCCACCCTTTGGACCAGGAGGACCTACAACACCTTCCATTCTTGTTATGATCATTGTTGCGCCAGCAATAATATTTTCTGCTGTTGTCGCTGAAATCATTTGAAATGATATATATTGTCCGGCAGTTAAATTACAATAAAATATATTTGCACAAGTCCCTTGAAAATCAGTTTCATATGTTGTTGTGCCATAATTTCGTGTGCTACCAGGTATTGGAGTTGTATCATTAATAGATACTCTAACTTCAACTTGATCATCAACATCAAAATGATACCCTATTTGATAAAGTCCATTTTGTTTTATTAATATCCTGTCTTGATTAGAATCATCATGTTCTAAAATTAAATTATCATTTTCAATATCAGTTACATCAAAAAATAAATTAGTCCATACAAGAGGAATATTTGAATATTCAGTTGTTCTTCTTATTTGAACTGTAGGAGATGATTCTAAACCAGTTAAAGCATCTCCCCATTCAAGGGTGCCATTGTCTGACTTTAAAACTTTATCTCCAGACGCAGGAACTTCAGGGACTCCTGAAATGTCATCAAGTGAATTTATAACTGGAGGTTTTAAAACCCATGTATTTACTCCATTGATTGTTTGAAGTACTCTTTCTTCTGGTCCGGCAGGTTTTGTTGGAACATCCGCTAAATCATCAATTTCTCTCTTTTTGATTTGATCAAGACTCATTAATTGGAGATGTTCAAGACCTTCTGATATACTTAGATCTTGTGTTCCATCATTTACAATAATGTCTCCTGATGAAACTTGAGCAATTAAATCATCACTTGAATAAATCATTTCTTTTCGAAATGTTTCTGTTAGGTCTCTTTCCTCAGCCGCATCAAGGTCAATTCCTAAATCGTCAATTGATATTTCTGACGCAGTATTATTTTTAACAATGATTACAATTGCCATATTATTTCCTTAAAAACATAGGGTGCCCGAAGACACCCTAATTTATAATCGATTATTTTCTATATGCAACTTCCATAACAATTACTGGATCTGAAACTGAACTTGAATTGTTACATTCAACTTGCAGATAATCATTTGCATCAAGAGAAATATTAACACCAGCATTATATGCTTGATTTGATGCTGCAAATGCAAGAGATGTAATTGCTGTTTCAACATCATTCTTATATACATCAATTGAACAAGTACCATTAGCCGATAATTGACCCCAAATATTAAGAATAACTGCATTTTCAGGAATCATGAATCCAGATTTACTTGAAGGAAGAACACCAACACCAAAATTCAAATATTGATTTTTAGTATTTCCTCTGCGTCCATAAGTATAATGAACTCTTTCAACTGATAACCAGAGACCTGCAGTTGAATCATAAGCATATAGTTTTTGATCAATATAAGATAATTGACCTGATTCAAGACCACTTGTTGGAGCAGTATCAAGTTCAGTCAATTGAATTGGAGCATATGTTGATGAACTTGCATCATAAACAACTGGACCAACTGAATTGCTGATCGTAATTGTTGCACCTTTATCATATGCTTGTTGTAATGTTCCTCCAAGAAGATCAACATCAGCAATTTTTACCCAGGTATTAGCTGGGACAGTATAAGTATACATTGCTGATTTACCATCACCATCATCAGTAACGATAATTGCATCGCCTTCCTCAGGAACTTTATTTACAATCCAAGAGCCACTTGTAAATTCATAAACATCTTCAGAAGTTGAATCAAGACTTACAACTCTATCTCCTTCTGCTGGTGCTCCTTGATCGTCCCAAGTTGAGCCATTATATTTATAAAGATGATCATCTCCAGTATTGATATAAAAATCTCCAGTAACTGCACCGCCAGGAGCTGATGCAAAGAAACCTAAAGATCTTGCGTCGGCTGGATCTAACCAATGAAATGCTCCAAAATCAGGAGTGTTTGTTATATTGTCCCAATGGACTGCTGCTTCCCCTGATGTTTGAAGGTTTGTTTTTGTATAATAATCGGTCATGAAATCTTTCAAATAATAAACGTGAACAATTGAAAGATATTCAACACCATCGGCTGCCGCTAAGTCTTGTGTCCCATCATTGACTATCAGATCGGTATTTTGAACTGCAGTTCTAAGATCGTCTGATCCTGCGATTTCATCATAAGTAAATAATTCAGCAAAATCAACTTGGGAGGTTGAATCAACTGATATACCAAGATCAGTTACTTCATAAGCAGCAACACCTTCATTCTTAATAATTAATTGCCACATTGTTGCCATAATAAAATTCCTCCATTGTTGTTACGTATATATGAGTAAAAATATTTTTACATACTTACCTCATTTGATATATGTTCTCATTCTTTATAATTGAAGTTGCCTATATATATTACTTCATAGGAGGAACTTGTTATGTTTTTAAAGGAGGGGTCAAATGAAAAAGTATTATGTTTCAATTTACTGTAAAATATACGCAGAGTCATATCCTGAGTTTTATGGGTATAAAACTGCAGATGAAATCTATGAACATTTAACTCAAGATTTGGGGTGTTGTTATGAGGAAGGTGCTGATATGATTTTAAAACCTAAACCGATACCAGGAGATAAAGCAATTTGGTATCTAGGATGCAATGAAAAATTTGGATCAATTAGTATCGAAACTGCAACCAAATCATTTATATCAAACTGGAGTCATGGGGAATCATCATTTGATAATGTTTCCAGAATGATTGCATTTATGTCAAGGAATCGAATACTCCCGTATAACAGATGTATGAAACTTATACAGTTGGTTTGGGAAGGCAGGAGAATTGATGATATGTATCAAATTCCTAATTATCTTCTGTGTAAAAGAGATAATAAAAAATGGGTCAGACAAGAATCTGACTTTAGAGGGGCAATTCAAGAATTAGTCAAAGAGGTTAAGGAAACTCTTTGTAAATAAACCCGATGCGTTAGGGTGGGAGGGGACTACGGTCCCCAAACCCATTTAAAATCCAAACATTTCTTTTATGTCATATCGATTTGTTTTAATTCCAACATAAAGTCCAACTACCATTTTAGATAATGATAATACAACTAAACCAACTGTTGCTGCAGGTATTATTGCTCCTGCTGCTGGAATTAAAAATGGAATAAGTAATAAGAATCCAATTAAAGTTTCAATCATACTGAATTTTGAAACAACATTATTGGATTCAATATCATTTTTAATATCAACTAATTTTTTTCCACTTTTTGAAAATAATCTGGTAATTAAAATTGGAGGCAATTCAGCAAGGATACATATTAAAGAACTTATCAAATCAGGTCCTATTTTTTTATTTTTTAATTTACTTGCTGCCATAAACGATCCAATAATAATAACACCAATTGCAGTTCCTATTTGAGATAATGCAAAATTATTTAATTCTTTTTTAAGATCTTGATTTAATTTTCTTGAAGATTCTCTGGTAGGATTTTTACTGTAAGCAACAATAGCTGATTT
>Ga0180431_10007039_pt1 | contig 13212 bp, 9 predicted proteins | sample SS_ome_11_FD_132459 | JGI IMG/M metagenome (GOLD analysis project Ga0180431, IMG submission 132459) | Hypersaline lake sediment archaeal communities from the Salton Sea, California, USA - SS_1_MS_1 metaG | ecosystem: Environmental > Aquatic > Non-marine Saline and Alkaline > Hypersaline >... | reverse complement strand
TGATCGTGGGCACGTTTTCGCCGACGTGGACGATGCCTTCCACGTTGTCGACGGTCATGATCTGCGGTCGAGCGAGGATGTCGAGCCGCCGGTTCTCCTGTAGCGCCCGGATGAGCACGCTGACCGCCTCGCTGGAGGCCGAGATCACCAGCCCCCCGTACCCCAAATCGCTGTTCTGACGCCCCAAGGCGAGGTTCGAGAGCCCCTGCGTGCCCACCAGATTGGAGCCAGCCGCGCCGGTGTTGTTGCCCAACGGGATCGCCGTATTGTTGAACAGGAACCCCGGCACGCTGTCGACGCTGCGGTCGAACAGGATCGAGTCCTGCAAGCCGAGCTCCACGCCGAACTCGTCGGTATCGTTCAACTGGACGGCCGCCAGCAGCACCTGGATCACCACCATCGGCGGCCGCGCATCCAGCTTCTCGACCAGATCGATGATCCGATCGTAGAACCGTTCGGTGGAGCTGATGATCAGGGCGTTGGTGACCAGCTCGGGCACGATCACCACTTCGCGGTCGGTCTGCTCGATCGAGCTCAGCAGCCCGTCGACGGGCTGCTCCGCGTCGAGCTCGCTGGAGAGGAAGTCGCTGACCGCTTCGGCCACGGTTTCGGCCGAGGCGTTCTTCAAGCGCATGACCACGGTCTGGCGCATGCGCAGATCGCTCTCATCCAGACGCATCAGGATCGCCTCGACCACCTCCAGGTCGCCCGTCGAGCCCGTCGCGATGATGCTGTTGGTCCGCACGTCGACGGCGAACCGCAGGTACACCAGCGAGCTGTCGTCCGGTTTGGCCCCCGCAAGAACCGTTGGCTCGGCCGCCTGCGCCTGGGCGCCGAAGAGATCTTCCAGCGTTTCGAGCAAGTCCGAGGCGTCGCCGTGGACCACGGTGAACACCTTCACCTCCGCCTCGGCCGTCGGCAGGGCGTCGAGCTGTTCGATCAGCGCGGCGATCAACGGCATGCTGTCGGGCGAGGCGGTGACGATCAGGGCGTTCGCCCGCTCATCGGCGGTCACGAGCACGTCGGTGAGAATCCCCGAGTTCAGAGTCCGCCGGTCCTGGTCGTCGGTGGTGACGAATTGCAGGCGGATCGATTTTCGCTCCTGCTGCTCCTGCCCCAAGCCCGTGGCTCGCTGGATGACGGCACGCTGCCCCGTCCTCTGGCCGTACATCTGCGCCGTGATGGCGTCTTGGAGCACCGGGGCCAGGTCTTCGGCCAGCGAGTTCTTCAGCTTGAAGATGCGGACCTCGTTGACCGTCTCGTTCTCCGCGGCGTCCATTCGCTCGATGAGCGCCGCCACTTCGGCCATGTCGCTCGGGTTCGCCCGCACGATCAGCGAATTCGTGCGGAAGTCGGCCGTGATCTGCACGCGCGTGGCCAGGCTGCCTTCTTCGTCCTCGTCCTGCTCCTCGAAGAACTCGGTCAGCGACTCCTGGGCGGTTTCGGCGGGCGTGTTCTTCAGACGGAACACCCGGAATTGCGCGGTCGGCGGCACGGGCCGATCCAACCGCTTGATCAGATCCGTCACCGTGTCGACGCTTTCCCGCCGACCGATCAGCAGCACGGCGTTCGGTCGGCCTAGGGCCGTGATGCTCACGTCGCCCTGTCGGACGGAAAAGACTTCCTCGTACAGCTCGTTGAGAAGCGTGCCCAGCGATCGGCAGTCGACGTGCTCGAGGTGATACACTTCGATCACCGGCTTCTCGACCTCGCTGATCTGTTCGATCTGCTCGATCAGCTCGACCACCATCTGCACGTCGCGCTCGTGGCCGCGAATCACCAGGATGTCGGTGCCGGGCAGGATCTCGATCTGCACCGACCCGATCAGGCCACCCTCTTCCGCCAGCCCGCTACCGGGCAACAGGGCCCCCGCCGCCGACTCGGGCGTGGCAGGCGGTTGGTCGGTGGCCCCGCGCGCGTCGGTCGCGTCGGTCGCGGTGTCCTCCGTCGCATTCGCCGCGGGAGCGGGCGCCGCCGGAGCGGGCTGCTGGTAGGCCACGGCGAGCGGCGACCCGGCGCGCCGATCGAGGACGAAGGCCCGGCCCGGCCCGGTCCCCGCGGGCGACTGATTGCTTTGGATTGCGTGGATTACTCGCTCGACATCGGCGGTCCGGTCCGACTTCAAGGAGACCAGACGCGTGCTTTGCCCTGCCGGGGAGACCGGGCTATCCAACACGTGAAACAAGGGGATCGAGGCCCCCAGCGCATCGGCGGTCCCTTCGACGTCCACCCGGTTCGAGCGGCGGTCCACGGACAAGCGGAGCGCCTGGGCGCCGGCCAACGCCAGCCGATAGGCCGAGGCGCCGGGCTGCGCGCTGCCGACCGGCGTGAGTCGGTCGGCCAGCATGCGCACCAACGCCGCCTCGAACTGCGCGCCCGTCGTGTGCCACAGTTGGACTTGCTGGGACGTACGGGGATCGGATCCCCCATGCACAGACCGACGCGGGGAAGAGGCGACCGTCGAACGGCGAGGCTCGCGGGCCGCGCCGGGCGTTCGCTCGGCGGGCAAGCGGTCGGCGATCTGCGATTGGACGTCGGGCGGGGCCATCACCAGGACCTGGGAGGTCCGTTGGTCGGGAACCACGCGGACGGTCGGATGGTGGCCGTACTCCTCGTGCAGCCGGGCGGCGACCGTGTCGGCGCTGCCGGGCGGGCAACGGTAGATCCGCAAAACGGCCTGGGAGGTCAACGGCTGGCCCGGGGCGGCCGTGCCCGTTCCGATTCGCCCCGGGCTCGCCGGCGCCTGGGCGACCTGATAAGGCGTGTGGAGGCTGGCAGGCTGGACCGATCCGGTGTTGCCAGGAGCGGCCGGCGCGGCGCGGCGAGCGCCGAATGGGGCGTGGCCACCGGCCAACAGCAGCCCGGTGACGGCGGCAAGCAACAGCCCCAGCGGCACCGCAACGAGGAGGAGTTTTCCGTGGCTTCGAAGAACGGACATCTAGCAGCCTCCCATTTCCCCTGTTGGAGGGGCAAATGCGAACCGGAACGGCGATGCGCAGGGTTTGCGCGATACGAATGATCGGCATAACCCGCATATCTTCTCCACCAAATGGCCCAGCGATTGGATCAACAACGACGGGCGGAAGCGAGCCAGGACATCGCGAAGAGCGCAACTCGCTACGGGACAAGCAGTTGCGATGTTGGATGCGTTTGATGGGGCGGCCAATCGAATCCGCGCGGCTCGTGGCCGGAACTCCCCAATTCCCTCGCCCGGATTATTCACGAACGCCGTAGCACGGGCTTCCAGCCGATGGAATTGCCAACCCAGGCAAGATGCCTGGGCTACAAGGCGACCATACGAATAATCCGGGTAAGGGTTTGCGGGCCGGCTCAGCCCTATGGGGCGCGGGCCCACGGCGGCGACCAAGCAACCGCGGAACGTCAACCGCCGGGCACGCCCAGGACCATCCCCGCGACGGTCATGTAGATGACAATCCCCACGACGTCGATCAGGCCGGCCACGAACGGATTGCTCATCATCGCCGGATCGAGCCCGATCCGCTTGAACAGAAGCGGCAGCAGGGATCCGCAGAGCGTGCCGCAAACGACGACCAACAGCAGGGTCACGGGGATGACCAGCGCCGCCCAGTATCCAGGAGCCCACAGAAGCGCGCTGGCGTATCCAACCCCTCCCAGGAACCCGCCGAGCAATACGCCCATCGCCAACTCGCGATAGACCACGCGCCACCAGTCGCGCAGCGTGATGTGGCCAGTCGACAGCGCGGTGATGATCAGGGTGGCCGACTGGTTCCCGGAGTTGCCGCCCGTGGAGATCACCAACGGGATGAAGACCATCAACCAGATCGTGCCGGGCTCGTCCATCACCCCTTGGTACTCGTGCAGCGCGAAGGCGGTGAGCAGGGCGGCGAGGAACAGGATCGTCAACCAGATCCCTCGCTTCCAGCTCAGTCGGAACAGGGACGTATGCAGGTAACTCTCCTCCAGGGGGGCGACGGCTGCGCTGAGGTAGGCGTCCTCGGCCGCCTCCTCGAGCATCACGTCGAGCACGTCGTCGTGCGTGATGATCCCCAGCAGGTGGTGGGCGTCGTCGACGACCGGGATGGCCATCAGATCGTATCGGGCCACCGTCTGGGCCACCTCCTCCTGATCGTCACTCGCGTTGACCGTGATCAGGTCCCGTTCCATCAGGTCGCCGATCCGCGTGCTGGGTTTGCCCATGGCAGAGAGCAATTCCCGAGCCGACAGCAGGCCGCGGAGGTGATCCTCCTCGTCGACCACGTACAGATAGTAGATCGTCTCCAGCTCCTCCGCCTGTCGGCTCACTTCCTGGAGGGCTTGGCCCACGGTGAGATCTTCGCTGAGCCGGGCGAACTCGGTGGTCATTTCCGCGCCGGCGGTCCCCTCGGCATACGATCGCAGCCGCTGGATGTCGCGACGTTCCTCCGTCGGAATCAGCGGCATCAACTGCGAGACCACCTCCGGGGCCACCTTCTTCAGCAGGTCCACGCGGTCGTCCGGCGGGAAGTCGGCGATCAGCTCCGCCACCTCCGCCAGCTCCCCCGTCTGGATCATCTCAACCTGCTTCTCCTCCTCGAAGAACCCGAATACCTCCACCCGCAACGGCAGCTCCGCGTGCTTCAGCACGCGCCACGTCTCTTCGGCCGTCAGTCCTTCCATGAACTCCGCGGTGCGGGCCGGGTGGTGCAGGGCGGTGCAGAATTCCCGGAGTCCCGCCGAATCGTCCCCGGCCAGCATCTCGCGGAGTTCGGGCAGGTAGAGCGTGTTCGTCATCGTGGTACCCTGTAGTCGAGGATCGGCGCGTCAACCACGGCCGCAATCGTCGCGATTCGCTCCGCGAAAAGCTGCTGGCTCGCGGAGCGAACAACGACAGGCGCTTTGGCAAACGTGGAGTCCTTGTGGCGCGGGAGGTGACTTTGGCCGAATTGGTCTCGGGCCACGCCCGTTGTGCCGGCGTCAACGCCTGGCGCAGTCTCTCAAATATCGTGGATAGACCCCGGCATGTCAAAGAGTCTCCCGGCGGATTCCGCGAAGGCGGGCGGGGCGAGCGGGTAGGCGCCCCCTGCTTCGGCGGCCGCGCCTACAACACGGCCGCCCAGGGGTCGCTGAAGCTCGGTTGCGGGTCCCGCGGATAGAAGAAAGGGTCCAGAGACAGCGGGTGGGCGGCAAAGTCGAGGTGCAACATGCTCCCGATCGCCCGGAAGCTCCCCACCAGGTCGTAGCGGTACGGCTCCTCGGCCACGAAGCGCGGCAAGTGGCCCACTGGCTCGATTTCCCAACGCGCGTTGCGGTAGCCGCACAGCCGCGTCCTCGCCTCGCCCAGCCAGTTTGCCTCGCTCAGCGTGACCTCGATCGGCGTGGGCCGGGTGGGTGCGCGTTTCAGTCGGGCGGCGGCGGGGAAGATCCCTACCATCCGACGGAAGTTGCCGTCGGGCGTTTCCATCTGCTGACAGAGATAGGCCGCTCCGCCGCCTTCGGCGTAGACCCGTCGACCGGCGGCCAGGTGACTCCTCAGCGCCGCCTTCATGCAGTGGTTCTCCGAAAGCGCCTCGGCATAGCGCTCCGGATGGCCACAACCCAGGTAGACCAGGTCGGTCGCCGGCGGCAGGCCCTCGTCGCGAAGCGGCGAGAAATCGACGATCGAAGCCCCCCGCTGCTCCAGCAGGTCCAACGTGTCTTGGAAGTAGCAGTTGAACGCCTCGTCGTAGGCGATGGCCACGGTCAGCTTCGCCACGGCCGGCTCGATCGACACCAACTCCTGCCAGACGTGGGGAAACTCGCGGCCCACCGCTAGGCTCCAAATCTGCTCGGGCCGCCAGCTCTGCATCAGGCGGTTCCCCAACTCCTCGCACAGTCTGGCCGAAGGCCGCTCGCCGTGCGGCACGGCTTCCAGCTCGGCGCGAAGGCCCGGCAACGTCTCCAGGGCGCCCAGCACGGGCACACCCCACAGGACCTCCAGATCCGTGGCAAGCCGAGCGAACTGGCGGCTGTCGGCCACCCGGTCGAGCAGAAGCCCGTCGATACGCGCGGGGCGTTCGGGCAATACGTTCGGATCGGCCCGGGCTGCGTCGAACAGGACCACCCGGGGCAGACTCAGCCACCGGCACAACGTCTCCAACCGGCCGCCGGCCTCTCCCCGCGGGACGGCCGACTCGTACTGCCCATGGACCAAGGCCAAATCCGCCTCCCGAGCCCCACGGACAAACGTGGCGCGGCACGTCTCCGGCGACATCAACCAACTATCCAGATGGCGCGGAGGCAGGCCCGTCACCGTGGTCAGGCCCTGGCACGTCGGAAACCACGCCTGCGAGAGGAAGCTCTGCACGTGCAGACCGCTTTGCCTCAGGCCCTCCATCAAAGCCCACAGCATGGTCTGCGATTCGGCCTCGCGCTGGATCGTCCCCACCGCGATACGTGGCAAACGCGGCATACTACCGTGCTCTGATGACTGAGGCGGCTGCGGCAACAACGGGCAGGTCTTCCGACTGCCCCCGCTGCATTGTTCGGGGAGCGGATGGCCGAGTCAAGCGAAAAAGGCGAGCCGAGCGGAGCGGTCCGGGAGGGGAACGGGACCGATCTCCGTCCTGCGGCTCGCCTTGGCGTGCGGCCTTCACGACCGGCGCTTTCGCGCCGGCTTACGAGCTTTGCAGCTTGAACACTTGGCTGCCGTCTCGTGTCTGGACCTCCAGCGCAACCCCCTTTTCGAGGGATTCCTTCTCCACGGCCGCGCCGTAGTCGGCCACGTTCTTCACCGGCTGGTCGCCGACCCGGGTGATCAGCATTCCTTCGCGCAGCCCGGCTTGATCGGCAGTGCGATCGTGCTGGACGTCGACGATTAGCGCGCCGGACAGCCCCTCGTAGCCGAGCTGCTCGGCGAACGCCTTGGTCAGGTTCTTCACCGTCAGCCCGAGCTGCTTGTCGTGGTAGAACTCCGACGAGATCGCACGGTCGCCCCGCAGCCGCGATTCCAGCATGGACGTTTCAAAGTCCTCGGGCATGGCCTTCAGCGCGATGCGAAGCGTTTGCGGCTTCCCATCGCGGAGGATCTTCAGCTCATGCTGGGAATCGGCCGCCGATCGCTCAACCAGCTCCTGCAAGTCGGCCGTCGTTCGGATCTTGTGCCCGTCGAAGGTCACGATCAGGTCCTTTTCCCGGAGCCCCGCCTCCTTGGCCGGGGAGCCGTCGCTCACCTGCTCGACCACGACGCCGCCGTTGAGCGGCACGTCGAGTGTCTTCGCCAGCTCCGCGTTCACGTCGACGATGCTGACGCCCAGGTACGCGCGAGCAACGCGCCCCTGCTTGATCAACTGCGGCGTGACCCACTTGGCCAGATTGACCGGGATGGCGAAACCGACCCCTTGGCTTCCGCCGGTGCGGGAGAAGATGGCCGTGTTGATCCCCACCACCTCGCCGTCCAAATTGACCAGCGGCCCACCCGAGTTGCCCGGATTGATGGCCGCGTCGGTCTGGAGGAAGCGGGCGCGACGGACCGCGCCCAGGCTGCGCCCTTTACCGCTGATGATGCCCGCACTGACCGTTTGCTCCAGCTCGAACGGATTACCGATGGCAAGCACCCAATCGCCGATCTCCAGTTGGTCGGAGTCGCCGAGTCGGGCGGAGGGGAGGCGCTGGTTGGTGTCGAGCCGCAGCACGGCCAGATCGGTCCTCTCGTCGGTCTTGATCTCCTTCACGTCGAACTCGCGCCCGTCGCCCAACTGGACGGTCACCTCGTCGGCATCGGCCACCACGTGGTTGTTGGTGAGCACGATCCCCGACGGGTCGATGATCACGCCCGAGCCGAGCCCGGGACGCGGGACGTTGGGGACCCCGCGGAAATTGAAGCCGGGCAAATCGTCGCCGAAGAAGTCCTCAAACGGCGTCCCCTTGAAAGGATTCTCCGATCGGAACTGGCGATCGACCGTCGGTTCCGACGGCTTGATGGTCGTCCTCACCTCAACGACCGTGGGAAGCACCTGCTTGGCCGCCGCCCGAAACGCCCGCGATAGACTCTGGGCCTGCTCGATCGCCTGGGCATCGGCCGCCGACGGGGCTGCGTTCTGTTGCCCCTGGCCGACGCGGCCGATCAGGGCCCAACTCAGCAGCGATCCGGTTGCCAGCGTCACGGCAAGGAGTCCTGCCGTGCCGCTTCGCAGTCTTGCCTTGCTCATCCGTCACTCCTTCCTCAAAAAACCTGGGTTCACCGTCTTGCAGGCCAACCCGTGGCAATCACACGGTTGGGCCACATGGGGCCGGCCGACAGAGCGTTTGCCTCACACGCCTGAGTCTGCGGCGTCTGGTCCGCGCCGGGGGGCATCGGCCATGCGCACGCCGCAAGTCTTATCGTGGCGCAGATCCGGGCCAAGGCGGCCTGCTGGAGGGAGCGGATTCGCTCGCCCCGATTGTTCATACGCCGTTTGAAGTGACCCGATTCATGCGGTCGGCCCCCCCCTCAGGCGGTCCGGACGCGATGAATCGGGTCACTACAAACCCGTAAACCCGTATGAATAACGCGGGCTCGTGCTGCCCGTCTCCGTGCGATTTGAGGCCCAACTGGGGTGCCTGTCTACAAACCGGGGCCGGTGGACCGCTCCTTCGCAGCAGTCGCGCCGATTTCTCTCAGAACCGTCTCCGCCACTCCGCTCAGTCATCCCCCTCTACGTAGTTAGTGGAGGAGGAGTTCAACTCGGCCGTGTCAACGATAGTTGCCGTTGTAGGGATTTTCGTTCGCCTAGGACGGTTGGACAAGGCCGTCTCGCCAGCGGAACCGACCTGAGGGGCCGCGCGGGAGCACCCCCTGTTGACAAAAGGCGTGCCCCCTGTTAGGTTTACGAACAGACGGTGGCCACTCGCTGCGGACTGGTTCGGCGGATTGTCGTCTTCATGGCCATGGACGTTGAACGCGATTTGGACGCGGAGCTTCCGGCTCGCCTCGCCCGATGTGAGCGGCGGGTTGGCTATGTCTTCTCCGACAAGTCGCTGCTCCAGTCGGCCTTGACGCACGCCTCGGGGGCCCTGCACCGGTTGGCCTCCAACGAGCGGCTCGAGTTCCTGGGCGACGCCATCCTGGGCGCCGTCGTCTGCGAGATGCTCTTCCATCAATATCCCGAGTATCTTGAGGGGGAGCTGACCAAGATCAAGTCGATCGTGGTGAGCCGCCAGACCTGCGCCAAGATCAGCGAAGCCCTGGGCATGCAGGAGTTTCTCATCTTGGGCAAGGGGATGACCACCCACCCAACCGTCCCCCCCTCGGTCCTGGCCGACGTCTTCGAGTCGCTCCTGGCGGCCATCTACCTCGACGGCGGCGATCAACCCGCCCGGGATTTTATCGAGGAGTACATCGGACCGGAGATCGAGCTGGCGGCGGGAGGCGAGGTGGGCGGCAACTACAAGTCGCTCCTCCAACAGTTGGCGCAGCGCGAGTTCAGCACCACCCCCACGTACCAGTTGCTCGACGAGAAGGGCCCGGACCACAGCAAGTGCTTCAAGATCGCCGCCCAGGTCGGCCGGACGCGGTTTCAGCCGGCGTGGGGGCGGAACAAGAAGGAAGCCGAGCAGCGGGCGGCCCGAAACGCCCTCAGCGAACTGAACGAGGAGCCCCCACCCTTCCCGTCCGACTGAGGGCCCCGATTCGGATCGATGTCGCGAGCCGTTGTCCTCTTCTCCGGCGGTCTGGACAGCATGTTGGCCGTTCGTATCCTTCAGGAGCAAGGAATCGAGGTCGACGCGCTGAACGTGCGGACCCTGTTCGAATGCTGCGAGGCCCGCGCGGCCAAGGCGGCGGCCGACCTGGGCGTGAGGCTGACCGTTCTCTCGGTCGCCGACGACTACCTCGACGTGATTCGCAGGCCGACTTACGGTTATGGGAAGGCCGTCAATCCGTGCGTCGACTGTCGTCTCTATCTGTGCAGAATGGCCAAGACGCACATGGAGGAGGTCGGGGCCTGCGTGGTCGCCTCGGGCGAAGTGCTCGGCCAGCGGCCGATGAGCCAGCAGCGGTGGCAGGTGGAAGCCATCGAGCGGGAATCCGGGCTGGAAGGCCGCTTGCTCCGCCCGCTCTCGGCCAAGTTGCTGCCGCCCACCATCCCCGAGCGAGAGGGGCTGATCGACCGAGCGAAGCTGTACGCCTTCAACGGCCGTGGTCGGCGCGAGCTGGTCGATCTGGCCAACCGGCTGGGCCTTCGGGAGATACCCCAGCCCTCGACCGGATGCCCGCTCACGCAAGTCACGTTCGCGCCGCGGGTCCGCGATCTCATCGAATTCGATCCGGGCGCCACCCGTTGGGACCTTGAACTGCTCAGTGTGGCCCGGCACTTCCGATTCGACGAACACACGAAGGCCGTGGTGGGCCGCAACCAGGAGGAGAACGCCGTTCTGGGCCAGTTCTTCCGGCGGTCGGACGCCCGTTCTGCGGCGCTGCTGCACCCCGAGAGCTTCCTCGGGCCGGACGTGCTGGTCGTCGGCCGGGTGACGGATGAGGCGATCGGACTCGCCGCCGGACTGATCCTGCGTTATGCCCGGCGGTTCGACCCCGACGACGCACGGGTGCAGGTGACGCATTCGGGATCGTCGCGGGTAGTGCAGGCGCGGGAGTCGGAGGCCGCCCGGGCCGCCCCCCTGCTTTGACGTCTCGCCTCAGGGGCACGCTGCGGTCGCCGTAACCTCCTGGTGGATAATGGCTTGCGCACACCCCTCGCTCCGCGGCCGCCCGGCGGGGACGCAGCCGGCGGGTGGGCGTCCGGACGCTCGGAGCCCCGGGCGCGCGTCGACCCTCCGCACGCCAGGGCTCGGTCATCATGGACGACTCGACCCCCGCGCTGCCGTATGGCCCGTCGATCCCAAGAAACAGAAACGCCCTGGCAAGATGCCGGGCGTCCCTTTCTCGTCGTATCAGGTTTGCGTGATCGAAGCGATCGCGACGGGCGCGGCCACCGGGCCGCCGCCGCGACCTACTTCTTCTTTCGGGTAGCCTTCTTCTTCTTGGCGGCCTTCTTCTTTTTCTTGGCCGTCTTCTTCTTGGCTACCTTCTTCTTGGCCGCCTTCTTCTTGGTCGCCTTCTTCTTCCTCGGCGCCTTCTTCTTCGCGGCCTTCTTCTTGGTTGCCTTCTTCTTGGCCACCTTGCGTCCTCCTAACTAACGTTACGGGCGATCTCCTTGCCGACGGTCGGGCTGGGTCCGAAGCTCGACAGATCGGTCGCCACAGAAACAAGACAACGGAATACCCCGTGTATCTCGCCGCCAACGCAGTGCTGCGGGGCGACAAGCGGTCGTTCACTCAGCAGGCATTCTCGAGTTGCCTTCCATCAAACGCGCATGCTGCCCTGAACTCCCGAAGCTACTCAAACGTGCAATTTGGAATCATCGTACCCATTTTCCAGAAGTTTGCAAGTACAATTCTCACGTGGCGAGGGGAGTTTTTCTCCAAACGCACACCCATGACCGTCGTGTCTTCGCCCGTCGGCGCGTCGGCGCGCCCCCGTTTTCGTGCGGTGAGGGCCCCCTTGCGCCGATCGTCGCTTCGCGCCGCCGGAGCCGTCGTCCATTTCGCTTCCGTAGATCATTACCCGTGCACAGAGACTAGTCTGATCGCATTGGTTCCGTGCGCGTTACCTCGCGCACCGAACGCGCGGGCCGACCGTTCACGCGTCGCTTCTTGACGGGCGACCTCCCGAGGCTAGGCCGCGCGGGACGCCGGGAAAGCCATGGGGGAAGGAAACGGCCCGAGCGACGAATGCCGGGTCGCGCATTGTGCGCGCAAACCATTTACGCACAATAAGTTGCGCACCCCCAGGCGACGGGGCGGCCCCTCGGTTTGCCTCGACCGTACCAGGGGGCTTTCGCTTTATGACGGCCCGTTGCGATCGCGACGGAAGGCTTCCGCGCCGGGGCCGGACGGCGGCAGGGCGACGCGCCGCCGCGCGTAAAGGCAAGCCGCGCGCGGCGCGGAGCGGCCCGGGTAACGAATGACGGGCGCGCGCGGCCGGCTCGAGACGGCCGCTGACCACGCGGCGCGATCGTCGAGAGGGCGGTCGTCGGCCGGATCGCGACATGCGGATCGCTTCGAATCGGGCCGGTCGACCGGCGAGGCGCATCGCACGGCAACGCGCGAAAAATTTTTTGCCGACGCGAAGAATTCTTCGTCGTTTGCCCTCGGAGCATGCCCTTTCAGTCGCCTTCGGCGCGATCGAAGCGCAGGACGACCGTCGACGGATCGGTCCAAAGGAATCGCGCGGGAGCGCCGACCACGTTCGGGTCGGGTCAGCCGATGATCGCGCGGAGGAACTCGGCGCTCGTGCGGATGTTCTCATCGGAGCCGTAGCACTCGATCGACATCACGCCGTCGAAGCCGGTTTCCTTCAGGTATTCGACGCACCGCTTGATGTTCTCCGCGTTGACACCCCCACCGATGGGCACGACGCTGCACGCGATGCCCGTCTCTTCGCCGCGCAGCGCCTCGGCCAAGCCCGCGTCCACGTCCTTGATGTGCAGGTGGGAGACGTACGGGCGAAGGTGTTTCAGGTACTCCAGGGGGTCGTGGCCGGCGATGAACGAGTTCCCGGTATCGAAATTGCATCGCAGGAACTCGGAATCGAAGTGCTTGAACAGCCGCTCCATGAAGTCGCCGTCGTTCGTGTAGGGCCCGTGCGGCTCCACGTTGATGATCACGCCGTAATCCTCCGCCCAGGAGAGGCACTGGCGGTAGTTGTCGCACGTGATGCGGAAGATTTCCTCGCGCGTGAAGCCTTCGATCTCGAACGCGCCGTCGACCGTATCGACCATCGGGCAGTCCAGCTCGGCGGCGAAGCGGATCGACTGCTGCACGTACTGCACGCCGAACGCGGAGCCGTCGGGGCCCATCAAGGGGTACGAGCCGTCGATTTGGGAGATCTGAAGGCCCTTCTCGTCGCAGTACCGCTTCAGCGCCCGCGGATTCGATTGGAGCGAGATGCCCGGCTCGTATCCCATCGCCTGGATGAAGTATTGGCCGTGAATCGCGGCGAACTCGAGGTGGGGGAGGCCGTACTTGACGGCCGTTTCCGCGGCGAGTTGAAAACTGCCGCTGAGCACCCGCCAGTTGTCGGTGTGCAGTCCGAGCTCGATCATCCTGGGTCTCCTTAGTTCCAGTTTTGCACATATTCCTGGTGTTTTCAGGTCCATGTCAAGGGCCTGAGTGGTTGTGGCGATGCGTTGGCTGGGGCTCGCATTGCCTAGCGGAGGCGATTCGGGCCGGGCTCAG
>Ga0180431_10007038_pt1 | contig 13212 bp, 10 predicted proteins | sample SS_ome_11_FD_132459 | JGI IMG/M metagenome (GOLD analysis project Ga0180431, IMG submission 132459) | Hypersaline lake sediment archaeal communities from the Salton Sea, California, USA - SS_1_MS_1 metaG | ecosystem: Environmental > Aquatic > Non-marine Saline and Alkaline > Hypersaline >... | reverse complement strand
TGGGCCCTGCGGCCCGGTGGCGCCCTGGGGCCCGGTGGCACCCTGCGGCCCTGCCGGACCCTGCAGCCCCGTCGCTCCCTGCAGCCCCGTCGCTCCCTGCAGCAGCGCGCCGCGGCGGAAGTCGGCGGCGGTAAGCGACCCGTTCCGCACCTTGGCCCCGGTGACCGCGTTGTTCTTGATCTGCGCGGTGCCCACGCTGTTGCGGGGCAGCTGGGTGACCGCATAGCCCGGGCCACCAAGCGCCACGGCCAGGCCGATGAGGGCGACGGCGAGGGCAGGCATCGGCCGCTACCTACTCGGGAATGACCGTGACCACGAAGAGCTCGTCGCTCGGGCCCGACCGGATGCTGAAGAAAGTGTCCGCGGCTGAGATGTAGCAGCTGAAATAGGCCCTCACGGTGTACGTGCCGGCCGGCTGGGACGTATTGGTGATGCCTGTGCTCGTGATCGTCTGCTCGGTGTTCCCCGAGCCCAGTTGACGGTATGACCCGGGCACGTACGTCGATGAGCCCACCGTCACCCCGTCACCGCCCACGTACAGGGCGATGCCCGGCAGGTTGAACCCTCCACACTGCGGGCTTGCGTGAGAAAGGAAGTCCACTCGCCATCGGCCCGCGCTGGTGGTGGACACCGACTGCTCTGCCGCGGCCACCGTGGTCGGGTTGGTAAGTGCCGGCGGCGCCATGAGGTTGTCGCCGACCGCTGTGATCTCGGATGGGGTCCCGGGTTCACCCGTGGCTCCTCGGGCACCCTGTGTTCCCGGGGCCCCCTGTGGCCCCTGTGGCCCCTGCGGTCCCGGCGGTCCCTGCGGTCCCTGCGGCCCGGTGGCCCCTGTCGCGCCGGTGGGCCCCGCCGGCCCCTGGGCTCCCGCGGGCCCCGGTCGCAGCGTGCCGCGGCGGAAGTCTCGTGCGGTAAGCGACCCGTTCCGCACCTTGGCCCCGGTGACCGCGTTGTTCTTGATCTGCGCCGTGCCCACGCTGTTGCGGGGCAGCTGGGTGACCGCATAACCCGTGCCACCAAGCGCCACGGCAAGGGCGATGAGGGCGACGATCATGGCCGGGGACGGGAGCTTCACCGGCGCCTCGGGTTGAGGATGATCCAGGTGAGGTCGTCGGTGAGGACGGCCCGGCCACCGAGGATCCGCTCAGCACGCCGCGCGGATGATTCGAGCACCCAGGGGCCGAAGGCACGTGGGGTACTGACCCATCGCCAGGCCGACCAGTTACCGGCCCGGTCACGCACCCTCACCCGCACGCGCGGGGCCCGGGTGACGATGGCGTGGTTGGTGCGGAACCTCACCGTGCGGGCCTGCGACCTGCGCGAGGTGACGGTGAGGGTGGCCACGCCTGAGATGCGGTCGCGCGCACGCACGCGCAGGGTGAATCGCGAGGGGCGGCTCCCGGCGGGGAGCGCCGTGGCTGATGTGATGACCGGGCGGCGCCGGTCGAGGATGATGTCGTCGCTATGGGTCTCGGTGGCCGAGATACCCGCTCCGATGAAGCGCACGTACACGATGCGGGGTTCGCGCTCCGGACCCGAGGAGCGAAGGCGCCATGGGATCTGCGGCTGCACCGGCAACTCGCGCGCATCGGCGAACCCGCCGTCGTTCGACACCAGCACCCCGGTGGCGCCCCGGGGCCAGACCAGCGAAATCCGCACGGCCGGGCGACGGGCGTAGAGCGCGCCATCGTTGATGGAGACCCCCACGCGACCGGGCGGCGGGGCCGGCGCCGCCACTGACGTGGCCGTTGCCGGGGTCGCCGTGGACGGAGCCTCCTCGGCCGGCGGCGGGTCGTCTGCCGGCGGCGTGGCCGGCGGGGCCGGCGTGGGCGCCGGGGGCGGCTCGGGCGGGGACGCCACGTGCACCCGGATGGCGTCGCTCGCCAACGTGACCACGTCTGGAAGGCCGTCGCCGGTGATGTCGGCCGCGCGCACCGGCCGCGCGCCGCCCTCGCTCTCGAGGTGCAGGGGGTCTGCCAGCGCCCCGTTGCCCGACGCGTTGAAGAGGATGCTCACCCCCGCTCCGCCGCTCGCCCGGAATCCGCTCATCAGCAGGTCGGGTCGGCCGTCAGCGTCCATGTCGGCCACGTCCACGCCCGTCGCGAAGGTGACCTGCGTGTAGAGCGTGCCGTCGCCGGTGAAGCTTCCGTCGCCGTTGTTGAGCATGACCCGCACGCCGGAGAGCGTGGGCTGCACCAGATCGGCGCGGCCGTCGCCGGTCAGGTCGCGTACTGCGATCAGGTTGCGGGCGCCGCTCGACGACGGGCCCACGCGGGTGACGGCGGCAGGTCCGGTTGAGCTGCCCAGACCAACGGCCATGCGTCCGCTGTCGGCATCGTCCTTCACCACGAGGTCCGCGTACTGGTCGCCGTTCAGGATGGCCAACGCCAGCGCCTGCGGGCTGCCGCCGGTGGTGACGTCCTTCCACGGGCCGCTGCCGCCAACCGTGCCCGTGCCGTCGTTCCTCCAAATGGTCACGCGTGTGTCGCCATTGCTGATGGAGGTGGCCAGGTCCAGGTGGCCATCGCCATCGGCATCGCCCATGGCCGCCCATTGGGGCCCCGATCCCACGGATGAATCCACCACGTTCTGCGCGGCGCTGAATGCGGGAGTTCCCGGCGTGGTGGTGGCGTTGAGGATGACCCCGGGGCAGTTGCGCTCCCAGGTGCCGTAGGCAATGTCGAGCTTGCCGTCGTTGTTCAGGTGGCCCAGCGCCACGCCGCGGGCGAGCGTGTGGTCGGGACCGGAGCAGGTACCGGTTGGCGCGGGCACGGGGATGAGCGTGGGCGAGGACAACGAGCCGTCGGCCTGCCCGAGGTACACCTGCACCTCGCCCCGCTTCTCGGTGCTGTCGCCTCCGAGGTAGCGACGGCTGCTGCCCAGCACCACGTCGTCGCGCCCATCACCGTCGATGTCACCCACGCCGAACTGCATGGAGCCGGTCCAGTCCCAGGCGTTGGACGTGATGCTGGTCGTGACGGGTGCGGCGAAGGTGACCGCCCGGGCGGAGGGCACGGCGGGCGCGCTGATGAGCGCGCCAAGGGCGGCGATCGTGACCACGCGGGGGAGGGCCAGCGGCCTACGCATAGGGTGATGAAAATAGTTGCTTTCCCCGGGGAACGGCAAACGCCCTGAAACGGTCGTGGGTGAACGCCCGCCCACCGTCCGTGAGGGGCGTTCCGCTCGGTTGCACGAGCACGTACAGGATGGCCACCACGCCGCCCATTGGTACAAAACCGGTCGATGCGACTCCTCCGGCCCGCAGTCATCACCCTGGCCGTGGCACTGGCCGCCGCCCTGCCCGCAACCGGGGCCGCAGCAGGGCTGCTCGTGACCGCGCCGACGTCATCGAGCGGCGACTTCATCACCACGGCGCCGCTTGGGCCCACGTTCGCGATCGGCGCCCTGGCGGCGCCGTTCACCACGGATGGGTCGTTCCAGTCGGTCATCTCGCGCGACGGCACGCGTGCGTTCATCACGCAGTCCGGCGGGGGAGGGCAGGTGGCGTCGTACGAGCGCGACCCCGTGTCGGGCGCGCTGGGCGCGCAGATCTCGGTGCAGCTGACGCAGGGCTCCCAGTCCGGCCACATCGCGTTGTCGCCGGACGGATCGAGGGTGTTCACGCTCACCTCCGACGGCGGCAACAGCTGGATGGATGAGTTCGCCGTGGACTCCTCAGGGGCCCTGAGCGTTGCGGGAGCTGCGACGTCAACCGGCGGGAGCACCTCGGGGATCGTGGTGGCCCCGAGCGGCCGGCATGTCTATGTGTCGACAACCACGGCCCCGAGGGAGATCCTCGTATTCGCGTTCGATCCGTCGACGGGGCTGCAGCTCGCGTCCCGGGCCGCCACCGGCGACAACGATACCGGCGGTCTGCTGTTCACCAACGACGGCCTGCGGCTGCAGGCGTTCTATCCCGACGCCAACGGCACGCAGGTGATCACCTACGAAGCCGACCGGGATACCGGTGCCCTCACCCCAATGGCCGCGCTTCCCGCGGCGTCGGGCAGAGGCACCTCGATCACCAGCGTGCTGATGGGTGATGGCACCACCGTCATCCAGGCCGCCGCCGGTGGCATGCACACCTGGCAGGTGGGGGCCGGGGGGGCGCTTGGCAGCCGCTCGGGCAGGGTGCCGCTGCCGGACTCCTCTCAATGGATAAGCGGCATCGGCGCGGCCACCGGCGCCGGGCGCATCTTCATATCGAGTCGCCACGCCCTTGACTCCGACGGAATCGACGGGGCCGTCTGGAGCGCGCAACTGGACGGCTCCACGCTGCCCGTGCCCACCGTGGAGGCGAGCTTCCCCACCACGGCGGAGTACCGCGGCATCCGCCTGGGGCCCGCAAGGCCACCGGTAGCGGCACTGCCGTCCGTTACGGGCGTGGTCGGTGCGCCTGCCGCACTTGATGCCTCGGGCTCGGCGTCGCCCGACCCGCTGGGCGGGCCCATCACCCGATACGACTGGGACTTCGGCGACGGCACCACCGTGGCGGACGGCGGGGCGACTCCGTCGCACTCCTACGCCACCGCGGGCACCTCCACGGCGACCGTCACGGTCACCAACGCCGCGGGATGCTCCACGGGCGATGGGGTGTGGGGAGGCCTGATGTACTCGTGTGCAGGGGGAGCATCGGCCCGCGCCAGCGCCACGGTCACGATCGCCCCCGCCGGGTCTGCTCCCACGCCCACGCCGCCGCCCACGCCCACGCCGCCGCCCACGCCCACGCCGCCGGCGACGCCGCCGGCGAGCGCACCGCCCACGAACGCCGGTGCCGCTCCCGCGCCCGCTCCGCTTTCGCCCGCGGCGCGTGCCCGCGTCGTGTATTCCGGCGCCATCGACCGGGCGCGCGCGCAGCGCACCGCGGCGCTGCGCGCCTGCGCCCGCCGACCCGTGGCCCGCCGGGCGTCGTGCCGGGCGGCGGCGCAGCGCGCGTACGTGCGGCGCACCGCGGCGGCGGCGGCCCTCCGCACTCGCGACATCGCGCTCGCGGCCTGTGCCGCGCGCCGTGGCGCGCGGTCACGAATCTGCGCCGGGACCGCTCGCGCACGCTTCGCCCATGCCCTGGCCACCGCGCGTGCCCGTGATGTGCGCAGCCGGGCGCTCGCGGCCTGTGCCCGCCGCCCCGCGGCGGCGCGCCCGGCCTGCCGCGCGTCGGCCGCGGGCACCTACCGCCGCACGGTCGCCCTGGCATCGGCGCGGCGCACCCGGGACATCGCGCTTGCGCGGTGCGCGCTCCGCACCGGAGGGGCCCGGGCCGCTTGCACCCGGGCCGCGCGGGCACGGTTCGCGCGCGCCAGGGCTCGCGCGGGCTAGGGGGCCGCGGACCCGGACGCGCCCCTTCCCGCGGTCAATCCCGAGGTCTACAGTGCCCCGCGGTGAGCGCCCTGGCGATCGTCCGCGGGACCCCCTGCCGGCAGGCGCGATGAGTCGCACCCCGTGGCTGGCGCTAGGCGCCCTTGGCGTGGTGTTCGGCGACATCGGCACCTCGCCCCTCTACGCCATGCAGGTGGCGTTGGGCATCGGCGGGGTCAACCCCACGCAGGACGATGTGCTGGGCCTGCTGTCGCTGTTCCTGTGGGTGCTGGTGATCGTGGTGTGCGTGAAGTACCTCGGGGTGGTGCTGCGCGCCGACAACCGCGGCGAGGGCGGCGAGCTCGCCCTGGCCGCCCGCGTGCGGTCGCTGGTGGGTCCGCGGGGGGCGCGCTGGGCGCTGATCGTCGGCATCGTGGGAGTGGGCCTGTTCTACGCCGATGGCGCCATCACCCCGGCGGTGTCGGTGCTGGCGGCGTCCGAGGGCATCACCGTGCCGTTCCCCGGCCTGGAGTGGCTGGTGCTGCCGCTGGCGCTGGGGATCATCGTTGCGCTGTTCCTGCTGCAGCGGCTGGGCACCGAGCGCGTGGGGCGGGTGTTCGGGCCGATCATGCTGGTGTGGTTCGCGGTCATGGCCCTGCTGGGGGGCATCGAGGTGGTGCGCGAACCCGGCGTGCTGGCGGCGCTCAACCCCGTGCTGGGCGTGGGGTTCCTGCTTGACCACACGGGCATCGCGCTCGCGGTGCTGGGCGCGGTGGTGCTGTGCGTCACGGGGGTCGAGGCCCTCTACGTGGACATGGGCCACTTCGGCCGGCAGCCCATCGCGCTTGCGTGGTTCTGCGTGGCGCTGCCGGCCATCACGCTGTCGTATCTGGGGCAGGGCGCGTTGGTGATCGAGAAGCCCGCCACCGCCGACAACCCGTTCTTCAACCTGGGGCCGTCGTGGGCCGCAGTCCCGCTGCTGGTGCTGGCGGGTGCCGCCACGGTGATCGCCAGCCAGGCGGTGATCTCGGGCGTGTTCTCGGCCACGCGCCAGGCCATCCGCCTGGACCTGCTGCCGCGCCAGCGCGTGGTGCACACCTCGGAGGAGATGGAGGGGCAGATCTACATGCCCCTGCCCACCTGGACGCTCTTCGTGGCCGTGGTCGCCCTGATGCTGGCCTTCGGGTCGTCGCAGGCGCTGGCCGGGGCGTACGGCATCGCCGTGACCGCCACCATGGTCATCTGCACGGCCATGGTGGCCGTGGTGGCCCGGCGGGCGTGGCGCTGGCCGGTGTGGCGGGTGGGAATGGTGTTCGCGGGGCTCATGCTGGTGGACCTGCTGCTTCTCTCGGGCACCCTGATGAAGCTTCCCCAGGGCGGCTGGGTGGCGGTGGCCGCTGCGGTGCTGCTGATCGCCCTGATGATCACCTGGCAGAAGGGCCGCGCGCTGCTTCGCCAGCGCCTGCGACGCGACGCGCGTCCGTTGGCCGAGGTGCTGGCCGACGTGCCGGCCGACGATCCGCGCCTGCCCGGGGTGTCGGTGTTCATGAGCTCCGACCCCCGCGTGGCGCCCCGCTCGCTGGTCACGCACCTGCGCCAGATCGGCCGCCTGCACGAGCACGTGCTGCTGGTCAGCGTGAAGTTCCGCGAGGTGCCGCGGGTGTCGGGCAACCGGGCCGAGTTGGTGGAGGTGGCCCCCGGCGTGCACGCCGTCACGCTGCGCTACGGCTACATGGAGCAGCCGGACATCCCCCTGGCGCTGATCGACCCGTGGTGGCTGCTGGCCCTGCCGGGCGGTCCCCAGCAGGCCACCTACATCATCGGCGACGACGACCTGGTGGTGTCGCGCACCATGGGCGGCATGCCCTACGCGCAGAAGCGGGCCTTCGCCTTCCTCTATCGCAACGCCGCCCGGGCGGCGGACTTCTTCAACCTGCCGAGCGACCAGGTGGTGCACCTGGGTACCGAGGTGGCGGTGTAGCCTCAGGGCTGATTCCTGCCCGAGGAGTATCCATGCCACGCCCGCTCCGATCCGCCCGACTCCTGCGCGCCGCAGTCGCACAGCCGGTCGCCGCGGTGGGGGTTGCCCATCCGTAGGGGGGCGCTCATGGCTGCGGCGTGCGTCGCCGCCGGAGCGGCAGCATCGATCGCGGGTGCTGCGCCTGAGCCCACGTACCTGTTCTCGCAGTCGGCCGGGGCGGCGGAGGCCCGTCAGGTGGCCGGGCGCACCCACGACGTCACGCTGCGCACGGGCCATCGCCGGGTGGTGGTGATGCAGGAGCGCCCCGGCCGGACGACGCGCCTCGTGCCCGAGCGGGTGGTGACGGGCCTCTGGCGCGGAACGTTCCGGGCCGATCCGCCGAACGCCGTGATGAGCGGGCGCGACGCCCGCGGGCGCAACCACCGGGCGGTGGTGGAGATCACCCGGGCCGCCCGCGTGCCGCGCGGAGTGCGCTACCGCGTGCGGGTGCTGCGCGGGTCATTGCCGCCCCGCATGGGCCCGGTGAACCTGGTGATCGATTCGGTTCCCGCGGGGGCCATCTCGCGGCCGGCGGCCATTCCCGCCCCGCTGCTCTCGGCCATCAACTTCCCGACGACCGTGTCGCGGGTGAGCGCGCCCGACCTCACCATCACCCCGGCGAATCCCGTGCAGGTGGGCGGACCGCAGTCGCGGGTGTCGGTGTTCGACACCGTGGTGATCGAGTCGGGGGCGCGCATGCAGGTGCTGGGCACCGCGAGTGTCAAGGCCTCGCAGCTGGTGCTGTATCCGCAGGCCGCCATCGAGGTCGGACCGGATCCGGCGGCAAGCGCCGTGAGCGCCTCGCTGATGGCGGCGGGCAGCACGTGCACCGGCCTCGGGGCCTCGGGCGCACTGCTCACCCGGCGCGCGGGCGGCACCGCAACGCAGCCCGCGCCGGTGACCTCGCGCTTCTCCTCGGGCGGAGGAACCTGCGTGGCCACCTGGGCCATGCCGCCCGCCCCCGCCGGGCAGTGGTGCGTGCCCGCGGGCTCCCCCGGGTCGCCACCCCAGGGCGTGGCCTACGGCAGCAGCCTCTGGCTGATCAACACCCAGCAGGCCCCCATCACGCTTCCCGGGGTGGACCTCACCGTGGTGGCCGCCCCCGGCCAGCCCGTGCCCACGGGCCCCGCGGGGGCGTCGTTCCCCGGGTTCTGCGCCACGGGGTAGGGCTTGGCTACGGCCCGCTCTGGGTGAGGGCGGCCACCTGGATCGCCGGGAATGATGGGTAGGTCACGTTCGCAGGGGGGCTTCCCTCGTTGCCCTGCGCCCCGGTGGCCCCCTGCGGCCCGGAGGCCCCCTGGAGCAGGGTTCCGGGCCGGAGGTCCCGCGCGGTAAGCGATCCGTTCCCCGCCCTTGCGCCGGTGATGGCGTCGTTGCGCACTTTCGCGGTGCTGACGGCGTTCCTCTTCGATTGCGCGGCGCAGTGGCGGCGGGTGCTACCGGACCCGGACGGCGCGGCGCGCGGTGGCGGTGAGCTTGCGCCCCTTCCGGCTCGACGCCGTGACCGTCCACCGTCCCTTGCCGAGCTTGACGGTGCAGACCTGGCGTCGGACTCCCTTGACCCTCTTCGCGATGCACTTGGCCGACCGGGTGGTCGCGCCCTTGCGGGCAACCATGCGGTAGCCGGTGGAGTCGGCGCGCCGCGTGATGATGGCGCGCAGCCCGCGGCCCGAGCGGGTCCAGCGCACCTTCAGGCGCGCGGTGCTGCCGGGGCGGCCGCCGGGGGCGCCACGCCGGGGGCGGGCGCGGGTGCGGGCGCCGGGGCCGCCTGGGGGGCCGGGGGCACGACGGGTGCGTTGGCCGACACCCGCTGCGCCCGGATCTCCCCGCGCGGATCCCCGCCGGCTGCGGGCACGCGCACCCACGACACCATGGCATCGCCGCCACCGAGGACGGTGACGGCCGGCGAGAGCTCCGCGTAGGCGTCGCCGACGCCGTCGACGGGCGTGGTGCTCCAGGTGCCTCCGTGCATCTGCGCCACCACGGTCCCGTAGTCGTCCGGTCCGTGAATGGTGTTCCAGGTGGCCACGTAGCCATTGCCGGCGACGGCGGTCATGTCCTGCTCGGCGGGGCCGTCCACCGCCGATGCGCCCAGGTCGGACACCGGCCCCCAGGCCCCGCTCCGCCAGGCGGTGCGCGCCTCGGCCCGCTGCCCGCCGTCCGGGAGCGAGCGCGTCCACATGACGGCGGCACCCTGGCCCTGGTCGAGTTCCACGTCGAGGGCGCGGATATCGGCGCTGCCCGAGATCACGACCGGGGCGCCGAGGCCGGCGCCGGCCGGGGCGATGCGTACCCGCACCCGGCCGTCGGTGCCCTGTGCCACCACGGCAAGCCGGCCATCGGCCGAGGCCGCGACGTCGGGCACGAGCCCGCTGGTGGCCCCCAGGTCCACGGGTGCCCCCCAGACGCCGTCCTGCCGGATGGCGGCGTGCAGGTGGGGATCGCCGGCATCGTTGAAGGCAACCCAGGCCACCACGGCGCGATCGCCGCTGGCGGCGATGACGGGCGCTCCCGAGATGCGCTCAGCGCCGGCCAGCGTCTGGCGGAAGACCAGGAAGCTGTCGGCGACCGGTGCCAGCGATGCGACGCGCAGGTCGTGGCGCCCGTCCACTCGCCCGTCCTGGGTCTCGACGAAGGCCACGAGCACGGACAGCGGGCCCCTGGCGGCAATGGCGGGCTGGTGGGCCTCGTATCCATCGCGGTCGAGCACGGTGTGCGCGCCGGGGGTGCCATCTGCATTCAGGTGATCGGCGTTCAGCCCCTGCACGCCGGTCGACACCAGCAGGGTGCCATCGCCGAGCGGCGCGGCGACCTCGGGGGTGCGGAGCCCGAACATGTGGGGGGAGAGCGTCCAGTTGCCATCCCCGCCGCTCACGCTCCAGTTGACCTGGCCGAGCCGCGAGCCGAAGGTGAGGGCGCCGCCCGACCCCGTGGCCGAGAGCCCGGCCGAGGCGATCGTGGCCTGGTCCATCGTGGTGGCCGGCGCGCCCTCCAGGGCGGCGGTGGCCACGGCCGGGCTTCCGGCGGCGGCGGCGATGGCGGTGATGGTGGCGATTCGGCGGAGCATTGCGCGGCCTCCCCATGCGGTGTGTGCGTGCATGGGGAGATGGTGCGCCGCGGTGCGCCGCCGGACATCACCCGGGGGGGTGCAGTGGACTACCCCCGGCGGCTACCCGCAGACGGTGTCGCTCACCGTTCCGTCCGGGCAGGTGGTGTTGTGCCAGATGGTCTCGGTGAGGTTGGTGCCCTGGAGGGATGCCCAGCGCAGGTCGGCGTCGGTGAGGTTCACGCCCCACATGAACGCGCCGTCGAGCGTGGCGCGAAAGGCATTGGTGCTCGTGAGGTTGGCGCCGGGCATGTCGGCGTAGGAGAGATCAGCCTGCGCGGCGTCGGCCCCCGTCAGGTCGGCCTGCGCCAGGGTGGCTCCGGCCAGCACGGCCTGGTAGAGGTCGGCTCCGGTGAGGTCCGCGCCCGGCATCTCGGCGGATGCGAAGTAGGTCTCCACCGCCCGGGCGCCCGCGAGCCTGGCGTTGCCGAGGGCGGCGCGCCCGGCGGATGCGAGCTGCAGGTTGGCCCGCCGCAGGTCGGCACCGGTGAGCGTGGCGCCCGTCAGGTTGGCCTGCGAGAGGTTGGCGCCGGCAAGGCGGGCGCCCGCGAGGTTGGCGCCTGCCAGGTTGGCGCCCTGGCAGTTGGGCGCACACGGCACCGACGCATCGTGCCGTGCGCGATCACGCACGCGGGATGGCGCAGGCCGCGGCGCGCGACCCAGGCGCGCGCCCGTGAGATTGGCCCCCCGCAGGTCGGCATTGCGCAGGTCGGTGCCGCGGAGGTCGGCACCCGCAAGGTTTGCCCCGCGCAGATCGGCCAGGCGCAGGTCGGCGGTGCGCAGGTTGGCGCGGCGCAGGTTGCCGTGGTGCTTCACGCGCCCGCGCAGCGTGGCGCCCACGCACCGCGCGCCCTGCGTCAACGAGCAGTAACGGGTGGCGCCCGCCGCGGCGTAGCGGTACACGCGGTCCCAGGTGCCGGGGCGCGGCCGCGCGTGCGCGCGGGGGTTCAGGCCCAGCGCGTCGTAGACCCCCGGCGCCGACATCGCCCCCTGCCCGCCCTCCGCGGTTGCGCTCGACCGGGTGACCGCCGCCGCGCTCCCCGCGGTGGCAAGCATGAGCAGGGAGGCTGCGGCGATGGCCGACCGCATCACGTGACCCCACATCGGCGCGAATGGGTGGTGGATCATGGTCGGGCCTCCGTGACGGTTGGGGCGTCGGGCGCTTACTTCCTCGTGAAGGTGGCGTTCATCGCCTGGGCGGTGTCGCCCATTTCGGCGTACTGGCCGGTGATCACCCCGTCGGCGTAGGTGCCCTCGAAGAAGCCATCGGGCTCGGTGATGAGGATGTCGCCATCGGGGGCGATGACGCCGTTCACCTTGTAGCTCTGCTTCTGGCCCTCGGCGTCGACGTAGGTCTTGGAGCCCGCGAAGGCCTGCCCGTTGGCCATGTCGATCACGATGGTCGAGTCGGGGTTGTCCCACTTCTGGGGCTTGCCCTGTTCGTAGCCCTCGCCGGCGACAACGTAGGTGCCCTTCATCTCCTCGCCGGTCGGTACCGACGCCGAGTCGGAGCCGCAGCCTGCGGCGACGGTGATGGTGGCGGCGGCGCCAAGGGCGGCGATTGCGGTGGCCATCCTGCGGTTCATGGGGAGCTCCTGTGCGCTGGTGGGTGGGCGGAGCCTACGCAAGGTAGGCCATGACGTTGGGCAGCAGGAACCCGTGCTCCAGGTGCCCCCACGACATGTCGCTCACCTGATCGCCGATGCTGGCGACGATGGTGAAGCCGCGGGCCTCGATGGCCATGCGCTGGCGCACCTTCCACTGGGCGGCCGTCCACTGCCGGGTGTTGGGGGGGCGGAGCGTGATGGAGCTCCAGCCGCGCACGCCGTTGGCACGCAGGCAGGATTTCTCGGCGGCGGTGTTGGCGGCCGACCCGCCGCTCACGATGGCCACGTGCACGCCGCGCGACAGGAGGGTGTTGAGCAGCGCGATGGGGGCCGGGTTGGGGGCGTAGCCGCACGCCTGCACGAAGGCGTTCCACGTGGTGGGGTTGAACGACAGCGGCGGGTCGGCGGCGCGTGCGTAGGGCCAGGTGCTGAGCAGGGTGTCGTCGAGATCGAACACCACCGCCACCTTGCACCGGCGCACGGCCGCGGGAGAGGTGCCCGTGCATCGCTGGCGGATGCGGCGGTTGATCCATGTGCGCGCGGCCGAGGTCACCTGCTGCTGGTCGCGCGCCGCGGTGCCGGAGTCGTAGTACCACGACACCTGCGGCAGCACCGATGCGCCCTGGTCCCATGAGCGGTGGTTCATGGGCGCCAGGTTCTGGCCGCTGCCGGTGATGGGCTTGCCCTTGGTAATGGGGCCGGGGTTCACCGGGAAGGCGGCGGAGGTGGCGAGGCCGGGGAGTGCCAGCGCGGCGGCGGCGCATGCGGCGAGGCCCGGGAAGGCGGCGGTGCGGCGCATGCGGCGCACCCTACGGGATGGCGTCGAGCAGCCCGGGGAATGACTGCGAGCACCTGCCCGGGGGCGCCGGTCGCGTTCACGATGCCCGAGACGATCACATTGGTGTCAATTACCGCGCGCGGGTGCCCCCTCGATGACAAGTTCTTGCCGCATGCGCATGGGTTGTTCACACATCGCAACGACTTCGTAATGCGGCCCGGGCATGGTGGGGGCATGTCATCGCTGGGGGAGTCCATCCGTGAGGTGCAGGCGCTGCGCGCGATGATCGCGCAGGCCGAGCACGATCAGTCAACCGGGTCCGGGCGCGGGGGCGGCGCCGGGGCGAGCGCCGCCGACCGGTTCGCGGCGCGCACGCGGGTGGGCGTGATGCGGCACGACGACGCCC
>Ga0180431_10007037_pt1 | contig 13213 bp, 17 predicted proteins | sample SS_ome_11_FD_132459 | JGI IMG/M metagenome (GOLD analysis project Ga0180431, IMG submission 132459) | Hypersaline lake sediment archaeal communities from the Salton Sea, California, USA - SS_1_MS_1 metaG | ecosystem: Environmental > Aquatic > Non-marine Saline and Alkaline > Hypersaline >... | reverse complement strand
TAAAATTTTATCTCTATATTGATAGTTAATATAGACTATTTTTCCATGCTTTGATGGTTTTTTAATTATAGCATTCTTTTTGATTAAATCATCAAGTTCTACTTGCATTTGGCCTATAATATGACTTGGAAATCCTCCAACTAAATTATCTATTAACATATGACCTTTTCCAAAAAATCTATTTCTCCATAATTTGAATAATAAATCTAATTGTAAATCTGTAAAATTCATCGTATATTTGATATGGAAAATTGGATTATTTATATTATGTAAAATTATTTTACATAGTTGTAAAAAAGTTTATATACTTTGTTTGGCTTATATAACTATAGGTGTATTGAATGTTCAAAGATATTTTTGGAAATAGCTCACAAACAAAAATACTTGATTTCCTTGCAGATCATCCTAATTATGATTACAATGTTTCAGATATTTCAAAGAATTCTGAAGTAAGCCGTCCAACTGTATACAAAATTATTGAAATATTTCTTAAAAAGAAACTAATAGTAAAAACTAGGGAATCTGGTAATTCGTCTCTTTATAAATTAAATATGGAAAATAAACTTGTTCAGATTATATTAAAATTTGATTTTGAATTAGCAAGCCAAATCGCTGAAATAGAATCTAAAAGTTCTGTTAAGAAATATGAACCAGTTCTTGCACCTACTAAAGCAAAAGCAGCTACAACATAATTTATTATACAAAATGAGAATTGTGAAAAGCACACATCTTATCATGAGTTAAATCCATTTAAAACATTATAGTAAATTTACATTTTTAATTTACCCAATAAATCAGATTTAATAAATTTATTCTCTATTGTATCCTTCTTTATTTTGATTATAGAATTCTATTCCATCGTTTATCATATTTGTTAAAAATCCTTTACGTTCCTCATTAGTATCCAAGCTAAGTGTCCCATAAACTGTAGCATAATATGGCTCTACAAAACCACTATTATAACCAAGAGTTACTACTGTAAACATTGGAACACCACCTATATCGTCTTTATCATAGATAAAACGGGATTTTATTTGTTGTTCATTTGCATGATCAATATTTATATGTACAAATGTAACAGTTGCATCATCAAATGAAACCTCCTCTGTGATAGTGTCTTCTTTTTCAAAATGAACCGAAAATATATCCTGCAGAATAGGCTCCATTTTATCACAAGCAATGCAAACATCCTCACGATAGGCAATAAAAATTGGTCCATTATATAAAGCATCTAACACAAAATCTGAATGATCATCACCTGTTGCAGTATCATATGTAAAATCAAGCTGTGTTTTGGGATTAAGCTTAATACAACTTAAACATAGAACTGATGTTATACCTGATTCAACTTCGTCATATATATCAGTATTTACAAGCAATCCTCCTAAAGCTCCAGTAAATAGTATTAGAAGGCAAATCTGGATTACTATAAATTTTTTCATTTTAATCCCTCGAATTTTATTACCTGTTTTGGACAGGCTGACACACATTTTCCACAAAGTATACACTCTGGATCACGATTCATCTCAGGTACATTGATACCCATAGGACATATATTGCTGCATGCTTGACAATGGATACATCCTTCTAAATCAACTTTAATATGTAAAAAACTTATTTTATTAAATGGGGCCAGAATTGCACCAATAGGACAGAAATATCTACACCAACCTCTTTCAATGGTAAAAATTAAAATGATAAATAATATAAAAATTACAAGTGCAGGATAAAAATATGAGGTTGGGGTAAAACCACCAGGATTAAGCGCCAATATTGGTAATGTACCAGTTAAAATTCCAACAGGGCAAACATCTGTAAACATAAAACCTATCAGAAAAGGGATAATTATAACAAGACCCGCAAGAAGTATATATTTTGTATATCGTAGATATGGTTCAAATCTATTATTTACAATCTTATTAATAATATTGTATTTTGTTAACCTTCGAGCAACTCGTCCTGTTGCCCTCTGCAAAAGACCAATAGGACATCCCCATCCACAAATTGCTCTACCTGTAAAAACTCCAAATGTACCTAAAATTGCAAATGGATATACAAATAATTTCCATGCAAAGCTACCTTGAAATACACTTTTTTCAATTGCCCTTAAAGGACATGAACCAGAAGCAGCTGGACATGCTTGACAGTAAAAAAAAGGGAAACAAAAACCGGTTTTAACTCCAAATGCACCTAAATTAGCAGCGATTAAAAAAGAAATTTGAGAAAAAATTCTCTTTATTTGGAGTTTCATTTTAATCTCTTTTTCTTAAAATTACAACAAGACCTATTATTGCTACAAATACAATTGCTAATTCAAAACCGGGAGTTCCACTATCTCCATTTGAATCATTATTTGAATCATTATTTGAATCAACAGATAGATCAATTGTCCAGGCATCTTCAAGAAGACGTACTTCCTCCCCATCAACTGTTATATCAAAATAATACTGTATATAGTCTGCATTTTTTTCTTTTAATGTAAGCCGTGCTTGAAATTCTCCCGTTTCAATATCATTCATTTTCTGCGATTGTTCACTAAAACATACACCTTGAGCATGAGAGCACTCCTTAACATGAATAACCACTGCAGTAATACCCTCTCCACTTATATCCGCAGTTAAAGTAATTTTTGAAAGTGGAGAAGGTTTTACAGGATTGATACTTATACTATCAAGAGTAGGATCAGCTGCATAAACATTTTGACTTATAAAAATTATAAAAATTAAAATTATAAATACAAACAAACCTTTTTTCTTATAATTTTTCAGATATATCGCCTCCAGATTTTTATTAAATTATTTCTTCTATTTTTAATGAAAGTGTTTCTGTGTCTTCAGGCCATCCAGCAGGAATTTCAGAAAATACAGAAACTCCTTCATGTCTGAAATGGATTTGTCCATGTTTATCAAATATATATAATGTTGGAATTCCACCATTTATCATATATTTTTCCCAGACGGTTCCATCATCTTGGCCAAAGATCCAGTCCAACTCAATCCCATATTGATTTTTAAAATCTTCTATATAATCATATATTACCTGTGAGCTTTCTCTTGGATCGATATTTAAGGATATAATCTCCAAATCATTTCTATCATAATAATCATAGGTTTTTTTAAGTTCATCCATTTGATAGGTACATGGACCACACCATGTTGCCCACATATCAAGAATTACAATTTTTCCCCGATAGTCACTTAAATGCTTTATATTTCCATCAATTAGAGTAAATTCAAATTCCTCACTATCATAAGTAATACCATTTTCAGTAATTTCTGTATTATTTAATTGATTAGCATAAATTCCCATAATAGATACAATTACTATGATTATTAAAAGAAATATTCCTATTATCAAATCTCGTTTTTTTAATCTCTCCTTGTTTTTCGGATTATTTCCAGTACGTTTTCGAGCCATAATTATCAAAATCAAATATTATGAAAGAAATTAACTCTAATATAATTCAAGTTTTTGTTTAAGCATATCTTTTGGTAATGCTCCTATGAGTTTATCAACTAGTTTTCCTTCTCTAAATACAAGTAATGTTGGAATACTCATTATTTGATGTTTTGCTGAAGTCTGCGGATTTTCATCTACGTTTAATTTTCCAAAGACGATTTTTCCCTGCATTTCTTTTGCAAGATCTTCAATGACTGGACCTACCATTCTACATGGACCACACCATGGTGCCCAACAATCAATAACTACTGTTTGGTATTTTTTTACATGTTCATCAAAATCTGCATCGGTTACCTGTAATGGCGTATTTGGCATATTTTCTTCCATATTTTTACCTCCGTTAATATATTGTTTTTTTAATTGTTCAAGTTTTCTTTTTCTTATTTCTTCGATATCATCCATAATATTTGGATAATACATCATATAGTATTTAACGTTTGTGCATATTTTCTGCACAACCATTATATATAATGAGTCCATTTACTTATTATCAATGAAATTTATAAGAGATTATGATAATATTAGCTGCAAAGATGTGTTACAATGTGTCTTTGAGCTTAACAAATTAGATTTTCATGTTTATAAACTTTTAAGACAAAAAGGTGAATCAAGAGCTGATGATCTTGCAGAAAAAATGAAAAAAGAAAGAAGTACGGTATATCGATCATTACAAAAATTAAAATCTTGCGGGCTTTGTACAAAAAACACAAAAAACATAGATACTGGTGGATATTATCATATATACTCATGTAGTAATCCTAAAAAAGTAAAAAAAGAAATGGAAATATGTATTGATGAATGGTATAAAAATATGAAAAAAACTTTAAATGACTTGGAAAAAGAATTATCTACCTATTGATTATCCTGCAACCATTTTCTAATTCTTAAATATCCAATTTTTTTTTCACCATCAAGCCATAGAATTGGAGCAGTTTTCTGTAAATCATCAAACACATCATGGATTTTTGCTTGTTTGAGTTCTTCATCACTCCATTTATTAACATCATGTGGAAATGTCACTATTTCAATATCGTCCCTATCTAAAAGAAGTTCTTTTGTCTGCATACATTTAACACATTCTTCTAATGAAAATAGTATTTGTTTACTCATATCATCCCTCTCATTTGAAAAGCCATATTTTTTTATATTCTAATTAACTGAGCAATATAATTTATTATTTTCTTTTAAATGTTGCTTCTGAAATTTCAAATATTTAAAAAAACTATATCAACTCTTTCTTAATATAATAAAACCAGAATGGATGATAACAAAAAGGTAGTAAGAGATCCGATACATGGAAATATTAAAATCAAAGGATTTATTGCAGATTTATTAGAAAGCCCAGAAATACAGCGCCTATATAATATTAAACAACTTGGTTTTGCCTATTTGGTATTTCCAGGTGCTCATCATACACGACTCGAACATTCACTTGGTGTATATCATATAGCATCCCAAATATCAGAAACACTTAGTTTTACAGATGATGAAGTAGATATTATAAATTGTTCATCTCTTCTTCATGATATCGGTCATGGACCTTTTTCTCATACTTTAGAATCAATTCTTTTAGAAAAAATTGGCGTCAACCATATAGATTTAACAGAAAAACTTGTGTTAGGGGAATACGAAATTTTTGAGAAAGGTGAAAAAGAATTTATTCAATCAAAAAGCGTAAATCAAATATTATCAACAAATAATATAGATCAAAATGAAGTTGTCAAAATAATCAGAGGAAAAACTGACAAAAAATCATATCTAGGTCAAATATTGAATAGTACAATTGATGTCGATCAACTTGATTACCTAATTCGTGATGCATATTATACAGGTGTAGCTTATGGAATGATTGATATTGGAAGATTACTGCAGACACTTGCAATTTATGATAACAACCTAACGATTAAAAGAAAAGGAGTGGGCGTTGTTGAAAATATTCTTATGGCACGTGGATTGATGTATTCGTCAGTTTATTTTCACAAAACTGTTAGGATCGCAGAGCTGATGCTTTCAAAAGCTATAGAAGTAATCCCAGATATTGAACCATTTGAATTTTTACGTATGACTGATTTAGAAATCGTAAATGCAATGAAAAATATGGGCGGTTATCAACAAGAGATTATAACTCGATTGAAATATAGAATACTATTCAAACAAGCATATTCAGCATCTATTCATGATTTAGATGCATCTTCTTTAAAAATTGTCAGAGAATTAGAAAAACCAGATTTCAGAAGACAAAAAGAACACGAACTAGAAAATGCTTTAAACATTCCAAATGGACATATAATAATTGATATTCCACAACCTGAATTACTTATGGCTGAACCTCGTTTACATAAAACAGATATTTGTGTTATTGATAAAGATGGATTGAAAACATTAGATGATTTCACACCAATTGCAAGTGCTATAAGATCAAGAATCGCTCCAGATTGGACATTAATGATTATTGCAGATGATAAATACAGAGAGGTTGTATCTAAAAAAGCAGAGGATTTATTATTCAATTAATTGTTATAAGGAGAGAATGGGGAAGATCGAAGGTGGTGAGGAGAGATTTTAGAAAAAATGATTCCCCCATTCTTAAGGAGATATAACAGAGAACAGTATATAAATTTTATTGTGATAAAAAAATAAATTACGAGGTTATACAATAATTATTATTGCTCTAAAATAAAGGATATAATATCATCAAGATCAGGATGTATTGGCTCTTTTGAAGATATATATTTTGCAGCAAAACAATTTGAAAAATGTAATCTTTCTAAAGGATCAAAATTTAATAGTTCAGAAAAAATGTTTCCTGCATTCCATGCATCTCCAGCACCTGTGCCTCTATATATTTTTTTTAATTTTAAAGTCGAAGCGGTTATACATTTTTTATCAAGAGAGCAGGAAAAATCTGATGTGTGCAAATCTAATCTTGCATACATTTTATCTTTTAACAACTTTGCAGCATCAATTGCTTCTTCACCAATTTTAACATTTTCATTAGTGAAATATCGAAGTTCATTTTCATTTAGACTAAATATATCTAAATTAATATTTGTTAAGACTTCATCAAAAAGAGTTGGAATCTCACTAATCCTTGATGATGGATCGCCAGAATCGAAAAAAGTTTTTACATTATGTTTTTTTGCAAATTGAAAAACATTTTTTGCAAAATCTGTTCCACATCTATTAAGGTTCCAATTAAGTACGCACACAAAACTAGAATTTGATATAAGATTAAGATCATAATCATCCAAATTAGTAAAAGAAAAATCTGAAACTGATCCAACATCCCCAACCATTACATTAGAATGTTTTTCACCAAATTCAATAGCAGTTGTAATTGCAAGCTTACCATCTGATTTTACACCAGATATGTCTACACCTTCTTTTTCTAAAAAATATTTAAGTAAATGCACTCCAAATTTATCTGTTCTACAAATCAGATGTGGTTTAACACCAAGTCGAGCAAGAGCAAGAGCAGTATTTGCAGCATTACCTCCCTGATGTATTCTTTGTTTTATACCCGGAAGATTTCCTCCACCTTGAGAATAAATTTGTTTTAATTTATCAGATGATTTATTAAAATCATCAAAATATAAAAAATGATCAACAAAAAAATCAGGAAGTAAAACAATGTTAAAGTCAGATAAATCTTCTGGATCTATACTAGTAAGATGGTCTAATATATTATTTTTAATATTTTCTTGCATATGATCTCAATATAACATTTTTTAATATTTATTTAATAACTAATAAATAGTTATCATAATTGGTTTTATGATAAATCATTTTTAGAATTTGAAATAGTTGTCTTGTGGAATTTATTAATTGTATTTTTAAAGAATTCAATATCCTTCACATCAGGATCATACTTTAAAAGATCAGGTAGCATATTTGCAATATCTGTAATAGTGATAATACCAACAATATCGCCATTATCAGCAATAACTGGAAGTTTTTTGATATTATTTAAACTCATTTTCTCAGCTGCGTCTTTTACGTCTGAAGATGGACTAATAGATTTGATGTCTTTGGACATTATATCACTTATTTTTGTATTCCTTGGGTCCTTTTGGTTAATTATAACTCTATGGATAATATCCCTTTCTGTAACAATACCATTAACATACTCGTCTTTAATAACAATCAAACATCCAATTTTATGATTATTATAAACATCACAAGCATCCCATACCGATTTCTCACTATCAATTGTGACTACATTTTTAGTCATAATTTCATCAACATGCATATTTCCACCTTAAATTAGATAACAAAATGCTTCTTATAATACCTTCTTATAAATATTTAAATAAAATATCATTTACAATTAATGATATAATTATATTCTATATATAATCAGATTTTTTATTAAAAAACAAGCAATTTTCTCAAAAACACGGCAAATTTATAGAAAACTATATATACTAGTTCTAACACATAGTAAGGACCAATTAAAATAAAAAATGAAGCGCATTGGAAGGTAAGGAAGGTTTTATGAATTTTATAACATTAGATGATTTATCTAAAGCTATTTCAAACAGAGTAGGTATAGATATAGATGAAGCGCAGAGAGATGCAGGTTTTGTCATGGACATCTTTGGATTTGATGACCGCGTAATCGATAATGTTCTTGATCCCGAAGATAGGCAACTATTTTATATTTTAGAAGAAGAGGGCATGCTAACAACAGAAAGAGAAGAAACAACTCTTTATGATGGTAGAGAATGGAGAACACATTACTGGAGACTGAGAAAGGATACAATCCTTAGATTCTCAAAAGAAGATAATGGAACAAGAAGATATCTCATTGATAAAAAACAACCAGTTAATGTTTCAGATGATGATATCTATGATAACATGGAAGAAGATATTTGGACTACTAGAAAAATAGACCGATAGTTATATCATCTCTTTTATTTTTTTAATTAATAAATGTTCTTTTTTTAATAAAGTTAATAAATATGTTTTCGTTGTTAGTTTCCTTACAAAGGGAGTTATAATTTAATTTAGGTGATTATTATGACAAAAAGAAAGATTATTATAAGTTCAGAGTCAGTAACTGAAGGACATCCTGATAAGATGTGTGATCTTATTTCTGATGCTATCCTTGATGAAGCTTTAAAACAAGATAAAAAATCAAGAGTAGCAATAGAAACAGGCACAAAAAATGGAGGCGTAATGGTTTTTGGTGAAATGACAACTGATGCATATATCAACATTGCCAGAGTTGTTAGAAACACAATAAAGGAGATAGGATACACAAAATCAGAATATGGTATTGAATTTGAAACATGTTCAGTATGGGTCCAAATAACTGAACAAAGCCCAGATATATCCCAAGGCGTCACAACGGGGAAAGGTCTCCATAGTGAACAAGGAGCAGGAGATCAAGGAATGATGTATGGCTATGCTTGCGATGAGACAAAAGAGCTGATGCCTTTACCAATTGCACTTGCCCACAAACTCTCAAAACAACTATCAGAAATCCGAAAAAATAATGGCATTAACTATATTAGACCAGATGGTAAATCCCAAGTTTCAGTAGAATATGATGAAAATGGTACACCATTACGAGCAGATACTATTGTTGTATCAACTCAACATGATGCAGGTATTTCACATGATAAAATTAAAAAAGACATTACTGAAAAGGTGATTAAACCTATATGCAGTGAATGGATGGATAAAGATACAAAAATACATGTTAATCCAACTGGTGCATTTATAAGAGGAGGTCCTTATGCAGATGCAGGTCTAACAGGACGTAAAATAATTGTTGATACATATGGCGGTATTGGTAGACATGGCGGTGGTGCATTTTCTGGCAAGGATCCAACAAAAGTAGATAGGAGCGCAGCATATGCTGCTAGATATATTGCAAAAAATATAGTTGCAGCAGGAATTGCTAAAAAATGTGAAATTCAATTTGCATATGCAATTGGAGTTGCAGAACCAGTTTCAATAAATATAGACTGCTTTGGTACAAACAAAATCCCAATTGCAGAAATAGAAAATCTTATAAGACAATTTTTCCCAATTACACCAAGTGATATTATCGAATCCCTCAATCTAAGAAGACCAATTTTTAAGAAAACAGCAGCATATGGTCATTTTGGACGGGAAGATCCTGATTTTACTTGGGAGAAAACAGATAAAGTAAAAATATTAATCAAGGAAGCAGGATTAGAAGAAAAAATCCTTGAAGCATAAAAAATAATTTTTACTTTTTTTATTTTTTTTCATTTTCGTTAAATTAAAGTAGATAATCAATGATTATAAACGTATAACAATGTCTGGTAAGGAGAGTAAAAAATATCTATTACTATCAATTATTTCTATCTTTATTATTCTCATTTTATTATCAGGTTGTGTTGATCTTACATGTGCATATGTTAAAAATTCTACAATAAAAGACGGATGGTATGAAAATACAGCACTCAGAAACACAGGAACACAATTTCTAGGTATGGAAAAGTGGTGTAGCATTACTTATGAGATAAATGGAAAATATCCTGCATCATTAACAGTTACAACACTTAAAGCAATTGTTCTTGCTGATGAAAAAGATATCCAGAAAAAAACAAGACAAACAATAGAGGAAACATTTTCAAATAATATAGATCTAAGTGAAAATATATCTGGAGAAAGAATAATAAAAAAGAGTCATAAAACGCTGTATATAATATATGATGGTTTAGATAAAAATAAGAATGAAACTGTGAGAATAATTGGAGAGGTATGGAATTGTGCTTCCTCAGGCACATCTATAATATGCATTGGAGTTGCTTATATTACAAATAATGATATTCAAAATGTTTATAACCTGGATAATTGGCAGAAAATAATTAAGGACCAAAAAGGAACAATCAATGGTAGCTATGGAGAAGATGGATTAATTTATAATATATGTTGTCACTAATCAATTAGTTCTACTTTATATAATTCATTTCCTTCAGGACATTCAACTTTTTCAATTACTCTTTTAATCTCATATTTCTTATTATTTTGAAAGTATTTATCTGTACATAACTCAAAACATATGCAATCTGTATTGTCACATTCTTGTGGTTTAATTGATATCTTTGTTCCTTCAGATTCTTTCTTATTAATAATTGCGATAAGAGGTAATTCACTTACTTCAACAATTACTGCATTTCCTTCATGCACATTGCAATTATGTCTTTTATCACGTACATTTGTAATTATATAGCTTCTACCAGGTTTTAAATGAAAACATACGGTTTTGAGTTTACAATTTTTACATTCACTGTTTGGGCCTATATATTTAAATTCCATGTCTTTTTTTGCAATTTTTTCCCCGATAAGTGTAACAAGAGGCATTTTAAATCACACCAGTAACCTTTGCAAGTTTTTTAGCTGCATCATATGTAAGACCTTGTTCTCCTAATATTGTATAACGTTCTGGTCGTATTTTTTGGGCGCTCATTAAAGCCTCAATAATTTTTTTCTTTGGAATCCTCAATTCTTTTGCAGTTGTTGGAGCACCAATAGTTTTCAAAAAATCACGTATCTCTTCCCAGTCTTCTCCATGGAGATACATCATCATGATTGCACCTATGCCACATTGCTCTCCATGAAGGGCTTTTCCAGGGGCGATACGATCAAGAACATGTGAAAACATATGTTCTGATCCAGATGCGGGCCTGGTATTCCCTGCAACACTCATTGCAACTCCTGAAGTGATCATACATTTTACAGCTTGCCAAACTGCTTCCTCAAAACCAGATCTAATGTCTTCAGCTTTATAAAGAAGAAGTTTTGATGATGTTTCAGATAGAGATGCAGCAAAAGTACTGAATTCTTCATTTTTCAATCGATGGGCAAGCTCCCAATCTTTTACAGCGGATAGATTTGAAATAACATCTGCACAACCTGAAGCTAACATACGATAAGGAGCTTTAGAAATAATAGTTGTATCTGCAAGTATTGCCATAGGGGATACAGCAGTTTTTGAAACTGATCCTGTTTTATCCTTTAAAGCAGCTCGCGGTGATGCCATTCCATCATGAGCAGCAGATGTTGGAACACTAACAAATAATTGAGATAGTTCATATGCTGCAAGTTTTGTTACATCAATTACTGATCCTCCACCTACACCAAGGAGGAACTCTGTTTTAAATTTTTCAACCGCATTAGTAACAGATTTAACCTCTTTAACTGTAGGCCATGCAACATGTACATTTTTTTGCATCATAGGTGATGTAAGTACTTTCATATGTATTTCATAGCCTGCACCAGATAGGATTTTTGCAATTTTATCTCCAGATATCTTTTTTGTTGTTTTATCAACTACAATTATTGCTTTTTTACTATTTGTTATTCGTCGGCACATTCCTTTGATATGCTCCGTTGTATTATGGCCAACAATAACTTCTCTTGGAAAAATCATTGTTTTATATTTTTTAAATTGTTCCATGATTATTCAAATGGGTAAACCGCTGGTTTAATATATTATTTTTTGTTTGTTAAATTGTCAATGAATCTTAAAGATAGTTTATTCAAAAACAGTAATACTATTTTGATTGGAATATTAGCTATGATATTACTAATTAGTATTATTGGGTGTATTGTTGCTCCAACATTTTTTTATGATCAATGGATATGGAAATATTATTGGGGACCAATTGTCTCAGATGCTGCAGGTCATTCAATTTCACATAATGGAGTAACTGCATCTGAAGGATACACAATCGTATCTGAAATAACATATGGTATAATACTTATCATTGCAATATATTTTATTTATAAACTTATTAAAAAATTAAAAATCATAATTGATTGGAAATTTTGTCTTGCATTAATGCCTTATATTATATTTGGGCCTGTTACAAGAGTTCTTGAAGACGCAGATTATTTTAACACACCGTCTGTGTATTGGTTTATTTCACCTCTAATATATGTACAGATTGCTGCATATGCATTGTTTTTTTTAATATCAGGACATTATTTTGAAAAATATTCTAAAAAAACAGATAAGAAACATTTTGTTGTTTATCCAATTATTTTTCTACTTTTCTTAAATGTTATAATAAGTTTTATTTGGATATATGGATCAAAAAATTCTCTTCACCCTTTAGAGCCTTTAATTTTTTATCTTGTTTCATGTGCTGCATTAATACCTCTGATTTATAATTATTATAAAAATAAAATAATTAATGTAAACACCTTTTTATTTACTGGTGGTTTAATCTTTTTAATTCCATCTATATATCTAATTGGAAGATGGATTGTTGGGGAACCATGGAAACAAAATTTTGTTGGTGTAAGATTTGATGTTTTTCTACTGATTTTTGGACTCGTAAGCTTGATCTTAATTATAATTTATATTGTATCATATCTATATAGAGAAAATCAAAATATTGCAGTTTATAAAAATCCACTTAATCTATCAATAATAGCAGGACATATGATTGATGGAATCACCAGTTATGTAAGTATATATGACCCATTGAAGATGGGTTTACCAATATATCTTGAAAAACATCCTGCATCAGATACTTTAATGCAGATATGGCCGCCTTTATTTCCAATAGTAAAATTTGTATTAATTATTGCTGTAATATATGTTTTTGATGTTTTATATAAAGAGGAATTAAAAAATTACCAAACATTTTCTAATCTTCTAAAAATTGGCATTTTAATCTTGGGTTTATCACCTGGCCTCAGAGATCTTTTAAGAGTTACTATGGGAGTCTAATTATTGTTTATCTTTTTGGTATATCAAAAAATCCAT
>Ga0180431_10007036_pt1 | contig 13214 bp, 20 predicted proteins | sample SS_ome_11_FD_132459 | JGI IMG/M metagenome (GOLD analysis project Ga0180431, IMG submission 132459) | Hypersaline lake sediment archaeal communities from the Salton Sea, California, USA - SS_1_MS_1 metaG | ecosystem: Environmental > Aquatic > Non-marine Saline and Alkaline > Hypersaline >... | reverse complement strand
TAAGAATGTATTATATTTAATGTTTTTTGAGTTTTGATTTTAGTCTTTTTAACAGATATAGACCTTTTTTTGTAAAATCCACAATTATATAGATTTTTGAAACAATTGTTACAAAATCAACATTTTTCAATGCTTTTAACAAAACTTTGTTTGTATTTTTATACTAAACACATTTTGTTTTTGGTATAATTCATAACAAAAACACTAAATAATAGAGTCAACAAAAATATATACTAGGTTTTTTGGATAGACCTAAAAAAAATAACTACATGGTTGCAATCTGCTTTGGTGATCTATGTATTTTGTTTTATCACATGGTCTATCTAATTTTATCTTTTATTTTTTTCTTATTAAACTGGTGTAATTTTACTAACTAAAAGATAAAGAATTGTACTTTCATAAATAGTTTCTTCACTTTTTATAATTCCTGTAAATTTATATTCTCCACCATTTATAAGATCAGATTTATCAACATTATTATCAAAGTATACATTGATTGTTTTATCTATTGAATCACTTAAAAATTTCTTTTGATAAATAAAATACCTACCTGTATCACCTGATGTAATTTTTCCTCCATAAAATGCTTGTATTGTAACTTCTTTATCCAGATAATTATTAGGATGCTCTTGAATATCTTTAATACTTGTTCCTCCAATACATCCACTTAAACCAACAACCAACAATAGCAGAACAGCTATTCCAACAAATACTAAATTTTTATTCATATTCTTCCAACCCATATAACATTTCCAGATTTCATCTTAAATTTAAATAGTAAATAAGCCCCTATTATACATAATCCTACGCCTACTATTAATAAAGCTAAAGGAATTACCAAAGGTGTGTTAAATTGATGTCCAAAAAATACAATTTCTGAAATTAAGGATTTTTGATATAGCAAAGTTTCTATGGAAGTAAGAAAAAACATGAACATAGTATAATAAATCAATAAAATACCAATCCCTGATATTAGTAAAGACAAAATTTTTAATCCCCATAATCTTAAAATGCTACCTTTAATTCTTATTCTATTTAGTCTTTTAATTAATCTAAAGATTAGATAGCCGATAACTATCAACTCAAAAACATAGAAAACAATAGGTAAATAGGCAACTGTATAAAAATACAAAAAAATTGCTATAATAACCATTGATATTATCATAGGAAAAAACCAAAAAGGATATTGAGGATATTTTCTTGGATGTTTAAATTCCCATCTCAACGCTCTTGTAAAACCATATTTCTTAACACCCAACCAAAAATGATTTTTATAATGCCTTTTTCGTTTATACCTCCGTCTTGATATAAAAACACACCATGTTATAAAACAAAGGTTTCATATTTAAATTTCTCCTTAACAATAGTTAAAAAAATAGATTACTTTATTTTATAAATTTAACTTCTTTAAACCTTTTTGAACAAAATAAGTTACAATACATGTTATAAAAAGTAAAATAACAAATAAAAATAAGAAGTTATAATACGATTTGAACAACCAATCAACTGTTAAAATTCTAAAATTAAACAAAACAAGAACAACACCAAAAGCAGATATAAAACCAATCATAATACAACCAATTCTTTGGTTTTTATCTAAATACCCAACCATAATTTCACACAAATTAGTAAATATGTTATTATTTAATCTTTTATAAAAAATATGTTAACAATAGTTAAAACAAAGATTAAAAAGAATCCCTAAATTATCATATAACAATATGAAATATACAAAAATAATACTAATTTCTTTTATGCTTACAATTTTACTATACACAATTGATATAATTAATTTCAAATTTCTTTTTACAATTTGCTCATTATTATACGCTATATTACTTCTAATAGCTTTCACCGAAGAAATAAGAATAATAAGTGCTAAAATATCAAACATATTTTTAGATCTAAAAACTAAATTCAAAAAAGAAAAAGGAATTATTGGTTATAAACCAATTAAAAAAAAACATATTGCAATAATATTTCCTTCATTATATGACTTTGATTATCCAAATTTAAACAGTTGCGAAATAAAACCATTAATAGAACACTATAAAAAAACAGCAGAAAATTATCAGATATATCTATGTTATCTAGTTGAAGATTTTATCAATATTGTTAAAAACCCAAATGTTAAAGGTTTACATATCTTTGGACATGGAAGAATATATCTATTAAAATTTAAAAATGGTGGAGTTTTTTATAGAGAATTCAAAGGGTTAAAACCAAAAAAAGATTTTGTTTGTCAATGGCATTGCAATCATGGTGAATATAAAGAACAGCATTTAGGTCATATTGCTAAAAAATATTACATTGCTAAAGGATATAGACATAGATGGAATAACAAGAAAGAAATAAAAAAACTCATTGAAAACAAGTTAGATTGGAAATATAACAAAAAAAATAAAAAAAAGAATTGAGTTTTATTAGTTAATATCTCTCTATAAAGTTTTCAAGAGCTTTAACAAGTTCTGATGACAGATCAACAGAAACATTATCCTTATTATGTTCAACATTACCAGATTCTATACTTTGTTGCAATAAATCCAGTTCTTTTTGTGGTACATCTATAAACTCAACAGTACCATTATCATCTACTATTTTACCTCGATATATTTTTTTCACCATATTTTTTCTCTCACCTATCCATTTTTTTTATATGGTTTGTAAACCAATACCTAATATATAAATGTGTGTAATAATGTATAAATATGTGTAAAAAGATTATATGTTTGTGTTGGATTATGAATAACCAGATGCCAAGAATGAATATATCCCTAACAAAAGAGCAAATGAAGAAACTTAAAGATCTAAGTAATGAAGAACACCGACCGTATAGTAACCAGATTATACACATGATGGAATTTTATCTAAAACATAAAGATAAGGTGAAATAATGGATAAGAAAAAACTAGAGCAATTGAAGAAAAAACGAGATAAAATTAATGATGAATATTTAAAAATAGATGCAGTAAATGAAAAACAATTAAATGAAGTGAAAGAGAAATTATATGAATTGAGAAAACTTGACCAGCAAATACTGAAAATAGAAAAACCAAAGATGTATGATTCTTTAAAACAAATACAGAAAGAAAAAAGAGAACGGTTAAAAAAATTGGAAAAGAAAAACATAACAAGTTTTAAAGAAGGTATTTGCCCTAGATGTGGTAAAAAAAATAATGTTGGTACAAAATCAATAGGTTTAGATTGTATAGAATTTGATTGGATAGAAGATTTAGAAGAACATATAGATAAAAAAATATTTGATAAGTTAAATGAAAAATATTTTATTGGGGAATATCCTTTTGAAGTAAGTTTATGTATGGATTGTTACAATAAACTTATTGAATGGTTTGGGATACCTGAATTAGTTGCTTTATATGATAGAGATGAAACTATTCCGATACCTGAAAGAAAAGAATTAAAAGAACCCCCAGCAGAATTATATCAATAACACACACCTTGTTTTAGAGCGTTTTCTTGTCAAACCTATACAAACATACCATTTAACAGATACAAATGTTTTTAGTTTTTTTTAAAAACTTGTCATAAAAACTAGTCAAACCTATACATTTTATTTTGATATATCACGATCTAGTTTTAAATAAAAAAAAGGTTGTATACCAATAAACATTATATATGAAATAAAAGAAAATCATGCAAACATAAAACGTATACCAATAGATACAACAGATAAGAGTATACAAAAAAAAGTGATCCGCTAACAATTAAAAGCTTTTAATTAATAATACGCACACGTACGATATTGAGGAGTGTTATTAAAAATTACTTACATTATTCTTTGATATTTAACTCTCTCTTTCCGAGCGCATAAAAACACATTCTAATCTAGATTTTCTAATATATTAGATATATCTCTCATTCTCTCGTAGTTTCTAATTGTTAAAAACCTCAAAATCCCACAATTATATCTAATATACCCCCTCAAATCTCAAAATATAAAAAAAAATAATCTCTCTCTTTTGGTGTAGAAACAGTTTAAACGTCGAATTTTAGAGTGTTTTCACCCCTCTATATATCTAGGAATCTACACTACATACATTTTGTTATATTTATCCTCCTTTTATCACCGACTAACAAAAAAGCAGTTATACTCCCTATTTTTGATTATAGCTCAATCTCTAGTAGTATACAGTTTATTATAATGTTTGATTTATTCTATATCTATGTTTTACAAAAAAAAGATATTATATTTTCTAGATCGTGCTCTCATCTCTCGTAGCTTCAGAGTTTAAAAAACTAGAAAAAACCGAAATATTTATCTAAAAATCTAAACGAAACAATGAAAGTAAACGACTTGAAAGAATACTAGAATTATATCTACAATGTTATACTCAACAACAGATAGCAGAAGAAATCGGATTAGATCAAAGAACCATATCAGTAAAAGTAAAAGAAATTGAACAAAATTTGCATAATTTACTAAAAAATCCAGAATCGGAATTATTGGTAAAACACCAATTTTTAGCAGAGAAAACACTTGATTCTGCATTTATACCAAAACTATACAATATATGGAACACAACAACAAACAACAATGAATACAAACATTTTGGAAACTTCCCCATAGAATTCATGCAAAACCTACTATATTATTACACCAAACCATTCGACATTTTTTTGTCTTATATTTTCTGATAACCATAAATCAAAATATTATTTTGATTGCGAATAACACGAATAGGAAAACAATTAAATTTTGCAAGAGCTAAAGCATTTAATATCTCTTCCTGATTCCAAAAACTCTGTTTATCTATTATCTGTTTAGCCGTAAAAAAACGCTTACGGTTAAGTGGTTTAGAAAGAAAATTTATGATAGTAACTAGACATTTAAGGTCATACAAAGAAAAATAATCCTGATCTATAGCATTTGATAACCTTTGGTTCTCATTTTTCAAACTATGGTTTTCTTTTTCCAGATCCATAATTTTTTCACTAGATATCTCTAGTTTTTTTTCATAACTCTGATTAGTAGAGTTAAGTGTTTTAATCTGCTTATCCCTTTCTGAAATAGAGTTTTTATAACCCTCGATAACAGTTCCCTGATTCTGGATAGTGTTTTCTAGATTTTCAATGTTTTTACTATATTCACCTTCTAAGGTTTTTAGTTGCTCTTCTAGTTGTTTTATATGATCCATCTGATTATTTTTAATATCAGATATTTCGTCATAAAGAGTTCTTTCAACATAGTTTTTTTTAATGTTCTGTTTGAAATCCAACAAAAAATTAATAACCAGATCATAACATATATATTCATCTGGATAAAGTTTTTGTACCTCACCTTTAAGACAATCTAAACGATCAAGTGTATATTCAGATGTCCTCATGGTTTTAGATAAAACCCTATTCATAGCTCTCTATTTCTCCTCTGTTAGAACACAACTGCACATATTAAAAACAAGTTTAGGAGTACGAAACTTATCCCAGTTTTCAACACCTTTAAATTATAAAATTTACCATCTTTATAAAAACCCCGAAAAAAACCTTCAAGTGTTTCCTGATCCTCAACATTACATTTTGGTTTCTGAGGGATGAACATAAGAGCAACAGCAAAAATAGAGATTATAAAAACGATAACTACAGCTAATACAAAAACAGGGCTAAAACCCTTATCATTTTTTATTATTCTCTTATTATACATGTCTTTTTTCTCCTTTTATTTTTAATTCTATTTATTTCTCTTTTAAGCTCTCGGATTTTGATTTTTTTGTTTAGTATCTGCCTTTCAAGAACATTTATCCGATTCTGTAATAACGCTATTTTTTTAAAACTAGAAATCAAACTTTTTTATCCTCCTACAGTTCTCTTTAATTTCCAGTAAAAGTTTAATTGTTTCATCATCCCAAAACGGTTTTTTAGTAGAATATGTAAAAAAACGATTATGTCGCCTTGTAAGACTATCCAATGCTTTACAAAGTAAAATATATTCATAATCCTCTTTACTATGGTATACTTGGAGTATACCGTTGTTTTTAGTGTTATTTTCCAAAGATTCTACATAGTTAGTTACAAGATCACGTAAAACCTCAGAATTGCTTTCTTCCAAACTATTAATAATATTATATATTGAATCTTCTACTTTGCAAGATAAAACCTTAGACATTACTTACACACCCCAGTATTGTTTTTAATTTTGTTTCTTTCAATGAGTAACTGTTTACCTTGATCTGTTAAACCCCAACTATAATTATTAATTTTATAGAGTAAATCCTGATTCTCCAGTTTCTCCAAAACCCCAAGTAAATATTGTTTAGAATCCTCAGTAATACCTCGATTATAATAGATAGATACATCCCTGACCGTGATATTGCCTTGTTTGTAACATTTAATCAACAATGATATTTGGTTAATCCCAAGAATCAAAAAAAATCACCACCAACAAATTCTAACTTTTTACCTAAAACAGGTTCATTAAATACTTTGTTTTCTAAACATTTGTCTATAAATTTTTGACCGTATCTTTCTAAAACAAGTTCATAATTATCTTCAGGGTTTTCTTTAATGATCTCAACAGCATTTTTTATTTTTTCATCAAGTCCAAACTCTTCAAATTTTTTGATATGACGTTCAAGTTTTTCTTTAAGGTATTGCTCAACAGATAAATTGTTGTCCGGTTGACCGGACAATACAAATTCAATATCCATATCACTTTCTGGTAAATACTCACAACCAATACACATATTCAATAAATGAACATCTTTTTTCTTAAGAGTACAATAATGATCTTTAGTTCTATATTTACATTTGATCGCTCTTTCATGTAAATCATTATCAAACAAAACCATATTTTTTATTGCATCTTCTAAAGAAACTCCTTGTGGTAAAATTAATTTCTTTTTCATTTAATTCAACTCCTTTTTTTTATTAAAATAATCATGTTTAACTTTTACACTAAATAACCTAGTCAAAACCTATAGACCTCCTTATTCCACAGTTTTTTAAACCAAAAAAACATAAAAAATGGTTTAACCCAGCACAGAAAAATTACTCCTGTTAAAAAGTAGTTTTGTGCTGGGTTTGCTGGGTTGTTGGTATAACCTCTTTTCATTGCGTGCGTGCGTGAGTCATATATTAAACTGGGAACTAACCCGTCCAACCCAGCACAAATCAATACAATCCCTCCTGTTGGAAGTCCTGTGCTGGGTTGCCCTGATTTTCGTTATTATTTTCATTTCCATCTTTTTTCCAGCAAATATAATTATAAACTCTTTCTAATCTCCCATCTATTCTTTTACGTCCAGCTCTCATATTTGGAATATGTTTACCTAAATCTTGAGAAAACATATTCTTAGGTATTGTGGGTAAATCTTTTTTTTTACACCATTCAATATATTTCCCATATACATTATCTTTTAAAAGAAAACCTGTAGTATCTGTACCTATAAATTTTTGTACAAAACTATAAACTGGATCACTTAGGGTTTTGTATTGCTCTCTGGTTTCTTCTACTGTTTTACTATAGCTAAACCCATTATTTTTAAGTAATCTATATAACCCTTCTAATGCATAATTTAACAATCCGCTTAATTCTTCAGGTTTTGTAATTTTTTCTAGTATATGCGGATCACATTTTTTCCCTTCAAAAGTATTTGGAAAATTTATCAGAATCCAACGTCTATAAAAAGCATAGCTATCATCATCTGTTTTAGGAAGTGTATTAGCTGAATACAAAAGTTTAGCATAGTTTTTAAAATTAAAGCTATCCTGAAATTTTTTCTGTGCATCTATCATATCTCCGCCAGTAAGTGTTTTAAATTTACCTGTTTGATGTAATGCGGCATCGCTAATATCTGCTGCTGCATTCAACAGTTTACCGTATAGTTTACTTGTTGCAAAACGATCAAAGCTTAATTCTTGTAGTTCTTTATTGCTTGTATTGTTTTCTCCTAAAAATTTTTTTAATAAATTAATGACGGTGCTTTTACCGTTTTTTCCAGCACCTAAAAACATGAATGCTTTATGAAAAGGATAATCTCGATATAGACAATATCCAAATAGTTCTTGTATAGCATTAAGATCCTTTTTTTCTACAACCTCTGATAAGAATTTTTTCACCTTTTGGCTTTTTGCATTTGGATCATAATTAATTGGTATATTATTTAAGAAAAAATATTCAGGGCCATGCGGTAAAAGTTCTTTTTTCTCAATATCAAATACACCGTTTTGAAGTGGTATAAGTTTTTTAGGTGCTGAAAATATATTTCTATTTTTGTAGTTTTTATCTCTTATATAATCTACAATTTCGTTTTTCCCATGTTTACTTGTTAATTTCTCCATGTATTCTTCGCTTATTTCTCTTATTATGTTTTCCCCATCTGGATGGTAAAAACCCTCTTTATAATAGTATATTTCTTTAGTATCATTGGTTGTAAAAAAATTAAAATCATATTCATTGATTATTAACTCAGCTAATTGCGGATATATTATTCCAACTCTAACAAATACGTTTTCTCCATTGATTTCTTTCTCTGCATATTTATAGATTTTATATTGTTTAGCCAGTTCCTTTTTAGCTTTTTTATTTCCATAAGGGCATTCTGTAATATTTTCAAATGGGCATAACTCTGCTTGATCCATCCAGAACTCGCAACCAAATTTTTTACTATCTGTTTGATACGCACCTTTAACAGCATTTTCCACATCCTCATTTTTTTTTGGTGGTATACATTTCTCCATGTTGAATTGTTTAATCTTTTTTAATGCCATGTCATAGGGAATCTTATTCATATAAAAACTAGATGCTATACCATAGATTGTGTTGTATCTCATAGGATGTTTAGTTATTGTTTTTAATGCTTTTTCAATACATTTCGGATATTCAGCAGCAGAATCTGCTGCTGCAGGTTTTCCTGCTGTTTTTTCTTTTATATTCCATTTTTTACCTATCCGTTCTTTAAAATCATTAAAAATACTTTTAACATCTTTTTTCTTTAATCTTGGAAGATCTTCTCTTTTAACATCTATAAAATAATATTTTTCTCCATTGGGATGTATAGAGGGGGGTGCAACACAATAACCGTTATTAGCTCGATATTCAATTTTGTATTTTAGCAATCTTTTAAGTTGCCCAGGGTTGCTATGATGCTTTAAATATATCTGGTAACCTTTTCCTGTTTTTACAGGCCACGCACCACTCTTTAATATTTTATCAAATTCTATTCCTATAAGACCGGGTATACTTTCGTCATCAATATCAATTATTACTAAATCATTGCTTACGTGTCCACATATCACACCTACATTCTGGAAAAGTTTATTTTCCATCCATGCTTGTATTTCTTCATTTGTAGGTTTTTGTTTTTGGTATTTCTCCCAACTGGTTATATTTGGCCGTTTATCTTTTTCTCTAAGTGGTATTACGCTAAAACCTTGATTTCTATAAAAATTAATATATTCTTCAATACCATTCATGTAATTCCATCCTTTTTTGGTATTCACCACACCTGGTTGCATCATAACTGTAGATATTCATATCTTTCAAACAACTCTTATTTTTGAAATATTTACACGTTTTACAAATCACATCAATTCGCTTTATGATACATCCCCCCTGTTTTTGTTTTCATGCAGGTCCTGAATTTGTTCAATTGGTATTATTTTGTATCCATTTTTTGTTTTGATTGTGATTTCTGTTTCAGATACATTGATTAATATTCCATAGAAGAAAAATAATCTATCATCAATTACTAAGTGTGGTACACCTACACTTATATTTTTATTCAAATAATTTTCAATGTTTTCTTTTTTTAACATTCTTATCATCTCTTTTCTTTTTTAAAAACAAAACTAAAATCACTAAAGTTATAACTCCAATGAAAAATGCCCAACCACAAAAAAATCCAACTGTGTCAACTAAGTGCTGATAACAATTTTTTAGAACATCCCAGAGCAGTAGGTTCATCTATCCCACCCCCAATTTTTGGGGGGGTGAGGAACAGATAGAGGCATGTTTTTTTTGGAGGTTAAAGGGAGGCATATATCTAGTTTTGAGATGGGATGCACCTCCCTTCCCTCCAGAGCATGATATCTTGGGTTTTTTTGTTACAAATTTGTAACACTCATGTTTCTTCATATTTTTTCAAACTCATCAAGCAAGTAACTAATTCGTTCTAATACAGCGTTTTTACCTTGTTTTTCATCTAGATCGTTAGCTTTGCAGAATTCTTCAAAATTTTTAGGAGAAAAATCAAGATCCATATTGACCCCTCTCTTGATTTTCTTTATCTAGTTTTTTTGCTCTTTCTTCAAGTGCTTTGTTTACTTCAATTTTTAAAAATCCGTATAGTTTCCCGTATCTGTTTATTACTGCTTTCCTTAGTTGAATCATCGAGTTTTCATCACAATTTAAGTTTGGCATATTAACCAAAACTCATATATACCCATACTTATATATAGTTCATCTTAACTTAAGTTCAAATTAACTTAAGGTAAGTTAATAGTGTTCTAACTGACCTTAAAAGGTATTTATATGAAGAAAAATGAAGAAGAAATTTATAATCTTGGTAAAAAAATCTATCTACTTTGTTATACTAAACCACGTTATAAAATGGAAATATCTGAAATGATATATGGCGATCCTAAGAAAAAAAGTATATATCCCGAGATTAAAAAATTAGAAAAAAAAGGATGGATTAAAAAAGCAGATAACAAGATAATTGATTATTTCAAAGATAAGTTAGATTTATCAGGTCGAAACGCTGAAAAAAGACAATATTATATTTCTTCATATAAACCTTTGAAAATTGCTATTATAGAAAGATATAAAGATAAAAATGTTGAATTTAGTAAGGAAGAATTAGAAGAATTTGAAAAAATTCTATATATGCTTTTATCAAGACATTTAATTGATAATATAATAAAAAGTTGTGATTTAAGAAAAAACATTGATTTGTTTGATAGAGTTTTGGATAATATAAATTTTTTTAATTCAATGGTTTTATGGTATGCTATTGAAGAAGATCTTGAGAAATACTATAATAAAAAATATATCAGAGTTAATCATAAATTATCTAAATTCAATCCTTATAGTTCTAAGTTGATACATGAATATCTTGGTTTAACAGTTAATTATTTAGAAGAACTTGATCTAGATGGATTAAGAAAAAATGGGGATAATATTGAAGATTTTTTAGATTACTTTGAAGAAAAACATTTCGGTTGATTTATAGATATAATTGTTTTATTTTTTTCTCATTTCTTCTAGTTGTTCCTGTATATTCTGCATTTGTTTGTAGAGGTGTTCATAACTTTGTTTTTTTGGTTCAACTTCTTCTTGTTTTAGGTTTACACCACATTTATAACAATAAGTGTAACTAAAACCGTTTTCTTCGCCACAATTCCAACAAACTTTAGGTTGCAGTTCATCTTTTTGCTCTAGTTCTTCTTTTTTGATACCTAAAATTTCCATTATCTTGTTTTTCATATCTGTATTAGCCAGATGTACATAACGACTAGGCATTTTGCTTCTTGGCGACCATCCAAAACGTTCTCTAAGCATAGCTTCATTAAAACCTTTCATACAACACCATGTGCATGATATGTGCCTAAGTGTATGTGGTGTAATGTGTGTCTTTATACCACTATCCTTTACTATACGGTGTATTATCTCTGTTATCCCCATTTCACCTATTTTATAGTCCTCTGGATTGTTTCCTTTAACTGAGGCATCCTCTGTATATATAAAAGGGGCATCTGGATTGTTTTTATATCTATGATGGTTTAGATAATCTTTGAAATATGCTGTACTAGACCCTATTAGGAATAGTTGTATAAAACGCTGTCCTGTTTTCTGCCCTCTTGTCTTTTTAGGAAGTATAAAATAGAATTTTTTTAGATCATCATCAAATTTAACATTTCTCATCTTTAAACCTATAAGTTCACTTTTTCTTAGTCCTCCGTCTAGTAGACTACATATTATTACTTGATCTCTTACATCTTTACAGTTATTGAATAATTTTTTAATTTCTTTTCTTGTTGGTATATTATCAATTGGAAGGTCTTTTCCGTTATCCTCATAGGTTATCCATCTTACACTATCTGGATATTTTATGTCTTTCTGATCCATTTTACCATTTGCATACATATTTGGTTCAGATACATATTTATAGAACCGTTTTAGTTTCATAAGATATAAACTGGTTGTACTCTCTGATAAACCCTGTTTTTCTTTAAGGTAATCACTAAAATTCATTATATCCTGTCTAGTAGCTTTTTTAAAACTTTTATCCTTAAGATAGTTAGAAAGATGTAAAATACTGATAAGATCAGCATCTATTGTGTTAATATTGACTTTATCTACTTTTTCTCTTAGATTAATATACTCTTTTACTTGTTTTAAATGATTTTTATTTTTAATAAGTGGTTTATTATCAGATGTATATTCACCTGTTAATATCTGCTTGATATGTTTTTCCTTATGATGTAACTTAGTCATTCTTTCACCTTTTTCTGGTCTTTTATAAATAATTCTATGTTGGTCTTTGTGTACTTTGTTTTAGTTGCGTTTTTATGCTTATGCCTATAGATACGAAACCACCTACAAAATTCATTATCACAATCTAAACAAATTTTATATTTGTGGTTACTTTTATATCCCTCATTAAATATTTTACCACAGTTTTTACATTTTGTATCTGGAATTGTTGTTTTTTTTCCAAACCATTCTTCATATGTTTTAACTGGTGTAATTGTACCTGTTGTTTCATCAATAAAACACCCTTTTTCCCTCTCTTTTTCTTTTTGTTTTTCAATATCTTTTTTGGTTAAAATATGAATTTTTTTACACGGTTTATTTTTTCTAATTCTTTGATAATAAAACACTCCGTTTTTTTCAAAAAAGAACATGTTGCACCAGAGACAAAAATATCCTTTATTTCCATAATGTTCTTTTGCTTTTTCTGTAAAAGCATCTATTGTTTTTGCATCACAGAAAGGGCATATCAATACGGTATGTATTTGATCGAAAGCTTCCATAGTTTTATATTTCATTTTTTTCCCCAATTTTGTAATGTTTTTCCTACTATATTAAAGTATGTTAAAACCTAATACAAAAGCTAAACTTTTATCCAAAGTATTAAGAATGTATTATATTTAATGTTTTTTGAGTTTTGATTTTAGTCTTTTTAACAGATATAGACCTTTTTTTGTAAAATCCACAATTATATAGATTTTTGAAACAATTGTTACAAAATCAACAT
>Ga0180431_10007033_pt1 | contig 13217 bp, 14 predicted proteins | sample SS_ome_11_FD_132459 | JGI IMG/M metagenome (GOLD analysis project Ga0180431, IMG submission 132459) | Hypersaline lake sediment archaeal communities from the Salton Sea, California, USA - SS_1_MS_1 metaG | ecosystem: Environmental > Aquatic > Non-marine Saline and Alkaline > Hypersaline >... | reverse complement strand
GGCAGCAGTACATGGGCGCCGAGGTGCATCGGGCGCCCCCAAAACTCCGTGAGCAGATCGCTTTGAATTCTGACGTGCTTGATGTAGTCGGTGTCTTCAGGCGGTTCGATGGGAGGTATAGTCTGATCGAGAGTGATCGTAATTCGTTCCGTCGAGTTAGGGTCTACGTGAATGAGCCGTGGGGCGGAGTAGATGTTGCCGGGTGCCCGGTTCCAGTGCTGCCCCTCACCACGGTCCATCGGCAGTTTCACTGTCTTGCCGTTGGCCAGGTTGAAAGTCTCATACTTGTGGAGCAGCGCTTGAACGTAGTAGTCGCCCGGTGGTATCAGCGCCACACTCTCGAAGGGGAAACCGAATACGCCGGCGTCGATAACCGCTTCTGATCCCGGTGCCAGGCCGTCAACGTCTATGCCGAAGACTAAAGGTGCACTAAGACCGGGCGAGACTTGGAAACGCGGTTCTGGTTCTTCAATGTTCGATAGAATCAAAATGATTCGTCCATCCAACGGTTCGGGGCTGGATGACTGGTCAAAGGAAATCCCGAACTCGAGTGGTGCGGAGTGATCGATTTCAGCAGGAAGGCGATAAGCGAGCTGTTCACCGCCTCCGCAAGATACTAGAGCGCTTGTCGAGATGAACAATGCCAGAGACAAGCCAAGGAGTCTCTTGGTTAACATGGTGCGGTCCTTTTCTGAGGTTAGACGTGCCGAAAGTAGCTCTGTGGATGCCGTTCGGCTAGTTACAAATCAACTACCTGTCAGAAGTGCCGCAAGGCAACGACGGGATCGACCTTTGCAGCGCGGCGCGCGGGATAGTAGCCTGCGGCCAGGCTAACCAGGATGGCGAATGCCATAGCTCCGAAAATCAGCAGTGGCGCAAAAGCGACCAGGTTTACGGCGACCTCACCCACGCGCTCGAACTGAATGTTTGCAATGACGTTCGTAATGCGCGCGACAAAATATCCGAGAATCAGACCGCCGATTCCTCCGAGAACACCGATTACGCCGGCCTCAGTGAGGAACAAACGCATTACGTCGCCGTCTGTTGCGCCCATCGACTTCAACAGCCCTATCTCTCTGGTACGTTCGAGAACTGCCATTACCAGCGTGTTGACGATCATCATTGCAGCGACGATGAGGCTGACCCCGCCTATGGTCCCAAGCAGGCTGTTCATGAATAAAAAACCTCGGCGCACTTGACCGATCTCGTCCAGAATCGACCGGGCCGTGAAGCCCAACGCTTCTATGGAGTCCTGAACCGCACGCACCACCATCACGTCGGTAGCCAACACCTGCACCATCGAGTAGCTGCCGGTTCCGACATTACCTGTCAGCACCGATTCGAGATTCTGGTAAGTCAGTGAGTACAGAGGTTCGACGAGCTCGATAGGAACCCACAGGGAAAGCCCGGCCAAGTCGCTTAGGTCTCCTCCGCCTTTCACGATCCCGACCACTTTGAGATCGAGTTGTATAGGCTGGAATACTCCAAGGGACATATTGCCGAGCATATCACCCAAGCCCGGGATTCGCGCTGCCATGAAAGTCAACGTCGTATCCACCAGCTCGTTCAACTCAGAGCTGTCCGGCACTAGTCTTCGAGCAGCCCGTTCGGATAATACGATCACGTTGCGTTCGTCGGCAGCATATATACGGCCCGCCACGAGCTCAACCGTGCCCTGCCGAATTTGCTCTTCGAGGATACGGGCCGGCATACCCTCGAGGTTGCGAAACATCTGTTCGTCTCCCGCGCGCAACAACCCGGCTATCAAGATCCGAGGGTACGCGTCTCGCACGCCTGGGAGCGTCTTGAATAACTCCGTTTTCGAAGCGTCCAGCGCAGGCAAGGAATCGGGCGGCATGGTATCTGACGGCTCTTCCTGGCTCACCAGAACCGAGGTGAGAATGTTTCCCTCGTTGAATGCTTGGATCACGACCCGCTGTGTGCCAAGCCCCACCGATACCATGCTGGTCATGGCACCTATCCCGATCGCGACTCCGGCAGCCGTCAGAAACGTGCGCAGCAGCGTCTTGCGGAGGTTGCCGAAGGCATAGCGGAATTGATCTCGGAAGATCAAATCTCATCCTCCGTGACGATCCGACCGTCTTCGAGGCGCAACATACGATTGCAGTGTAAGCGTACTGCGGCTTCGTCGTGGCTGACGAGCACGACCGTCAGATCGTAGTCGCTGTTGAGCCGGCGCATTAGCTCGAGGATCTCTCGGCTGGTGCGGCTGTCGAGGTTGCCAGTGGGCTCGTCGGCCAGCAACAGCTTCGGCTGTTTCGCCAACGCGCGCGCTATTGCAACTCGCTGCTGTTCTCCTCCAGACAGCTCCGAAGGGAGATGGTCCAGCCTCCGGTCGAGTCCGACCCGATCGAGTGCTTCCTCGACAAGTTGCGTTCGGTCTGCGGGTGGTATGTTCTGGAGCAACAGCGGTAGCTCTACATTTCCAAAGGCGCTCTGCGCCGGGAGGAGATGGAAGGCCTGGAATACGATACCGACGGTGTTCCGCCTGTATAGAGCCAGGCGGCGACCGTCCAATGAATCGAGGCGTTGACCCATCACCTCGAGGTGGCCGGACGACGGCGTGTCGAGGCCGCCGATCAGGTTGAGGAGCGTTGTCTTGCCGGAGCCACTGGTGCCCACGACCCCGAAGAACTCCCCGATGCTCACGTCGAAGGTTACTCCGTCGACGGCGTGGACAGCGTGTTCACCACGCTGGAAGTGACGCGTGAGTTCGGAGCAGCGAATGGCGAGGATACGTATACCCATCCTTTGGGGTTGTCGCGTGTCCGCAAAATGGCGCGCCATCTTCTGTCTGGCGCCGTATTCAAATAGGGAATGTAATGTGCCCTAATAATCGATGTTCCGCATTCAAAATTGCGACCTTACTTTTCAACACTCGTGAAACTGAGAACGGATGAGTTCTTGATCCTCGCCGTGTTGTGCGATGGTGAAATGCACACCAGCGGCCTAATGCAGGCGGCCTATCGCAAGTCGGGTGGTGGGTTGGTGTTGCGATCGGCAGGGTTGCATGGTGTGTTGCGACGTCTGGTGAATAGTGGCCTGATCGCAAGGGTCGAGAAGCCGAATCCAGAATGGTGGGGCAAGCCAACGGTCATACTATCGAATTACAGCTGCGGGCCTCCATCTGGTGCAGTTGGAGGCGGAGGAACGGGCAAGGGGGGGCGAGTAGTAAGCGGTGAGTAGGGAGACAGGGTAACTGCCGGCGTCGGTGGCAGCTACGGTACAGGCCGAAGAATAGCGGGAAGGTGTATTTCACCATCACTCCTTGACATTTTCGTGCCACATTGTACTATAACACTAGAACAATAGATAATTAGCTCAATACGACATGAAAGACGCGCCATCGTGAACATGCGCATCGATCCGAAGAGTGGAGTACCGTTCTACCGGCAGATTATTGAGCAGGTGAAGTTCGCCATCGCTCGTGGTGATTTGCAGCCGGGCGATCAACTGCCGACGGTCCGCCGACTGGCCGTCGATCTTTCCATTAACCCCAACACAGTGATTCGTGCTTACCGCGAGCTGGAGATCGGGGGCGTGCTCGAGACCCACCAGGGTTCGGGGACCTTCGTAGGCCAAGAGAAACCCCAAGTAGATGAGCTCGAGCGACAGCGGATGTTAGACCAGATTCTCACGGAACTTCTGGCACGTGCCACTGGTTACGGCTTTTCCCTCCACGATGTACTCGAAGGCTTGCGCCGCAGAGAGGAGATACCATCATGATGTCATTGATTGGCGGAACCCATGGAAGCCCAAGTAGCCAACGGAGACTCCATAAGAGGATCGCTGTACTAAAGCGGGGCGACTTCCGCTTTGGACCGCTAAACGTGTTCTTGCTAGTAGCCCTTTTCGTGGTGGGTTTGAGCGTCCATCTCAACATCCACCCTGTGACTGTCGACGCAGTATTGTTCGCCATCTGCTCGGCAATCGCACTCTCTGTGATCTTGAGCGTCTTCCCGTTTTGGGAAACCGTTGTAGTCCTCGCTGCCGGAGATGCTCTTTCGGCATTCTGGCATCTGCAGCCGGAAAGCGAGATCCTGATTGCAACGGCCGTGGTCGCCACGATCATCGCACCGTCGATTCAGATAGCATTCCAGTGGGAAAAGGCCGTCCTGCTTCGGTTCGGCAAATTTCGTGGGCTCCGAAAGTCAGGGCTCTTTGTCGTGTTCCCGGTCATGGACAAGGTGACCCAGTTCGTCGATCAGCGAGTGAGAGTAACAGACTTCAGCGCCGAAACCACGTTGACCTCCGACACGGTTCCGGTGAATGTCGACGCTATCGCGTTCTGGATGGTCTGGGATGCCGAGAAAGCGGTGCTGGAGGTTGAGGATTTTGCTGACGCTGTGGTGTTGTCTGCGCAGACAGCGCTGAGGAACGCGATCGGCATGAACGACCTTGCCGTTCTCTTGTCTGAGCGCGAAAGGCTCGGAAAAGAGGTGCAGCGAGTCCTTGAGGACAAGACCTGCACCTGGGGTATTACCACGCAGGCAGTCGAGATTCGCGACATCGTCATTCCCAAAGGGCTCGAGGACGCGATGTCCCGACAGGCGCAGGCAGAACGGGAACGCCAGAGCCGAATAATCCTCGGGACAGCCGAGGCAGAGATAGCAGAGAAATTTGCCAGTGCATCGGAGCACTATCAGGATAACTCCGTAGCACTGCACCTGCGTGCCATGAACATGGTGTTCGAGGGGTTGAAGCAGAAGGGTTCAATGATCATCGTGCCTTCAACGGCGGTTGAAACCATGGGGCTCGGAGCACTTGGCGGGTTGACCGCGTTCGGCAAGAGTGGCGCGCCATCCAACGCCGGTCCGGCCCAGACAGAAGTAACAACAGCGACGGAATAGAGATGCTTGCAACAGATACAGACACGATCCTGAGCCTCAAAGGGCTCAGGAAATCGTACGGCGAAGTGGTCGCAGTGGACGATTTGTCGTTGGACGTGCGACGAGGAGAGATCCTTGGTCTACTCGGCCCGAACGGTGCCGGAAAGACGACAACCATTCACATGGTCTGCGGATTACTCCGGAGTGATGCAGGTGAGGTTCTCATTGATGGTCGCTCGTTGGAAAGCGAGTACCGCGAGTGCAAACCACTCATTGGGTTGTGCCCGCAGGATCTGATCATATGGGAGTCTCTGACCTGTTTGGAACAGCTCGAATTCATCGGCCGGCAGTACGACCTCGACCGAACAACTGCATGGCACAAGGCCAACGATTTGCTCGAAGCTCTCGGGCTGGCAAATGAACGGAATAGACTCGCCTTCTCTCTCTCGGGCGGTATGAAGCGAAGGCTCAATATAGCGTTGGCCTTGGTGCACGAGCCTCGAATCTTGATTCTCGACGAGCCACAGGCCGGCCTAGATCCTCAGAGCAGAGTGCTCGTGCGGGACTACATCAAATCGCTTCGCTCGGAAACGACAGTGGTTCTCACCACACATGACATGGATGAAGCGGACCGGCTTTCGGACAGGGTCGCCATCATAGACCGCGGACGCCTTTTGGAGCTAGATACACCGGACGGCCTGAAGAGCAGGGTCGGTGCGGGCGACGTGCTCGGCATTCGGCTTTCGAACGGGCAGGAGAAAAAGCTTGATGACATGATGGGTAGTTTGCCGGAGGGTCTACGAAACTTGATATGCCACAACGGAACGTTGCGTTTCGTGGCATATGATACCATGGATACACTTCCGACGGTGTTCAACGAGCTTCGCAACAACGGCTTGGAGGTAGAGGACTTGTCCATTCGCAAGAAGACGCTTGAAGACGTCTTTATCGCGCTGACAGGTCGGAGGCTGCGCGAGTGAGGTTCTTTAGTCTGGTCCGCAAGACGACGCTCGAGAACTTGCGAGACTGGAAGATCCTCGTGATGACACTCACATTTGCGCCCTTTTTCACGGTGCTGATGCACTTCTACTTCGATGCAGCAACGGAATCACCGTACAGACTCGCGCTCGTGAACAGAGACGAGGGCGCGATTTCTCCCGACGGCAATACCGTGAACCACGGTCTGGATCTGATAGAAGCTCTAGAGCTTGCCGCTGCGACTGAAGGCAGCGAGGTGCTTCGAGTTTCTGAAGCGGCCGATAGCGGGTCGGCGATAGCAACGCTTGAGGCTGGATCGGTGGATCTCGTGGTAATAGTGCCGGAGAGCTTCACTGCTACCCTCGAAGCGCACAAACTCGGCAGCGTGGCTGCAGTCGCAATCGTCGCCACCTACGGCGATCCCGCCAACGCAAGGTACCTTATGGCGGCTGCATGGAGTGATGCAATCACCTACACGTATGCCGCAGAGGTGGCAGAAGTCGATGGTCCCATAGAGGTGAGTATGAGGACCGTCGGCCGTGAAGAAACCCTGAGCGAGTTCGACCTCTACGTTCCTGGCCTGCTCGTGCTCGCCGTCATCATGCTGATGTTCACGGCCGCAGCCTCCATCATCAGGGAGAAGGACAAGGGTACACTCATGAGACTGCGGATCTCAAACATGACGACCGCAGAGTGGTTGCTTTCGGTGTCGTTGGTCCAGTTGTTACTGGGAGTGATAGCGGTGGCCCTTACTCTCGCCACTGCCATGATGTTCGGTTACGAACCTTCGATGCCACCTTTTTCACTACTGTTGTTGAGTGCGTTGTCGAGCCTCGCAATCACGGGGATCAGCGTCTTGGTGGCGGCATGGCTCAGAACCATCTTTGACTTGATGACGATTGGATGTTTCCCGTTCTTCATCCTCATGTTTTTCTCCGGGAGCATGTTCCCCCTCCCAGACATAACGGTATTCGAATTGGCTGGGAGAACGGTGAACCTGAACGACATCCTGCCAACGACACATTCGATATCTGCGTTTGACGGTCTCCTTAATAGAGGGTTTGGGTTGGGAGACGTTTGGTTTGAAGTAGTGGCGATAGCGCTTCTCAGTGTGGTGTTCTTCACCGTTGGAACTGCTGTGTTCGCTAGGCGTCATATGTCCCCCAACGCTATCTGATCGATTCGATGAGAAGACTCGCACGATTGGCAGGGTTTTGCGGGAGGATCGTGAGCTCGATTTTGACTTTCCCCAGAGTCTGGCTCCCGAATTGGTCGAACGGTTGAGAGGAACGCCGGCGCGGCTTGCAGAGCGCGTCGAGCTACTTCCGGGAGGCTGACACTAGGACATAACCAGTCAGTGACTCTCCAGCTGGCGGAAAGCGGCCAGAAAAACCCTTCGCATTCTTACACCCTGGATATCACCTGAGACGGCATCCAGTGCTTTGAAGTCGTACGCGTCACCCTGGCGTACATATCCGATCCAGAACGGATAAAACATCTGCTCGGCGTCTGGTACTGTCTGGACCGTTGTCATCGACTTGTTGCGCAATCCGTGCTCCAATAGCAGCCGTTTGTATTGATCCAACGCGATCTCCTGGGCCGCGACGCCCGACAAGCTGAACTCGCAACGCTGCTCGTCTCCGACAGGTGCGACCTCGAATTCATCGGTCAGGAAGAAGACACCCTCTCCGATGAGTCCATCTATGGCGATGGTAACGAGCGGTTCCTTCGTCGAGCCGGACAATTCGATAGCGAAACGATAGTACGGGAGATAGAGGAGTTCTGTTCTCGCAGGGGCTGCCGGCTGCCGGCTCAGTTTGGCCAGTACGGATCTTCCCCGAGCCGAGAACAGGTCGATTGCTCGTTCGCGAGCAATCGCGGGTACGACAGCGTACAACGACGCGCTCAGGGGTGGAGTCTCTTTCGCCGTTGGTTCGCTCGTCCTTTGAGCACCGATATTAGCCCGACTCCCAGAAGCAGAGAACCGGCAATGATGTTGGTGACAACACCGCGCAGGAGTGGTACCTGATCCGTCTCCCTCACGAACAAGGTGGCGAACAGGACGACGATGCCAAATACCGACCAGAACACCCCAACGATTACCAGGGGCTCGAACTTCTTCTTTTCGTCACTATTGGCTTCAGTAACCATTTCGATACCCCTCCAGCTCAGAAGCTCAGGTAGATGACGATCTGGACGACCATCAGAATCGAAGCCCAGACTCTCAGATCGCGCCACTTGCTGGAATCGGGCGCTCCCTGGTAGATGAAGCTCTTCGGCCTTCGCCAGGCCCATATCGTCATGCCGAAGAAAGCGATCACCGCCATGATCTTGCCCCACACCAACGGCAGTCCAGCCAACCAGTCACCCATCTCAATCACCTCCCTCGGCGCGGCGTCTCAGCAAATCTTGCGTACCTTTGTCGTGCATCACCAATCCATACACCAATCCTTCGAGCTTTTCTATCGGCTCGGGCGGCGTAAGAAGGCTCACAAGCATGTTCACGATCAACGAACCCACGAATGACCACCACGCCACGTAAAGGAAACTCATGTCGTAGACGAAGTAGAGAGTGCTGGATATTGCCACACCCACTAGCAGACCGAACAACCCACCCCATTGCGTGGCGCGTCTCCACGAAATCCCCAACAGAGTGATCGCAAACGTGGGTCCCTGGAAAATCGAAAGCAGGCTCTGCATCGCTACGTAGATACCGGGGAATTTCGTGGTGACGGGTGCGAACGCGATCGCCCAGAGGATGAATAGGAATGTGAGGAACCGGCCGACCTTGAGATAGTGCCGGTCAGTTCCGTCCTTGACGAAGAAACGCTGATAAATGTCCTTGGTCCAGAGCGTCGCAGCAGAATTGAGTGTGGAGTCGACGCTCGAGATCAGCGCAGCTAGGAATGCTGCGAACACAAGTCCCGCGAGCCCTGCCGGCAGGAGGTTCCGAATCAGCCAGGGGAATGCACGGTCCATCTCCGGGCCGACGAGGTTGGGGTTGAGCGACAGTGCAAGCAGCCCAGGCAGCACCACCAACACCGGTATGAACATCTTCGGAAACGCTGCGAACAGCATGCCGGCCTTTGCGTCCCACTCACTCCGAGCGCCGAGTGTGCGCTGTATGATTGCCTGGTGACAGCACCACCATGCGGGCGATAGCACGAATGCTAGGCCCAATATCATGCCCAACCATGGAATCGTGGGATCGTCGAGCGGCAACAGGAGGTTGAAGTGGTTGGGGTGCGTTGGGACGATGCTGTCGACGAGCGCCGACCACCCCCCCACAGTCCACAGGCCCAGAACCGTGAGTGCGACACCTCCGATGAACATCACGAGGAGTTGAACCACGTCAGTCATTGCTACCGCGGCCAGGCCGCCGGTTATTGTGTACACGCCGACGATCGTTGCCGTCAGCACGAGACTCATCCAGATCGGTATGTCAAGGTATTCATTTAGCATCAGTCCGGCGGCCCAGAAGAACACCCCGAGAACGCACGCCAGGAACGACCCCCAGAGCAGCGCCTGAATAACACGAACGGCAAGGTTGTAGCGTTTACCGAGGAACTCGGGAACTGTATAAACCCCCGCTTTCCAGTAGTACGGTACAAACAACATGGCCGAGAGGATCATGGCCGGGACTGCGCCAATCCACTCATAGTTGGCTTGGGCGATCCCGAACCGATACGCCCCGCCTGCAGCGCCCATGTAGTCATAGGCTCCGATATTGGTGCCAATGATCGACATGCTGATCACCCACCACGGGAGCATCTTGCCTGCGAGGAAATAGTCTTCTTCCGTCTTGACATATTTTCGGAAGTAAACTCCAAAGACTGGGATGGCGATCAGGTACGCGACTACTATGAATAGGTCGATGCCGCCGATGCTCAAATGACTTTCCTCCGCGAAAGATCGATCTGGTGGAAATGCTGGCAGACATTGAATAGCGCGAAGGAACGGTTTTCGCTAGGGCGGGCAGGCGGGCAGGCGGGCAGGCGGGCAGGCGGGCAGGCGGTACCCCGCTCAACCCCGCACCTCCCGGCGGTAGGTCGCCGGACGAAGTTCGTCAGCGCTTGGTCACTTCTCTATCTTGAGTACCGGAATAACGTGCACAGGAGAAAGCCATGAAGATCTCGTACTTAATCCCTGGCCCGATGGGGCGCACGGACGAAGGCAAGGTTGAGATGGAGCGCAGGCGAGGACTGCTCGAAGAATACGCTGCTCCAGGGACGGAGATCGGAGTCGAAGACGTGCCAACGGGACCCGCTTCGATAGAGAGCATGTACGAGGAATACCTGTCGATACCGGCGACGGTGGAAAGAGCGTTGGAGTTGGAGCAGGACAATTGGGATGCCATTGTGCTCGGTTGCTACGGCGATCCAGGTTTGGATGCGTTTCGTGAACTGCTCTCAATACCAATCGTTGGTCCTGGTGAGGCTACTGCGCTCATCGCCGCATCTCTCGGGCATCGCTTCTCGATCATAACGGTTACTGATAGCGTCGTCGCGTTCACCGAGCGGCAGATTTGGAACTGCGGAGTGGGTGAGAAGCTGGCAAGCGTGCGGGCGGTGAACATCCCGGTTCTGGAACTCCACGAAAATCGCGCTAAGGCCATCGCAGCCACGGTCGAAATTGGGCAAATAGCGATCGACGAAGAACGCGCCGACACTCTCATCGTTGGTTGCATGAGCATGGGCTTTCTCGGGATTGCGGAAGCGGCATCGGAGAAGTTGGGAGTTCCTGTGTTAAACCCGAGCAAGGTAGCTCTCAAGTACGCGGAAGCTCTGGTGGGTTCTGGGCTCACTCACTCACGCAAAGCATACATGCTGCCGCCGAAGCTGGCATCGGGTAAGGCGGGGTCGGCATTGGATCTGTTGAAGGGTAAGGCTTAGGTCTGAGCCACCCCCAAGACGTATATGGCAAGCAGTCCCAACATTCCTACTATCGCCAGATAATAGAGTGTTGGGAGTATTGTCTTTCTCAGCGTAGCACCTTCTTGACCAAGTAGTCCCACGGTCGCCGATGCAGCCACCACGTTGTGGATCGCGATCATGTTGCCGGCCGCTGCACCCACGGCCTGAAGCGCCACAACCATCGCACCGCTAATCGCGAGCTGGGTTGCAACTCCGTGTTGGAACAGGCTGAACATGAGGTTGCTCACGGTGTTGCTGCCGGCTATGAAGGCGCCGAGCGCACCTATGGTGGGAGCGAACAGAGGCCACACGTTCCCCACGTTTTCTGCAACCCAAGTGGCCATCGCGATCGGCATGGAAGGGAGTGTCGCCCCGTCCGCGAAAGTGTACGCATTCACTCCGGAATTGATATAGACGCGGACCATGGGGACGGTGAAAATCAGCACGAAACCAGCACCGAGAATGGTCTTGCTCGAGTCGCGAAAAGCGCCGACGATCTGCTCGCGGTTCATACGGTGCAGCACCCATGTAACCATCACCGCGCACACCAACATCGTTGCGGGTAGGTAGAACGGAGTGGTGGCTCCGCTCACACCGGTAGAGAAGATGTTGGTCCAACTCAAGTTGACCTTTTGCAGGAACTCGCCGAGAGGAAGTTGCCTGAGGCGAGAGAGCACTAACAGCAGCGCCAGCGCACCGTAAGGCGCCCAAGCTGAGGCAGTGGGAATGCGGCGATGACTTTCGTCCGGCTCGTCGGCCGGTTCGAGTGGGCTGTGCCAGTCATCCGGCCACTCATCTCTGTTGGCGAAGTCCCAGGTGTCGTTAGGCAACAGAAACCCACGGCGCGCGGCGAATATGACTATTGTGAGTCCCACGGCCGAGCCGAGCAGGGAGGGGAACTCGGGTCCCAACAAAATACCGGTCAGCATATATGGCAGAGTGAAAGCGAGTCCCCCGAACAAGGTGAACGGCAAAATCGAAAGCCCCTCAGTCCACGACTTGCGTTTTCCGAAAAACCGCGTGGTCATTACGACCATCAACGTCGGAATCAAGGTTCCCGTGATGCCGTGCAGGCACACCGCGTAGGTGGTGATGACCTGTCGATACTCAGCGAAGGACATTCCCGCAGCCGCGAGCTGAGCCGAGATCTCCGGGCTCGCCAAGCCATCGGTGACGCCGATCATGATAGGGGTTCCCGCCGCCCCGAATGTCACCGCCGTGCTCTGGATCATCATGCCGAGCATTACGGCGGCGGTCACAGGGAAGCCTAGTGCCACCATGAGCGGTGCTGCGACGGCGGCTGGAGTCCCGAACCCAGCGGCACCCTCTATGAACGAACCGAACAGCCACGCAACGATGACTATCTGGACTCGGCGGTCGTCGCTAATGCCGTGGAAGCTACGTCTTATCGCGGCAACACCGCCGGAACGCTCCAGAGTCTTGAGCAGCAGAATCGCGCCAAAGATGATGAGCATTATGTCGAACGTGACGAAAAGCCCCTGAACGGACGACGCCGCGATGTGGCGGAACTCCACCTTCCACACAAACCATGCGAGCACTACCGCTGTGAAATACACGGCCGGCATCGCCCATTTGGCTGCGATACGAAAGCCAACCAGAAGAACGCCGGCAAGCAGAATCGGCGTGATTGCCACCAGGGCTTGGACCGAAAGATTCATCTAATCTGCCTGTTAGGTGTAGATGCCGATGGTACGCGGAATACGCGTTAATGCAAGGGGGAAGGGATCACTGGATAATGAACACCCAACGTCGAACGGTGTGTAAGGTTGGCTCCAGTTGGAGGTGGGAGGAAATCGTGCAAAGCCGACTGACGATCTCGACCCGTGCTCATGTTCGCACCGCTCGGCGTGAATACGCCGCGCGGTGCAGGGCCGTCTGGAGCGCGGAGAGATCTGACAGCCCGCTTCGCGTCACCCGCCTACCGCGCGTCATCGAAGATGATCGCATGCACATCCCGCGGTCCATGCACCCCTAACGTCAAGTTCAGCTCGATATCCGCCGACTTGCTCGGTCCCGTGATGAACGCGAGCTGTGCGTGATCGCTGAAGAGAGCTTCCAGTGTTCCGTTGCTTCTCAGCGAAGCCAGCCAGCTCTCGAGGGTGGGATAGATCTTCGAAACGGGAACGAGTGCTATGTGATGCAATGGCAGAAGACTGGCTACTCTGCTCTTGCCGAGGCCAGGTAACAAGACCATGGATCCGGTGCCTGCAAATGCTGCGTCCACTCCCGTCAAACCCACTGAAAGCGTACCGGCATGCTCTCTCTCGTTTTGCACGTGCATGTTGGTGGGAACCAACAAAGATATGCCGAGGTTATGCAGCGAAGCTTCTACGTCGGGGAGGGGCAACTCCTCAGGCACCCAGCTCAGGATCTCTCCGGCGCTCTCTCCGGCTCGATCGGTATCGCATCGCCACCGTTCGATTTGCGCAACGATCCTCTTCGGTACTTCGGATGG
>Ga0180431_10007031_pt1 | contig 13219 bp, 11 predicted proteins | sample SS_ome_11_FD_132459 | JGI IMG/M metagenome (GOLD analysis project Ga0180431, IMG submission 132459) | Hypersaline lake sediment archaeal communities from the Salton Sea, California, USA - SS_1_MS_1 metaG | ecosystem: Environmental > Aquatic > Non-marine Saline and Alkaline > Hypersaline >... | reverse complement strand
GAGAATTGTAGCATAGCTGAATATTTAAGGCCAGAGTGTCTTGACAGGCCGGTGGTGGTGACTATAATGATATTAGCACTCTTAAGTTTTGAGTGCTAATCAAACTATATGACTTCGCGACAAAAGTCTATTTTAGGGGCAATTGTTAGGGAATATACAGAAACTGCCAAACCGGTAGGTTCGCGAGTTCTTGTGGAAAAGTACGGCTTTAAATTGTCGCCGGCCACGATTCGTAATGAAATGAAGGCGCTGGAGAAGGCCGGCTTGATTGATCAGCCACATACTTCCGCCGGTCGGGTCCCGACGACCAACGGTTACCGATTCTTCGTTGATACGCTGATGAGTTATGTCGACCTGGCGAAACGTGACCAGGTGAAACTGGAGAATAAGCTGAAGTCAATCCGGGAAGGCTACGATGCTATCCTGAAGGAATCGGCGTCAATGCTGGCCCAGATTTCTGGCAGCATTGCCCTGACGGAAAAGGAGCAGCGCCAGGCTTTCTGCTCCGGGATAGCTAATCTTCTGAACCAACCTGAATTTGCAACGGTGGAAAAGGCGTGCAAGATGGCGGAAGTGTTTGAACGTCTGAGTGACGAAGTTGCCAGTCTTGATAAGAAAAAATCAAGCAGCTCCAGTAAACGGGACGTAGCCGTCTATATCGGTTCGGAAACAAGATTAACCAGTGATCTGGACTGTAGCTTACTTGTTTCGCGCTACGAGTTGCCGTCGGGAGAAGAAGGGCACGTGGCAATCTTGGGTCCGACGCGAATGAAGTATAGCCGTAACATCTCACTCATAAAGCATCTAACAAATTTACTTCGTAATAATTTCTTTACCGGGATACTGCTAGTCACCATCCTCGGTGGAAGCTCAGTCTGCTTACTAAAATGGTAAAAAGAAGCAAGGTTTCTAATAAAAAATCTAAAGATCAAGCCAAGAAGATTTCTGCCAAGGAACTGGCTTTGTATAAGGAAAAAGCAGCTGAGAATCTGGCCGGTTGGCAGCGGGCGAAAGCTGATTACCAGAATCTAATCAAACGCACCGCGGCTGAAAAGGAAACCGCGGTGAAAATGGCTAACGAGCAACTGATTTTGGAGATGCTACCCTTGGTGGACAATTTCAAGCACGCCTGTGACCATTTACCCGCTGATTTGGAGGGTAATGATTGGATAAAGGGCGTTCTTTTTATCAGAGATCAACTTGAGAAATTGCTGGAAAATGAGGGGGCGAAACCAATTGCCAGTGTTGGTAAGAAGTTTGACCCCGAAAAACATGAGGCGGTCGAGCGTATTAAAACTAAGGAGTCAGGTAAAAAAGATATGGTTGTGGAGGAGGTGCAGGTCGGCTACACCCTGCGTGGCAAAGTTATTCGGCCGGCCCGAGTCAAAGTAGCTGTTTAGCAATTGTCAGTCTGTTTAAGGCAGACAATTTCCAAACAACTAAAGTTTCAAAACTATGTCAAAAATTATCGGAATTGATCTGGGCACAACCAACTCGGCCATGGCGGTAGTTGAGGGCGGAGATGCTCAAATTATCGAAAACAAAGAAGGTAATCGCACCACTCCTTCGGTTGTAGCCATAAATAAGTCGGAGGAAAGGTTGGCTGGCCTGACGGCCAAACGCCAGGCAGCAACTAACCCTGAAAATACTCTATTCAGCGCCAAACGTTTTATTGGTCGCAAATTTTCCGATCCGGATGTACAGCGCGACAAAGAGTTGATGCCGTTTGAGATGCGAGAAGGCTCATCGGGCGGGATTGAGATGAAAATGGGCGAGAAGTGGTACCGGCCGGCGGAAATTTCCGCTATGATTCTGCAGAAACTTAAGGCTGACGCCGAAGCCAAGCTTGGCGGTGAAGTTAAGGAGGCGGTTATTACTGTCCCGGCCTATTTTGACGATTCCCAGCGTCAGGCGACCAAGGATGCCGGTAAAATTGCCGGATTTGAGGTGAAGCGGATTATCAACGAACCGACCGCCGCCGCTCTGGCCTACGGTTTTAACAAGAAGAAAAATGAGAAGATTGTGGTCTATGATCTCGGGGGAGGCACTTTTGATGTCTCTGTGCTGGAGGTCGCAGATGACACGGTTGAAGTAAAGGCCTCTACTGGCGATACCCATCTGGGCGGCGACGACTTTGACCAGAAGATAATGGATTGGATTTTGGAGGAATTCAAGAAAGAAAATGGGGTTGATCTGAGCAAGGATCAACAGGCGCTGCAGCGGGTTAAAGAAGCGGCCGAAAAAGCCAAGGTTGAGCTTTCCTCAACTACGGAAACGGAGATAAACCAGCCTTTTATCACTGTTGACTCATCCGGTCCTAAGCACCTGAACATGAAAATGACCCAAGCCAAGCTGGAAGAATTGGTTGGTGATCTGGCGACCAAAACCATAGATCCTCTCGCCAAAGCTCTCGAGGAAGCCAAAATGGACAAGGACGATATCAACGAGGTGATTTTGGTCGGTGGTCAGACCCGAATGCCTTTAATCCAGGCCAAAGTGAAAGAATTTTTCGGGAAAGAGCCGAATAAGTCTATAAACCCAGACGAAGTGGTGGCCATGGGAGCAGCGCTCCAGGGCGGCGTTATGCAAGGCGATGTCAAAGATGTCTTGCTTCTAGATGTGACCCCGTTGTCACTAGGTATTGAAACTCTGGGGCAGGTTAATACAGTTCTGATTGAAAAAAACACTACTATTCCGACATCAAAGACCCAAATTTTTTCTACCGCCAGTGATAATCAGCCTTCGGTTGAGATCAATGTGCTGCAAGGTGAGCGGCCGATGGCGACAGACAATAAATCACTGGGCCGCTTCATTTTGGACGGCATCCCGCCCGCACCGCGTGGAGTACCACAGGTTGAGGTTAAATTTGACATTGATGCCAATGGTATCTTGAATGTATCCGCCAAGGACAAAGCTACTGGTAAAGAGCAAAAAATCACCATTACCGCTTCCTCCGGGCTCACCGACGAAGAAATTGAGAAAATGAAGAAAGATGCGGATGCGCACGCTGATGAAGACAAGAAGAAGCGAAAGATAATTGACGAAAAGAACAAAGCCGAATCGTTGATATTCCAGACCGAAAAAGTCCTCAAGGATGCTGGCGACAAAGTCGACGCCAAAACTAAGAAATCGATTCAGGCCAAGGTTGACGCCCTCAAAAAGGTGAAGGACGGCGACGACACAGATGCAATCAAAAAAGCGTCTGAAGAGCTTTCTCAAGAGATTCAGAAAGTCGGTACCCAGATGTACCAGGCGGCGCAGCAGGCGCAAGCTAAGGCCGGCAAGCCTGGCCCTGATCAGAGTAAAAAGGGCGATGATGGTCCGGTTGAGGGTAAGGTGGAGGATAAGAAGTAATCAAATTGAATCATAGCTTCATAATTGCATAAGAATGAAGGTCGGTATCCCCCGAGCGGGGCTTTACTATGTCTATTATCCTTTTTGGAAAACGTTCCTTGAAACGCTGGGTTTTGAGGTTGTCCTGTCCGATCCGACTGATCGAGCCTTGCTGGAAGAGGGCTTGAAAATTGCCAACAGTGAAATGTGTCTGCCGATGAAAGTGATGTACGGGCACATTGTCGCGCTTAAGGATAAGGTCGATGCGATTTGTCTGCCCCAGATGGATGAAGCCAAATGGGGGGCGGGCAAGCTGGGAACTTCAACTTATTTTTGTCCCTATTTTGTCGGGCTGGCAGATGTGATGCGATCGGAATTTCCGGAGACTGAATTCTGGCAACCGCTGATGTCATTCCAAGATAACGAGATCGAGGCGGAACCTTGGCTGGAATTTGCCGGTCGCCACGGGATCGATGATACGACTGCAAAGCGGGCATTTCAGAAAGCTAAGCAGACACAGCAAAAATATATCCAAGCACAGGTTACGAAGCAGCGAACACCGCTGGAGCTTCTGGAGAGTAAAAAAATTGTTCAACCAAAAGATGGTCGAACAATAGGTTTGGTCGGTCGCCCCTATTTAGTGTACGATGAGCAGGCTAATTTGAATTTGATAGGCAAGCTAAATCAGCGTGGTTTTAAGGTCCGCACCATGGAAATGTTGCCTAAGTCGGAGCTAAAGAAAGGTGAAAAACGTTTGTCCTGGAACCGTCGTTCCCACTGGCTGCTGACGAACGAAGAGTATGGAGCTATTTTTCATCTCGGTGACCAGTCTGACGTTGCCGGGATCATTTATGTCATTCCTTTCAACTGCGGACCGGATTTTGTGGTTGAAGATTTTGTCATCCGCCAAGTCCGTAAACAAAAACCAATCAGTGTTATTTCGATTGATGAGTCTACGGGTGAAGCCGGTCTCACGACCAGAGTCGATGCTTTCTTAGACATGATTCCAAAATAATGCCAAAATATTCTTCATTCCCCGGTCTTTATGAGCATCTCGCTATGCGAGCTATGTTTCAGTATTTTGGGAAGCAGTTTGTCGATCCTCCTGAAATGAATGACTCGATGCTGAAGTACGGTGAGGCAAAATCGCCGGAATATGCTTGTCTTCCTTTTAAAATCTATCTGGGATATTTTCGTGATTTAGCGCAGCAGGGAGTTTCTCATATTTTCGTACACGGTACGCGGGGAATGAGAGCTTGCCGCTATCTTGACCTGTGGGAAGGGATGCAAAAAACTCTCCGCGACGAGGGTTACACGGATTTCACTTTTTACTTTTGGGGCGGGTATGGCGCCTGGAAGTCATTTCGCCAGCTAAAGAAAGTTATGGGTGGGCCCTCTCTTCTCAAGATGCTGGGCGGTGTGCTGGTATATTCGGCGGCTCTAGAAACAACTGATCTGCTCAATGATATGGCTAACCGAGCCCGGCCCCGGGAACTGGAACCCGGCGCAACAGACAAATGGCTAGAAAAGTGGTTAACTAAATTGAAAAAGGTCAATAAGCGAAATCAGCCGAAGAAAATATACCAGGCCGCCTGTGCTGATTATACCAACATCAAACAGGATAAAGGCAAAGATATAATCAAGGTTGCTTTCACCGGTGATTTATTCAAAGTTCATGAGCCTTTTTTCCACTTTGATACCATCCGCAAATTGAATCAGCTGGGGGTTGAAGTTAAGCAGCCGGAAAGTTTTTCCCTGATGTTCATCGGTACCAACAAAATTCCTTCCCGCAGCAATTATACCCGGCAATTTAAATATTATGTTCAAAAATCAAAAAAATATCTGCGTTCGCTCCCGGCTTCATATTTTGATCTGGGGATCGGCGAAGTGATTGATGAATTAGATAACGGTGCCGAAGGAATAATTCATTTTCAGTCTTTCGGTTGTATGCCGGACATAATGTTCAAACCCATTTTGGACCGGATCGGCAAAGATTATAACGTGCCGGTTCTGCATTTTATGCGGGATACCCATGCTTCTGACGCCGCTTACCAGACTCGGCTGGAGGCCTTTGTAGATTTAATTAAGCGAAAGAAAAAATAAATCCATGCCCAAAGCGTATTTAGGAGTAGACGTCGGTTCGGTTAGCTGCAACGTGATCGCAATTGATGACAATGATAATTTGATTGCTAAAACCTATATCCGTACCCACGGCCAGCCGATTGAAGCGATCAAAAAAGGGCTGGCGGAAATCGAGGACAAGCTCAGTAGTATGGAGGTGGCTGGGGCCGGCACCACCGGTAGTGGACGCAACCTGGCGGGTGTTTTGGTGGGTGCGGACGTTGTTAAGAATGAAATCACCGCTCACGCGGTGGCGGCGGCCAAGCAGGTTCCGGGTGTGCAGACAGTTCTCGAGATCGGCGGACAGGACTCTAAGATTATAATCTTGCGCGAAGGCGTGGTGACTGACTTCGCTATGAATACAGTCTGTGCGGCCGGCACTGGGTCCTTTCTGGATCAGCAGTGCGGTCGGCTGGGAATTAAAATTGAGGATTTTGGTGATTTAGCGCTGCAGTCCAACACGGATGTAAATATTGCCGGGCGCTGCACGGTTTTTGCCGAATCGGACATGATCCACAAGCAGCAAACCGGGGCCAAGCGCGAGGATATCATCCGTGGGCTCTGCGAGGCGCTGGTCAGAAATTATCTCAATAATGTCGCCAAAGGCAAAGATATTCAGGAACCAATAGTTTTCCAGGGCGGTGTTGCCGCCAATAAAGGCATCAAATCAGAATTTGAAAAAGCTCTAGATAAGAAAATTACGATACCCGATAATTTCGACGTCATGGGAGCAATCGGGGCGGCGCTGCTGGCGAAGGAAGCGGAGCCGGCTCCGACTAAGTTCAAGGGCTTTGCTATCAAAGATACAGATTTCAAAACCACCGCTTTCCAATGCATGGACTGTGCCAATAAGTGCGAAGTGGTGGAATTTCGCGAGAACGGCCAGGTGATTGCCCGCTGGGGAGATCGTTGCAACAAGTGGAGCGAAGATTTGGATAAGGATCCTGAAGAAAAAATCTCGACAAAATAAAGTACAAAAATATGGAAGATGATTATGAACCTTTGACCCCGGATCTTAGCCGTAAACAAAAACAGGGCCAAACTATTCCCTGGGGAGCTTTGATTGTTGTAATCATTGTTGTTAGCTTCGGGGTTAGTGTAATTACTGGTTTCTTGCTGGGTGATCATTTCAATGCCTGGCTGGAGGAACGTTTATCCGAAGCTGATATTCCCGGAGTGACCACGACTGTTGAAGTCACCGAAGAAGAATCAGCTACGATTGCCGCCGTGGAGAAAACTCAGCCGGCGGTGGTCAGCATTGTTGTGACCAAAGACATTTCCCAGATTTATGAGGATACTTACGGGAATGAACTGTTTCCGTTCTTTTTCAGCACCCCGGGTGAGCAAGAGGGATCCCAGGAAATCGGGGGCGGAACGGGTTTCTTTATCAGCTCTGATGGAATGCTTTTGACCAATAAGCACGTAGTTCAAGATGCCAATGCCGATTACTCGGTGATTTTGCAGGATGGCACTCGCTATGACAATGTCACAGTTCTCGCTCGCGATCCGATTGAGGATATGGCAGTTCTAAAAGTTGACGATGGTGATGATTTCCCGGCACTGGAATTCGGTGACTCCGATGCGCTCAAGGTTGGCCAAACCGTTATCGCCATTGGCAACAGTCTGGGGCAGTATCAGAATTCAGTGACTAAGGGTATTGTCAGCGGGCTAGGTCGCGATATTACCGCCGGTGATTCGTTCGGACAATCTTCGGAAAGGCTACAGAATATTATTCAAACCGATGCGGCTATCAACCAGGGGAATTCCGGCGGACCGCTGATTAATTTGGCGGGTCAGGTTGTCGGGATTAATACCGCGGTCGATTACTCCGGTCAACTGGTAGGGTTCGCCTTGCCTATAAATGGTTTCAAAGACGAAATTGAAAGTGTTCGCGAAAGCGGCGAGATTGTAAAACCATATCTGGGAGTGCGCTATGCAATTCTGACAGCGGAAATTGCCGAGCAGAATGATCTTGACTATGACTACGGCGCTCTAGTTTTGCGCGGCCGCGAAGTCGGGGCTCTGGCGGTTGTGCCCGGCAGCCCGGCGGACAAGGCGGGGATTGTGGAAAATGATATCATTCTGGAAATCAACGGTACGCAAATCAACGAGGATAACGATCTTTCCGCCCTGATCCAGACATATCAGGTCGGCGATAAGCTGACACTCAAGATTGTCCATGACGGCTCGGAAAAGGAAATCGAAGTAATCCTCGAAAAAAGATCTACTGATGGCTAAAGATTATTATGAAACTCTAGGAATCGGAAAAGACGCGTCTGATGATGACATCAAACGCGCTTTTCGAAAACTGGCGCATAAATACCATCCGGATAAAGGCAACGGCAACGATGAGAAGTTCAAGGAAGTGAACGAGGCTTATCAGGTTTTGTCTGATAAACAGAAACGCGCTCGTTATGACCAGTTCGGCCACGCCTTCGATGGCGCCGGGGGGGGCGGCGGGGCAGGTGGATTTCCGGGCGGAGGCTTTGGCGGATTTGACTTTAGCAATTTCCAGCAAGCTGGTGGAGCCCAGGGTTTTGATTTTGGCAATATGGGCGATATTTTTGAAGGTGTTTTTGGCGGCCGGCGGCGGTCACGCACCGGCCCGGTCCCGGGCAATAATATTGAGATGGATGCTACGGTTGATTTTATGGATACCGTCACCGGCAGCGAGCGAGAGATAAAAGTCTACAAGCGCATGAAATGTCCGGTCTGCAACGGCAACGGGGCTGAGCCCGGCACCAAAATCGAAACCTGCTCGGAATGTAAGGGGCAGGGTCAGGTGACCCAGGCCCGGCAAACTATTTTAGGCACTTTCCAGCAGGTTACAACCTGTCCGAAATGTCGTGGTGAGGGCAAGGTAGCCCAGGTTCCCTGTAAAAAATGCGGGGGAGACGGGCGTATCCGTGATTACGATAAATTCAAAGTAAAAATCCCGGCCGGGATTGACGACGGCCAAACTATTCGGATTGAAGGGCGGGGGGAAGCCGGCTTGCGCGGTGGCCCGGCGGGAGATTTGTTCCTTCGTGTCCGAGTGAAACCGCATAACGAGTTCAGTCGTCGGGGTTATGATATTCTCTCCAAAGTGCCGATATCATTTTCGCAGGCGGCCCTGGGCGACACGATTGAAGTTGAGGGGGTAGAAGGCAAAGAAACTCTCAAAGTTCCTGCCGGGACACAAACAGGCACGAATTTCAAAATCAGGCATAAAGGCATCCCGCATCTCAACAGTTCCCGGCGGGGGGATCATTTGATCAAAGTCATCATCAAAACCCCGCGGCGCTTGAGCCGGAAGCAAAAGAAGATATTAAAAGATCTAGGTATATAAAAAACAGCCCCCGTACGGGGGCTGTTTTTGTTTGCTAAACATATCATCTAACCACTGTATCCGTGTGGGGGACAGGCAAAAACAACAACAAAGATGTGGAACGCATCATTATAGTAGCGGCTGCTATTTGAATAGACCGAACCCCCTACCGGTGGGGCACATTCGTTGCAGGCTTCAGCCCAGAAGGAGAATCGCCCATTGAACCACACCTGTTGTGGGTTGTTTACCTGGAAGAAGCCTCCGGCTGTTCCGGGCAAAGGCAGCATCATTTCAACTATCTCAATTGGTTCACCGCCCCAGTATTCATTGCCCATACCTTTGCCGCCTTTCATGATGAAACTTGGTGATCCGAATGGTTCGGTAGGTATTAACTCAAAATCATCCAGGTTGTCACCAAAAAGGCTTTCGGGGTTCAATCCGTCCATGAAGTCACTAAATCCATCTTCGTCTATATTGGCCGGGAAAACGAAGTCTTCGGTGTTAACACTGGTGTTCTTGGCTCTGAAAGCGATGCCGATAGCCGGAACCGGGTGGCCTGGGTTATAACCCCAGAAAGGCAAACTCATTCCCATACTGCTGAAAAAGTGAAGTGCGGACCAGTAAGGAAAGGGGACAGTGTAATGTTCTACCCTTGATTCATACGTGTTTTCGGTTGGTTCTCCCGGGGGTATTTGATGGAGTACTTCTCCTTGAGGAGGTAGGAACTGTGGGTCAGTTGTGTCATCTTGGGCGAGTTCCTCCATGACTTCGCTTTGTGATTTCTCCCCATTGGTTTCTGACTGCTGTATATCAGGAGTTTTTTGCTGAGTAGAAGACTCGCCGCGGAGGAACACGGTTATGGCGGTCCCGGCATTCTCATTCAAGGCGAAAATGCTGATGACTACAGCCAAAGCAACTACCACAACAACGACGGTGATGATTTTGGCATTTTTTGACATATTTTTAATTTAATTCTTAATGCTGAGGTTCTTAGATTCCAAATTTACCAGGTTCGGTTTCACCTTGCTGTCCCAGATTATGTTGCCCCAAAACCCAAGTGCTGGCGGTGTCGGAAAATTGTAACACTAAAAGCATCACGGCGGCGCCGATAACTAAGCCCAAAACTAAGGCCAAAATAGTGTTTTTTGACATATTTTTAGAGTTTCATTTCATTATAACACTTTTTACTAATATACCACAAATTTTGTCCACAGGTGAAAAAAATATTTGTTTTTCAAAAACGGTGTATTTTTGCTATAATAAAACTGATTAGAAAGGCTAAACAAACATGGAAATTCCATTTCTAGCAGCCTCCCAGCTTAACTGGGAAGGTTTGACGCAGTTTTTGGAGCAAAATCAAGCCAGCTGGAGCGCGGCCATAATTTTGATATTTGTCTTATTGATTTTCTTCTATTTCGGAGCCGGCCTGGGCAAAACCAGTAAGGGTATCATTTCTGTCTATGTGGCGCTAGCGATTGTGAACACGGTTACTTATTTTAGTCCGGACGGACCCGAGATAAACGTGCCGGGTGCGCTGGCTCTCAAATTGGGATCTTTTATCGGTCTTAGCATTGTCATCCTGATTTTGTGGTCGCAGTTTGCTTTCCGGGGAGTAGTGCGCACAGACTTTGGCGGCAACATAATTGAGCGCTTAATATTCTCCGTCCTGGGAGCGGGGATGATTGTGGCGATTTTGATTTCATTCATGCCGTCCGAAATCCTGAGTACGATCACACCCACAATTCAATGGATATTCAACTCCGATGCTGGCTTTGCCATCTGGATGATAGCGCCTATATTTTGTTTGCTCTTTGTCCGCTACCGCGACAAATAGACTTGCTTTTTTCGAGATTCAAGCTATAATAGGGCTTGGCCACAGGGCCTTTTTGGTTTTTGGACTGTTAGCTCAGTCGGTCCGCCTACGTCCTTCTGGCTTCGGCGGATAAATTTCGCAACTCCCTTCTCGGGTCGTTAGCTCAGTCGGTAGAGCAGCTCCCTTTTAAGGAGAAGGTCGGAGGTTCGAATCCTCCACGACCCACCAGGTCTTCGCCCTTACTTCATTCGGGCTATGCCCTGTAAACAGTAAATTTAGAACTTGAAAACAAAATTATGAAAAAGTCAGAAATTGTGCTCATTATCGTGCTGGTTGCAGTAGTTATTGGAGCAGTCGTTTACTTCCTAATCTAATTTGCGTTCAAAAGAAGTTTTAGAAAGCCCGGCTGGTGGGGCCGGGTTAGGTTCTGTTCGGGTTCACTGGGGCATATAGCTCAGTTGGTTAGAGCGCGCGCTTCACATGCGTGAGGTCTCAGGTTCGAATCCTGATATGCCCACCACGTCGTACTGATATTCCAGCTTTCGTGAGCGCCCGACTCTGTCGAGCCCTCACTCCAGCTTTCATATCAGTACTCCTTTCCGCGAAAAATGCTATGCATTTTCCGCGGGGACAACGCTACACGGGCCCTTAGCTCATCTTGGTAGAGCGTTCCCATGGCATGGGAGAGGTGACCGGTTCGAGTCCGGTAGGGTCCACCATCCTCGGCCCCTTCGGGGCCTCAAAAAACAAAATTCAAAATCTAAAGTTCAATAAAATTAAAAATAAAAAAAGTGAAAAAAATAACACTAATTGTAATCATTGTTTCGGTAATCATTGCAGCTATCCTCGTACTATTTTTTGTAGTACCTTGTTTCGTCCTCTACTCGAGCGAGAAAATCAGCGGGTCGAAATGTTTAACGAGTCTAGATTGCCATTTCAAGGAATGTCACGGTTGTGTAAACAGGTGTTGGAGATTTGATCCACATAGAGATGGCATTGGCTGCATTGCCCCAAATGCCATAACAAATGGCTGTAAGTGCGAGAACAATCGGTGTGTTGGAAGATAAGACCTTCGCAGTCAATGTTCTATACCTAATTGTTCATAATCTGGAATGTAGAAACTGTCTACATTTCTAAAGAAGGTTCCAACATCGTTCGTTATGGCCCACCAATTTCATATTCCTATGTGCGAGCATGCTTGCCCGCCGTAGCTCGAGCGTAGCGAGAGCGAAGGTGGGGCATGGGAGAGTCGCGAGTTCGATTCTCGCCGGGTCCACCACGCCTTCGCCCTTCGGGGCGGAGTTTACCAGCCGAAGCCGAAAGGCGAAGGCTGGGCGTGCAAGCTAAACTAAAAAACCGCCCAAGCAGGCGGTTTTGGTTTTGAAAAATCTGAGGATAAAAAAGCCCGCTTCCGTAGAAGCAGGCCTGAGAGGCAGTCTCGATGCTACCTCCACCCGAATTCCCAGAGATCGATTTCTCCGATCGTTCGGGTAAGCTGGTGGTCAGCCAGCAATCCCCAGAATTTGACATGATTCATGGGGTCGAGACCGTGCGGCCAGGTAAACCAGGGTATGATCTCTACGTCCGTCACCCCCGGGGCGAAGTCCCATTGGTAGTAATCGACACTCTGGCGCCAGGACGGAGCAAACCAGTAGGAGTCTGCAAATTCCAGCAAAACGAACATGGGATAGTCGATTACCTGTGAGCCCGGATTGACAACTGAGGCGCGCAGGAAGCAAGGATCCCCCGGATAGTACATGTGCTTCGGCATCAATAGGTGAACGCCGTAATCGCTTCCGATTTCAACCAGCTCGATGACATCGAACCAGATGTTCGGCAGCGTGTTTTCACCTTCGAACTTGCCGACACAGAGCGCAAAGCGGGCCCGGTTCGTCGTCGCGTTAGCCTTGAAGATACACTCGATGAAACGCCAGTTACCTGACCTTACGAGTACATCTTCTTCAAGTCCATAGACTTCACCGCCGTCTTCACTCCAGAGCCTGAGCCCGACGGTTTTGTCGGCAATCGTCTTGGCCCAGAGTGAAACCCGGTACCATTGATTGCTGTGAATCGGGATAGCTCCTTGGTTCAGCTGGCGGTCCCACCACTCGTTTGACGAACCGTCCCAGAGCTTTCCGGAGAATCCGCCGTCGATGAACTCATGGCCATCGACTTCAAACTTCACGTCGTTCCAGGAACCCCAGTAGTTCTTCCCGTCTTCGAAGGATCCATTGAGGATCAGGTTTCTCGGATCGGGAGTCGGGGTCGCATCCGGAATTTCGGTCCCGGTTGGCATGGGTGTGGGCGTGTAAGCCGGGGTGAATGTCGGCGTCGGTGTCGGCGAGGGGGGCTGGCTCGTAACTTCGAGGCAGATCGCATCCAGCCAGACATCGTAGGCCGCTGCGTCACCTGCGAACAGTCCTAAGCTAAAGCTGAGGCGGGTATCGGTGGCATCATAAGTAGTTTTGAATGATACCTCGTAACACTGAAAGCCACCGCTGCTTAGTCGGAAGTCCTGTTCGAGACCGTAGAAAGCATTGCCTTCGTCGGTGAGCCGAACACGGATCCAGCGTGGTCCACCTGCCTTGGCCCAGAAACTGAGCCGGTACCAGGTATACGGTTCCACCAAGATGTTATCTTGGTTG
>Ga0180431_10007030_pt1 | contig 13221 bp, 9 predicted proteins | sample SS_ome_11_FD_132459 | JGI IMG/M metagenome (GOLD analysis project Ga0180431, IMG submission 132459) | Hypersaline lake sediment archaeal communities from the Salton Sea, California, USA - SS_1_MS_1 metaG | ecosystem: Environmental > Aquatic > Non-marine Saline and Alkaline > Hypersaline >... | reverse complement strand
GGGATGGACGAGCGGATGGATCGCCTGCGCCATCAGCGCCGCCTCGTGGAAGCCGCAGAGGATCAGTTTGATCTTGCCCGGATAGGTGTTGATGTCGCCGATGGCGAAGATGCCCTCCTCCGACGTCTGGAACTTTGCAGTATCGACCGGGATGAGGTTTTCCTCGAGGTTGATCCCCCAATTGGCGACCGGGCCGAGTTTCATCGTCAGCCCGAAGAACGGCAGCACCTTGGTCGCCGGAATCTCGAGTTCCTGGCCCTCGCGGTCCTTCACCAGCACCCGCGAGACCTGGCCGTCCGCGCCGTCGAGCGCCGTGACCTGGCCGATGACGATCTGCATCTCCTGCTCGGCGACGAGGCCGCGCATCTTGGCCACGCTGTCGGGTGATGCCCGGAACTCGTCGCGGCGATGGACGAGGGTCAGGCTCTTCGCCAGCGGCTGGAGGTTGAGCGTCCAGTCGAGGGCCGAATCGCCGCCGCCGACAATGACGACGTCATGCCCGCGGAACTCCTCCATCTTGCGCACCGCATAGTGCACGGAGGTGCCCTCATAGGCCTCGATGCCGGGCACCGGCGGCCGCTTCGGCTGGAACGAGCCGCCGCCAGCCGCGATCACGACCGCCTTGCAGCGGAAGGTGGTGCCGGCGTCGGTGGTGAGGCCGAAACGCCCGTCATCGAGCCGCTCCAGCGATTCCACCATCTGGCTGAAATGGAACTGCGGTCCGAACGGCTCGATCTGCTTCATGAGGTTGTCGACCAACCCCTGCGCGCTGATCTCCGGATAGCCCGGAATGTCGTAGATCGGCTTCTCCGGGTAGAGTTCCGCGCACTGACCGCCGGGACGATCGAGTATGTCGACGAGGTGGCACTTGATCTCAAGGAGACCGAGTTCGAAGACCGCGAACAACCCGACGGGTCCTGCCCCAACAATGACGACGTCGGTTTCGATCGGCTCGCTCATGATAGTCCTCAGTTTTCCCGGTTCTGTTTGTTGGGGTCGGTTTAGCGCCAACGTTGCTCCGAAGAAAGCAACTGTTTGCGGCTGCGACGAAACAGAGGAGAAATCTGATCTGCCGGGCGGTCGGCGGCTAGCCCTGCCGCTCCGGCACGCGCACCACCATGCCGTCGAGTTCGTCCGAGACCCGGATCTGGCAGGACAAACGTGAATTGGAGCGAACATCGTAGCCGAAATCGAGCATGTCCTCCTCCATCGGCTCCGGCTCGCCGACGATCGGCATGAAGGATTCCTCGATATAGGCGTGGCAGGTCGCGCAGGCGCAGGCCCCACCGCATTCGGCTTCGATCCCGGGAACCTGGTTGTGAATCGCCGCTTCCATCACGGTCATGCCGTTCTCGGCCTCGACTTCGTAGACGGTCTCGTCGGCGGCGATGAAGGTGATTTTCGGCATCTGGGACCCGGTTGGCAATGTGTGAAGGCGCGGCCGAGCATCGGCCGCGCCCCGATCAGTGCGCCCATATAGGCAATTTGAGTGAGGCTATCCAGCGTCCGAAACGTCCGCCCCCTGCGAGAGCTTGCCCTCCAGGAAAGCGATCACCGCGGCCATCGCCGAAGACAGCGCGCCGACATTGTCGGCGGTCAGCGTACCGCTCTCCTCGATTGCCTCGGCGGCATCCGCGAGATCGTTCGCTCCGATCGCCTTGGCCGCGCCGGAAAGCCGGTGTGCGGCGGCTGATCGCTCCTCCTCGCTCCCTGCCTGTTCGATCTCCGTCAGCGCCGTCGTCGCGCGCGAGCCGAACAACGCAAGCAGTTCGCGCTCGAGTCCGGCGTCGCGAAAGGTGATGTTGCGCAGATGATCGAGATCGATCGGATAAGACTCGCGCATCGGGTCGTTGGCGCCGGGCATCGCTGATCCGTTCTGGGTTGGTCGCACCGCTCTTTTGTGCAGCATCGGGGAGATGCCCCATCCAATGGTTAATGGGGTCGACCCGGCGCGCCGGGAATCTTAAGTTATCGTTAACGATAACGCGGAGGCTTGTCGGAGCCGCATTTTGGCCCTGTTTACCCTGACAAGCTTTCGCCACCGGAACCCTTGAAATGCAAGAGTTTGTTGTTCCGGTCCCGGCAATGTGTCATTACCGAAACGTGGCGGCGAAGGTAATGCCACCACGGTCCGACAGACGGTCGGTCCGGCGTGACAGGGGCGGGTACGAGGCGGAAGACGCTCCCCCAATTGTTCACGTTGATTCGGGGCAAGTTGGCCCCGACCGGCGACCGGAACAGTATTGAGTGCGGGCGCGAGGCGACTGATGGCAACGAATCCACGACCGAGTACTTCTCCGGACGCGGCCGTTTCGGCCGTGGAGGAAGCTCTGCGAGCCGACTTCGATTCCCCGGAGTTCGAGACCGAAACCCGGCGCGAGCCACCCCCTCAGCAGCGCCGGCCGGCCGCGGCCCCGCGTGCCGAGACTCCGCGCAGCGAACGGCCCGACCGCGGGCAGGCCGCGCGTCAGCAGCCGCAGCAGCGCCCACAACCGCAACAGCGCCAGCAGCCGCAGCAGCCTCAGCAACGGCAGCGTCCGCAGGCTGAGCAGCGTCCGCCACGTCCGCAGCAACAGCAGGCGCCGCAGGCACCGCGAGCCCGTCAGGCGCAGCCCGAGGAAGAGGCCGAAGCGCCGCAGCAGCGCCCTCAGCAGCAGCGCCGTCAGGCGAGTCGCTTCGCCGCCAATGACGACCGGCGCGGACTCACGGTCGCCTACCGCCGTCCGTCGCGTCTCATCTACCCCGGCGCCGCTGTGCTCAGCCTCGTCTGGTTGGCCGGCGCGCTTATCTATCTGACCTCCTCCTATGGCGGCGCGGTCATCACCCCCAGCGGCTCCGAGGTCGAGGGCGCCCCCTCCTTCGCCGGCGCGTTGCTCATCCTCACGCTTCCGCTCTTCCTGATCTGGACGTTCGCCTCGATCATGTGGCGCTCGCAGGAGCTCCGCATCCTCGGGCGGTCGCTGAACAACGTCGTCGTCCATCTCACCGAGCCGGAGAACATCGCCAACGAATCCGTCGTCAGCGTCAGCCAGGCGATCCGTCGCGAGATTGCCGCCGTCGGCGACGGCATCGAGCGCGCCATCGCGCGCGCCGGCGAACTTGAGCTGCTGGTGCAGAACGAGGTCTCAGCGCTTGAGCGCTCCTATTCCGACAACGAAGTCAGGATGCGCAGCCTGATCGACGATCTCGCCGGCCAGCGCGAAGCGATCCTCGTCAATTCGGAGCGCGTGCGCACCTCGATCGTGCGGGCTCAGGAGTCCCTTTCCGAGGACCTTCGCCAGGCTGCCGACACCATCGCCGACCGCGTCGCCGGTTCCGGCGGCAAGATCACGGAGGCGCTCGCGGAACGCGGCGAGGAGATCTCCCTCGCTCTTGGCTCCGCCGGCGAGGACATGCTCGGCAAGCTCGCCATTCGCGGCGAGGACCTCGTCAAGCGGCTGTCCTCAACCGTCGCCGACGTCTCGCAGACGCTCGCCGCCACCAGCGCCGAAGTCACCGACGCCCTCCTCCAGCGCTCCTCGGAGATCACCGAAACGCTCGAGACGACCGGCCGCTCGATGGCCGACACCGTCGCCGACCGCGGGCGCGAGGTTTCCGATACGTTGCAGTCGATCGGCACGGAACTTACCGAGAGCCTCGACAGCCGCACATTGGAAATCACCCAGTCGATCTCCGAGACCGGCAACCAGGTCGCCGAGACGATCTACGTCCACGCCAAGGACGTGAACGCGGCCCTCAAGAACAATGCCGAGACGCTCCTCGTCGACCTCGCCCTTCGCGGCCAGGAGATCACCGAGAAGCTCGACGAGACCGGCAACTCGATCGCCGAGACCATCACCTCGGGCGGCGGCGAACTCGCCGAGCGGCTGACCAAGACCGGCGACCGCATCTTCGAGGCGATCTCGGTCCATGGCTCGCAGCTCACCGACAAGCTGAGCTCGACCGGCGAGACGATCGCCGAGCTCATCGAGAACCGCACCGGCATCCTTCGCGAGACGATCGACAACGCCGCCGATCAGGTGAACGAGACCTTCGATTCGCGCAGCGCCGAGCTGACCTCGCGGCTCGCCACCGTCTGCGGCGAGGTGGCGAAGGCCATCGCCTCGCGCGGCCTCAAGATCAACGAGGCCATCATCGCCTCGGGCAACGAGATCTCCGACACGATTGCCTCTAAGACCGAGGCCATCAACGATCTCATCAGCCAGTCCGGCACCGACATCGCCGCAACGATCGAAGAGACCGGCAACAGCGTCCACAACCGCATCCGCGAGTCGACGAACTCCGTCGCCGATACGCTCGAGCAGCGCGGCACGGCGCTCTACAACCGCATCATCGAATCGACCGGCCAGCTCGCCGAGACGATCGAAACCCGCGGCACCCAGATCCACGAGCGGATCGTCGCCTCCGGCCGCGAGGTCGCCAACGCGATCGAGCAACGCTCCAACGACGTCTACGACCGGATCGTCAGCTCCGGCACCGAAATCGCCGCCTCGATCGAGAAGCAGGGAACCGAGGTCCACGAGCGCATGCTCGACGCCTCGACCCAGTTCACCGAGACCCTCGGACAGCAGACGGCCGAGCTGCAGGGCTCGCTCGACCAGCGCTTCAACGCCATCACCGAGATCATCTCGGTGCGCGGCCCCGCCGTCGTCGAAGGGTTGGGCGAGAAGGCCGCCGAGCTGGAGGCCGCCTTCGCGACCCGCCTCGACAGCTTCGGATCGAATATCCAGGCCCGCATCGACAGCGTCGGCGAGACGCTCGAACTCAACGCCGAGCGCATCGACGAGGCGCTCGACAGCCGGTCGAAGCAGATCAACAAGACGCTCATCGACCGCACCCGCCAGCTCGCCGAGGCCTTCGCCAGCGGCCAGCAGCAGATCACTGCGATCGTCGACGGCCGCCTCAGCGACGTGACGACCAATCTCGGCAGCAAGACCGAGGAGCTCGGCAATGTCCTAGAGCAGCGCTTCAACGCGGTGAACTACAGCCTCGACGAACAGGCGGCGAAGCTGGCCGAGACCTTCAGCCAGGGCCGCGAGGGCTTTGCCAGCCTGGTCGAAGGCCAGATGGGCGACGTCACCTCGCGCCTCGACGAACGCACCGCCGAACTCGCCCGTGTTCTCGAGCAGCGCCTCGGCGGCATCGACGAGAACCTCGAACGCCGCGCCAATCAGCTTGTGGAGCGTACGCAGGAGCTCTCCGGCGTCCTCAACGAGCGCGTCTCGGTGATCAATGCCAGCCTCGGCGCCCGCGCCACGGAGATCTCCGAGGCGCTCGACGAGCGCGCGGAGAAGTTCGAGAGGATCCTCTCCGATCGCGTCGCTTCGATTGCCGAGACGATGAGCGAGCGCTCCAACATGGTCGCCGAAGCGATCCGCTCCTCGATCGACGACGCGACGAAGCGGATGGTCGAGGACTCGACTGCCGTCAACGAGTTGCTGCGGAGCGCGGCATCGGAGATCGCCGCAACGCTCAACAACGCCTCCTCCGAGATCGAGGAGAGCCTCGGCGGCCGCGCGACGGCCGTCACCGATGCCATCGAGCAGCGGACGCGCGAGTTCAACGAGGTCCTGCGCTCGCGCAATGTCGAGCTCGCAAACCTCCTCGACAATCAGGGCAACACGCTGCTGCGGACGCTCGAGGATCGCGGCTCCGAGATCACGACGCGCGTCGTCGATGTCGGCGACACCATTCTCGACCTGCTGTCGACCAAGTCCGGCAAGATCGTCGAAATGGTGATGGAGCGGTCGAACGAGGCGGTCGAAGCGCTCACCAAGAGCGGCGAGGCCGTCTCGTCGTCCTTCGCGATCACCAACGAGAAGCTTCGCACGGATGTCGGCGAGATCGTCGCCAACCTCGCCAAGTCGAACGACTCGCTGCAGTCGGTCCTCACCGGCACCGCGAACAACCTCACCAAGATCGAGTCCGGCCTCGCCGAGCGCTCTGAGGAGTTCCGGCAGACGATCGAAGGTGCCGTCGAAAGCACCGACAAATCGTCCTCGGCCCTCTCCTATCAGGTCTCCCTACTGCGCGGCGTCGCCGACGACGTCATGGAACGCATCGGCTCGATTGCCGACCGCTTCGACACGCATAGCCGTTCGCTGTCGGAGGCTGCCCGCAACGTCTCGGAGGCCAACCGGCAGATCGAGAACACCATCGGCGAGCGACGCCAGGCGCTGGAGCAGTTGGCCCAGAGCCTCAACCAGCGCTCCGATGCCATTGAAATCATGATGAAATCGTTCTCCGAGACCGTGGAGAAAGCACTCCGTGGCGCCGAGGAGCGGTCCGCCGCCGTCTCCAAGTCGCTCGGCGAGACCGCAACCAACGCGGCCAAATCGGTTGTGGAGGAACTTGAAAAGGTCAACACCAAGGGCGCACAGCAGGGCAGCAAGGTCGCGTCCGAGATCAAGTCGGTGACCAGCCAGTTCGCCGAGGCTGCCGCGGAGATGCGCGACCTTGCCAAGAAGATGGAGTCCGACCTCGCGGAGACCCGCGAGGAGCTCCGCAAGGGCGTCTTCCAGCTGCCGCAGGAAGCGAAGGACAATGCCGAGGCGATGCGCCGCGTCGTTGCCGAGCAGATCGAGGCGCTCGCTGAGCTCGGTCAGATCGTTTCGCGTCATGGCGGCTCGCTCGATGTCGCCCGGCCGGAGCGTGTGGCGCAGCCGCTGTCGGCCCAGAGCGCAGCCGTAGCCGCGCAGCCAACACCGGCCCAGCCCGCTGCGCCGACCGGCGGAGGATCGCCGCGCGCCGCCAATGCCGAGGCCGCCCCCTCCAACTCAGGTTCCGGTCAGAAGGGCTGGGTCTCGGGGCTCTTGAAGCGGGCCGCCGACGGCGAGGCCGAGGAAGAGGCGAACGAGGCCGCCCAGGCGCCGACCAACGGCAAGATGTCGAAGGCGCTCGGCTCGCTCTCGGTCGACACGATCGCCAAGGCCATCGACGAGAGGGCCGCGATCGATGTGTGGATGCGCCACCGTGCCGGCGACAAGGGAGCCTTCACCCGCCGGCTCTACACGCTTCAGGGTCAGCAGACCTTCGACGAGATCCGCGCCAAGTACCAGAAGAACAAGGACTTCAAGAGCGCCGTCGACAAGTATGTCGCCGACTTCGAGAAGCTCCTCTCCGAGGTCACCAAGCACGGCAAGGATGTCGCCGCCGGAGACACCTATCTCGTCTCCGACAAGGGCAAGGTCTATACGATGCTTGCTCACGCTGCCGGGCGGTTCGACTAGCACAAGGCGGGAGGCGTCGGTCCGCGGCGCCTCCGCTAAACGCATTCGCAACCAATTGCAGGCAGCTTCGTAGCCCTGTTGGCATCGCTTCGGCGGTGCATGCGAGGGCCGAGTTCCGTGAGTACCACCGATACCGACCGCGTCGCCGCGCTCGACGAAGGCGACTACCGCGCCATCGAATCCGCAGTTATGGAGACCGATCGCGGCCGCTGGTTCCTGGCCGAGTACACGCGCCGCAACCGCGCCGCGGACACCGCCAGCATCCTCGAAGCGCTGAGGAAGCTCGAGCAGATCGCCGAGCCGCTTGAGAAAGCGACCGGCGACCCCGGCCAGGACAGCATTCGCCGGATTCTCGCCGATGCGCGGGCGGCAACGTGGCAGGGCGGCGACAGCCGCAACCGGCCGCCGCACCAGCGCCCACAGCAGGCAGCGGTGGGCTCGATCGCGGCCGCGCGCCGGACCGGCGAGAAGATTCGCGAAGTCGCCTACGAGCTCCGCGAAGCCGGCGGCAGCGACATGTACGCCGATGCGCTCGACCTCTATTGCCACGATCTCGCCAGCGCGATGGACCTGCAGGAGGACGCCACCAGACGCCTCGCCGAGCTCGCCGCGCTGCTCGTCTCGATAGAGGCGACACTGGAGGGCATGCCCGCCGACGAGGGGCCTGATGGCGCCAAAGCGGATTCGGTTCCGGCCGACGACGAGTCAGGCCGGGATGCCGAGACCACGGAACCCGGCGAGCACTCCGCTTCGGCGCCGGAGATGCAGAGCGAAGCCGAGCCGGTGAGCCATGCCCCTCCGACGCAGCCCGAGCCATCCGCCGAACGTCAGCCGGGCTCGGCACCGACGCTGATGTTCGTCAATCCCAACTAGGTCTTCGGCGACTTCCTGAGGTTGCTGATCGCGGCAAGCAGGCCGCGCGTCGAGCCGCTGCCGGCATTCGCCGTCCCGTCGCGCACCTCCGGCACGAAACCGGAGGCCAGCTGCTTACCGAGCTCGACGCCCCACTGATCGAACGAGTTGACGTTCCAGATCGTCCCCTGAACGAACACCTTGTGCTCGTAGAGCGCGATAAGCTGGCCGAGAACCGCCGGCGTCAGCTTCGGATAGAGGATCGTGTTCGTCGGCCGCTCGCCGGGGAAGGTCTTGTGCGGCGCCAGGGCGTTGATCCGGGCTGTCGAAAGGCCGGCGGCGGCGAGTTCGTCCCGCGCCTCTGCCTCGGTCTTCCCCCACATCAGCGCTTCTGTTTGCGCGAGGCAGGATGCAACCAGCTGATCGTGGTGTTCGGGCATGTCTTCATGGCCGTCAGCGGCGATCAGGAAGTCCGCCGGCACGACGTCGGTGCCCTGATGAAGGAACTGGAAGAAGGCGTGCTGGCCGTTGGTCCCCGGCTCGCCGAAAACGAGCGGCCCGGAGGCCAGCGAGAAACGCTCGCCATCGAGATTCGTGCGCTTGCCGTTGCTCTCCATATCGAGCTGCTGGAGATAGGCCGGGAGCCGCTGGAGCCGCTCGTCATAGGGAAGCACCGCCAGCGCCGGATAGCCGCAGACATTGCGGTGCCAGACGCCGATCAGGGCCAAAATCACCGGCAGATTGGCGGAGAGGGGCGCCTCCTCGAAATGCTCGTCCATTGTCCGCGCGCCGGCCAACAGCGCGTCGAAATTGTCAGGACCGATTGCAATCGCGATCGGCAAGCCAATCACCGACCACAGCGAGTAGCGTCCGCCGACCCAATCGCCGAAACCGAAACGCCGATCCTCCGCGATGCCGAACTCGGCCATCTTCTCAGCCGCCGTCGACATCGCGGCGAAATGCTTGCCGATGCCGTCCTCGCCCACGGCTCCTGCCATCCATTCCCGCGCGGTGCGCGCGTTGGTCATCGTCTCGACGGTGGTGAAGGTCTTCGACGCAACGAGCACCAGCGTCCGGGTCGGGTCGAGCCCTGAGATCGTGTCGGCGATATGGGCGCCATCGACGTTCGACACGAAGTGTGTTCTCGGTCCGTCGTGATAGGGATGGAGTGCGCGGGTCACCATCGCCGGGCCGAGGTCCGAACCGCCGATGCCGATATTGATGACGTCGGTGAATGGCCCGCCAGTTCCGGCGATTTCGCCGCTGCGCACCTTCTCGGCAAAGCGCGCCATATGCTCCCGCTCGGTGCGGATGCCGGGCATGATGGCCTCGCCGCCGACCGGGAACTCGGCATCCTGCCCCGCCCGGAGCGCCACATGCATCACCGCGCGATGCTCGGTCGAATTGATCGGGTCGCCAGCCAGCATCGCCGTCCGGCGCTCCGAAACGCCCGACCGATCGGCAAGGTCGACCAGAGCGGCCATCACCTCTCTGTCGACCTTGTTCTTCGAGTAGTCGAGAAAGATGTCGCCCGCCTCGACGGAGAAATGCCGAAAGCGGTTCGGATCCTCGAAGAGCTGGCGCATCGACCGGCCCATCAGCCGCCGCCGATGGTCAAGCAGATACGGCAATGCCGATTCAAGTGCGGTCATCCGAGCCAATTCTCCAGCCTTTCGACCGCTTCCGCAATTTCGGCCGGGTCGCCGGCAAACGAGAAGCGGATGGTTCCCTGCCCTCTCAAGAGGTCGAAGTCGAGACCGGGCGTTGCCGCAACGCCGGTCTCCAGGAGCATGCGCCGGGCAAATTCGGAAGAGTCGTTCGCGAACCGCCTGATCGAAGCGTAGTAGTAGAACGCCCCGTCGACCGGATAGGCGTCCTCGAAGCCGAGCGGCTCCAGCCGCTCCAGCAGCAACGTCCGGCTCTTTGCGTAGCCGCTCTTGATCGCCTCGAGCTCGTCGGTCGCGTCCATGACGCCGAGCGCGGCGCGTTGCGACAAGTCCGGCGGCGACAGGAAGAGATTTTGCGCAAGCCGCTCGATCGGCCGGACCAGCGTTTCCGGCAGCACCAGCCAGCCGACCCGCCAGCCGGCCATGCAGTAGTATTTGGAGAAGGAGTTGACGACGATCGATTCGGGCGAGACCGCGGCCGCGGTCGCCGCCGGTCGGGCATAGGTGAGCCCGTGATAGATCTCGTCCGAGATGAAGCGAATGCCGAGCGCTTCGGCGGTCTCGACCAGCGCCGCCAGTTCCTCGGGCGCCAGCATCGATCCCGTCGGGTTGGCCGGGCTGGCCACGATGACCCCCGCGAGCGGCGCCTCCGCGTGCGCGGCCTCGAGTTGCTTCGGCGTGATATTGGGCGCATCCCGCGACGACAATTCGATCTCGACAACCTCCAGGCCCAGAGCCTTGAGGATATTGCGATACGCTGGATAGCCCGGCGACGAGATCGCGACCCGGTCGCCGGGATTGAACGCGGCAAGGAAGGTGAGCGTGAAGGCGCCGGACGAACCGACCGTGATCGCAACGCGGACGGGATCCACCTCGACGCCAAAGGCATCCGCATAATGCCGCGCGATCCGCCGCCGCAGAACCCCGATGCCGAGTGCGTCCGTGTAGCGGAGATTGTCGGCCGCAAGCCCGCTCTCGGCTGCCTCGCGCGCCGCATTCGGCAACGGCGCCATCGGCTGCCCGACCTCCATATGGATGACGCGCTCGCCCGCGGCTTCGCGTTCATTGGCGAGCGCCAGCACATCCATCGCCACGAACGGATGGACGTTGGAGCGGGTCGAGGGCCGGAACGCGTCGCCGGGCGTTCGCTTGTCGTTCATATTGTGACGCTAAGGCTCTCGGACTGAATGAACCGGTCGGCACGTGGCCGGACAGGTGGTTAGCAACTGGACGGGCCGAAGCAAAGGACCGGCCAGCCGGTACGGTTGCTGGCCGAACCTGTCCCTTGTTCAACGGAAGTTGACCGCCGCAGTTCGTCCCGCCGGCGCTTTTCAAGCCGGCCGGCGCGTTAGAATGCAGAGATTGGCATTGGATTATGAAAGACATGACCAAGCGTATCACCGCAATCCTCGCCGCCGTCACGCTCTTCGCCGCGAGCGTCACCGTGGCGATACTCGTCGACGGCTCCGGCCGGTCGACGGTCGCCCAGGACGACGCCCCCGACTTCGCCGAGCTGACCGATGCCTTCACGCCCGAGGAAACCGCTGCGATCATCCAGCTGATCGAGGCCTATATTGCCGCCAATCCGGGCTTCGTGCGCGACTACATCATGTCGGACCCGGACGTCATCCGTGATGCGGTGACGGAACTCGAGCGCCGGCGCCTGGAGGACGAAGCCTCCCGCCAGGCCGAAGCCATCGCCGAGAACCGGGACCTCCTGGTCTCCTCAGACCTCAACGCCGTTTTGGGCAACCCGGATGGCGATGTGACCCTCGTCGAGTTCTTCGACTACAATTGCAGCTACTGCCGCCGCGCCCTCGACGACATGAACCGGCTTCTCGACGAAGATCCCGGCCTTCGCATTGTCTTGAAGGAGTTTCCCGTCCTTGGCGCCGGATCGACCGAAGCGGCGCAGGTCGCCGCTGCTGTCAACATCATTGCCCCCGAAGCCTATCCGCGATTCCACCGCCTCCTTCTCGGCTCGTCGTCGCAGGCGACCGGCGAGGCGGCGATCGCGGCCGCGGTGGAAGCCGGCGTCGAGGAGCAGTTGCTGCGCATCACGATGCAGACGCCGGGTGCGATCGCTCACATCGAGGAGGCCTACCAGATCGCCGACGCGCTCGGCATCAACGGGACGCCAACCTATGTCCTCGGCAACGAGGTGATCGTCGGCGCTGTCGGCTATGACGCCCTCCGGCAGATGATCGACTCGGTGCGCAATTGCGGACAAACGGTCTGCTAACGCCCGCCTGATATCCGCATCTGGCTGCGCCGGGATTTTGCGCCCGGCGCCAATCCACTATAAGGCCGACCCCAACCGGAACTGCTCCGGATTCCTGGGTTGCACCAAGGCCAGTCCCCTTGTCCGACACGCTCTTCGTTCTGAACGGCCCCAATCTCAACCTGCTCGGCACGCGCGAGCCGGATATCTACGGCGCCACCACGCTCGGAGAAATCGAGGCAAACTGCCGGGAATCCGCTGAGGGGAAGGGCTTCTCAGTCGACTTTCGCCAGTCGAACCACGAGGGCGATCTCGTTGACTGGATCCAGGAGGCGCGCGAGGCGGCGGCTGGAATCATCATCAATCCGGGCGCCTACTCGCACACATCTGTGGCCCTCCACGACGCGATCGTCGGAGTCGGTATCCCCACCGTCGAGATCCACATCAGCAATATCTTTGCGCGCGAGCCGTTTCGGCGGCATTCTTACATATCACCGGTGGTTTCGGGGGTGATCTCGGGCTTCGGTCCCGCCGGCTATCTGCTTGCAGTCGACGCGATCAGCAGGATCATCCGCTCTTAGCCCGCGACAGGACCTGGAAAGCGCACGATGAACGCGAACAAGACCGGGATCGATCGTGAGTTGATCAAGGAGCTTGCCGAACTCCTGACCGAGACCAACCTCACCGAGATCGAGATCGAGCAGAAGGACCTTCGCGTTCGCGTCGCGCGCACTCCGGGCGAGGTCAGGGTCGCCCCCGCTGCCGTCAAGGAGCGGCCGGAAGCCGGCCAGGTCAAGCCCGGTCTAAGCCAGACATCTCCCGACACCAAGGCGCCCGCGGGCGCTGTTCCCTCGCCGATGGTCGGCACCGCCTATCGCGCACCGGACCCCGACGCCCGGCCCTATGTCGAGGTCGGCGATGCGGTCCGCGAGGGACAGACGATCCTCATTGTCGAGGCGATGAAGACGATGAACCAGATTCCGGCGCCGCGTGCCGGCACGGTGACCCAGATCCTCGTTCAGGACGGTCAGCCGGTGGAATATGGCGAGCCGCTGATGGTCATCGAATAGCGGCACGGCGGGGATGTTCGAAAAGATCCTGATCGCCAATCGCGGGGAGATCGCCCTGCGGGTGCTGCGTGCCTGCAAGGAACTCGGCATCGCTTCCGTCGCGGTCCATTCCACCGCCGACGCCGAAGCGATGCATGTCCGCCTGGCCGATGAGAGCGTCTGCATCGGTCCGCCACCCTCGC
>Ga0180431_10007028_pt1 | contig 13223 bp, 9 predicted proteins | sample SS_ome_11_FD_132459 | JGI IMG/M metagenome (GOLD analysis project Ga0180431, IMG submission 132459) | Hypersaline lake sediment archaeal communities from the Salton Sea, California, USA - SS_1_MS_1 metaG | ecosystem: Environmental > Aquatic > Non-marine Saline and Alkaline > Hypersaline >... | reverse complement strand
CGAGGGAGCATAACCTTAAGAACATAGAGCTCGAGATACCGAGAAATACGCTTTGTGTGGTGACCGGTTTATCCGGTTCCGGGAAGAGTTCTCTCGCCTTTGACACGATATACGCGGAGGGGCAAAGGCGATACGTTGAAAGCTTATCGAGTTATGCCAGGCAGTTTCTCGAGCAGCTTCAGAAACCGAACGTTGAATATATCGAAGGACTGTCCCCGGCCATAAGCATAGAACAGCGTAGCGCCGGATCGAATCCACGTTCAACCGTCGGTACGCAGACTGAAATTTATGATTATCTAAGGCTTCTTTTCGCGAAAATAGGTATTATGCATTGCCCAAAATGCGGAAAAAAAATTACAAGGCAGAGCCCGCAGGAAATTACGGAAAAAATATTGAAAATTATGCACGGCGCGGCAATCATGCTTCTCGCGCCCAAAATTAGCGGAAGAAAAGGGGAATACAGCGAACTTTTCAACAGGCTGAGAAAAGAGGGTTTTCTAAAAGCGCGAGTAGACGGAAAAATAATAAATCTCGAAGATGAAAACGTTAAATTGCATAAAAATAAAAAACATACGATAGAAGTGGTGATAGACAGAATTGTCATTGAAGCCGGCGTAAAAAAACGTCTTACCGATTCAGTGGAAACGGCCCTCGCGATGGGAGACGGTATCCTTCTGGTAAGGCCGCTCCATTCCCGGCGCGGCGTCAAAACGGATTTGATGTTTAGCGAGAAAAACGCCTGCGTAAAATGCGGTTTGAGCTTTGAGAAACCCGCGCCAAGGATGTTTTCTTTCAACAGCCCTTACGGCGCGTGCGGCCTTTGCGGGGGGCTTGGAAATAAAATTGAAATAGATCCCGAGCTTGTTGTATCGGACAAATCGAGGCCGCTTATAGAGGCCATAGATCCGTGGAAAAGGGGAGGAAAGGGGCTTATTCTCTATTTCAGGCGCTATCTAAGGGCGCTTGCCAGGAAATATGATTTTGATGTTTTTACGCCGTTCAAGGGCCTGTCTGAAGAAATGAAAAAAATGGTTCTTTTTGGTGACAGGGAAAATGGCGGGGATTTTGAGGGTGTAATACCGAATCTTGAACGCAGATTTCGTGAGACGGAATCCGAATTTATCAAGACAGAAATAAACAAATACATGTCGTCACTGCCCTGCCCGTCCTGCGGGGGAAAAAGATTAAGGCCGGAGTCGCTTTCGGTTACTATCGGCGGAAAAAATATAATGGAAGTTGCGGCGTTATCCGTTAAGGAAGCGAAGAAATTTTTCACTTTGTTGAAGCAAAGCTCTACTGAGAAACTCATATCCCATCAAGCTCTAAAAGAGATTATTTCACGGCTTGCATTTATGAAAAATGTAGGCCTGGAATACCTTACCCTTGACAGGAGTTCGAGCACTTTATCCGGAGGGGAAGCGCAGCGTATAAGGCTTGCCACACAGATTGGCGCGGGACTGGTCGGCGTTTTGTATATTCTTGATGAGCCCAGTATCGGGCTTCACCAGAGGGATAATTCGAAGCTGCTGGATACCCTTTTTGCGCTTCGCGATCTCGGAAATACCCTTATTGTAGTTGAGCACGATGAGGCGACAATACGAAAATCCGATTATCTGATTGACCTTGGCCCGGGAGCCGGAGGGCATGGGGGAGAAGTCGTGGCAAGCGGGACCCTTGACGATATTTTAAAAGAAAAACGTTCGCTGACGGGCCGATACCTTAGCGGCGAATTAAAAATAGCGGTTCCGGAAAAAAGGCGGAACTACAGGAATAAAAAATGCCTTAAAATTGTTGGAGCCAAAGAGCACAATTTAAAAAATATTGATGTAAAAATACCTCTGGGTGTTTTTGTGTCCATTACCGGCGTTTCCGGATCCGGTAAAAGTACCCTTATAGATGAAATTCTTTACAGGGCGCTTGCCAAAAAATTTTACAGATCCAGGGAAAAACCCGGTCTGCATAAAAAAATAACCGGCACGGAATTTATCGATAAAGTAATCGTAATAGACCAGTCCCCGATCGGAAGAACGCCGAGGAGTAATCCCGCCACGTACACGGGCGCTTTTAGCCCAATACGGCTTCTTTTTTCAAAGCTGCCGGAGTCTAAAATACGGGGTTATAAACCGGGGAGATTCAGTTTTAACGTCAAGGGTGGAAGGTGCGAAGCGTGCGCGGGAGACGGCATAAAACGGATAGAAATGCATTTTTTGCCAGACGTGTATGTTCCCTGCGAGGTATGCGCCGGCAGGCGCTTTAACGCGCAGACGCTCGCGGTAAAATACAAGGGCAAATCCATAGCGGATGTACTTGATATGAGCGTTGAAGAGGCGCTGGCACTTTTTGAAAATATCCCCCCAATAGCGATAAAGCTCCGGACACTTTATGACGTCGGGCTCGGTTACATTAAATTGGGGCAATCTGCGACAACCCTTTCCGGGGGCGAGGCTCAAAGGATAAAGCTTTCGGCCGAACTCGCTAAGCGCGCTACCGGCAGGACTCTCTATATTCTCGACGAACCGACAACAGGGCTCCATTTCGCTGATATAGACAAACTCCTGGGGGTGCTGCAACGTTTGGTTGACGGCGGAAACACGGTTCTTGTTATTGAGCATAATCTGGATGTCATAAAACAGGCCGATTATATTATTGATCTTGGACCCGAAGGCGGTGACCGGGGCGGAAAGATCGCCGGTAAGGGGTCACCCGAAGAACTTACAAAAGTCAAATTTTCCCACACCGGCCGGTTCCTCAAAAAAGTTCTAGATAAATAAAAGGGACGGGGCATTTCGCAATCTCTGGGGTGTCCCCGCTCGTAACTTCGGCCTGTCCCTTTTTTATTACGATCGTTTCATCGGGGACACCCCAGAGATTGCGAAATGCCCCGTCCCTTTTTATTTTAGTTCGAATGAGCGTCCCTCTAAAAATTGAGATAAAAGGCTGTCCCAAGCAAAGTGAAGGAAAAAGTTTCAACAATTGATATACAGGCTTCCTGCGTCTCGTGAACCGCGGCAGGCACCCCTCCCGGAGGCTGATTTTTCAACAAACGAAAATCCTTGCGCAAGCGCGCCGCAAGTGGTAATATAATACCCTATATGAAACATGTATGCACCCCTATCATCGGAGCGATAATTTTCATATTGGCCGCCAATCATCCTCTTTACGCGCAATATGAGGAGGGCGAAGTACTTTTCGCGAGAAAAGCCTTCCAGGACGGATTTTATGACCTGGCCGAAGACAAATTACAGGCATTCCTGAGAAGGCATCCCGAGTCCGCCCACAGAGCCGAGGTTCACATCCTGTTGGGAAAGTGCTTCTATAACGTAGGCGAATTTAGTAAGGCGTTGTATGAATTTCAAATGATTACCGAACGTCCCGAAATGGCGGCTTTTGCGGATGAAGCGGCCTTTTGGACGGCCGAGGTGTATTTTAAATCAGGCGATTTCAACAGAGCAATCGATTATTATCAAAAGGTGATAGACGGATTTCAGGATTCCCCGTTTTTATCCGGCAGTTATTATTCTATGGGATGGTGTTATTACAGTCTGGGAGACATGTTTCACGCCGAGCGGTATTTTGAGACGGTTTTATCAAAATTTCCCATGGATGCCCTGGCGGTAAAAGCCGATTACACGTTGTGCAAAATACTTTATGAAAAAGGGGAATTCGCCGGGGCGCGCCTCAGGATCCATAACTTTCTAAAAAAATATCCGTTGAACGAAAAAAGGGCCGACGCCTACTATATGCTTGCGGAAGCAAGTTTCAACCTTGGTGATTTTAAGGACGCGATAAGGAATTTTGACGAAGCTCTTTCCATGCAGCAGGCCGCGGCGTGGAATGACGCCGCCGTGCATAAAAAAGGCAGGTCGTATTTCAAGCTGGGAAATTTTTCAAAAGCGATCGAAATTTTCGATAAATGCGCAAAACTCACGCGCGAACCCGGCCTTATTTCGGCAAGTTTATTCGGGGCGGCTCAATCATACGGCCTTTCCGGTAATTCCCAAAAAGCAAAAAAACTATACCATGAGATCATAGAGAACTTTAGCGGTGAATCCTGCGCCGCTGATGCTCATTACTGGCTTGGTGAGCTTTATTATACGGAGAAAAATTTTGAAAAGGCCGCAGAAACTTATAAGAAAGCCATAGATAAGTTTCCCGAAAATAATGCGGCCGATGATTTTTATTACAACCTTGGATGGGCATTGCGGAAGAGCGGACGTCTTAGGGAGGCGCTTGAGGCGTTTAATGAGGTTGTTGAACGTTCCGCTGATTCCGAGCTTATCGTGGGCGCTCTTTGCAGGATAGCCGAGATCAACGAAAAGCTTGAAAGATACGATGACGCGGCTGAAGATTATAATACGATACTGATAAAATACCCGAAGAGTGTTTGGGCCGATTACGCGCAGTATGAGGTAGGCAGGCTTCTTTTGCTTGAGGGGAAGTTTGATTCGAGTATCCTGACCTTTCAATACCTCTTGGCGAATTTTCCTGATTCAAATCTTAAAGGCAAGGCGCATTATCAGCTTGGGGCCCTCTATTTTAAAAAAGGAAATTTCGATCTGGCATCCGACCAGTTTGACAAGGTCATGGCGGAGATGCCCGGGAGTCCGCTCGGCAGGAGCGCCCTGTTTCAGAAGGCGCTCTCACTTTATAATGCCAATCGATATAGCGAAGCGATGAATATTTTCAAGAAAATTTTAAATATTTCTGAAGACAGCGAACTTCTAAGGACGGCGCGGTATCAGCTGGGGTGGTGTTATTACAGGCTACACATGGAAAAAGAAGCTATGAGGGAATTTGAAACGATTCTTAAGGAAAACCCTGATGCTGAGCTTGCCGCGGGCGTTGAAATGTGGTTTGGGGAATATTTTTACCGCAAGGGGAAGCTAAAGGACGCTAAAAAACGTTTTAGTTCGGTTATTTCAAAATATTCGCGTTCAGATTTCGTGGATGACGCTTTTTACTGGCTCGCGTGGACGCTTTACGAAGAAGGAAATCCGCAAGATGCCATCCGTGAATTCAGGACGCTTTACAAAAATTATCCAGACAGTGAATGGCGCCGGGAGGCGATGTTCAGGACAGGCGATATTCTTCTGGAGCAGGGAAGGATGGATGAGGCCCTGAAGGAATTGAGCGACTCGGTAAAGGGATGCAATAATATGTTGCTCGTGAAGACGGCCTATAGAAAAATGGGACGAATTTTCATGGAAAAAGGCGATTTTTCAAGGGCAATCGAATATCTCAAAAAAGCGCATACTCGGGAAGATAACGATTTTAACGCCGCAATACAGTACGATATAGCCGAATCATACGAGTTGAGCCATGATTTGGAATCGGCGATTCTCGAATATTTAAAAGTGAGTTATATGTTTCCCAAGAGTATTTTCTGGTCGGCGAGGGCGGAACTAAAATGCGCGGCGATACTGGAAGGCATGAAAAAATGGAACCAGGCCAGGCGTGTATATGAGCGTCTGGCGAAAAGAGGGGTCGCGGAGTCCGGGTATGCGCGTGAGCGGCTCGAGTGGCTTCGATTGAAGAAATAGGAGGCGATAAAGATGTGGGAATTTATAATTAAAGGCGGCCCGATAATGGGGTTGATAATATTATGCTCGATAACGGCATTCGCTGTTTTTATTGAAAGGATGTGGTGTCTCAGGAGCGCCAAGATCGATACGGGAAAATTCATGCGCGAAATATCAGCGAAAGTGAAAAATAACAAGGTGATGGAAGCCCTTGACATGTGCAACGCGACCAGGGGCCCTATTGCTCGCATATTAAAGTCCGGTATCATGAAATATGACCGCCCGCGCCAGGACATAAAGGAAGCGATTGAGGACGCCGGTATACACGAGATACCGCTTCTTGAGAAAAACTTAAGCGTTTTGGCCACGATAGCGCATATTGCCCCTCTTTTGGGCCTCCTGGGGACCGTTGTCGGAATGCTTAAGGCATTTCAGGTCATAGAGGAAAAAGCTATGAGTATGGTTCCGGTAAATCCGGGAGATCTGGCCGGAGGGATCTGGGAAGCGCTCATAACAACGGTGGCGGGGTTATCCGTAGCCATTCCAACCTACGTTGTTTATAACTATTTAGTAAGCAGGACTGATAATTTCGTGCTGGATATGGAAAAGAGCGCGACAGAACTGGTGAACGTATTGTCGGATCAGCGAGAAGCGGTTTAGAATGTATTAAACCCCAGCGGAAAAAATGAACGAAAGGTACAGGTAACGCATGAAATTCAAGCGCCGGGTATTGTTGGAAAAGGGCCTGCTGGATATCGCGCCGCTCATAGACGTGATATTTCTGCTTCTTATTTTTTTCATGCTGACATCCAGTTTTATATTTCAACCCGGCATAAAGATCAATCTCCCAAACGCGCTTACGAGCGAAGTTATACAAAGAGAGAATCTTGTAATCGTCGTGACGGATGATAATTCGTTTTATATCGACGAAAAAATAGTTGAGCGCGATGCGCTTTCTTCGCGGCTCGAGATAGCCGCCAAAGAGAATAAGCCGATTCTTATCAAAGCTGACAGAAAAGCGTCGCTTGGAAAAGTGGTGGAGGTATGGGATTTATGCAGGTCCAAAGGTATACAGAAATTAAACATCGCCACAACCCCTAAGAGGTAACCTTGTTTAGCGACAGGATCTTCAGCTTATCCATTGCTTTTTCAACCGTATGGCACCTGTTCTGGATATGTGTTGTCGGGATCGCGATAACACCGAGTGTCCGTCCGGCCAATCTTCATCAGGAGGTTGGTTTTTTGGGGCCGATTCTGGAAAAAACCGCGTTTGATCTTTTAACCGAAAATGTTAACCCCCAGGCGGAAACGCTTTATTCAAGTTCCGTTTTATTTCAAGATGAAATATACCTGAAGCCGGAAGGGCCCGAAAGAAAAGTCCGGAAGGAATTTTTGCCCGGGGCGCTGTCGGACGGGTTTGTTTTTTTTCTGCGGGACTACGTTAATGATACGCGTGAAATCCAGCCGTATCTTGCGCATATCGCGGGAGTAAAATATGAAGGACCGGACCATATTGAGGCGCCGGGAATAAAAGGGCCCGCGGCTGACAGGGGGATTATTTTTAAACCGGGTTTACCGGATATTCCGGCCGGCCTTTACGGGGATAACAAAGAATATGCCGTTAAACTGAAATTTTTTGTATCCCGTAAAGGGCTTGTTTACGGCGTGGCGCCGGTTGTCTCAAGCGGATTTCCAGAAATAGACATGGAGGCCACGAAATCTTTGAAAAGATGGCGTTTTTCGCCATCCTCGGGGGAGAAGAAATCCGAATCCGATTGGGGCATTATCACGGTAATGGTTAAAACCAGATGAGGAAAGTGCCGCCTGATGTTGCGGCAAAAGGCATAACCTTTTATTTGAATCATGATTAAGCTGGATATTTCCGTCGCGTTGTTTTTTTATCTTTTTTTCACCGTAATATGCGTTCTTGTTTTATGGATATGGACAGAGAAAGATTCCGGGTTAGCCGCTTTTAAAATGAAAAAAGAAAGCGTTTGTCAGTGCTCGGTTTGTAAATATGTGTATGTAGATGTTAAAAATCAGGACTTTTCCAGGTGTCCGAGATGTAAAAGCATTAACGAAAAGGGGGTGCGGGTATCATGATTACGCAAATCGGCATAATGGCCGGGGAAATTTGGCATTATCTCGAGGATAACGGTAAAGCCGATACGCTCGAAAATATCGTGAAAAGCGGTGATAAACCGAGAGATATCGTTCTAATGAGCGTGGGTTGGCTCGCGAGGGAGGGGCATATAGTACTTGAAGGCGAGGCCCCGGATTATAAAGTTAGTTTACGCAAGTAGTCGCAAGCAGGAAAAGGGGGTAGTTTATGGACAGGCCGACAAGAAGAGAGGCTGAGAAAGTCCCGATCATAGCTCCGCTCAAGGTCATCAGGTATAAAACGATTAATAAACGTTTTGGCTGGTGGTCCGCGGTGGTTCTGCTGGAAAGTTACGGTAGGAAACAGGTGTGTTTCTACCTTTGGCAGAAAAGGGCCGAACAGTGGAAGAGAAAGCAGAAATTCGCCATACACTCACAGGAGGATTGGGAACTTATTTCTGACGCTACCGCAGGCATGATCGAGGAGTTGACTTAAAACGCGGATTGTGAATATGCATATACAGGATTAGATAACGGGTCCGCGTAAATCCGTTTTCCGGCCCCATATGCCTGTATTAAAGAACCACAAAATGAAGACAGAAATTGTATACACCGACAGGTATTATATTGATATCGGCGCGCATGTGTTTCCCACGGCAAAATACAGGCTGATAAAAAAAAGGCTTTTGACGGACATAAACATCGTAAATAGAATCGCTTTTGTCGAACCGCTCGCGGCTTCCGATAAAGATCTTCTGCGGGTTCACACAGCCGGTTATCTTGAGAAGCTGAAACACGGAAAGCTGACACAGGCGGAAATAATGGTGTTGGAACTGCCTTATTCAAAAAAACTTCTTGAATGCGCGATACTTTGCTCGGGTGGCACTATACGAGCCTCGGAAATAGCGTTAGAAAAAGGGCTTGGTATTCATCTCGGGGGCGGCTTTCATCACGCTTTTCCGGATCACGGCGAGGGCTTTTGCGTATTAAACGACATAGCGGTTGCCGTGAAGAAAATCATGGCCGAGAAAAAGGCGAAAAAAATACTCATAATAGATTGCGATCTGCACCAGGGAAACGGTACCGCGCGGATATTCAGCGATGATAAAAATGTGTTTACTTTTTCTATCCATCAGGAAAATAATTACCCTTTTCACAAGCCAAAAAGTGACCTGGACATAGGGCTTCGTGACAGGACAAGAGACAGGGGATACCTGGCGGAGCTTGAGAATAATATACCGAGAATAATATCCGATTTCAAACCGGACTTCATCATGTATGTAGCGGGCGCGGATCCTTATGAACACGATCGCATAGGCAATCTCGCGCTTACCATGAAAGGGCTTGAAAAAAGAGACTCTTTCGTTTATAATCAGGCGAAAAATTATCAGTTACCGATAGCGGTGGTATTGGCGGGAGGGTACGCTGTCAGCCAGGAAGATACGGTCGCGATCCAGTTTAATACGATAAAAGCGGCGATCAGAACACTTAATTAGGCAGTATGGAGGAATAGTTTGTTATGCCGAATCTCGCATCTTTCATATTCGCGATAAACTCGGTAGCGCTTTTTCTTGTAGGCGCGTATATTTATTTTACCGATAAGAAAAGCGCGCGAAACGCCATATGGTTCGTTTACAATATCCTGTTTTGCATCTGGAATTTCTGTATTTACATGGCAATGGATTCAGGGGGAGTTCTCACGGCGCTTTACTGGTTAAGGACCTCATTTGCCGCTCTGATTTTCATGATTCCCGTATTCCTGCATTTCCTGTCTGTTTATTCGGACAAGGAAGTATTCAGAAAGCAGGTCCTGGGCAAGGTCTACATTATCTCATTTCTTTTCTTCGCCGCGTCTTTTATCATTCCCGGTGAATTTATAAAAAGCATCTCAAGCGGCGCGTATTTAAAATACATGCCGGTACCGGGCTTGGCATTTAATGTTTTTACGGTTGTGGCGGCCGGTTTCACTTTTTGCGGATTTTATTACCTTATCCACTCCGCGAAATTATACATGGGTTTCAAGCGGAACCAGCGGATGTGGATTTTTGCGGGCATGCTACTGGGAACGACCGCGCCGCTCGGGTTTTTCCTGTCGATATATAGAATAGCGTTTTTTCCGTTCGGCATATTCTGCGTTATACCGTATCTCGCCATCGTGAGCTATACCATATTGAAGCACCATGTGTACGAGATGGAAATAGTTATAAATCGCACGGTTGTTTTATCTTATTCTACACTTTTCGTTCTTCTTATACACATGTTTATAGTGCATGTCCTGCATCGGATGGTGGGAATAGATTATTTTACCGCTTCGATTATTTCCGGAAGTATTGTGCTGATGAATCTTTTGTTTACGGCCCATTACGCCGGCCTGCTTAAATTGGGTAAGATTACCGACCGTATAGTTTATGACAAAAAGGTCAAGTATTATAAATTTCTGGAAAATTTCAGCGGCATAGCAAATGAAATAAGCGGCCTGGATGAACTTTCGCGCTACATACTGGATTCTCTGGTGGATACGATGGGCATAAAAAGCGCCTCTCTTTATCTGTATGAAGAGGATACGTCTGAATTCGAGTTATTCGCTTCGCGTGGGCTGGATAAAAGTGCCGGGGAAGAGGTAAAAAAAATTTCTATCGCAAGCCCATTCGCGAATTTTTTGCGCGATGGCAATATTTACGTGGCGAAGGAAAGCGGGGATTTTTCCAAAGATTACGACTTCGGCGAAATAAAAAAATCATTTGATAAAATTAACGTACAGCTTTCCCTGCCGCTATATTACAGCATGCCTCTTTATCACAAAAGGGACATGGTGGGCTTTCTGAATCTGGGTGACAAAATTGACGGCACCGCCTATACCAGAGAAGATATGGACATAGTGAACGCCTTTGGCAGGCAGCTCAGTACATGCATAGACAATGCCCGTCTTTATACCAGAGCCATTCGGGACGACCTTACAAAACTTTACAGAATAGGTTATCTTAACAGGCGTATTCGGGAGGAGGCGGCGAGGTCTAATCGTTACCGCAGGCCCTTTTCGTTCATAATAATGGATATAGATGATTTTAAAAAGGTAAACGATAATTTCGGTCATCAGGCAGGCGATGAGGTTTTGCGGAAGATCGGTGATCTCATAAAAACCGGAGTAAGAAAAGTAGATATTCCCGCGCGATATGGCGGAGAGGAATTCGCTGTCCTGATGCCTGAAACCACAAAGGCAAAAGCTCGCCTGGTCGCCGAGAGGCTCAGGAAGCACATAGAGCAGGCGTTTGAAAAAAACGAAAAACATTTTAAGATTACCATAAGCATAGGTGTTTCTGATTACAGGCCGGGGATGGAAGAATACCGGCTTGTAAAGGAAGCAGATGAGGCCCTCTATAAGGCCAAGCGCGAAGGAAAAAACCGGGTTTGCTAGGCGAGGGCAAAAAATTTGGGGCCGTAGTAAAGAGGGATTACGCAGCGTTCGCAACGCTGAGTCACGGGTTCGATTCCCGTCGGCTCCACCATGTGAGAAATCACCAATAGAAGGGGTCAGGCCTTCACATTTGACATTTAATATTGAAATGTCAAATGTGAAGGCCTGACCCCTTCTATTGGGTTAAAAAAAAGGTGTTACATTTTTGTGACAAATAAATTACCTTCCCGTGACAAACAATACATTATAACGTAGTATACTATGTGCCATGTTATTCAATAAAAGTCGAAGCGCATTATCCCGCGTAATATCAGCCGTCCTGATAAACGCATTTTTTGTGTCCAATCTGGCATGGGCAAATCCTTCAACTGCTGATTCTTTGGCGCCATGGATGAATCCATCCGCCAAAGCGGCAATGAAGACAAAAATGCTGGCTAAAAACGGATGTATTCATGTTGCACAACCCGGCTCTTTATATGAACATTTATTAGTGGGGCGTGAAGCCCTGGCTTGCCGTCTTCGTCACACAACATATCTCGTAATGCCGGAAATCATGAAAGATAGTCAAGCGCTACTCCGAGCCGTAACGTATCTTGAGAAAACAGGCGAAAAGTTTTACCGGATTTCCGGTAGAAAAGATGATCCCCCAACCTTTGACTCGGCGCGGGTTGTAGATGAATTAATGAATATAATGGCATTGGATGAATTTCCCATTGAGAGCTTAACCATCGAGGGCTTATTTGAGTATCTGAAGCATAATAGGCCGGACGTACTTGAGGCCGGGAAAACAGACGGCGAAAAAATGGCTATTCTGTGCCTCGCGTTTGCCCGAAAAAATCATAAAAAGAACTGTAAAAAATTCCTTACCAAATCATATCTTGGCCTCTTAAGGGTAGCATGGGCGCAAAACCTGATAAACGAAGCCCGGGCCCGTCTTTCCGAATTAAAAGAAGTGATATTGCCGCCCGGCAGGAGAACCGCGTTCGCTCTCATGGACAGCTCCGCAACGGCAAATAACCACAAATTGAGTGATAACAGATATTATGAATTGTTCTTAACTATGTTTAAACCTGTTATTGACGGCGCGGGGAGAAAGTTTATCGCTAAATGGGAGAAAGATTATTTCACACGGCTTTCCCGCATGTCCGCAGGAGAGTTACAGGAAGAGTGGGATAGGGTAAGCCTTTTAAGAGACAGCAGGAAAAGTGCCCCATTATATTGTCTTCCGATAAATGATTTCATATATGATGCGGCCAGCAGTTCTCACCCGGCTTATCTTGGCTTTGTAACAGAAACAGACTGGGACAGAAGCTATTCCGAAAACGAGAAAAGAAGAATTGTATTGGCTGCCGCCAAGATGAACATTTATTTTAACTGGGTATTAAGGCACCTGGATCCGGATTCGCCCGGTGATGCCGGGGCCATTTATCCCGAAGATGATTACAGCCTTGATTACATCGTTAAAAACTTGGCGTGCCTTAGAAGAAAACCAAGAAAAGTTTTTGAAAAACATGTTGTATGCAGAGCGCTTAGCAAAACGACTTATGACGAGGCGTTCGATATCCTGGAATTAAGGGGGCCATATCCGGAGCAGCCCAATATGGGGGCAGGACAAGCCGGGGGAGTTCAGATAGATCCGGGAGACAGCGAATGGGCCGCCGGCGGGCAAAACCAGAACGCGGAACCCGATGAACGCGATATAGAAAGTTTAATCAAGCTAACCTATAAATACACAAAGGACAAAGCGCTTGATAAAGCGCGAGAGGCGCTTGATAAAGCATGCGGCATGTTTAAAAAAGATCACGCAGATGACACAAATTACAAGGCTAAACGTCTTGTTGCCTGTTGTAACCAGTTTGCGTCGGCTCTTATAAAGAATGGAAGGAGTCTTGATGAAGCAAAATATATGCTCGAAAGGGCATATGACATATTTAAGGAACACTCCCACCGGCTTAGCGTAAAAAATGAGGCCAGATACATTATAAGCGGTTATAACAACCTTTCTTCGGTTTTTATAAAGAATAGAATGACTAATGAAGCGCGAGAGGCGCTTGATATATCGCGTGAGATATTAAAAGATTATCCCGATGCGAAGAAAATAAACAATCAGGTTGAGTACATTATTAGCAACTATAATTATCTTGCTTCAACTCTTATAAAGATGGGAAAACTTAATGAAGCAAGAAAAT
>Ga0180431_10007027_pt1 | contig 13224 bp, 11 predicted proteins | sample SS_ome_11_FD_132459 | JGI IMG/M metagenome (GOLD analysis project Ga0180431, IMG submission 132459) | Hypersaline lake sediment archaeal communities from the Salton Sea, California, USA - SS_1_MS_1 metaG | ecosystem: Environmental > Aquatic > Non-marine Saline and Alkaline > Hypersaline >... | reverse complement strand
GACGTCACTGGCGACGAGTCCCTCGGACGGCTCGCCGATCAGGCCGACGCGGCTGAACCTCAGCCCGTCCCACGCCTTCGAGACGACCAGCTCCCGTTCGAGCCCGACGGCGATCTCCTCGGGCGTTCCGAAGAGGATCCTCCCCTCTCCACCGTCCTGGCGGACGCGCGCAAGGATCTCGAGCGACGCCGGGAGCGAGTTGTGTCCAGGATGCGCGATCAGCAGCGCCGGCGGCGGGAGCAGCGCGATCGCCTTCAACGCCTCCCGTTCGACGCCACCGGTCAGGACGAGGATCGCCGCGAGGCGGTCGCCGGACGGCCGCTGGACGGGCTCGAGCTCGAATGCCGTCGAAACGGAGGAGATCCTCTTCAGCAGATCGGCCTTCAGCGACCCGACCCGCTTCGCGTCGTACCGCTCGGAAGCTTGAACGAGAACTTCGATCCTGTCCATCGTTTCGATCGTACCGACCGGCGGCAGTCGGTCCGATACACTCCCCGGCGTGCGGCCCGGACACGAGTCACCCCCGACGGCGTCGCTGGAACCTGCCGACGCGGCCACGTCTCCGCCCCGGACGGAACCGGGTCCCTCGTGCGCGATCGATCGACGGGTTGATCGTTTCCCGACCGATCGGATACGCTCGTTTCTCGTCCCGTGGCGTGTTGGCTCGCGCGGGCCGGGAGGAGCGGAATGGAAGTCCTGAAGACGGTCTACTACTCGAACCCCTTGTGGACGTGGCTCCTCGCCGTCGCGATCGTGCTGTTCGCTTGGTTCGTCCTCCGGGTCGTGATGCGGCGGCTGGTCCGGCGCCTGCGGAGGGTCACCGTGAAGACGCCCGGCCGGTTCGACGACATGCTCGTCGAGCTTCTCGCCAAGACGCGGTTCCTGTTCATTCTGGTCGTCGCGTTCTACGCCGGATCGCTGATCCTCGTCCTCCCGGACGCGGCGGAGCGGGCGCTGCGGGCGCTCTTCGTCTTCGCCCTCCTGATCCAGGCCGGCTTCTGGGGAGACGGCGTCGCCACGTTCTGGATCCGGCGGACCGCGAAGCGAAAGATGGAGGACGACGCGGCGACCGCAACGTCGCTCACCGCGCTCGGCTTCGTCGCGAAGGTCGCCATCTGGGCGATCATCGCCCTCCTCGCGCTCGACAACTTCGGGATCGACATCACCGCCCTGATCGCCGGCCTGGGAATCGGCGGAATCGCCATCGCCCTGGCGGTGCAGAACATCCTCGGCGACCTGTTCGCGTCGCTTTCGATCCTCGTCGACAAGCCGTTCGTCATCGGCGACTTCATCATCGTCGGCGAGCTGATGGGGACGGTCGAGCGGATCGGCTTGAAAACGACGCGCGTCCGCTCCCTCTCCGGCGAGCAGATCATCTTCTCGAACAGCGACCTGCTGGGAAGCCGCGTCCGAAACTACAAGCGGATGTACGAGCGGCGGGTCGTCTTCCCGTTCGGCGTCACCTACCAGACGCCGCCCGACGTGTTGGCGTCGATCCCGGAGACGGTCCGCGTGATCATCGAGGATCAGCCGAACGTCCGGTTCGACCGTTGCCACTTCCGGGCGTTCGGCGACTTCTCGCTCGACTTCGAGACCGTCTACTACGTCCTCGACCCGGACTACAACGTCTACATGGACCGGCAGCAGGCGATCAACCTGGGCATCGCGCGGGCGTTCGAGGCGCAGGGGATCGAGTTCGCCTACCCGACGCAGACGCTGTATCTGAGCCGCCTCGACGCCTCAGAAGAGGAGTAGCCCGACGATGAGGCAGACGGCCCAGCCGATCGTCGCCGGAACGATCATCCGCCGAAGGAACGCGCCCATCGACGTCCTGAAGTACTCGACCGACACCGAGATGCACGGGTGAATCGGGGTCAGGATGTACCCGAGGAAAACGGCGAAGTAGGTCACCGCGAACACCGGGGCCGACATCGCCCCGTAGGTCGAGGCGTAGATCGGGAGGACGATCGACATCGGCGCCTGGATCCGCCCGGTGATCAGACCGAGCGCCGCCCCGATCGCCACGCAGAGGACGACCGGCGGGAGCGCCATCGCGGCGATCCGCTCGGGGACGCCGGACGCGGTGAACACGTTCAGGAAAGCGAACATCGCCAGGACGATCAGGGAGTACTTCCACGGCGTCATCCTCCGGGCGACCGCCCCCAGCTGCCTGAACCTCAGTCGTCCGACGGCGATCGCGGCAACGAGGCTGACCGCGACGCCGATGCTCGTCCCGATCTCGGCGACCGGAAGGTCGATCGTCCCCTTGAGTACGAGATCGAGCAAGGGCGCGGCGAGGATGATCCCCAGCGGGACGAGCAGGCCAACGAGCGAGAAGGATCCGCTGTGCGAGAGGCGCCCGCCGGCCCGCCGAAGGAGGAAGACGTAACCGACGCCGATCGTCAGCAGGAAGGCCGGAACCAGGTACGGGATCACCGCGTAAACGTCGAGCCCGGCGATCTTCGCCGACGCGATCAGCGACGGGCCGAGCGGGTAGACGAGGAGGAGCGCGTGGCGAAACCAGACGTTCGCCGCCGCCTTGACGTCCGGCGCCGTGTGCCCGGCGCCGCGCTCGACCATCGGAGCCGACAGCAGCGCGCCGCCGGGCATCGGAAGCATCCCGAGCAGGGCCGGGGCGAACGCCAGGAACGGACGGACCCCGATCCGCAGGTTCGACACGAGCCGCCCCATCTCCCCCGACGTCTCCATCGCTCCCCCAATCAGCGGGATCAGGCCGACGACCAGCGCGAGGAGGAGGACCGACGGATCGGAGATCGTCCGCCAGAGCGCGTCGCCGAACGACGCCGGCGTCAGGGTGAATCCGGCGAGGACCACCGCGGCGACCGCCATCCCGAGGGCGAGGTTTCGACGGGAGACGAAGAGAAGGAGGACGATCGAGAGCGAGAATCCGATCCAAAGGCCCACGCGTCCCCCCTTGCCGCCGTGATGCATGAGAGGATACCCGAGGGGAGCGCAACTCTCACCGGCCTTTCGCAGGCCGCGAGGATCCGGCACAATCGCAGCGGAGGTGAGACGGGTGTCGGAGCTTCGGCGGGAGATCGAGCGACGAGCCATCGAGGGGCACCTTCCGTGCGCCGCGGCCTTCGCGATCGCGGGGGATCTCGGCGTCCCGCTCAGCGAGGTCGTCAACGCCATCAACGGCGCGGACGTACGCATCGTTCATTGTCAGCTCGGGCTGTTCGGCTACTACGCGTTCGGCGACAAGCGGTTCGTCGCGCCGCTGGCGACCGTTCCCGATCGGCTCGCGGCCGCGCTCCGCGAGGGAGCCGGCAACGGGCCACTCCCTTGCGCTTCGGCGTGGGCGATCGCGGACCGCGAAGGGTTGCCGAGACCGGTCGTCGGCTCGGCCGCCGACGCACTCGGAATCCGGATCGCGCCCTGCCAGCTCGGCTGCTTCTAGATTCAGGGATGAGGGAGTAGGGGCGAGGGGCGAGGGCGGTACGAAGCAAACGCATCCAACGGAGAGGCACGCCAAGGAACCTGCGGGACAGCAACCCCGATTCACCGCAGAGGTCGCAGAGAGGACAAGCCAAGAGTCCAAACCAGTCTCTCGCCAAGGCGCGAAGCTCGCGAAGAAGACGGATGCGGGAAGAACCAGGGCATTCCGGAAGCCGTCGGATGAGGCGTCTCAGTTCACGGGCGTCAGCGGGCGTTCGCCGGCGAGGACTGCCAAGACGTTGTCGACCGCAAGCCGCGCCATGGACCGGCGCGTTTCCCGGGTCGCGCTGCCCAGATGCGGGGTGAGTACGACCCGCTCCCGCAGACGGACCAAACCGGGATGGACGTCCGGTTCGCGCTCGAACACGTCGATCCCGGCCCCGGCGATCTCGCCCACTTCAAGGGCGCGGACGAGCGCGTCCTCGTCGACGACCGGGCCGCGGGCGACGTTGACGAGGATCGCGGTCGGCTTCATCCGGGCGAACGCGTCCCGGTCGAACAGGTGGCGCGTTTCGTCGGTCAGCGGGACGTGGACACAAACGAAGTCGCTCTCCTCGAGGAGACGGCCGAACGGGACGAACTCGGCGTCGAGATCGCGCTCGGCCGCTTCGACCCGGGATCGGCTGTGGTAAACGACCCGCATCCCGAAGCCGAGCCGCCCCCGTCGCGCCACCGCGGTCCCGATCCGCCCCATCCCAACGATGCCGAGCGTCTTGCCGTACACGTCCGTTCCGGTCAGCGGCTGGACGAGCCCCCACGTCGGAAACTCTCCGTCCCGGACGATGGCGTCGGCCTCGGCGATCCGCCGCGCCGCCGCCACGAGCAACGCGAAGGTCAGATCGGCCGTCGCCTCGGTGAGGACGTCCGGTGTGTTGGTCACGACGATCCCCAGCTCGCTCGCCGTGTCGATGTCCACGTTCTCGTAGCCGACCGCGACGTTCGCCACCACGCGTAGCCCCTGTGCAGTACCGAGCAGTTCGCGGTCGATCCGATCGGTCAGCAGGCAGATCAGCGCTTCGGCGTCGGCCAGCTCGGCGATCAGCCGCTCGCGCGGGATCGGGCCGTCTCCCTCGTGAATCCAGACCTCGTAGCCGGCGTCCTTCAGGCGGTCGACCTGATCCGGAAAGAGGTACGACGTGCAGACGACCCTCGCCATCGAATCACCTCAAGGGTTCGGGATCGCGTCGCGGGCGAGGCGATCGGCCCGCTCGTTCTCCTCGTGGCCGGCGTGCCCCTCGACCCAGTGGAACGCCACCCGGTGACGCGCGACCAGCTCGTCGAGCGCCCGCCAAAGGTCCTCGTTCTTGACCGGGAGCCACCGCTTTCCGCTCCGCCGCCTCCAGCCGTTTCGCTTCCACGACGCGATCCACTCGGTGATCCCCTTTTTCAGGTAGGTCGAGTCGGTATACAGGTCGACCTCCGCCGGCCCGGTCAGCGCCTTGAGCCCCTCGATCGCCGCGACGAGCTCCATTCGGTTGTTCGTCGTCTCCGGTTCGCCGCCGGAGATCTCCTTCCGGAGCGCCCCGGAGACGAGCACGGCGCCCCAGCCGCCCGGGCCGGGGTTGCCGCTGCACGCGCCGTCGGTGGTTATGGTGACTCGATTCACGATGGGCACAGGCTAGCCGATCCGTGCGGGCAATGCGACTGAGACGATAGCCAGATCAATGCTCAGTTCGGCAGAGACAGCCTTGTTGCGGTCCACAAGCCCCGCTAGACTGAACGATTGGATCGTATGGATGTGTCGCCACAAAGATACAACGGTAGCGTAGCTGCGGAGATAGAGTTATGACTGATGATACCGAAGGGCTTCGGCTTCTTGATGATCTGCCCGTAGGGCAGCAAGGCGATAGCTTTCAACACGCACTCTACGCTGAGATGCTCGCATCCGTCTTCATGGCTGGCCGGCCAGGCAGATGCGTGGGGCTCTTCGGCAAGTGGGGTCAGGGAAAGAGTTCCGTGGTCCGCCTTCTCAGGGAGAAACTGAACGGCCGAGTCACTGTTGTTACATTCAACGCTTGGAAGTCATCGGGCGACTCGGTGAGACGACAGCTTCTTCTTCACGTGCTCCGGATGATCGCACCAGCCGAGGTTGAGCGAATTGAGGCGTCATGTAGCATCACCATCCCGGAAAGAATCCTTGCCACCGCAGGCCGCCGCCATCGCCGCAAGAAGGGGCTCCTGGAAATAGCCAAGGATTGGCGAACTTTAGCAGCAGGAGCGTTGCTTCCGGTGGCACTGCTATTCTTCTGTTCGGGGCTTGTTCTTGCTGTACTTGGGCTCGCTTGGGACACACCTCAATCATCTCGCCTTCTTCAGTTCGCCCAAGGTTCCCTGTTCCCCGCCGGAATCGCCCTAGCGGTCTATATCGCCTCGGTGCTGAGAAAGCGATACTTCTGGCATCTCTCGATCGACCAGCCAGTTCCGGAGGACCAGAGACTCAAGTACCCAGAGCAGTTCCAGACAGTCTTCGCAACTCACGCGAGCAGATTCTGTAGCAAGAAGGGTGACCTCATTGTTGTTGTCGATGACCTCGATCGATGCAACGCAACCACCGTTGCTGAGGCTTTGGCCGCTATTCGGCAGTTCACCGCCGACGCTCTTCGCGAAGAGGGCAAGGATGAACAGAAGGACTTCAGTTGCCAGTTCCTCGTGCCGTGCGACGAGATGCAGGTGGTGCTGGCTTTGGAGCTTGCAGGGCACGACGCAGGCTCCAAAGGAGCAAGCTACCACGACTACAAGAGCGAGGAACTCCTTCGGAAGTTCTTCGATGTAACGATTCGAATGCATGAGCTTCACCAAGATGATCTAGTGGAGTATGCCGCGAACCTAGCGGAGACCATCGACCTCAATCGGCAAGAGGCGAGAGAACTCATCTCACTGGTTGGGCCTCATGATCCCCGCCTGGTGAAGCAATTGCTCAACGCCCTGGCGCTATCCCATGATCGAGTCAAGCGAGCACATGAATGCAAGGCACTACCCGCGCTTGACGAGTTGCTGAACCTTGAAGCCACAGAGCGTCTACTCGTTGCGCTGCGAGAAACAGTCCCGAGAATGTACGCACGCATCGCGAAGGATCCATCGCTCCTAGATAATCGCTCAGCACTCGCTCCAACTCAGCCGGATGATAAGGAGAGCAAGGATGAACTGGAGCGGACACTCTCCATGATCAGCGCTGCTGGGCGAGTGTCAGCCGAGACAGCGGAGATCCTGATTCACGGCAAGCTCCCCAAGAGCCTCCATGGTGTTCGAAGAGCAGGAAGCCTCATTCGGGCAGTCCGTCGCTACGATCAGCGGCTCTTCGATGAGGTGCTCTCGGATCTCGACAAGTCGGAGCTTCAGAAAGTTCGGCGTTGGCTTGCAGGAGTTGCGCGGCGTGTGAGAGAAAGCTCGGCGACAGGGCTGCGACAGCTCCTGGGTCTCTTGCTCGGCTCTTCTGCGAAAGACAACCTTGAGAAGCAGCTCCTTGCGCCGTGTCTGGAGGTCGCTCTGGGATCCGAAACTCACCTGGCTGAGGCACTAGCTGACCATCCCAATCTGAGTACGCTAGAAGCCGCCCTGGGCGGGCTGAGCAGTCAAGAAGCAGCACGGGTCTCCGCAATCGTTCTCGACAACTTCCTATCTTCGGAGGGTGAGTCAGACGGAGAACTGTCGTTCTTGCTGAGGGTCTGCAGCACGCTGGAGGACCGAGAAGCCAGGAAGCTACGGACCTGGATAGAGCAAGGCACCGCAGAGGAGTCCTCAGCACAAGGATTCATAGCTCGGCTGGCTAGTTCGATGCCAGATGGCACGGCCAGATGCTTCGGCTTTGCTCCCAGTGCGGCAGCTTCTGCAGCCGCGCATTTGAGGCACTGGGCGACTTCAACAGGCGCCGAAGCGCCAGGTTCAGAAGCAGTCACCACGTTCATTCTCGTCCTTGTAGGCGACAATGAGGAACACACCTGCAACTGCATCCAGCGAATTCTGCCGCTTCCTGTTGGCGCTTCAGATGCTTCAGTTCCGGAAGGAGGAACTGAGCTGATCGCCACCGCCTGGGACGTGCTCAGCGAGCTCCTTGATCGAGCAACTGACGCGTGCGTTGAGCGCGCCTATGGCGATATCGAGCAATTGCACGATCAAGGAAGGTTCTCCGCTAGCGAGATGCACATACCTCTTGCCCACTTGGGGCAGAACGTGTTCCGAATCTCAGAAGAACAGCAGGTGGATCTTGCGAGCAAAGTAGCCTTCAGGTTGTCGAAGGAGGATCCACAATCGACCTCTCTGCTGGATGTCTTGGGACCACCACCGGTTGATGAGACTACCCGATCTGCCTGGCAGAGGATCACTTCCGAGGCAGGAGCAACCTATCTCGGGTCCCTGGCGCGCCGCCCGGCGTTGGCCCAACAAGGAGAGGGCATTCTGAGACGAATGCACAACTTCCGATGGCCCGTCGAGGAGGCCGCTGAGGAGCTTCTGATGCGGAAGCTCCGGGCGGCAGACAGCAACATCAATAACTGGCTTGATGTGCTCCATCCGTTGCTCGGCAACCGTAGAAGGAAGCTGAGGGAGAAGGTTCTGGAATGCCTGGTCAGAGGCCACAACCCTGGTTCCGCGATGATTGTCGGAGTCAGGGTCCTGTGGCACTCAAAGGTTGACAAGCTCTCTGTCGAGGGTCTCGCTGAGTACTTCGCTTCAGCGAATGCTCCGCTCGCGCAGATGACGAACAACTGGAACGCGATTCGCGAGAAGCCTGGCATCGGCGGCGTTGTCGAGTGCATCCAGAGCATCTTGGCCAAGCGAAACCTTGACTTGCACCGTGACGAGTGTGGGCTCCGGATAGTCGCGAGGGAGCTCGACCATCTGGACATAGCAGGGAAGCGCTCATTCCTCGACGACACAGTGTGGGAGCTTCTCCACTCGCCAAACATCGCGATCCGGCAGAAGGGATTTGAGATCGCCTTGACGGTTCCGCAGATCAGCAAGAAGCTACATGGAGAGCTACAAGACAGCAAGTACCGAGGCCAGTACCGAGTACCGGCGGGATGTGAGCCCCACATTGGGGAGATCCTCAACAAGCCACTAATCTGACTGCCTCCCAGGCATCTCTGCAGGAACCATGAGAAGCGACTCGAGTGAGAGAACTAGGCCGCCTTTGATCGATCCCAGCGGAACCACTACCCCATCAGTGCCGAGTGGCCGATCCTCGCGTCGTGATCAAAACCCGGAGAATGCGACTGCGTTCTTCGAGCTGCCGGGGTCTTTGATCGTCGCCGGCCGCCTCACTACCATGTCCGACGACTCCACCCGGGGGAAGTTGTCATGAGCGAACCGATCCTGAGGCTGTTCACCGACGATCCGTATCGATGCGAGCGAGGCGGCCCTCCGCGCCGTCGATCCGAACCTCGAACGGCACGTCCACTTCGCTGACGAGGTCCAAGTCGGGACGCTGGAGCTCGACCTGACATCGCTGTCGCTGTTCTCCCTCGCGCGGCACTTCGTCGTCCGGCGCGTCGAGAAGCTCCGCGCCCCCAAGACGTTCGTCCCGATCCTCGAGACGGAGTTCGCGGAAGGGACCTACCTGACGCTGATCGCGACCGACCTGCGGGCAAGCAGCCCGATCGCCAAGGCGGCGAAGGCCCGCGACGCGTTCGTGTCGCTTCCCTCGCCGCGCGGGAAGGCGATCGAAGTTCGTGGTCAGAATCATCCGCACGTTCTCGTCGCGAACCATTCGCGCGATGGCCCGATGCGCGTCGGTCGGGATCTTCTTCCCTTCCTCGCGCTCCTCGTCGGTCGGCTCGAAGTACGAACGGAGCAGCATCTGTCTCTCATCCGATGTCGAGGTCAGTGCATCGAGGAGAGCGGAGTAGTCCGGTTCTTTGCCGTACGTCTCGCGATACCACGCCTCTGCCTCTGCATCGTCGGCGAGTTCGACTTCCTGAGTGGCTGCAAGCTGCCGGATCAGATCGAGCGTCACCTGCCAGCCGGTTGGAATCCCGGCAGCCGAAGAGAGCCCCGAGCCCAGCAAGAGTGCGTACACGCCCGGGCTGCTGTGCAGCGCAATCGCCAGCTTCAGCTCAGGTTCGATCCTCATCATGGACTCCTCCTACCCATCATCGGCTTCCAACGGTCCTTCGATTGCCCGGATGATCTCGCCAGCGCTGTAGAGCCGGTTGCGTGTCTGCCCGGTGATCTCGCGGACGATCCCCGCCTCTTCGAGCTGCGAGATGTACCGGTTGGCGGACTGGAACGACACTCCGATTGCTTCCTTCACCTGGTTCACCGTCACGATGGGAGCGGCGAAGAGCAGGTCGACAACTTGAAGGAGCCTCGCGGACGAGTGCGTCGTCTGAAAGCGCGCCCTGTACCCTCGTCGGAGGTCTTGGATTCGATGCGAGCGGCGGACTGCATCGCGGGCTTGACTCTCGACGCCCTCGAGGAAGAACAGGACCCACTCACTCCAGGTGCCTCGCTGACTCACTGACAGGAGAAACTCGTAGTATGTCTGGCGGTTCGCTTCGAAGTAGGCACTCAGGTAGAGCAGCGGCTGAGGCAGCAGGTCCCACAGGCACAAGAGCATGACGAGGATCAGGCGTCCCACACGTCCGTTCCCGTCCAGGAACGGGTGGATCGCCTCGAACTGGTAGTGGATTAGAGCAAGTTGTACCAGAGGCGGGATGTCGTGCTCGGCGTGAAGGAAATGCTCGAAGGCATCCAGGCACGCGCGCATCTCGTCGACGGGCGGCGGCACGTACGTCGCCTCGTTGAGAAGGCATCTCGGCGGACCGATCCAGTTCTGGCTACGGCGAAACTCCCCGGGTGTGGAGTGCTCGCCTCGCACGCCTCGCATCAGCCTCTCATGGATCTCGCGAGTGAGCCGAAGGCTCACGGGTAGGTCCTTCAAGCGGGATAGCCCGAACTCAAGCGCTCGGACGTAGTTGAAAACCTCGCGGACGTCGCCGGTCTCCTCGGCTCTCGGTGCCGCCTCGAAGGCGTAGAGGTCGGAGAGTGATGCCTGCGTTCCCTCGATCCGCGATGACAGTACGGCCTCGCGGCGAGCAAACGGAAGAATCAGCAGATGCGGATTCGGCAGGGCGCGGCCGATGCCGGACAGCTCGCCGAGGGCTCGGTCGGTGCGAGACAGCTGGGAGACCATCGAAGGAGTCCACGGGAGCTCCGGAGGAAGAGGTTGTGGGACGAAAGCGAAGTATCCTTGTGGAGCGCGAATAACACGCCCCGCTGCTTGGTCGGTGAATCCCTTGACATCCACTTCTCGTTCGTCTCCTTGTTATCAGGTGTGGCGACAGAGCCGAGTTATATTACCATATCGAGCCAGAAATGTTAATAGCTGCTCAGTTTGTTCACACACTTGGTCATACGGATTCGTCAACGTCTTCACGGATCGGGTCGAGCCCAAGCTCCTGAAGCACGGCATTCAGCTTCCGGTCGGCCTCTGCGCGTTCTTCTTCCGCCTCGCGAAGCCGGACGACGGCTTCTTCGAGCGGGAGGACTTCTTCTTCGCTGTCGACGAGCACGTAGCGGCTCGGCGAGAGGTTGTAGTCACTCTGAACAGCCTGATCGCGGGAGATCACGGCAGAGAGACCTTCCGCCCCTTCCCAGCTTTCGTACAGCTCCGCGATCTGCAGAACGTGCTCCTCTTCGAGGAAGTTCTTCGGCCGGCCCTTTGCGAAGAGCTTGCTGGCGTTGACGAGCAGGATCTCATCTGCATGAGCCTTCTTCCGGTTCAGCACAAGGATCACCGCCGGCGCGGTCGTGTTGTAGAACAGGTTCTCCGGAAGGAGGATCACGGCCTCGATCAGGTCCTTCTCCACGAACGCCTTGCGGATGTCGCGCTCGCGGTTCGACCCACGGTTACCGCTGCCGCGGCTGACGGCGCCGGTGTCGATCACGAGGGCCATCCGACCGTTTCCGTTCAGCGAGGCCGCCATGTGCTGGATCCAGCCCCAGTCGGCGCTCGAACCGGGTGGGATACCCAATTTAAACCGTTCGAAGGTGTCGTGTTCGTAGGTCGTCGCGGTGTCGAGCTTCTGGTTCCACATCGGATTGGCGGTGACCCGATCGAAGGTTCGCAATCGCCCATCGTTCTCGAGGAACGCCGGCCGGTGCATCGTATCGCCGAGCGCGATCTCGGCCTCCATCCGGTGGACGAACGCGTTCATGCGGGACATCGCGAACGTCGAGGCGTTGATCTCTTGACCGAACAGCTGCAGCGGAGCGACCTCCGCGGGCAGCTCTCGGCGTCCGTTCTTCTGGACTCCGTGCGTCTCCAGCAGCTGGAGATGCGCCTTGATCAGCAAGCCGCCCGAGCCGCAGCACGGATCGTAGATCGACATCCCCGGCTCGGGCGCGAGGAGCCTCGCCATCAGGACGGAGACCTCGCGGGGCGTGTAAAATTCGCCGGCGCTCTGCCCCTGTCCCTCGGCGAACTTTCGGAGCAGGTACTCGTACGCACGGCCAAGGATGTCCGGCTCGACATCGTCCAGGCCGAGCCGATGCTGTCCCAGAACCTGTACGAGCTGGGCCAGGCGCCCGTCATCGACGATCCGCTGCCCGGCCGCCGTCTCGTTGAAATCGCGGATGTCGATGACGCCTTGCGGCTTCGGGTTCTCACGCGAGACCGTGCGGACGGCCTCCGTTAGGTACTCGCCAAGCGTGGTCGTCTGTTTGGAGATCGCGTACCACCGCGCCTGCTCCGGGACGTAGAACCAGACCACCTTGTGGTCCATCTGTGCCAACTTGAGCGCTTGCTCTCGGTCGCCGCCGACTTCGGCCGCCAGACGGTCGATCTCATCTTCGAACACGTCGGACAGCCGCTTCAGGAAGACGAGCGGCAGGATGTAGTCCTTGAACTTCGGCGCATCGAGCGGCCCGCGGACGACGCACGCCGCCTCCCACAGCCAGTTTTCGAGTGCGCTGAGAGTCAATTCAGGCATGGGTTTTCACTATAGCGATCATAGCGAATCCATGGAAGCTAGGCAAAGATCCTACGCCAGCTCGCGAGGAGCATCGCCGAGTTGCTCCGCACGGCGTCACCGTCTACGCTCTCGCTGCGATGGGTAGGCGGATCCGTCGGGACGAACTGACGTCCTTGATGCTGACGACGCACGACCGTGATCTCATCCTCGACCATACGCTCGTGGATGGAGACCTTCGCGCGCGGGTCGAGACCGCGATCGAAACGAGCGCCGAACGCGTTATGATCCGCCTCACGCCGGACGACCTGAACGATCTTCTCGAATGGATCGCCGCCGCAGCGAACCACGCCGAAACACGGGAACTGGAGAAGACGCTGGACACGCTGTACGACCGGCTGCAGCGTGTGGAGGATTCCCTGGACGTGTACGAGGGGTGAATTCGAGCCGGCCCACGAGACGTCCGATCGTCGAAAAGAAGAGAGATGCTGAACCGATGTGTCGTCATCGCCAAGGCGAAAGAGCCGTTTCTGGAATGGTTGAAGGGATTGCCCGATCCGTGCGATGCCACCCTGGAGAGGATCAATCGTGAAGCGACGGCGTACCTCCTCCCGTACTTCGAGGAGGAAGCCGAATGGGATCGGATCCTCCGCCGGTACGCCGGCTCGATCTTCGAGGACCAGCTCGCCGCATGGTGGTTGGACGAAGCCGACTGGCCGGTCAAACGTGGTGTCGTCACGTTCAAGAAGTGGTTCGACATCGAGATCCACCCGATCGTGCTCGATCTCGTCGATGGCGTGATCCGGCGAATCGTGTAACGCGCTTGCTTTCCCTTTCGACTGCACGACGTTCCCTTCCG
>Ga0180431_10007025_pt1 | contig 13229 bp, 10 predicted proteins | sample SS_ome_11_FD_132459 | JGI IMG/M metagenome (GOLD analysis project Ga0180431, IMG submission 132459) | Hypersaline lake sediment archaeal communities from the Salton Sea, California, USA - SS_1_MS_1 metaG | ecosystem: Environmental > Aquatic > Non-marine Saline and Alkaline > Hypersaline >... | reverse complement strand
GGAGGCCACGGTGTCCCCGCTGAACCCGAGGTTGCGGAAGACGAGTTCTCCGCCGGGCGCCTTGCTCTGGAGGAGCGTCTCGAGCCATCCGTCGTGCTGCATGCGATCGGGCAGGCTGTTGCCGATGAAACAAACCACGTCCCCCTTTTCGAGCGGGAGCTGGGCGCGGCCACCGGGAGCCCCCAACAAAAACACCGCAAGCGCAAGGGCGCCGGGAAGCCTCGGAGGACGAAAACACAGGCAGCTCATGATCAAAGTGCCCAAAACGCCCGCAAAAACCGCCGGCTTTCAGAAAATGTCGCCGTCAGAATCGGAGACTGGCGGTGAAGCCGAAATTGCGGCCCACGCCATCGGCGCCGCTGCCTGGTATGCGGTAGGTTCTGTTGCCGATGTTTTCGACGAAGAGACCCCAGCGGAAGTTGCCGTCGTCGCTCTGCCAGCCGCCCGCGAGGTCGACCACCGCGTAGCCGGGCATGCTGCCGTCCGGGTTGCCCGCCACCGTCAGGCGGATATCGCCGGCGTCGGAATCGCTGGGGTGGGTGGCCACGTCGTCGTAATCGTCGTGCCAGCGCGTCTGCAGAAGCCCCCACCAGTTGGGGCCGTGATCGTAGCGGAGGCCGCAACGGCCGAAGAGACGGTTGGCGCGCGAGATGTTGTCCGTGAAGGCGCCCCCGCCGGCGAGCGGGATGTCGCGCCTCGCGTCGACGAACGACACGGAGCCCACCAGCGCCAGGCGGCATGACTCGGCCAAGTGCAAACCATAGTCCCACACAGCCTCGAGGCCGCGGATGTCTGCGCCTTCCACGTTGGTGAACTCACCGCTGCCGGAGAAATCGCGCTGGATGAGGTCGTTGATGCCGGTATGGAACAGGGAAAGCGCGAGGAAATCGCGGTCCTTGCGCCACTTCCATCCCGCTTCGCAGGTGTAGCTGATTTCCGGTTCCAAGTCGGGGTTTCCCGTCGCCGGTTGCCCGCTCGACCCGCGGTCCACGGCGCCGGCGAGGTTGTTCAGGTTGGGGGCACGGAATCCCCTGGAGACGCCGGCAAAGAGCCGATGGTGATCTGACGCCTTCCAGAGGCCCCGCACACTGCCGGTGATGTTGTCGACGTTGCCGTCCACGTCGCCGAACGACCAGTCGTACCAACTGTAACGAATGCCCGTCAGGACGCTGACGTCGGATGTGATCTGCCAGTCGTCCTGGGCGAACAATCCCAGCGACATGTATTCGCTGCCGTCGGGGACCGAGGTCTTGTTGGCCCAGTCCCGGGGTTCGTACGGGGCGAGCTCCGCGGGATCGGTGGATCCCTTCGGCGTGCGGAATTCGCGATAGCTGTTGTTGGTGGTTTCGTAGACAAACGTCCCCCCCCACGTCAGCTTGTGCCGGTCTTCGGGGCCCATCAGAGTTGTCGCCTGCAGGTCGATTCCAAAGGCGTTCAGCGTATCGTCGAATTCGCGGCGGCGGATCCGCTCGTCAGCCGTTCCGATGTCGCGGATCGACGAGCGGAACTGTTCCTCGCCGAACTGGTGCCACCAAAGGGTCGTTTGCAGGTGCTCCACGGCGGGGCTTCGGATGTCCCACCGGTCGCGCAGGTGGACATAACTGAATTCCTGCGGATCGAAGAAGCGATAGAGCCGATCCTCCTTCCCGGAATTTGCGAAATATCCGCCCGGACGCGGAGCGTCGAGCTGACGGGAGTGGCCCGCGTTCAACTCAAGGACGTGATCAGCCAGACCGGCGTAGGCCATGCGAAGCCCGCCGGCGCACTCGTCGTAACCGGTGTTCGGGATCGCGCCATCGTCACCCACGTCCGGCCCGAAGAGGTGATCCCGGAAATCCTTGCCACCCACACGGTCATGGAAGCTGCTGCCGGAGAACTCGAGCGAGTAAGCCAGGCCGCCGCTGACGCCATCGACGCCGAGATCCAGTGTTGCGCCGTTCCCGGTGTCGAAGCGGGTCTCGATCCACGGAGACACGCCGCGGCCGACGCCGCGGCCGGCCTCGTCGAGACGGAAATCCAGCGCGCCGGTCAGTCCGTCCGAGCCGTTGACGGTCGAGGAAGAACCGAGGATCGCATCAATCGAACCGATGCTGACGCCGGGCACGAGGGCCGCGTATTGGTTGGGGCCGGGACGCATCATGGCATGGCTGAAGCGGACCCCCTCCAGCATCAGCAGCGTCTGCTCGCCCGTCAGGCCGCGGATGTACGGGCTGGCCTGGTTCGGCCCGGTCCGCTGAACGACGACCCCCGGCCCGTAGTTGAAGCGGTCCAGCGCGGTGCGGCCTGCCCAACGATCGAGTTCTTCGTCCGTCGTACGATAAAAAGCGTACGGCTGCTCGAAGGGGGGGTCTGCAAGCCGCGTGCCCGTGACCACAACCGTCGGCAGAAGGCGCGGTGTCCCGGTCGTTTCGCTGGCATCGTATTCCGCCCGCGCGACAGCGCAGGCGCCGAGCAGGGCGAGGGTGAGGCGGCGGTGAGTCGTTGTCATGACAGGCAGAAGCTGTTGGTGACAGGAGCTTGCCATGCCGAGGGCACCATTCCCGCGCGACAAACACAATCCCATCGCGTCAAGACGCGCCGGAATTCTCAATTCAGGGCAGTCCCTGACCACTTGCTGCGCATTCCCTGACCAGCTACGGACCCTGCAACCTCTTCCTGAGCGTGGTGCGATTTGCGTGCAGGGCGCCGGCGACGCGGGCCAGTTTCCCATCGTAGCGCGGCAGCAGCCTTCGAATCAGCTCCGCTTCGAGGGCGCCGGCGAGATCCCGGTATGCGGGGAACTCTGCCGGGTCCAATCGCTCGTCGAGCCACGCATCAAGAGCCTCGACCAGCCGGCGCGATGACGGGCCCGCGCCGGCGGAGGTCCGGTCGCCGGCCAGATACGGCGGCAGGTCGGGCACGTCGACCGCGGCTGCGCCGGCGTTGACGGTCAACGCCCGGGAGACCGCGTTGCGCAGCTCGCGCAGGTTGCCCGGCCAATCATGGTTGCCGAGGCACGCCAGCGCGGCGTCCGTGATCCCGATGCTGCGTTCCGGAGCAAGCTGCCCGATGAAATAGGAAACAAGAGCGGGCAGGTCATCCATCCGCTCCCGCAAGGGAGGAAGACGCACCTCGAGAACCTGAAGCCGGTAGAAGAGGTCGCTGCGAAAGAGTCCGTCGCTCACCCGGGCGCGCAGATCCTCGCTGGTCGTCGCGATCAGACGGGGAAGCCCCTCGCCGGCCGCCGCCTCGATCTGGCGCACCAGTTCGGCCTGCGCATCCGGTGCGAGCAAGCCGACCTCTTCGAGGATGAGACCCCCGCCGGAAGCGTTCTGCAGGGCGCCGGTCAACTCCCCGGTGGTGGTGGCCGGGCCGGCGGGCAGAACCCGGGCCGGACCCTGCCTCACTCCGTGGCCTTGAATCAGGTGCGCGGCGTGGGACTTCCCCGTGCCGGTCTCCCCCCGGACAAGGACCGGATCGTCCGAAGCGCACGAGTGCGCGATCTGCTGGAAGACGGGCCGCATGGCGGCGGCGGCGCCGATGAACGGCGCCCCTTCTCCGGCCGGTTCAACCGGCTCCGGCTCCGGACGCCGCGGTTCGAACAAGCGACGCAGGCTGCTCTGGAACTCGTCGAAATCCAACGGCTTGGTCAGGAAATCGACCACCCCCAGTTTTCGCGCCGCGATGGTGTTCTGGATCTCGCCATGGGCGGTGACGACGACCGTGGGCGGCCGAAGCCCGGCGTCCACGCTCGCGAGAAAATCGAGCCCGTTTTCGTCGGGCAGGCCGATATCGAGCACCATCGCGTCGAAGCGCCGCCCGGACTCCAGCAGGTTCCGGCCCTGCGTGGCCGTGGGGGCCAATTCGCTGGAGGCACCCCCTTGGCGGACCGCGGCCGCCAGCGCCAGCGCAAGGGCATGTTCGTCTTCGATGATGAGCACGCGGGGAGGTTTCATGAGGGGTGTGAATTCGACGTCGCGGGCAGCGAGATCCGCACCATGGCGCCGCCGGCGGCGGGATTCGATGCGGTGATCGCGCCGCCATGCGCTTCGACGACTTCACGGGCAAGGGTGAGACCGATTCCCATCCCACCCTCGCGCTCGGAGAAAAACGGTTCGCCAAAGCGCCGCAGGGCCTCGTCGCTGAAACCGCCTCCGGAGTCGCTCACCAACAGTTCGACGCGCCCCGAGCGCGATGCGGCTTCGATCGCGATTTCCCCGCCCCCCGGCTGGGCCTCCATCGCGTTGACGAGCAGGTTCCGAATCACCTGCTCGATGCGCAACCGGTCGCAATCAATCTCGACAGACCCCTCGAGGCGGGTCGCGAGCCGCACCCCGGCGTGATCGAGCGCCGGTTGCAGACGCCGCACCACCTGCCTTACCATCCCGGCAAGGTCGTGACGCCGCTTCTCCGGCGGGGCGGCCCGCGCCACAAAGAGCCATTGGTTGACGAGGTCGTTGATGCGGTCGACCTCCTCGCCGATCAGCGCGATGGAATCCGGCCGCTCATGGACCGCGGCGCGATCCAGAAGATCGGCGTGCATCCGGATGGCGGCGGCAGGATTGCGGATCTCATGTGCCAGGCTGGTGGCGATCCTGCCGAGGGTGGCGAGGCGTTCCGATTGCTGCCGTCGTTCCTGTTCCTCGACGAGCCGCCGGTGGGTGTGTTCGAGCGAGCGGGCCAGTTGACCGATTTCGTCCGTTCGCCGGGATACAGCCTCCGGAACGCGTTCCGCCAATTCGCCGCCATGCTTCAAGTTCGGAAGCCACCCGGTCAAGAGAGCAAGCGGCCGGACGATCTGGTGGGCCAACAGAAAAACCAAAACCCCGCAGAAACCGGTCACAATCACTGCCGGCGCCAGAACCCACCCGCCCATCCCCGCCAGCCCGCCTTCCTCCCGCCGCACCAGCACCAGATAATGCCGCGAACCGGCCAGCGGCGCCATCGCCACATCGTAGCCTCCCGCCTCAATCGTGGCAGCCTCCGGCCCCACCGCCCCCGACAGAACCACCCCCACGTCCTCCGGCCAGTCGTCCCCGGAAGAGCGGGCCAACCCCGCGTCCGGCACGAAAAAACCCACCTCGACTCCCAGAATCGACGAAAGCCGCCGCGCCATCTCCGCCGACCGCGGAAACGGAAGCTGGTCCATGAAACCGGCGTTCGTCACCGCCATGCCCTCGAACCGCCGCAGCGATTCCCGCCGATACATCCACGAGATCCACACCGCCAGCCCCAGCGATGCCGCAAGCACGAACGTCAGAAGCGGAATCGCCAACCGCCGATAGAGACTCCCCTTCCGGAACGAGAAGAACCTGCGCATGGGAGGGTCATAGTGGGCAATTTGTATCCACTTTCGAGCATATTCTCAACCATTCTGCCCAGCCTGACCTTGGACATTCTGGAGATGACATGCGCCGCAGCTTGCCCGTCGCAGCCCGCAGCCGTTCGACAGGCTCAGGCCCTGAGCTGCGTCGAAGGGGGCGAAGTCGGGCGACACCGCTTTGGGGTGCTCATGCGCGCCCCCCCGAGCCCCAAAGCGCCGTCGCCGCTCTCCCGCCGCGGCGGGATCGCTCTGCCGGCGCACTCCAAAGGGCCGCACCAAAGGGCCACCCACGTGTCGCATTGCCATCGGGGCGGGTCGCGTCATGCTGCGGGCGTGACGATCGCGGCGAGCGGGATATCGACCGGGGGGCTGGGCTTGCTGGCCGCCACCACCGCCGCGGTGCTCTGGTCGGTGGCGACCATTCTCTACCGGCGTGCCGGGCGGGTCCTGCCGCCGGTGCGGATGAATCTCTTCCGGGGGGCGGCCGCGATTGCCCTGCTGGGGATCGTCCTCGCCGTCGAATCGGTCCGCAACGACACGAACCCGCTGGCGCTTTCCCCGCATCTCCTTGGATGGCTCGCGCTCAGCGGCGTGGTCGGCATCGGGGGAGGCGACACGTGCTATTTCGCGGCCCTGAACCGGCTCGGCCCGCGGCGCACCCTCCTCCTCTTCATGCTGGCCCCGGTCCTGACCGCTCTCCTTGCATGGCCGCTTTTCGGAGAGGGCCTCGCTTTCCGGCAAATCGCCGGGATCGCGCTGACTTGCGGCGGGGTGACATGGGTCATCGCCGAGCGCACCGGCGGCAGCGACGGACACGTGGATGCCCTCGGCCTGACCTTCGCCTTCGGGGCGGCCTTCTGCCAGGCGGCAGGGGCGCTGACGAGCCGTTTCGTGTTCGACCATGCCGACTACGGGGCGGCGCCCAGCGCCCTGATCCGGATTGCGGCAGGCGTCGCGGTGCTCATCTTCGCCTTGCCGCTCGACCGCTTTTTGCGCGACCCCGGCGGACGGGATGCGCCGCGTGCGGCGCCGTGGCTCACGCTTCTCGCGGCCACCTTCCTTGGCACCTTTCTCGGCATCTGGCTGCAGCAGGCGGCCTTCAAGTTCAGCACCCACGTCGGCGTGGCCAGCACCCTCCTTGCCACGAGCCCCCTGTTCGTCCTGCCACTGGTGGCGATGGGCGGCGAGCGCGTCTCGCCGCGGGCCGTCACGGGCGCCGTCATCGGGGTGCTGGGCATCGCGGTTCTGTTGGTCTAAGGTCGCCGCCATGCTGAATTGGATCTGGCTCGGGCTGATCCTCGCGGCGGTGGCGCTGGGGGGCGTCAACGGCACCCTCGGCGAAGTCACCGAAGACGCCTTCGAAATGGCCGCGCTGGCCGTCAAGATCGCGATCGGCCTGGCCGGAATCATGGCGCTTTGGCTGGGGGTGATGCGGCTCGCGGAGCGCTCCGGTCTCGTCACGATCCTTGCCCGGCTGCTGCGGCCGTTGATGCGCCGCCTGTTCCCGGACGTTCCGCCCGATCATCCCGCCATGGGCTCGATGCTCATGAACATCGCCGCCAACATGCTCGGTCTCGCCAACGCCGCCACCCCCCTCGGGCTGCGGGCCATGAAGGACCTCGAACGGCTCAACCCGCGGCCCGGCGTCGCCACCAACGCCATGTGCACCTTCCTCGCCGTCAACACCAGCTCGGTCCAGCTCATTCCGGCTTCCGCCATCGCCATCCTCGCCGCGGCCGGCTCCTCCCGCCCCACCGCGATCGTTGGAACGGCTTTCCTCGCCACCCTCTGTTCGACCGTGGCGGGCATCGCCTCGGTGAAGCTCCTCCAGCGGCTCCCCCTCTTCCGGCTCCCGCCTGTTCCGGCAGCCGGAACCGGTCCGGCGGCCGGCGGCGCGGAAACGGACCGCGATGATGATACGGCATCCCCCGTAGAAGATGCCGGCCCGCCCCCGGCGCCGCTGACTCTTGCGGGCCGCGCCATACTGGCCGCGGCGGCGGGCTTCTTTCTCGGCCTTGTCCTCCAGCAGCTCTTCTGGCCGGCGCAGAGCACCGGTGACGCCTCGCTGTTCATTCGCGCCGTCAACACGGTCTCGCTGCTGGCGGTCCCCTTTCTCCTCGCCTTCTTTCCGCTCTACGCCCATCTCAGGAAGGTCCCGGTCTACGAGGAGTTCACGGAAGGCGCCAAGGAAGGGTTCCAGGTGGCGGTGCGCATCATCCCCTTCCTCGCCGCCATTCTGGTGGCGATCGGCATGTTCCGCAGCGCCGGGGGGATCGATCTCATCGCGAGGGGTCTCGGCCCGCTCCTCGACGCGATCCGCTTCCCGAGCGAGCTTCTCCCGATGGTGGTGATGCGCCCCCTCAGCGGCAGCGGCACCATGGGCGTCTTCACCGAGCTGGTGAGCACCCACGGACCCGACCACATCCTCTCCCGCATGGCGGCCACCATCTTCGGCAGCACCGAAACCACCTTCTACGTCGTCACGGTCTACTTCGGCTCGGTCGCGATCCGCAAGACCCGCCACGCCATCGCGGCCGGCCTCCTCGCCGACCTCACCGGCGTCATCGCCGCCATCATCATCTGCCGCATCGTCTTCGGGTAACAACCAGAGACCATCGCGATTTCAATCGCAGCCCCGAAAAAACGCAACCCATGGGCTGGCAAGGGCGTCCGGGATTGCCAGGTTGCACCGGGCGACGCTCCGCGCGGCCCGACGACCCGGTGCCCAACGAACAACAGTTCCACCAGACCGCCGCCGGGCGGAGGCTCTGCTACGCCGAGTACGGCGCCCCGGCGGGCACGCCGCTCTTCTACTTCCACGGCTGGCCGAGTTCGCGTTTTCAGGCGCGCCTCCTCGACGCCCCCGCCAAGGAGCGCGGCCTGCGGGTCATCGCAACCGACCGGCCCGGCATCGGGCGATCCGACCCCCAGCCCGGGCGGCGCCTCCGTGACTGGCCGCCGCTGGTGGCGGAACTCGCTGATCGACTCGGGCTGGAACGCTTCCTTTGCATGGGGGTCTCGGGCGGCGGCCCTTATTCGCTGGCCTGCGCGGCGTCCCTTCCGGAACGGGTGCGGGCCGCCTCGATCATCAGCGGGGCCCCGCCGCTGCGGGATTTCCCGGACCGTTCGGAACTCATGTTCCCCTACCGGGCGCTTCTCGCGATGCGCCCGGCAGCCGCCCTGCTGATGCCCCCGCTCCTGCCCGCCATTCGCGCCATCTCGCAGCAGGACCCCGATCACATTCCGCTGCGGTGGGTGCTCGGCTGGCTTTCGGACGTCGATCGCAGGGCGGTCGCGTCCCGTCCCGGCCTCTTCCGGGTCCTCACGGAGAGCTTCCACGAAGGCGTCGCCCAAGGCGTCCCGCCGGTCGTGGCGGATGCCGACATCTACACCCATGACTGGGAGATCGATTACCACGCCATCGAGACTCCGGTCGACTTCTGGCATGGCGCCCTCGACCATAATCTGCCGCTCTCGATGGTGAAGGAACTCGCAGACCGCATCCCCTCCGCCCGGGTGCACTGGATCGCCGACGAGGGCCACTACTCCCTCCCCCTGAACCGGGACGGCGAAATCCTCGATTCCCTCCTCGGGCTGACGGCGGGGAGCGCAAACTGATCCCGCATTGCGGCTTGCCGGGGCGTCGAAGCTGGAGTTCACTCCCCCCCAATGAGCGGGATGGAATCGCGTGTCCCCGTCTGCATCGCCGGAACCGGAAGCTACCTGCCCGAGAGGGTCCTCACCAACGCCGACCTCGAACGGCTCGTCGACACCTCCGACGAGTGGATCACGACCCGCACCGGCATCAAGGAGCGCCGCATCGCGGCCGACGGCGAGTTCACCTCCCACCTTGCCACCAACGCGGCCCGCAAGGCGCTCGAACAGGCCGGCCTCGAGGCCGCCGAACTCGACCTCATCATCGTGGCAACCATCTCGCCGGACACCCTCACCCCCGCCACAGCTTGTTACCTCCAGCAGAACCTCGGAGCTTATCGCGCCGTGGCCTTCGACATTTCGGCGGCCTGTTCGGGGTTCCTTTACGCCATGAAAATCGCCAAGCGCCTCATCTCGGACGGGGCCTTTCAGAACGCCCTCATCCTCGGCGCGGAGAAGCTTTCGGCGTTCGTCAACTGGAACGACCGCTCGACCTGCGTCCTCTTCGGCGACGGCGCCGGCGCCGCCATCCTCAGAAAAGCGGGCGAGGGCGACGGAGAAATCCTCGCCACCAACATCGGAACCGACGGCGGCCAGACCCACCTCCTCAACATCCCCGGCGGAGGATCGGCCTGTCCCATCACCTCCGAAAACGCCGAACAGCGCCTCGCCACCCTCGCCATGATCGGACGGGAGGTCTTCAAGCACGCCGTGACCCGCATGCGCGACACCGCCCGCACCGTCATCCGGCGCGCCGGCCTCCGGCCCGAGGACATCCAACTCGTCATCCCCCATCAGGCCAACCTCCGCATCATCGAAGCCCTCGCCGCGCGCCTCGATGTCCCGCGCGACCGCGTCTTCGTCAACCTCACCAAATACGGCAACACCTCCGCCGCCGCCTGTGCCATCGCCCTCGACGAGGCCAACCGTAGCGGCGCCATCTCCAAGGGCGGCCACCTCGTCATCGTCGCCTTCGGCGCCGGCCTCACATGGGCCTCCGCCGCCATCCGCTGGTGAGCGAGCCCCCCGATGCCGGTGAAGAGGATGCTGACGGTCTTTCCGGACCGGCGATCTTCTCCCGTGATACCGCGAGCGGTCCTGCAATTTGGAGATTGTCGCCGCTGGAGTCCTTGAAACCCGGAAGTCCTCACATGCGAGTCAAGTTTTGCGAGTCGCCGCTTCGGCGAACGATGACGGGCGACGATTACAGGTTACGAGGGTGCTGCGCTTCACGCCATCGTCCCCCGTCATGGTCGCCGTAGTCGTCAACCGGTCCGAGGCTTGCCTCGCTGGTTCAGGGTTGTCGAATGGCCCGGAATCCGCCTTCACGTCATCGGCGAACACCCCCGGACAGACCCTCGCCCGCCGCGGACCCGCCGCCCCTCCCTCCTTTCCACGTCCCGATCCCCGTGGTAGCCTTCGCACGTGAAACCGAAGCCCTACCGGCCATCGATCCGCTCGTTGCAGGAGGACTTCGCCCGGCGGCTGGCCCTCAAAAGGATGCGCGAACGGGCCCGGAAGGGAAAACCTCCGCTCAAGAAGGTCATCATGGACAATAGCGAACCGTGGATGGAGAATCCCAGCTCGGTGGCGGATTACCTCGAAATTGCCCGGTTGGTTGACGAACATACGAGACTATGGCGATCCCGGTTCAACGATTCGTCGACGAACTGACGACGAGACACCGCGTCATTGTCGTCGGGGGCCTGGCCGTCATCGGGCATGGTCTCAGCAGGCCCACCAAAGACGTTGACCTCTGGCTCGAACCCATGCCGTCCATTCGGGATTGGGCGGAAGCAATTGAAGAAGTTTGTCGATCCGTCCCCGGGACGACGATCCATCGCCTCCCCGGCTGGGTGAAAGTTTCGGGCCGCGACGTAGTCGATGCCGTCGAGGAAACCGGCATGGTCAGGATCCACGGCCTCAGAACGCCGCTCGACATCTTTCGAGCTCCAAACGAGTTCGATGCCGAATTCTTCGACGCCGTCGCGACGCGGGCCAAACGCAATGACGACGGAACACTCCTGCCAGAACCACTGGACCTGATCCAAACGAAGTTCAACACCGGGCGCGATCAGGATGCGAGGGACATCGGCCACCTCGAAGGCCTGGTCCAGTCCGAATACAAAGAGCGCCTTCCCACCGCCACGCCCGAGGAAGCCCGCGAGATGCTGGGGCGCTACTGCGAGTGGCAGGTCCTCAAGGCCGCCCTCACCAACCCTTCCGCCGAGGTCCGCGACCTCGCCACGGGCTACCTTCACGAGTTCGCCGAGGCCGGCGACCCCTTCTCGCAGGCCATCCTGGCCGGCCGCGAAATCCCGTGAAAGGCGCCGGCGGGGAAATTGACAAGTGACGAAACACCCAATGACGGAGACCTGACCCCCGCCCCTCGCCACTTGCCACTCGCCGCTCGCAACTCGTCACTCCCCTCCCTCTCATGCTCACCGACACCCACTGCCACCTGGCCTCCCGGCAGTTTCCCGAAGACGAGCTTCCCGAACTCCTCGAGCGCGCCGCCGCAGCGGGTGTGCAACGCATCGTGACCCTCGCCACGAACTTCGAGGACATCCCGGCCAACCTCGACCTCGCGGAGCGGCATCGACAGGTCTTCGCATGCGTCGGCATCCACCCCTGCGACGTGCACGAAACGCCGGACGATTTCATTCCGCGCCTTCGCGAGCTCGCCCGCCATCCGCGAGTCGTGGCCCTCGGGGAAACCGGTCTCGATTACTATCACCCCCCTCCCCAGGGCTGGAACACGGATGACTACCACGAGCGTCAGCGCGACTTCCTCCGGCGGCATTTCGAGCTGGCGGCCGAACTCGGCCTCAACGTCGTCATCCATACCCGTGACCGCCGGGGCGACGCCTCCTTCGCCGACGCCCTCGAAGTCTACCGTCCCTTCGCTTCGCGGCTCCGGGCCGTTTTCCATTGCTTTCCCGGTCCCGCCGCGAGGGCGCAACAGGTGCTCGACCTCGGCGGGATGGTCTCCTTCACCGGCATCGCCACCTTCAGGAACTCCGCCGAGGTGCTCGACGCCGCAAAGCACTGCCCCCCCGCCCGCTTCATGGTCGAAACCGACGCTCCTTACCTCGCCCCCGTCCCTCATCGCGGCCGCCGTTGCGAGCCCGCCTTCGCCGCCCTCACGGCCCGCTCGCTCGCCGCCGCCCGCGGCGAATCCCTGCCGGAACTCGCCTCCCAAACCGAACAAGCGGCCGGCAACTTCTTCCGCTTCCAACCGCAGGAACCCGCCCCCCCGCATCGACCTGCTAGAAAAACCGCAAGAAATGGGTTTGAATTTCCGTCGTGATCCGTATCCTTGAATCCATGAAAGCGATGGTGTGCTCCGCTGTGGCCGTTTCGTTGGTCCTCGTTTCCTGCTCTTCGAACGATGACCCGGACTACGAAGCCTACAAGAAACAACAACAGGGCGCCCCCTACGGACCCTCCGCCGATCCGTATGGAGCGGAAGCCGTGAATCCCTACGCCGTCCCCGGCGCGGATTCGGAAGTCGGGGCATACGAACCCCTTGATTCAGGGCAGCGGCCGCAGCCGCTGCCCGACGCCCGGCCCCAACCCGCTCCCACCCCGCTCGGAGCGGCCCCCGCTCCGGACGGGTCGTTCCCGACCATTCCGTCCGAAGACGACGCCGGGACCGGCGCTCCGTCCCGGACGACCACCCACGTCGTCAAGACCGGGGACAGTCTGTGGGGCCTCGCCCGCCGATACGGGACCACCGTCGAGGCCATCAAGGCGGCCAATGGCCTCACGAGCAACACGATCCTCACCGGGACCACTCTCAAGGTTCCGACTCGTTGATCCGCCCGCCATGTTTCGGCCCGCCGTCCTCAAGGCCGGCCTGCTCGCCGCCTGCGCCCTCCTCGCCTGCGGCGAGCAGGAACCCCGCAAGGACGAACCGCCGCGGCCCGCCCGCGCGGACCTCGTGCAGGCCCTCTTTGAGACGCGCGACGAGGGCAAGTTCGAGTCGCTGGTCAAAACCGCCCGCAAGGCCGGGATCAGCGACCAGATCCTCCTCGAAGCGCGCTTCCTCCTCCTCGTCGATCTCGGCCGCCACGAGGACCTCGCGGCGCTTGCCCCCGCCCTCGTCGCGCAAAGCAAGTCCTTCCGCATCGAGGACTCCGCCATCTTCAGCGTGCCGGAGGAATTCCTTGCCATCACCCAATACAGCCTCGCCCTCGACGCCCTCCACAAGGACGACCACGCCGGCTTCAAGACGCACATCACCGAAGCCTTCTGGCTCAGCCCCCGCCAG
>Ga0180431_10007024_pt1 | contig 13234 bp, 12 predicted proteins | sample SS_ome_11_FD_132459 | JGI IMG/M metagenome (GOLD analysis project Ga0180431, IMG submission 132459) | Hypersaline lake sediment archaeal communities from the Salton Sea, California, USA - SS_1_MS_1 metaG | ecosystem: Environmental > Aquatic > Non-marine Saline and Alkaline > Hypersaline >... | reverse complement strand
CTTTCCTGAATGATGTCGGTGCCGGTGATGTCGGCCGGCATGAGGTCCGGAGTGAACTGGATGCGGCTGAAGGTGAGGTGCATGGTCTCGGCGGCGGTCGAGACGAGGAGCGTCTTGGCAAGCCCCGGGACGCCCATGAGCAGGGCATGGCCGCCGCTGAAGAGGCAGATCGAGAGCTGCTCGACGACCTGATCCTGGCCGATGATGATCCGGCCGAGTTCCTTGCGGAGGTCCTGGTAGATCCGGCCGAGTTCGTCGACCGCCGCCACATCGTCCGGAGGGAGGGTGAGGGAGGCCTCCTCGACGACATTCCCGGCATCCGGCGTGGCAGGCCTCGACGGCGAGGGCGCGCCGGCGGGCGGGCTGTCTCCGGCGTTGAGAGGCGCGTCGGCGCCCGCCGGGGGAATGGGCTCTTCCATGGTGATGGGGGGTTCTTCGGTGGCCGGCGGCTCAGGAGGGCCGGGGTCGCGCGGGGAGGATGCGTGGGAATCCATGTCGATGGGGCTGAATGCTGGTAACGGGAACGAAGCTACGCCGCGGCTTTGTCTTGTCTAGCGGGGAATGGGACCGGATGGAGGGGGTTCGGGGGGCGAATTGCGGATTTCGGCTTGCCAGGCTCGCGAACTCTGCTAAATAGCCCGGCCCCTCTCGCGATGACGCGGGTTCGTGGCGGGAGGAGACTTTCCCGAGAAAGAAATGGCACGTCTATTTGGAATCGAGATCCCCAACGAGAAGCGGATTGAGGCTTCTCTGCCTTACATATACGGCATCGGCCACCGGACATCGGCGAAGCTGCTCGAGCAGGCGGGTGTGGATGCCGATCTGCGCACCGGGCAACTTTCCGAGGAGCAGCTTGTGAAGATCGCGCAGGTGATCCAGACGGAGGGGATTCTGATCGAGGGGGATTTGCGGCGCGAGAAGCAGGCCGCCTTGAAGCGTCTCTCCTCGATCAATTGTTATCGCGGGCAGCGCCACCGCCGGGGGCTGCCGGTGCGCGGGCAGCGAACCCGCACCAACGCCCGGACCCGCAAAGGGAAAAAGAAGACCGTGGGGGTCCGGAAGTAGGGAAAACTCCTCAGCTCGACTTGCAACATGTCCGAAGAAAACGCATCGCGCCCCGAGTCCCCGGAGGAACAACAGGCGCCGCAAAAGCAACCCTCAGAAAAGGAAGCCGCAACCTCGACTCCTCCCCCGGAGCCGGATGCGGCCCCGAAGGCGGTTGCCGACGACAAGCCGGACAAGCCGGACAAGCCGGAGAAGCCGGACAAGCCGGCGAAGCCGGAGAAGCCGGAAAGCGGCGGAGCCCCGCGCGAGGGCGGGGGAGGCAAGGCGCCCGGGACGCCCGAGGAAGGCGAGAAGCCGGAAGGGAAAAAAGAGGAGAAGCGGGACATCTTCGCCGAGATCATGGGCGACGACCGCACCGAGGCCCTGAAGATTCTCAAGGCCAAGGCCAGCAAGCATGTCACGAAGGGGATCGTGCACATCACGGCGACGTTCAACAACACGGTCGTGACCATCACCGACCAGAGCGGCAATTCCATCGGCTGGTCGAGTTCCGGCAAGATGGGCTTCAAGGGGTCCCGCAAGAGCACGGCCTATGCGGCGCAGGTGGTTTCGCAGGATGCCTGCCGGCAGGCGATGGGGCACGGGCTGAAGGAAGCGGAAGTGCGGGTGAAGGGGCCGGGATCGGGACGCGAATCAGCGGTCCGGGCGGTCCAGAACATTGGGATCGACATCATTGCGATCAAGGATGTGACGCCGATTCCGCACAACGGTTGCCGGCCGAAGAAGGCGCGACGGGTGTAGGGGTGCGAAGGTTGGCAATGAGCTGAAGCGATTCAATATTTCTGATCATGGCACGATACAGGGGACCTACCGACAAGATCAGCCGGCGGTTTTCGACCGCGCTTTTCGGCTCTTCGCGGGCTCTCGAGAGGCGCAACTATCCTCCGGGGCAGCACGGGCTGCGGGCCGGGCGGCGCAAGAAGTCGGACTTCGCGATTGCGCTGGGGGAGAAGCAGAAGCTGAAGTATCAATACGGTCTGCTGGAGAAGCAGTTTCGGCGGTGTTACGAAGAGGCGGCCCAGCGGCGGGGGGTGACCGGGGACGCGATGCTGCAGATTCTCGAGATGCGGCTCGACAACGTGTGTTTTCGGCTGGGGTTCGGGAATTCGCGCCAGGCGGCGCGCCAGTTGGTCAGCCACGGTCACGTGCTGGTGAACGGCAGCAAGCTGGACATCCCGAGCTATCAGTGCCGGCCGGGCGACAAGATCAAGATCGGCCCGAAGCCGTCCTCGCAGCAACTGGGCCTGCGGATGATGGACCTGACGCAGGCGGTGCCGCTCAAGGACTGGTTGACGCTGGACCGCGAGTCGATGGAGGGAGTGGTGGTCCGGCTTCCGGAGACGGAAGATATTGAGCCGGTGGTGAACGTGCAGTTGGTGGTGGAGCTGTACTCGCGGTAGCGTCAGGAGGCGCCGATGAGGGAGTCGAGGGCCTCGCGGAGGTCGTGGAGGCATTCGGGTTGCAGTTTGGCGCCGGTGCGGCGGTCCTGGACGTAGAGGGTGTCGAGGGCGGCGCCTTTTTCGGTGGCGATGCGGGCGTGGATCGTCTGCAGGCCGTGTTGGTTGATGGTGTGGAGGAGGTCGTGGAGGAGGCCGATGCGGTCGATGGCCTGGATTTCGATGACGGTGAACTGCGGATCGGCGTTGTTGTCGAGGTAAGCGCGGACCGGGAAGGGGATGCCTTTGGCGCCGGAATCGCGAAGGAGGTTGGGCTTCGGTTGGAGGTATTGGTCGGGTTGGTATTCCTCGGCGCCGGCGAGTTGGTAGAGGGTCATGACGACCGACATCTCGCGCGTTCTGCTCTGCACGGGCTGCTGGTCGAGGGTGACGACACGGAAGATGTCGAGCACCACGCCGTCGGGGCGGGTGTAGATGTCGGCGGAGAGGATGTTGATCTCGTGGGAGGCGAGAGCGCAGGAGATCTTTTCGAGGAGGAGGGGGCGGTCATGGGTGACGACAGTGAGTTCGGTGTATCCCTGGTCGGGGTGTTCGATCCACTGGACGGCGGCCTCGAAGGGGGTGTCGGGGCGGCGGCGGCAGCGGTCGAGGTATTGCAGACGGCGCGGATGTGGGTGCTGACGCTGCGGGCGTCGCGGAAGCGGAAGTAGCGTTTCGGCATCCGGGCGAAGTGTTCCTCGGCGAGGCGGGCGTAGTGCTCGGGCAGGAGTCTGGTCACCTTGCGCTGCAAGGTCTTGAGTTCGAGGCGGAAGGCATGGTCGTACGCCGTGTATCCTTGTTTGAGGAACGAGAGGGTGGAGCGGTAGAGCTGCAGGATGAGGGTTTCCTTCCACGGGCTCCATGCCTCCTCGTTGGTTCCCCTTGAGTCGGCGAAGGTGAAGAGGAGGAGGGAGTCGAGCAGGCGCCGCTCCTTCATCTGCGCGGCGAAGCCGGCCACCACGTCGGGGTCGTCGATGTTCTTCTGCGTCGAGTAGCGCCAGAGGGTGAGGTGGTGGTCGACGAGGAACATGATGAGGCGGCGCCGGCCGCCGCTGATCTGGAGGCGGCGGCAGACGCGGTTGGCGAGGTGGGCGGAGCCGTCGATGTGCTGGCGGACGTTCTCGGCGCGGCCGGAATCATGGAGGAGAAGCGCAAGGTAGAAGGCGTAGGGGTCCTCCATGTCGATGAAGAGCTGGCGGTAGCGCTGCTCGGGGGGCTTGTCCGAATCGAGGAGAGCATCGAGTTCCTCGATGCAGCGCAAGGTATGTTCGTCGGCGGTGTAGCGGTGAAAGAACTCGTGCTGGACGAGGCAGTCGAGGGCGCCGAACTCCGGGATGTAGCGGCCAAGGACGCCGCAGCGATGCATGAGGCGGAGGATCTGGCCGACCTGCCCCTTGTGTTCGAGGATGGTGCGGAAGGTCTCGCGATTGGATTTGGCGTAGCAGAACGACTTGTCGATGCGCTGCCAGTTGGCCTTGATGAGTTTGCGCAGGGAGGGGGCGGGGGTTGCCGCGCGTTGCTGGCAGTGCAGGAAAAGGCGCAGGAGGCGGGCCGGATCCTCGTCGAAGATGTCGGGGCCGGCGGCTTCGAGGCGGCCGTTGGCGGTGGTGAAGCCGTCGAACGATTCGGTCTTGCGGGGGAGCGGGAGCCATGCCGGGAGGCGGACCGGCTTGGTGATGTCGGTTTCGATTTCGGCGATCTCGAAGATGCTGTGGGTGTATTGGTGGATGTTGCGGGCGTGGCGGTAGTAATCGCGCATGAGGTTCTCGATGCGGCGGAGGAGGGCGGGGTGTTGGTATTCGAAGAGATCGACGACGACGCCCTGGAGGCGCAGGGTGAGGATGTCCGTGGCGCGGCCGGTGTGGTAGTGGAGGGCGTTTCGCAGACGGTGGAGGAAGTCGAAGGCGTCTTCGAGTTCTTCGACCGCGCCGGATGAAAGCCGCCCGTGCTTCTGCAGGACGCGGAGGTCGCGGGTTTGGAAGAGGGCGTCCGAGATCCAGAGGAGGTTGTGGTAATCCCTCATCCCGCCGGGGCTTTCCTTGAGGTTGGGTTCCTGAAGGAAGACGGTGGAGGAGTGCTTGCGGTATCGCTGGCGGATGTCCTCGCGCCGTTCCTTGAAGAACGTGGCGCGGTCCTTGTCGATACACTCCTGGCGGAAGCGCTGCTTGAATTTGGCGAAGAGTTCGGAATGGCCGGCAAGGAGACGGTCGTCGAAGAGGGAAGTGCGGATGATGGGATCGCTGCGGGCGGCCCGGATGCACTCCGGAATGGAGCGCGTGGCGTGGCCGACCCTGAAGCCGCAGTCCCACAACAGGTAGAGCACCTCCTCGACCGCTCCGCCGAGATCCTTCGGGAGCTTGTTCGACGGCTTCGAGAGGAGAAAGAGGAGGTCGACGTCCGAGGAGGGGTTGAGGAGGCCCCGCCCGTATCCGCCGTTGGCGACGAGGGCGATCGGGTCTGCGCCCGGACACTTGAAGAGGGCGGTGTTGAAAAGCGACTCGATGACGATGTCGATAAGGCGGGCGTGAAGGGAGGCGACTTCGCAACCGCCGTCTCCGGCGTCGTGCCGTTCGCGGATACGAGCCTCTTCGCGCTCGATGAAATCCTTGTAGACGACGAGACGCTCGGAGCGGGAAAGCCCGTTGTGGCGGACGGGTTCGAGGTCGGCGCGGGCGTGATCGAGGAGAAAGTCGGGGGGCACGGGGGTAATGTGAAGCAATCGCGCCGAAATGAAACCACCGATCGCAGGAGAAAGGTCAGGTTCGGAAGGTGTCGGCGGCGGGGGAGTCGCCTGCGGTGATTTGGGCCCGGCGGTTGGCGGCGAGGTGGACGAGGGCGTGATAGACGTCCTCCGGGTCGGGGCTGAGCGTCTTGGCGAGCGCTTCGGCGGTTTGCGGCGAGGAGGTGAGGACATTTTCGACCCGGCGCAGCAGATCGAGGAAATCGTTCGCGGCCCGCTTGCCGGCCTCGACGCCGGGTTGGTGATAGGCGTTGATGTTGACGAGGGAGGCGTAGAACGAGACGGCGCGCTCGAAGAGGGCGATCAGGGCGCCGAGGGAATGCGGGGTGACCTCGGGGAGGGAGATGGTGAGGGAGCGGCGGCCGGCTTCGTGGAGGGCCTTGCGGGTTCCGCGCAGAAAGCCCTGGAGGTAGTCTCCGGAGGTGACGCCGGATTCCACTTCGAGGGGATCACCGGATCGTTCCTGCCGGACTTCGATGAAAGTGACGAAGAAGTTGTGCAAGCCGTCGCGGAGTTGCTGGACGTATGCGTGTTGATCGGTGGAGCCCTTGTTGCCGTAGACGGCGAGGCCCTGATGGACGACCCGGCCGTCGAGGTCGAGGCGCTTGCCGAGGGACTCCATGACGAGCTGCTGGAGATAGCGCGAGAAGAGGAGGAGGGAATCCTTGTAGGGAAGCACCACCATGTCGCGTTCGCCCCGGCCGTTGCCTTCGTGATACCAGGCAAGCGCGAGCTGCATGGCCGGGTTGCGGGCGGCCACCGGGAGGCGGGTCAGTTCGTCCATGGCGGCAGCTCCCGCGAGGAAGGCATCGATGTCGAGTCCCTGGAGCGCCATCGGGACGAGTCCCACGGTCGAGGTGACGGAAGTGCGTCCTCCGATCCAGTCTTCCATCGGGAACCGGGCGCGCCATTTCTCGGCCGTGGCGGCGGTGGCGAGGGGCGAGTCCTCGCCGGTGATGGCCACGGCGTGCTGCGGGAATTCGAGGCTGGCGCGTTGGTATGCGGCGCGGGCCTCGATCATGCCGTTGCGGGTTTCGGGGGTGCCGCCGGATTTCGAGATGACGAGGGTGAGGGTTCTCGAGAGGTCCGGGATGGCTGCGAGGGTGCGGTCGAAGCCGTCGGGGTCGGTGTTGTCGAGGAAGAAGGTGCGCATCCGGGCGGCGGGAAGGAGGGCGTCGTAAACGAGCTGCGGGCCGAGGGCGGAGCCTCCGATGCCGATGACGAGAAGATTCTCGAAGCGGCCGCCGGAAGGGGGGGCGCATCGACCGGACTCGACGTCGGCGGCGAAGGTCCGCAGCGCGGCGAGGGGTTCGGTGATGGCGCGGCGGATCTGCTCGTTCGGGGCGAGGTCCGGGTTGCGCAGCCAGTAATGCCCGACCATGCGCTGCTCGTCGCGATTGGCGACGGCGCCGGCTTCGAGCGCCTCGATGTCGGCAAAGGCTTTGGCGATGTGCGCGCTCATTTCGTCATGGAAGGACGAAGGAATATCCATGAGCGAGAAGTCGAGGGAGAAACCCAGTTGCGGAAATCGAAGGAGGCTGTTCGAGTAGGAGGGGAAGGACATCGGTCGTCGGGTTGCGGGTTGGAAGCCCCGCCGGGCGGCGGGCTCAGAAGGAGACGATCGAGGTGACGAGGTGGTCGCCGAGCTTCTTGCGGCCCTCGAGGAAGGTGAGTTCGATGAGGAATGAGACCGAGACAATCTCGGCGTGGAGTTGGTCGAGGAGGCGGACGGCGGCGGCGGCGGTTCCGCCGGTGGCCAGCAGGTCGTCGACGAGGAGGATCTTTTCGCCGGGTGCGACGGCGTCCTCGTGGATTTCGGAGACCGCTTCGCCGTACTCGAGCTGGTAGGAAGCTTCGCGGGTGCGCCATGGGAGTTTCCCCCTTTTTCGGATCGGAACGAAGCCGCAACGGAGGCGGTCGGCGACGGCGGCAGCGAAGATGAAGCCGCGGGCGTCGATGCCGACGATCTTGTCGATGGCCTGGCCGTGAGCGGTCTCGGCAAGCAGGCGGATGGCGGCCTGGAACAGGCCGGGGTCGCTCAGGATTGGCGTGATGTCTTTGAAGGTGATGCCCGGTTTAGGGAAATCGGGAACGTCTCGAATGGCGGCGCGAAGGTCGTCGGCGTCGGACATGGAAGTGGTCTACGTGCTGAGAACGGATTGCGAAACCGCAAAAACGCGGAAAGAGGTTCCGCGAAGTTTCACTTGCATGAATGATCGGACGGGCGCAAGGAAGGGGGGTATGGTGGAATGGCTGCTGGCAGGGGCCACGGGGCTGGCGGTGCTGGCCGGCGTGACGGGCTTGCAGGCGGTCCGGCATGGCCGCCGCAGCCGCTGGACGTTGGTGCTGATGGCGCTGGCTTTTTTCTGCCAGCTCTGGGTTCTGGGGATTCGGGGAGCGGAGCGTGGGCGATGTCCGCTGGCGGACGGCGGGGAGGTCCTGGTGTTTCTGTCGTGGTCGCTGGTGTTGTTTTACCTTGTGGTGGGGCCGGCTTACCGGCTTTCGTTGCTGGGGTTGTTCACGGCGCCGGTGGTGGCGGTTTTTCAGGGGCTGGTTTTGGGGTTGGGGATGTTCGAGGCGGATCCGGAGCGGGTGGTCGAGGTGGATGGATGGGCGGAGGCTCACGCGGCGTTCTCGGTGCTTGCGTATGGGGCGTTTGCGCTGGCGGCGGTTGCGGCCCTCATGTTTCTCGTGTTGAACCGGAAGTTGAAGCAGCATCATCCGCGGGGGCCGTTGTTTCGGAATCTCCCTCCGGCGCGCTCGCTGTTGGACTCGATGGCGAGGTTGACGCTGCTGGGGGTGTTGATTCTCACGGCGGGGGTCGCGATGGGGTTTTTGATGCAGCAGCGGGGAGGGTCGAGCGGGCACATCGTCATGGCGATGGTGACGTGGCTGGCATATGTGGTTCTGCTGGTGGTGTACCGGGTGCGGGGTGTGACGCCACGGCGTCTTTCTCTGGCGGTGGTGGGGCTGTTTGCGGTTTCGCTGCTGGTGTTCGCCTTTGTATGATGGACGTGGTGTGCCTTGGTTTGAATCATCGCTCCGCGCCGGTGGCGGTGCGGGAGATGGTGTCGGTTCCGGAGCGGAAGCTGGGAGAGGCGACGGAGGGGCTGTGCCGGATCGAGGGGGTCGAAGAAGGAGTGGTGTTGTCGACCTGCAACCGGACCGAATACTATGCCGCGGGCCGGGATGCGGCGGTGGCGCGCGAGGGGCTGCGGGGGTTCATGATCGAGCACGGCGGAGAGAGTCTCGGCGAGGAGCATCTCTACGAGATGGAATCCGGGGAGGCGATCCGCCATCTCTGCCGGGTGGTCAGCGGGCTGGACTCGATGGTTCTGGGGGAGACCGAGGTCTTTGGCCAGGTGAAGCGGGCCTACCGGGCCGCATTAGAGGCCGGCCACACTTCCACGACGTTGAACAAGGTGTTCCAGAAGGCCTTCGGGATCGGGAAGAAGGTGCGGAGCGCCACGGGGATCCAGGAAGGTCAGACGTCGGTCGGGAGCGTGGCGGTGGACCTCGCGGAGAAGATCTTCGGGCACCTTCGCGAGAGCCCCGTGATGGTGCTGGGGGCGGGCGAGATGAGCCGGAGCACGGCCCGGAGCCTCCTTTCGCGCGGGGCGCACAGCATTTTCGTGGCGAACCGGTCCTATTCGCGGGCGGAGGTGCTGGCACGGGAGCTGAGCGGGAAGGCGGTCCGTTACGACGAATGGCAGCGGGTGCTGACGGAGGTGGACGTGGTGATTTCCTCGACCAGCGCTCCGCACGCGGTGGTGAGGCGGCCGGACGTCGAGGCGGTGCGTGGCAAGCGTCGTTATCGGCCGCTGTTTTTCATCGACATTGCGGTGCCGCGGGATATCGACCCGGAGGTGGGCGAGATCGAGGAAGTGTATCTCTATGACATCGACGCCCTCGAGAAGATAGCAGGCCGGGGGAGGGAGCGCCGCGCGGAGCAGATCCGGGTTTGTGAACGGATCATCACGGAGGAACTGGCCAAGGCCGGTTTGCTTGGCGAATGACGGACGGGGGTCGCGGGAAGCTCGTGCTGGGAACGCGGGGCAGCCGGCTGGCGCTGGCCCAAACGGAGATCGTGGAAGAGGCGTTGCGCGGGAGCGATCCGGGGCTGGCACTGGAACGGCGCATCATCCGGACCACCGGCGACCGGCGCACGGATGTGCCGCTGGCGGAGGTGGCGAAAGCCGACGGGCGCGTCGACAAGGGCGTGTTCATCAAGGAACTGGAAATGGCGCTGGAAGCGGGCGAGATCGATGTGGCGGTCCACAGCCTGAAGGACGTCCCAAGCGAGCTGGCGGACGGGTTCCGAATCGCGGCGGTCCTGCCGCGGGGACCGGCGGGGGACGTCCTTGTGAGCCGGGCCTTGGCGGCGGGCGAGGGGTGGGAGGATCTGCCGGAAGGAGCGCGGGTGGCAACCGGGTCGGTGCGGCGGCAGCGGCAATTGCAGTGGCTGCGGGGCGACCTTGCCGTCGAGGGGATCCGGGGCAATGTGCCGACGCGGCTCGGGAAGCTTGCGGCGCGACCGGATCTGGACGCGCTCATCCTTGCGGAGGCCGGGCTGCGGCGCCTCGGCCACGAGGGGGCGATTCACTGGGAGGGGGTGGCGTTGCGGGTGCATCCGCTCGACCCGCGCGGGTTTGTGCCGGCTGCCGGGCAGGGCGCGGTGGCTCTCGAGGTGCGGCGCGGGGACCGGGGGGTTGCGGGATGCATCGAGGCGGTGAACTGTCCCGCGACGATGGAAGCGGTGACGGCGGAGCGGGAGTTCCTGCGCCTTCTCGGGGCGGGTTGCGACACCCCGGTGGGCGTCTTCGGGCGGATCGAGGGCGATCGCCTGCGGTTGCGGGCGCGGGTGTTCGAGGACGGCGAGGAAGAGCCGCTGGAAGGGGAGGCCGACGGGCCGCGAGGCGGTCCACAGCGCCTCGCCGGAGAGTTGCTGACGAAATTGCAGAGAGCCAAGCCATGAAGGGGAAATGTTACCTTGTGGGCGCCGGCCCGGGAGACCCGGGGCTGATCACGGTGAAGGGGCGGGAATGCCTCGAACGGGCGGAAGTTCTCATATACGATGCCCTTAGTAGTCCGGAGTTCCTGCGCTGGGCGCCGGAAGACTGCGAGAAGATCTACGCCGGGAAGCGGGCCCGGGAGCACGCCCTGTCGCAGGACGAGATCAACGCCCTCATGATCGAGAAGGGGCGGGAGGGGCGGCGGGTGGTGCGCCTGAAGGGGGGCGATCCGCTGATCTTCGGCCGGGGCGGCGAGGAGGCGGCGGCGCTGGCGGCGGCGGGGGTTCCGTTCGAGATCGTGCCGGGGATCTCGTCGGCCGTCGGGGGGGCGGCCTACGCCGGGATCCCGGTCACGCACCGTGCTTACGGCTCGCAGTTGACGATCTTCACGGGTCATGAGGACCCGGGCAAGGTGGGCGGGAGCCTCGACTACGGGAAGCTGGCCCGGGCGGACGGGACGAAGGTCTTCCTGATGGGCATGTCGCGCCTGCGCGAGATCACGGACGAGTTCCTGCGGAACGGCGCCGATCCGAAGACCCCGGTGGCGCTGGTGCAATGGGCGACCACCGGGCGGCAGCGGACGGTCGAGGGGACCCTTGACACGATCGCGGACCTCGCCGGGAAGGAGGGAATCAAGGCGCCGGCGGTGGGGGTGATCGGAGAGGTGGTCCGGGAGCGGGCGAAGATCGCGTGGTTCGAATCGCGCCCGCTGTTCGGGAGGCGGGTCGTGGTGACGCGGACCCGCGAGCAGGCGGGGGAACTGAGTGCGGCGCTCCGCGGCCTCGGGGCGGAGGTCGTCGAGTTGCCGACGATCCGGATCGAGGATCCGGAGGACAAGCGGGGGTTCGCGGAGCTGGTGCGGGACAGTCATCGCTACGACTGGCTGGTCTTCACGAGTCCGAACGGGGTGCGGCGCTTTTTCGAGGGCCTGTTTTCGATCTACCCCGATGCCCGTAGCCTCGGCGGGGCGCGGATCGCGGCCATCGGGCCGGGGACCGCGAAGATGATCGCGGAGTACCGGATCGGAACCGATCTGATGCCGAAGCGCTACGTGGCGGAGGGACTGGTGGAGGCGTTCGCGGAGCAGAACATCGAAAACCAGACCGTGCTCTGGGTGAAGGCCGCCGAGACACGGGACGTGATCTTCGAGGAACTGACCCGCCAGGGGGCGATCGTCGACCAGTGCATTGCGTACCGGACCGTGCCCGAGACCCGCGATCCGACCGGGGCGGCGGCGCTGCTTCGCGACGAGGGGGCGGACCTCGTGACGTTCACCAGCAGTTCGACGGTGGAGAACTTTTTCCGGCTCGGTCTGCCGTGGCCGGAGGGCTGCCGCGCCGCCAGCATCGGGCCGATCACATCGGAGGCGCTCCGCGCCCACGGGCATCCGCCGGAGATCGAGGCGACCCGGCACGACATCCCGGGCCTGGTGGAGGCCATCGTGAAGGGGTTCTGAGTCGTCACAGAGAAGCCGCGTCAGAAGGATTGCCGGACGTCGCCGTCCCCGGCGGCATTGAGCGACGGGCCGGAAGCAGGGCGTTTGGCTGGTGGGTGACGGATGGAGCCTTCGGAAGAGCCATCTCGCCATGGGGAGTAGACGTAGATCTTGCCGGGGGCGATCCCCGGACGGAGCTTCTTGCCGGCCCGCTGGAAGTGTTCGGCCTCCTTATACTTGAGAAAGAGGAGAACCCGTTGCAGGACGTCCACGCGGTGGGGACGGGTGCGGAAGAACCGGCGCACCGGCACCGTCTTGTAGACGTCGCCGCGGGCGAAGCACGCCACGCGGTCGAAGTCCCCCAGATCAACCCGGGTCCGCAGCTTGATCAGGGTCACCTCGTCGAAGCACTTCTCGATATAGGCGCGGTCGATCTCGAAGTAGTTGGCGTCCTCCGCGAGCCGCCGGAAGAGCCGGACCAACTCCTCTTCACTGTGCGCCAGGGAATCCGCGCCGCGATCGCGCAGGACCGTCTCGCGATCCGGGTCGAAAGGGGCGTAGTGCCGCTTGACGGCGTCGATGTCGCTCAGGAACCGGCAGTGGAGGTAATCGACAAGGTGCGAGCAGACGGACCGGAAGGACTCCGCTCCGGCCGCATCGAGGCGGCCCTCGTCAAGACACATCGCGATAATGTCGTCCCGCAAATACGGGATGAAGTGCTCGGCGCGTTCCTGGACCTGTTGCTCCGCCTCGTCCGCCATCGTGCGCGGGCCCCCTTTAAGCGCCCCGCCCGGAAAATGCGACCCGATTCGAGACGGAACCGGGGCGCAGGGCAGCGCAGGTTTCCAACCTGCAAGGCTCCCGTCAGGTTCTCGACCCGACGACGGGTCCGCCGCCAAGGCGCGGGGAGGCGCCGCCGCCTGGCTGCCATGAATCTCCGGCCGCTGCGGCCATCTTCTTCCCCGGGGCGGATTGCGGCGAGTCCTGACCCTGACCCGCCGGCGGGTCCGTCAAGGTTTGGCTTGCGGAAGGAGCCCCGACGGGGTACACGGACCTCCCACGCGTGGCAGGCGGAATCACCGCCGCGAGCGTCAGGCCGCCTCACCCGGCCGGGCACGCGAGCGCCCACAGCCGCCGCTCACGCAACGAGGGTGAGAAACCCACACAAGCCACTGTAGCTCAGCGGTAGAGCAGGTCATTCGTAATGATCAGGCCGTCGGTTCGATTCCGACCAGTGGCTCTCTGACGATCAATGGGTCGCATCGAGGGAAAGTCGCGCAAAAGGCTTTCCGTGTGCACCGTCCATGCGATTCGGGAAGGCAACCGGCCTCTGCCCTGTGCACCCGTAAGGTTATGGGATTGAGCGATTGTGGGACTTCCCTCCGGCCTGATCCGCCCGGGCGGGGCCGCAGTATACTTTGGGTCACGATCTCCCACCCGCCCCGCATTTCCTTGCCTCCCGCCCGAGGGCCTGATAGCGCTTGAGGCAATCAGAGAATATGCCGCGTCCCGGCGTCGTTCTTCCCTGCTCCCCCGTTCGGAAGGT
>Ga0180431_10007023_pt1 | contig 13239 bp, 12 predicted proteins | sample SS_ome_11_FD_132459 | JGI IMG/M metagenome (GOLD analysis project Ga0180431, IMG submission 132459) | Hypersaline lake sediment archaeal communities from the Salton Sea, California, USA - SS_1_MS_1 metaG | ecosystem: Environmental > Aquatic > Non-marine Saline and Alkaline > Hypersaline >... | reverse complement strand
GACTTCGCGCTGCAGGTCGGGGCGGTGGGACGGAATCGTCGCGACGATTTCGTCTCCGGCCGATTCGGCGGCGATCTCCAATCGGTTGAGGATCTCGAGCATCTCCGCGACCGGAACGTTGACCCCGAGCAGCGCATTCGCGCGGTCGGGCCGCAGACGGATCGCCCGCGGCTCCCGAGGCGCCGGGAATGCGTCGGCAAGCCCCTCGAGGACGCGGCAACCGGTCAGTCTTTGGATCCAGTGGGCGGCCCGGTCGGCGGCGAGCCGAACTCCGTCCGAATCGAGACCGCGTTCGAATCGCTGCGACGCCTCGGTGCGCAGGCCGACGGCTCGGGAGGATTGGCGGACCGTGTATCCGTTGAAGGTCGCGATCTCGAGCAGGACCGTCTTCGTCTCCGGATGGATCTCGCCTCTCTCCCCCCCCATGACGCCGGCGATCGCGATTCCCCCGTGTTCATCCGTGATCATCAGAGCGTCGTCCGTGAGAGACCGGTCGACGTTGTCGAGCGTTCGGAAGGTCTCGCCCGGCTGCGCCCGCCGGATCGCAATCGTTCGGCCGATGTCGTTTGCGTCGAACGGGTGGAGCGGCTGGCCGACTTCGAGCATGACGTAGTTCGTTGCATCGACAACGTTCGACAACGGGCGCATGCCCGCTTTGATCAAGCGATGCTGCATGCGGAGCGGGGTGGGGCCGATCCGGACTTGGTCGAAGACGCGGGCCGCATAGCGGGGAGTGTCGTCCGGATCCTCGATCACGATTTCGACTCGATCCGACGCGCGATCCGGCCCCTCCTCCAGTGTCGTATCGATGGGGCGGAGCGGCCGGCCGAGCACGGCGGCGACCTCTCGTGCGACGCCGTAGACGCTGTCGCAGTCAGGACGATTCGATGCGACCTTGAAGTCGAAGATTGCGTCGTCGTACTCGAGGTGTTCCGTCAGATCGTCTCCGACGATCAGGTCGAGACCAGGGTCGAAGATCCAGATCCCCGCCGAATGATCCTCGAGTCCGAGTTCCTCTTTCGAACAGATCATTCCGTCGGAGATCTCGCCGCGAACCTTCCGCTTCTTGATTTGCAGGCCGTTCGGAAGGGTGGCCCCGTCGAGCGCGAGCGGGACGAGCACGTCCTCGGCTACGTTCGGAGCGCCGCAGACGACCTCGACGGTCTTCGTCCCCGCGTCGACGGTGCACAGCGAGAGCCGGTCGGCGTTCGGATGAGGACGCACATGCGTGACGCGGCCGACGACGGTCTTCGTGAGCGATCCGGTTCGCGCGATCCCCTCCACCTCGATGCCGGCGAGCGTCAGACGCTCAGCGAGCCGATCGATCCCCTCATCGGAGAGATCGATGTCCACGTAGTCGGCGATCCATCTGCAGGGGACCTTCATTCAGCTTCTCCTTCTCTCTAGTCCACGGTCTTCGACAAGGCGGCGCCGGACCTCGCCCACGACACCTGTCGGATACTTCTTCCCTTCAATCTAGAACGAGATTCCGAAGGAGAGAACGGTCACGCCCTCCCCGATGACCGGCGTCGAGATGGCCACTCGAAGTTCGAACGGAATCAGCCCGCCGAGGGTCGAGAGCGCGAGGGTCTGCTCGATGCCGGCCTCGACACTCGGAGTGGTTGTACCGCACTCCCGAAGGCTTGTCCAACCGAGGCCTCCTGCCAGGAAGAGGCGTGTCCTTCGGCCGTCGACCATCGCGAGGTTTAGCAGGTTGTAGGGTTCTTCCACGGTGTCGAGGGTGACGGAGATCGAGCCGGTCAGCTTGTTGTTCGCCGATTGCAGCGAAAGGGCGGCCAACTCATCGAACGTGAACTGCATCGGGTCGGGGAGGTTGCCGACCCCGAACCCGAGGATGCCGATCCCCTGGAGATAGAGGTTCGGGAGAAGCCGGATCTCGTCGAACGCCTGGATCGCCAGTCGCGCCGATCCGCCGCCGGCGATGTCGACACCGACCGCCGCCGCCCGCGAGGTACCGATCGACGGAAGGTCGAGGGCCGAGAGGCTGAAGATCCATAGGGCATCGTCGCCGTCGAGAAGCCGTCGAAGGCTCGTTGTCAGTTCCACGTCGGGAGCCCAGTACGTCGCCGGGGAACCGGTCTCGACCGGAGCGTAGCTCGTATACGTGTACGCGAGTCGACCCGCCAAGCGGTTTCCCTCCGCGATCGAGACGGCGCCGGCGAGGGTGTGATTCCGGCCCTCGTTGACGACGACCGATGCCGTGTTCTCCTGAACGGTGATGCGGAACCGATCGAGCCAGAAGAAGCTGAAGCCCCCGGTCGTCGGATTCGGCGTGATCACGTACGCATCGAGGGGAAGGACTGCCCGATTGACGGCGGTGACGATCTTGATCGGGTCGTTGTTGTTCAATCGATCCCCGTCGGGGAGACGGTGATCCGGATCGACGGTTACACGCGATACCGGAGACGGCGTGGTGAAGACGAGCGTCTCCTCAGTCGCTTCGCCGTTCCAGGTTTGACGAACCGTTGCGTCGGAAGACAGCCGCGCCTCGACCTCGACCGGTTGGGGAACGCCTCCCTCTCGGCGGACGACGACCGTCGTCTCGTAGCCGGTGGCGGTCTTCTCTCTCGACTTGATCTCGATCGTGTAGTCGACGGTCATGTCCCCGAAGACCCACGCGGCGAAGATCTCGTCGAGCGAGCGCCCGGCCGCCTCCTCCAGGATCTGCTGGAAGGCTCTCGCGTCGATTCGATCGTCCCGGGACGCACCGAACGCCGATCGGAGGGCGCGCTCGAAGGTCTCCTCACCGATGGTAGAAGCGATCGCTCGTGCCACGAGGTAGCCCTTGTCGTAGAGGCGGGACGTGTTCGCGTTCGCGAACTCGACCTCGCGAAGCGGCTTGACGATCGCTTCGTCGAAGCCGGACCAGAGGGCGAACAGGTACGGAAGCTCGGTCTGGTGCTCGCGAAGATTGTAGTAGCCGAACTGGCTGTCGACGAGATCCTCGAGCAGGCCCGAAGCGACGACGTCGAACAGGTTCCCTTCGGTCGAGCCGTGACGACGTTCGAAGTACTCGATCGACGCGTACTGGGCGAGCCCCTCCGAGAGCCATGCGTCGGTGTCGAGGTTCACGCCGAGCCCGAACCACTGGTGTGCGATCTCGTGAGCGAGGACGTACTCGGCGAACCGGTTGAGTGTACCGGCGACTGGGATATCCCGGTGCGTGAAGTAGGTGCGCGACATCCAGACGATTCCATCCGCCGCGTATGCTGATCCGCCGGGACTCGGGCTCTCGACGATCGTCAAGCGGTCCCGCGGGTATGAGCCGTAGCGCGATTCGTAGTCCGAGAGGATGTCCCGAGCGTACGTAGCGTAGAGGCGGGCCTCCTCCTCGTGCCCTTCGAAGGTCGCGACGACGATCGGCGTCGGTCCGTCCAGCACGTAGGCTTCGTACCCCTCACCGAGGGCGATCGCAAACGAATGCGTCGGCCCCTCGAATCGGACGGCGTGCACCGTCTCCTCCTCTCCTGAACTCGACGTGATGGCGTCGCCTCCGCTCAGGAACTCGAACTCGGACGGAGCGATGACGGTCGCCTCGATCTCGGTCCAGGGGAGGACGAACGGGAAGGTCTCGCCGTCGTTGTAGCTCATCTTGCCTCGTTCTTCGACGATTCGGGTCTGATCTCGGAGCAGAAGCGGATACCAGCCGAAGCGCCACGTCAGAACCCCTTCGGTTACGCCGTCGTCGCCCGACCAGGTCCTCGGTGCCGAGGTTACGAACCCGATTCGAATCGTTGTCGGAGCGGCGGTCTCCTCCAGATCGACGGCGAGGACCGTCTCGTCGAGGGAGTAGGTCTGGAGCGTCGGAGGTAGCGACAGGAGGCGATAGGTGAGCGCCGTCCGACTCGGGCTTTGGATCCACTCGACGGATTCGACGTCGATCCTTCCGGGCTCGAATCCGAACGGATAGGTTGCGTCCATGTTCCGGGTCGAGAGGTGTGGATTCGGTTCCTGGTACAGATTGGGGATCAGGGCGAAGTAGACGGTCGACGGCGCCTCGGGAAGGACGACTTCGTAGGTTCCATCGATCGTCCGCTCGATCGGATCGTAGCGAACGTTGAGGGTCTCCTTCGGTACGTCGGACGCTGCCGACGCGGTGCCGCCGACGGCAACGAGAATGATCAGAAGAACAGTGAGTGATCGCGTGGACATGAAGGTCTCCTTAGGGACTTGCGATCGATCAGTCGGAGGGCTCCTCGTCCTCCGGACGGCGGTCGACAATGACGCGGGCCGAGGTGATCTCCTTATCTGTAGCTCGTTCGACGATCAGTGCGACCGGGCCGACCTCCACGCGGTCCCCGGCCTTCGCCATCGTCCCGAGGCGATGCTGAATCAATCCGTTGACCGTGATGCCCTCGTCCTCGGGAAGCTCGATGTCCATCGTCCGGTTCAGATCGTGGACGGCCGTGTCTCCTGCGATGACGGCCTCGTCGGTCGACAGGCGCTTGACGAGTGCGGCCGGCTGATCGTATTCGTCCTCGATCTCGCCGACGATCTCCTCGAGGATGTCTTCGAGGGTCACGATGCCGGCCATTCCACCGAACTCGTCGATGACGACCGCCATGTGCACCTTCTGCCGCTGGAACTCCCTCAGGAGCACGTTGATCGGCTGCGTCGTCGGAGCGTAATACGCAGGTCGAAGGAGCTTGCGAAGCGTGATCGCCATGTCGCTCGGATCGCAGGCGAGCAGATCCTTCGCGTAGAGCGTTCCGATGACGTTGTCGGGAACGTCATCGTAGACGGGAAAGCGGGAGTGACCGTCCTGGCTCACCGTCTCACGAGCCTCCGGAATCGACGTCCCGATCTCGATTGCCTGGACGTCGGTTCGCGGAACCATGACCTGCTCGGCCGTCATCTCGTCGAAGGAGAGGATCCGGCGGATCATGTCTCCGTCGGCCTCGTCGAGGAGGCCGCGCTCTTCGCTGGCATCGATCAGCGTCTCGATCTGCTCGTCGCTCACCTCGAACGGCTCCTGCTCCGACAGGTCGACGCCGAACAGCCGGCCGATCCCCCGCGCGATTCCTCGGAAGACGAGGATCGCCGGATGGAGCACCCGCGTGAGCCGGTGGATCTGATTGATGGTCGCCAGGGTGAATCGTTCGGCGTTGTGTTTGGCGAAGTTCTTCGGTGTGATTTCGCTGAAGATCAGAAGCGAGATGGTCATGACTCCGGTGGCGATCAGCCCGGTCTGGTAGTCCGGGAGCGAGGGGAGAACGGTGATGACGATGAGCGTCATCAACGAACTGGCCATGACGTTCGTCAGGTTGTTGAGGACAAGCAGTGCGGTGATCAAGTCGTTCGGCTCGTTGAGCAGGTGCGTCAATCCGCGACGCTTCTTCTCATGCGTGTTGATCAGATAGCGCAACCGGCCTCTGGCGAGCGACGTCACGGCCGTCTCTGCGCTTGAGAAGTAGGCGGAAAGAACGATAAGGAGAAGAAGGAGCGCCAGTTGTGCGCCTAACGACACAGTCTCAGTTCACCTCACGGCGGCAATAATAGGGCGGCGGTTCGGGCGGTGCAAGGCCGCTCGGATCTGGCCTTCGCTCGTCTCGACGGTACAATCGGCGGGGTCAAGGAGGGGTTCGGTGGACGAACAGCAGCTACGGGAGCTGATCCGGCTCCTCAAGGAAGAGGACCTGACCGAGATCACCATCTGCGAAGGAGATGAGCGGATCACCGTTCGTCAGGCACTTCCGGGTGCGTACGACGCAGTTGGAGACCGACGTGGGGCCCCAAGTGCCGCCGAGGATGACGGATCGTTCACCCTCCCCGCACCGCTGGTCGGCACCTTCTACGCTCGACCGAGTCCGGAGGATGAGCCGTTCGTCTCCCCGGGAGACGTCGTTCGGCCCGGCGATGTCGTCGGGATCATCGAGGCGATGAAAGTGATGAACGAAGTGCACGCCGAGGAGGCGGGGCGTCTTCGGCGAGTCCTCGTCGAGGATGGGACGCCGGTTGAATACGGACAGGGGCTCCTCATCTTCGAGCGGCCATGACGTTCGAGACCGTCCTCATCGCCAACCGCGGCGAAATCGCCCTCCGCATCATCGAAGCTTGCCGTGAGCTCGGGTTGCGTTCGATCGTCGTCTACTCCGAGGCGGATGCCGGGATGCCGTACCTCGAGATGGCGGACGCCTCCGTCTGCATCGGCCCGCCATCTCCGGCGAAGAGCTATCTGAACGTGGCGTCGATCATCAGTGCCGTCGAACTGACCGGGGCGCAGGCGGTTCACCCCGGGTACGGCTTCCTGGCCGAGAATCCGCACTTCGTAGAGGTTTGCGAGGAGCACGAGCTTGCCTTCATCGGTCCTTCGAGCGACACGATGCGCCGCGTCGGCGACAAGCTGGCTGCGCGAGAAACGGTCGGTCGGGTAGGCGTTCCGGTTCTGCCGGGTCTCCCCGCGCCGGAGGAAGCGGACCGGCTTCTCGAAGCGGCAGAGGAGATCGGCTACCCACTGCTCGTGAAGTCAGTCTTCGGTGGAGGTGGGCGTGGGATGCGCCACGTCACCGCCGCCGATCATCTCATCAGCCTGGCGTCGGCAGCGTCCGCTGAGGCGAGGGCGGCAACCGGCGACGGAAGCCTCTATCTCGAGAAGGCACTCATCGGTCCTCGTCACGTGGAGGTGCAGATTCTGGCCGATGCGGCCGGGTCGATCGTTCATCTCGGAGAGCGGGACTGCTCGATCCAGCGGCGACATCAGAAGATGATCGAGGAGTCGCCGGCTCCGCAGCTCTCCGACGATCTGCGGCGGCAGCTCTACGCCGCGGCGGTCGAAGCGGCTGCGGCGACCGGATACCGAAACGCCGGTACAGTCGAATTCCTTGTCGACGAGGACGACTTCTTCTTCCTCGAGATCAATGCGAGGATTCAGGTGGAGCACTCCGTGAGCGAGGTCGTGACCGGCACCAATCTCATCAAGGAGCAGATCGAAATCGCGATGGGAGAACCGCTTCGCTGGACGCAGGAGGGGATCTCGCTTGTGGGACACGCGATCGAGTGTCGGGTCACGGCGGAGGACCCCACGCGAGGGTTTGCCCCGTCGTGTGGAACGGTCGATGTTCACGAGCTTCCGGGCGGCAACGGAGTGCGCGTTGACACAGCTCTCTACGATGGGATGGTCGTCTCGCCGCACTACGATTCGCTCCTTGCCAAGGTGATCACGTGGGGGCGGGAGCGGGAAGAGGCCCGGATTCGGATGCTGACGGGCCTCGAGCGGTTTCGGGTTTCGGGGATTGCGACGACGAGCCGGTTCTTGCGTGATGTTGTCGCCGATCCGGCATTCCGTCGCGGCGATGCGACGGCCGATGTTGTCGACCACGTGCTCCAGCAGGGGAGGCCGAATGCGACCGTCCCCCGGTAGGCGGAGGAGAGGGAATGTTTGACGCACTGACCGAGAGACTGACCGGCGTCCTGTCGAAGTTGCGCGGGCGCGGGAGCCTCTCCGAAGACGACGTAACCTCTGCGCTTCGCGAGATCCGAATCGCGCTTCTCGAGGCGGATGTCCACTACCGTGTCGTCAAGGATCTCATCGCCAGGATCCGAGAACGGGCGGTCGGTGCCGAAGTCTTCGAAAGCCTGACTCCCGGCCAGCAGGTCGTGAAGATCGTTCGTGAAGCGTTGGCGGAGGCGATGGGCGGTGAACGGATCTCTCTCAGGCTCGATCGTCGTCCTTCGGTCGTCCTTCTCGTTGGACTGCAGGGATCGGGGAAGACGACGACGGCGGCGAAGCTGGCGGCCGCGCTGGCGAAGGAGGGCCGGAAGCCGGTCCTCGCTGCCTGCGACGTCCGGAGGCCGGCAGCCATCGAGCAACTCGAGCTACTCGGGCGGGACCTGGACATTCCGGTCATCTCGCGGGTCGATCCATCCCCGGCGAGGATCGCCGTCGCGGCGGTCGGATCGGCGGAAGAGCGAGGTCGCGACCTCGTCCTTGTCGACACCGCCGGGCGATTGCAGATCGACGAGGAGATGATGTCGGAGCTGGAGGAGATCGCGGCGGCCGTCGAACCGGACGAGACGCTCCTCGTCGTCGATGCGATGGCGGGGCAGGAATCTGTCGACATTGCGAGCACGTTCGACGAGCGGATCGGCCTGACGGGAATCGTTCTGGCGAAGCTCGATGGGGACGCGCGGCGAGGCGCGGCCCTGTCGATCCGGCATGTCACCGGGAAGCCGGTCGTCTACGTCGGGACGGGGGAGAAGACCGACCGTCTCGAGCCATTCCACCCGGAACGGATGGCCGATCGGATCCTCGGCATGGGCGACGTCCTCTCCCTGATCGAGGAGGCGGAGGCGCAGCTCGACCGGACGAAGGCCGAGGAGCTCGTCGAGCGAATCCGGAGAGATCGCTTCACCCTCCAGGACTTCCTCGATCAGCTCGAGGAGATGCAGAAGCTCGGGCCGGTCTCGCAGATCCTCGATCGGCTTCCGGGGGGGGGGAAGCTCAAGGGCCAACCGGTGGGCGACGTCGACGAATCGGAGATGGGGCGAACCCTGGCGATCCTCCGGGGGATGACGCTGCAGGAACGGATGCAGCCGTCTATAATCGGCGGAAGTCGGAAGAAGCGGATCGCCCGGGGTAGTGGTACGAAGGTCCGGGACGTGAATCGCGTTCTTTCGCGTTTCGAAGAGGCCAAACGTGCGCTCAAGTTGATGGGCGGGCGTCGCGGGAAGGGACGCTTCCCGGCGGAATGGCTGCGGACACCGTAGAACTCGTCCACTTCGTAAGCGACAAACGAAACTGAGGTGAGGATATGGCAGCGAAGATTCGGTTGAAGAAGGTCGGGCGAAGGGGCCAGCCGGCGTACCGCGTGGTGGTCCTCGACGGGCGGAAGCCTCGCGATGCGAAGGTCGTCGCGGATCTCGGGCATTACGATCCCAAGACGAACCCCGCGACGTTCGAGATCGACGGCGACGCGGCGTTGAAGTGGCTCCTCGATGGGGCGAAGGCGACGAAGGCGGCTCGCGACATTCTTTCGCTGGCCGGCGTCATGGCCGCATGGGATGCGGCGCGGCGAGGCGAGACGATCGAGATCGAAGCGAAGGAGCTGAAGCCGACGACCAAGTCGAAGAAGGTCGCCGAGGAGAAGCCGGAGCCCGAGACGACCGAAGTCGAGGCCGCCGGGGCCGCGGAGGAGGGTTCGGAGGCTGAAGCGCCGACATCCGCCGAGGAGACCGCGGACGAGACGTCGGACGAGGCGACCTCCGAACTAGAGACGGCTGAAGCGGAGCCGGAAGAAGAGACCGAAGACGAAGAGGTTGAAGACGAAGACAGCGAGGACGACGAAGAAGAGAAGGCCTAGATCGTAGGACCGTCTACCGGGAGGTCGCGTGCTCTATCGGCTCTGTGAGTTCCTTGTGCAATCGCTGATCGAGAAGCCTAGCGCGCTCAAGATCGACCGGATCGAGACGGAGAAGGTCGACATCTTTTTTCTGCACGTCGCGAAAGACGATCGCGGAAGGATCCTCGGCAAAGGCGGGCGGACGATCGGCGCGGTGCGAACGTTCCTCGAAGGTGTCGCTGCGCGGTTCGATCGCGAGGTCGTCGTCGAAATCGTCGACTAGCCAAGGTGGGCTCGGCAGTGCTATGCGGTTCGACATCGTTTCGATCTTCCCGGAGTCGCTCGAGTCCCTCTTCTCCGTCGGTGTCATCGGCCAGGCGCGCCAGGCCGGGACGATCGAGATCGAGCTTCACGACCTACGCGACTACACGGACGATCCGCATCGGATCGTCGACGACCGGCCGTACGGTGGCGGGGCCGGGATGCTGCTGAAGGTCGAGCCCATCGTCCGAGCGATCGAGTCGCTCCGCTCTTGTCGTGGCAAGCAGACCAAGGCCGTCCTCCTGTCGTCGCAAGGGAGGCTCTTCCGGCACGCCGACGCCGCGGCGTGGGCGGGTCTTGACGGACTCATCCTGCTCTGCGGACGCTACGAGGGCGTCGATGAGCGGGTCCTCGAGTACGTGGACGACGAAGTCTCGATCGGGGACTTCGTCCTCGCCGGTGGAGAGGCGCCGGCCGCGGTCGTCGTTGAAGCGACGGCGAGGCTGACGCCCGGCGTCGTAGGAAAGTTCGACTCCGTCGCCACGGACTCGTTCTACGACGGCGGCCGTCTCGGATCTCCGCAGTACACTCGGCCCCCCGAGTTCCGTGGGGCGAAGGTGCCGGACGTCCTGCTGAGCGGAGACCACGCGAAGATCGAGGCGTTCCGGCAGCACGAAGCGTGGAAGAAGACCGTGCGGAACCGACCGGACCTGGTCGGGCTCGCACCGGATGAGAGCACGGGATCGTAGGCGTGGGCAACCTGTACGTTGGCCTTTTTCACTTCCCGATGCGGAATCGTCAGGGAGAGATCGTCGCGACGTCGACGACATCGATGGACATCCACGACATCGCTCGATCGGCGCGGACCTACGGCGTCGCCCGCTACTTCGTGGTGACTCCCCTCCCCTCTCAGAGGGAGATCACGTGGCGCGTTCGGGGTTTCTGGACCGAAGGAGAAGGGGCGAGCGAGAACAGCCGGCGAGGGGAGGCAATGGAATACGTCGTCGTGGCGGACGATCTCGACGAGACTCTCCGGTGGATCGAGGAGACGGAAGGGACGACCCCGTACCTCGTGGGAACGTCAGCTCGGTCGAAGACGAAGGAGACGATCTCCTTCGAAGCCCTGCGCTCTCGATTGCGAACCGACCCTCGCCCGGTTTATATTCTCTTCGGCACGGGCTGGGGGATGGCCGACGAGCTGATCGAGGCGACCGACGCAATCCTTCCGCCGATCATGCCGGACGCTGACTTCAATCATTTGTCGGTGCGCGCGGCGGCCGCGATCGTGCTCGACCGCGTTGCCGGTGAAGATCGAACTGTGTAGATCACAAGCCTGGGATTAGGGATCGAACGAACGTGTAGGAGGATCCGATGGACGACGCCGTGCGAGCGGTCGAGAAAGAGCATCTGAAAGAGCGAGACGAATTCAGCCCGGGGGACATCGTTCGCATCCACGAGCGGATCACCGAGGGGGCAAAGGAGCGAGTCCAGGTCTTCGAGGGAATCGTACTCAAGCGAAGCGGCGGCGGGACGAACCAAATGGTCACCGTTCGCAAGATCTCGTCGGGCATCGGCGTTGAGAAGACGTATCCGGTGCACTCGCCGAAGATCGAGATGATCGAACTCGTCAAGCGAGGGCAGACCCGGCAGGCTCGCCCCTACTACTTGCGTCGTTTGCGACGGATCCGGTGAGATGGATCGCGGGCCGGCCGACGGCCGACCCGATCTCTTTCTGATGGCTCCGTCGTCCCCTCGACCGAGGGTCGAGGATCTCCTTGTCTACGATCTCGCCGTCTCCTCGTGGATCGATCGAGAGCCGGACGGGCGTGGAGTTCACGAGATTCCGTTCGGACCTTCCTCCATCGGTCTCGACCCATCTCTATCGTTGTCCGATACGCTTTCCGCCGTTTCGAGGCTTGCCGGATTCGACGAGGCCGGGCGTGGGGCCCTGGCCGGACCGGTGGCGGTCGGCTGCGTCGCCTTCGACCTGGGAAGCCTCGATGCGTCGCTCTCGATTCAGACGTTCGCCCGAGCTCTGGCCGGCATCGATGACTCGAAGCGGGTGACGGCGCGTCGCCGTGAGGATCTTTTCGAGCAGATCTCGGTGCATGCCACTTGGAGTGTCGGCTGCTCGTCTGCAGGAGAGATCGATCGAATCGGGATTGTCGCCGCTTGCCAGCTCGCCGCGCGGCGGGCCTATCGTAACCTCGGCCTCTCGATCGATGTTGCGCTCTTCGATCGCGGTCTGACGTTGGGGAAGGTGACCGAGCTGCGATCTCCAAACACCCCACCTCGACCGAAGGAGGCGACGGCGACCGGGGCCGACGGACGGTCGCTTCACGTCGCTGCCGCATCGATCGTTGCCAAAGTGGCTCGAGACCGGTTCATGAAGCGCCTTGGGGCTCTCTTTCCCGAGTACGGCTTCGGCCGACACAAGGGATACGGCACGGCGGCACATCGCGAGGCCCTCCGGAGATTCGGACGGACACGGATCCATCGGCGAACGTTCGCGTACCGCCCCGAGAACGCGAAGAGTCAGTTCTGTTGACACTTTCGCGCGCCCCAACTATACTCGATCGAGCAATTTCGTTTCATGAGGGGGTCATACGGTGAGACACACACGATCGATCATTCTCGGCGGCCTTCTTGTCGCGATCCTTTGCGGGGGGATCGGATTCGCGCAGACCGGGAACGGGACAGCGGAACCGCCGGATACGGGGGGCATCTTTACCGACGTGCCGAGGGACCATTGGGCGTACGAAGATCTCGAGTACCTCGCCGCGCGTGGAATCATCACCGGCCTTCCGGGCGGACGGTACGACGGGGAGAGCGCGTTGGATCGCTATTCGGCGGCGGCTCTGATTGCACGCGCGATTCAGTACATGCAGAACAACCCGGCAAGCGTGACGCCGGAGGATCTCGATGTTCTGAAGGATCTCATCTTCGGGTTGACCGACGATGTCAACGCTTTGCAGGCGGAGGTCGACGCGCTCCAACGGGGCGAAGACACCCAGTTGGCAGCGAGAGTCAGCAACAATGAACAGCAAATCGCACAAATCAACGCCCAACTGCAGGATACATCCCCTTCGAGTTCAACAACCTTGACGAAGCGGGTGCAGGCGAACTTCATCCTCTCCTTGACCGGTCTGCTTGTCGGAATCATCGCTGTTGCCCTAGCGACCTTAGGATTGTGAATCTGACGGCAGGACTTGACTTCCGAATAGGCGAAGACTAAGATGGGTTTCAAGATCTAGTGGAGAGGCGTATACCGTTAACGGAGGAGGTGGTCGGACGGCAAAGCATCTCTCGAAGTACGCTTCTTGTCGAAAGCTACCTTAACGGAAGTCATGCGTAAGGAGGTATGTCACTAATGAAGAGAGCTCTCGTACTCAGCCTTGCCATCGTGCTCGGCCTGGGAATCGCGACGTTTGCTCAGACCCTTACGGGGGAATGGGACACGACGATCACGATCGACCCGCAGGCCGGCACTGTCGAGGACTTCCTCGACTTCGAGTCGTCACTGACGGTGACCTACGAAGTCGGCGGATGGGCGTTTACGTCCTACAGCGAGTTCGACGATGACGGTTGGGCGGACCAGACCTTCGCAGCTGCCGGAAGTCTCGGTGCCTACACGTTCTCGTCGCTGCTCGACTTCGATCCTGAGGGCGCGTTCGAGGAG
>Ga0180431_10007022_pt1 | contig 13241 bp, 14 predicted proteins | sample SS_ome_11_FD_132459 | JGI IMG/M metagenome (GOLD analysis project Ga0180431, IMG submission 132459) | Hypersaline lake sediment archaeal communities from the Salton Sea, California, USA - SS_1_MS_1 metaG | ecosystem: Environmental > Aquatic > Non-marine Saline and Alkaline > Hypersaline >... | reverse complement strand
CTGGTGATACGTCTTGGCAGACATGTTCCTCCCTCCTTGATCGCGGGACGGCGCTCGCGAGTCGTTGCATCATAGGTTCGGGCGCTCGACGAGTGAAACCGCCGGTTCGTCTTCATCCATCGGTCGGAGGTCGTCGCGCCGTACGCTTGGCCGTTGCGGACAAACACCCTAGACTGAACGCGAAGCACGACGTCGCAGCGCTCACGATCGGCTCGTCGCAGTCCACACGACCCCGTGCTCGGCGGCTGCCGCGGGGCAGCCAGGAACGCATCACCTGAGAAAGGAGGTCTCGTGTACGCGTCGACGACGATGTTCAACATGCCGCCCGGTGCGCGTCCGAAGATGGAGGAGCTGGCCGACAAGATGCTCGTCGGGATGAGACAGATGCCGGGATTCGTGTCGATCACGTTCGTCATGGACGAGGAGGCTAACGAGTACGGCGGATTCGCCCTGTGGGAGACGAAGGAGAACGCCGAGGCGGCGATGAAGCAGACCGGGGCTAAGTTGGACGAAGCGCTCGCCGGCAAGACGATCGGTCCGCTGAGGCGGGGCATGTACGAGGTGTACGAACCGAAGGCGTAGCGGAGTCGCATATCGCGTAGGCGCCCGGCCCGGTTCGTTGTTTCACGACGAAGCTTGGGCAGTGCGGGTTTTTTTCGGCGGATCTCGCGACCTGAACCCTTGACGCGAGATTCGGCTTCGATTGACTCGGTTCCCCCTTGACCTAAAGCGCGCTCGAACTTGTATAGTGCGTCGGAATGTCTTCGGATCTGACCATCAGGCAAGCCGCGGCGAGAACCGAGGACCCTCATCGCACGAACGAAGAACCGGTTACGCGGAGGCGGCTCGGACCACCCGAATGACTCGAACGGACGGACTCGTCCTCGCCTTGATGGGCGCACCTCGTCAGGATACCATGGAAACCAATTTGGTATTCAAGAGTCCCGGAAGGGTGACGCCGTGCCCACAAAAGATCGAATCCTTGCCGCTGGACGGGCAATCCTGATCACCGAGGGGCTACGCGCGATCACGACCAACGAGCTCGCGCGGCGCGCCCGCGTCAGCAAGAAGACGCTCTACAACCTGTTCCCGAACAAGGACGCGCTGCTGGAGGCGATCGTGGTCTCGTTCTTGGAGGAGAACCTCGCGCGGTGGGACGAGATCCTGGCACTCGACGCTTCGGCCATCGACCGGATCCTCGCCTCCCTCGAGTTCGTCAGTCAGTTCATGCCGCAGATCCAGAGCCAGCTGATCGATCAGGTGGAAACGATCGCACCGCAACTCTGGGCAAGGATCGAGGCGATCCGCCTGCGGCGGCTCCGGAAACTCAAACGGCTGATGGAGGAGGCCCAACGAGAGGGCCACCTCCGCGCCGACGTCGACGCGGATCATTGGATTCTGCTTCTGACCGGCACGATCCGCTCCGTCTTGACCCCGAAGGTCCTGCTGCAGACGGGGATTCCTGTGATCGAACTGGTCCGATCCGTCAAGTCGATCTACTACGACGGCCTGCTGACGGACAAAGGGCGGGCGTACGTCGCGTCCAAGGAGGCCTCGTCATGACGCAACACGCAATACGCATCGGTCGGGTCGTTCTGATTCTCCTCGTCGCCGGATGTGCAGCCGCGGCGCAGCCGATCGAGACCGGCAAAGACGTGATCGCCCGGATGCGCGAGAACACGCAGCGGATCGAGGACCTAGACGCCGTACTCACGATCGAGACGTACTCGGATGGCGCCGTCGACCTGACGCAACGGATCCGGCTCTCCCTCCTCCAGCCGGCCCGGATGCGGCAGGAGTACCTGGCTCCGGACTACCTCGCCGGGAACCTGACGCTCATCATCGGAGACGACATGTGGATCTACATCGCCGCCGCCGACACCTGGTACGAGAAGGACCTCTCCGAGCTCTCGGCGGCCGAGCAGCCGTGGCTCGTCTTCCGCCAGTTCCTCCGCGGCGTCGAGGACGAGTTCGCCGACTACGCCTTCGTTCTTCAGGAGGCCGACGGAGAAAACTACCACCTCGTCGGCACCCCGACGACGGACGACGCGGCGTACGGACGGATCGAGCTGTGGGTCGACCCGGAGACGTTCGTTCCGACCCGACGGCTCCTGTACGGCGTCGACGGCAACCTCCTCGTCGACCTGCACATCCTCGAGGTCGAGGAGGTCGCGGACGGCACGTACCTCGCGCGGGCGATGGAGACGTACGACGAGGACGGCGAGCTTCGGAGCGCCATCCGGTACGAGGAGCTCACCGTCAACAGCGGGCTCGATCCGGCCCTCTTCGAGCGCCCCGTGGAGTCGAGCGATGGCTGATCCCTCCGTCGTCTTCCGTGCCGACGAACTGACGAAGACGTTCGGAACGCTCCGCGCCGTCGACCGTCTCTCCCTGTCGATCGCGACCGGCGAGATCTACGGTCTGGTCGGGCCGAGCGGCGCGGGGAAGACGACGCTGATCCGGATGCTGAGCGGGCTGGCGACCCCGAACGCCGGGACGGCCACGCTGCTCGGCGCTCCGATGCCGGCCGGCCGCCGAACGGTCGAACATCGGTTCGGCTACATGCCCCAGGAGCGCGCCGTCTATCGCGACCTGTCGGTGGCCGAGAACCTCCTCTTCTTCGGCCGCCTCTACGCCATGTCGCGCGCGCGAATCCGGGAACGGACGCGCGAGCTTCTCGAACTGATGCAGCTGGAGGGACACGGACAGCAGCGGGCCGATCGGCTCTCCGGCGGCGAGAAGCAGCGGCTCTCCCTCGCCTGCACCCTCCTGCACGAGCCGGACGCTCTCCTGCTCGACGAGCCGACGATCGGGCTCGATCCGTCCCTGCGTCGCGAGTTCTGGAACCACTTTCACGAATTGAACGGCCGCGGTCGGACGATCCTCCTGTCGACGCACTACCTGCAGGAGGCCGAATGGTGCGGCCGGGTCGGCCTGATCCAGCGCGGTCGCCTGATCGCCGAAGGGACGCCCGACGCCCTCCGACGGCAGGTGGCGCAGCAAAGCGACCGGGAGCACCCGGACATGGAGGAGGTCTTCCTGATCCTGACCGGTGCGGCTGTCGCAGGAGGTGCGTCGTGAAGGCGTACCGGATCCTCGCCGTCGCCGAGCGCGTCCTCCGCCAGCTCTGGCACGACCGACGCGTCCTTGCGTTCATGCTCGTCCTTCCCGCCGTCGCGATGCTCCTGTTCGGCTACTCGTTTTCCGGCGACATCACCGACATCCGCGTCGCGTTCGTCGACGAGGACGACACCGACCTCACCGCGTCGATCCTCGAGAGCCTCCAGGCGGACGACGCGTTCGACGTGACGGTGCTTGACTCCGTCGACGATCCCGAACGTCTGTTGCTCGATTCGGGATACCAGGCCGTGATCCGGATCCCCGACAAGTTCACGAGCCTCTACTACGCGCACTTCGCGATGGGCGTCGCGACGAGCGCGCAGGGGACGATCGACCTGACGCTCGACGAATCGGACCCGCAGATCGCGTCGACGATCAAGATGGGGCTGGCCGACGCCCTCATGGATCTCGGCGAGGGTGGGCCGGTCGAGATCGACACCCGTGAGCTGTACGGCGTCGAAGTCCGGTTCATCGACTCCTTCGCGCCGGCGATCATGGGGCTCGTCGTCGCCCTGATCAGTACCGTCTTGACGCTCCTGTCGATCGTGCGGGAGAAGGTCGACGGGACGTTCTCGCGGGTCTGGGTCTCGCCGGTCCGGCGGGCAGAGTTCATCCTCGGCTACGTGATCGCCTTCGGTCTGGTCGCGCTCGTTCAGTCGCTCGTGGTCCTCACGGTCGGAATGAGCGTCTTCCACATCCTGATCAACGGTTCGATCGCGTGGGCGTTCGTATGCGTCATTCTGTTCGCCGTCGGGAGCGTCGGGCTCGGAACCCTATTGTCGGCTCTCGCGCAGACGGAATCGCAGGCGATCGTCTTCTTCCCACTCGTCATTCTCCCCTCGGTTCTTCTCTCCGGGATGATGTGGCCGATTCAGGCGATCCCTCGCGTCCTGCGTCCGCTCTCCTACCTCGTCCCGCTCACCTACTCCAACCGCCTGCTCCGCGCGGTGATGGTGAAGGGTCTGGCGCCGTGGCAGGAGCCGGTCGGCTTCGCCGGCGTGCTCGTGTTCGTGCTGCTCACGATCCTGCTGGCGAGCGTCGTCCTCCGTCAGTCGGCCGGCGAGCGGGAGTAGCGGCGGCGGACCGGATCGCGCAACGTCGCGAGACGTCGTTTGACGTAGCGCTTTGCTTCGGCATTCTGCGCCGAAGCGCTAAGGGTTCCGTGTACAATCCCGCAGGCGCATGGAGTGCGAAAGGAGGCCGGGCATGCCAGCCGTGACGGCGCTTCTCATCATCGATCTACAGGTCGGGAACTTCGAGGGTGCAGACTCCGTGCACCATGGAGAAGAACTTCTCTCCCGCGTCGAACGGCTCATCGAGCGAGCGCGTAGGGCGAACGCCCCCGTGATCTACGTCCAGCATTGCGGGCCGAAGGGTGAGATCGACGAGCCGGACACCCCGGGGTGGCAGATCCATCCCCGCATCGCTCCGATCCCCGAGGATCCGGTGATTCGGAAACGGCACCCGGACGCCTTCCAGGAGACCGCGCTCGCTGACGAGCTCGAACATCGTGGGGTCCGGCGGCTTGTGATTGCGGGACTCCAGACCGAGTACTGCGTCGACACGACGTGTCGGAGTGCCTACGGCCGCGGGTTCGAGGTGGTGTTGGTCGAGGACGCCCACAGTACGTGGCCGACCGACCGGCTTTCCGCCGAGGACATCATCGCGCATCACAACGCGACGCTCGGCGGCTGGTTCGTCAAGCTCGCCAAGGCGGACGAGGTCCGGTTCGACGAACTGTACCGGGCGGATCGCTAGCCCGTCTTCCCTGATTGCTTCTCGACCGGCCGACTCCAATCGTCCCATGGACGGCTCGCGTTCCGCCCATTGATGAGCCACTTACTGGGAACGGTCGTCTCGCTGCTCGAACGCGCCTGCGCCGAGTACTTCACCGGGGGTCCGGACGCCGAAGCGGGGTGGAGAGCCGGTTGGATCGACTACGACTCGGAGTGACCGTCAGTCGAGGGTGTACATCTCGATCGCTCCGCTCCATCGATCGATCCAGAGAACGGTTCCGTTGAGGATGGTGGTTTGTTCTCCCGCAAACTCGTCGAGCGGCTCGGAGGAAACGATCGGGCCGTCGTCCGTCTCCGCGAGCGTCAGAGTGTAGTAATCCGGATTCTCGGTGTGGAGACACACCGCCCAGAGGTCGTCCGGGCCGAGGAGGAACGAGTTCAGGCTCGTGAAGGCGTGGATCCTGCCGTAGACCGCATGAAGGCCAGCGAGCACATCGTCTTCGTCGATGTACGGCTGGAGCAGGCCGAACAGCCTCTCCGAGTCCGTGCTTCCTTCCGTCGGAGTGAGAGGGTCAGGTAGAGGATCCCGCACCGTCCCGTTGTGACAGAAGAACCAGCGAGCTCCGGCGATCTCGCGCTCGAACGGATGGGTATCCTCGAGCACCACGCTGCCGGCGGACTTCCTCCGCGCGTGCAGCAGGATGACGGACTTGTCGAGTAGCGTCTTGATCGCCGGATCGTCCCAGCAAGGTCGAAGACCACGCAGAGGCTTCATCCGTCCATCGTCCTCGTAGACCGCCCCCCACCCGTCGCCGTGCGTGATCTTCCCGAACTCTGTGTTCCGCTCGTTCAACATTTTCAGACCTTGCGCCATCCGCAGGAACGGATCGATCAGCAGACGGCCCGATAGGCCCAGCGGAGCGGCGATCATCCGGCACATGGGTAGGATTGTAGCGCGGCGAGCTCCTGGGATGCCCTTTGGGTTCTCGCGCTTTGCGAGTTCTCCAAGGTGCGACGAGCATGTGACCAGGCCTTGAATTCAAAAGTGGAGATCTGCCCCGAGCTCCCCGCGAGGGCCTGAAGGACGTCCATCTCCGAGGCGTCACAAGACAGAAGCGAGCCGGTGCTCAGTCCGGCGCAGCGTGGGCGAGGATCCGCTCGTAGCAGAGGCTGGCACCGCTTCGATACCAGGCGGCCAGCCGCTCGTGCAGATTGGGATCGACGGTCTGTTGAAGGTCGCCGTCGAGGTCGCCCCGATACCGTCTGCCCATCCCGTGATGCTCCATTTGCTCCGCGTTCCACAGCTGCTCGTACTGGGCCGCGATCGGTCGGACCACGATCTTCTTGGCGAAGAAAAACGCCTCGCTGATGGTCTGGAACCCGGCCGTCCCGACGTAGGCGTCGCAGCTGGCGAGATCCTCGACGAATCGGTCGGCGTCCTCCTGGAATCGGAGGTTCTCGGGCGCGTCGGCCGGCCGGGCCTCGGAGCCGTACACGACGATCGCCCGTTCGGGATGCCGCGCCGCGTAGTCGAGAATCGGCTGCAGCAGGCCGCGAAACGCGTGATAGACGACGAGATGGCCGAGGTTCCTCGTCGGTTGGGCGAGCACCTCCGGACGAAGAATGGGCGGAAGGCAGCTGGCGTCGAGCGGGTAGAAGTGGCAGCCGAGCTCGACGTCGAGGCCGCTCGTGTGCAGCTTGCGGATGACGTTTACGTTGAATCGATCCATCTTCGCCTTCGGTGGTCGTGCGGCCGCCGGATGGGAGAGCGTGGCCGCGTTTCCGATCCCGATCTTCCGCGTTCCGGGCGCGACGAACGGCGATCCGGTGATCGGATCGAAGTCGCTGACGATCAGGTCGGGCTCGAACGCCGAGATGATGTTGTGAGCGTGCCAGAAGCTCTCGAACAGATCCGGGAGGTTGCCTGCGAACGCCTTCACCGTGCCGCCCCGCGAGATCCCGCCCGCGCCGTCCTCGATCATCGACAGCCCCTGGAACCAGTAGTGCCGGACGTCCTGCAGCGCGTCATTGAAGTAGCGCGGCGGCTTGTCCGGTCCGGTGACGATCACGAGAAGCTCGTGTCCGTCGCGAACGAAGAGGGGCTTCAGCCCGAGAAATCGCGACAGGTGGCCCTTGCCCGTGCTCTGCACGCCGTAGACGACCCGCACGATCTTCGCCTCCGATGCCGGGCGCGATCGTACGTCCCGGCCCGACGGAGACGCTAGTGCCAACCGGCGTCCCCGTGCAAGCCGGAGCGGCCGATCGTGCTACGCGAGGAACCTGCCGTCTTCGTAGATCAGCTCGCCGTCGGCGTACACCCTCCCTCCGTTGCGAAGGTCGCTGACGATGTCTCTGTGAACCGCCGACTTCACCTTGTTGCCGGCGATTCCCGCGCCGAGCGCGACGTGGAACGTCCCGGCCATCTTCTCGTCGAACAGGGTGTCGCCGATGAACGACGTGATGCCCTCGTTCGTCCCGAGCGCGAATTCACCGACGTTGCGGGCCCCGTCGTCGGTGTCGAGAAGCTCGAGCAGCGCGGGCTCGTTGACGTCCGCCGTCGCACGGACGACGCGGCCGTCCTCGACCTCCAGGCGGATTCCTTGGATCTCCCGGCCGCGGGAGCGCGTCGAGTAGGTGAACGCGATCTTCCCGTTCGCGCTCCCTTCGACCGGTCCGACGTAGACTTTGCCCCCCGGCAGATTCCCGCGGCCGGATTCGTTGACGAATTCGCGGTCGTCGGTCCGGAAGCTGAGATCGGTCCCGTCGGCGACCACGCGGAACTCGTTGGCCGCGTTCAGGTGGGCGACGAGCCGCGCCTGCCGCTCGCCGAATCGGCGCCAGTAGGCGACCGGTTCGTCCCGATCCGGAAGCAGGGCCGCAAAGTAGAACTCCTCGTATTCGAGCAGCGACATCCCGACCTGCTGCGCGACCGCGTTCGTCGGGAACGTCGTCATGACGCCCGGTTTCTCGCCGCTGCAGCAGCCCATGACCTCGCGAACCTTCGCCATGCCGTCATGGAATACCTTGCGTCGCTCCGGAGAGATCTTCGTGTTCTCGCTCGTGTTCTCCCGGGTCATGAGGTTGAACGTCACGTCCGCTTCCTTGTAGTACTCGAGCGTCGCCTGGGGAACGAACGCCAGCTGCTCGTCGGAGGCGTGCGCGTACAGGAGCTCGAGCAGACCGGGGACGATCGAACGGACGATCGGGAAGCCGCCCGCCTCCAGCACCTTGACCGCCACGGCCTTTCCCAGGTCCGTCGCCGCGTGCGGCGCGTTGATCAACGCCTTCTGTCCTTTCGTGACGCCGATGGAGTAGTTCACCAACACATCGGCGATTTGATCGATCCGTGGATCGTGCATCGGTCCTCCTCTCGTGTCGCTGTGAGAATCCGAGCCGGAATCGGCTAGAATGAACGGATCCGAAGTCGGACCCCGTGCCTTCGGACACGGGGTCCCTCGGTGCCGCCCTTGCTCCGAGATTCACCCTCGGGGCAAGGGCTCCTTACAGCTTCCCTCGCAGCAGTTGGCCACGGGGCGAAGCGCGTAGCGATGGCTCGTCCAGAACGTTGCCTGCATCGCGGTCACCTCCTTCCGAAATGGGTTCGTGGTGACGTGCGATCTCCTCAACCGTCTTCGGACTCGCCTTCGGCGACGTCGCCGATGGCCTCCCGAAGCGACGATTTCAGCTCGGCGATCTTCCGGGTTGCGTCGCCGACCTTGTCGAACAGCGCGGCGTTCGCCTTGATTCCCTCTCGAATCATGAACGTTGCCGCGCTAGATCGGCTCTTGCAGATGCCCGCTTCCAGCAGCATGTCGAGCTGCTCCAGGATCTGATCGTTGACGCGGACCATCACGACGTGCTCGCGCCCCGCCAGTGCGTGCTCGATGGCGTCGAACAGCGCGTCGCCGGACGCGCAGCACTCGACCCTCCGTACGATCGCCTTCTTCGGCTCCTTCTCACCGCTCATTACGATCACCATCCATTACATGTAATAGTCTAGCGCGAGGCGGCCCGCCTGTCAAGTGCTCTTCGAACCGGGTTGCGGACGCGGCCCGCCGCTGGGTTCCTCCGGCCGGAAGCGGCACCGTCTGACCAAGGCAATGGAACCCCCGATTCACTCTTGATCTTCTGTTCGCGTGCCCCGCGATGGAGGACATCGGCGGAATCATGGTTGGTGTCGTATTCCTCCGGCTCCCGTCTTGTACCTTCGCCTCCTCGCCCGTAGCCTCAACGGACCCGGCGGGATGCTGTTGGTTCCGGGAGACGGAGGCTCCGATGGCGAACGACCCAGATCGAATCGAGCGACCGGCGACGCTCGACGATGCCGAGGCCGCGACGGAGATGTTCAACGCGCGGTCGAGGCACTTCTACGGGGTGGATCAAGCGACCGAAGACGAGATCAGAGCGTGGATGGGCATGCCGCGCTTCGATCTGGCTCGGGACACGCGCATGATCGTCGACCGGGAGGGGAAACTTCTGGCGTGGGCGCACGTGATGGATCCGGGTGCACCGTACGTCCAGATCTGGTGCGGCCTGTCCGTCGCCGTCTCCCACATGGAGGAGGAGGCGTTGTGGGACGCACTGCTCGCGTGGTGCGAGCAGCGGGCTCGCGACTACGTCCCGCTCGCTCCACCCGAGGCCCGGGTCACGCTCGGGTTCGACGGACTGATCGAGGATGTCCATCGATTGAACGCGATCGAGAGGGCCGGAGCTCAGAGGGTCCGGATCGGAAATCGGATGCGGATCGATCTGGAGGAACGGCCCGAGGCGCCCGAATGGCCCGAGGGCATCCGCGTTCGGACCTACGCCCACGATAAGGATCTGCGTCCGCTCGTTGCGGCGTTCGAGGAAGCCTTCCGCGATCACTGGGGCTTCGTCGAGTCCCCTCTCGATGAGTCCGTCGCCAGGTTGCGGGACGGAATCGCGGCGGATCGCGAGCGGTTCGACCCGAGCCTCTGGTTCCTGGCCGTCGACGGCCAGGAGATCGCGGGGTTCGCGTTGTGCTCGGACGACATCGCCGGCGACGAGACGCGCAGCGAGCTCGATCCCTTCGGCGTGCGCAAGGCCTGGAGGCGGCGAGGGCTCGGCCTTGCACTCCTGAAGCACTCCTTCCTCGTGCTCTTCGAGCGTGGGAAGACAGCCGTGGAGCTCGACATGGACTCCGAGAACCTCACCGGCGCTCTTCGCCTGTACGGGCGAGCCGGGATGCACGTCATTCGCCAGCAGGCCGTCTACGAGAAGGAGCTTCGCGCCGGAACCGACTTCGCGATCCGGGAACTCGAGGGGTAGGCCAGATCACCCGGCGTACCCCTTCAGCCAGACGACGGACCGATCCCGGAATGCCTCCTCAATGCGGCGGAACCACTCGTGTCTTGAATAGATGCGCGATCAGCTTGGCACTTGGTAGTACCAGATGCAATCGTGATCGCATCTGGCATTGCTCCCAACGCTGTCGCAATTCGCGTTCCTCGAGACGGCATGTTCGGTCCTCCCAGGGCAGAGAAGTGATTTCAGACTAATGGGAAGGCGAGTGGGGTGCAAGGGGAGAGGATCCGGCAGGTTCGATCGGGCAGGCGCTCGGGACCGACCGTGAGACACGGTCTGTATCCCCCAATCCCCCCGATCTCATGTCCGTCACTTCAGTATTTGACAAGAACACTCCCAAACGGTACGTTAAGGCGTCCAGGGACGAAACTCGGCTTCATGCCGTGTGAGCCGCAGCTGAGGCTGTAAGCTCCTATATCCCTGGATGATCTTCTAGGAGCGCCGCGTCGAGCGGCGTTTTCTTGTTGTAGTAGACGCCGTATTCGACCGAACGCGTATCGTCGATGTCATGAACAAGTCGACACCGGTGCCATAACAAGCGGATGAACCGGTCCTCTCCCCTCTCGTAGAACCGTTGCAGTGCCCAAAGGAAATAGTCGACAACCTGCTAGGGCACGCCACCGGTCGGATCTTAATGGGGGCAAACCTTGTATCGCGCGGCAAGAAACAAGGTTTGACCCCGGCACTCCTGAGCGGGATAACCCTCCCAGTTGTTCGGCCTTCTTCCAGAGTTGGCCACACGACCATTGACCTCGAAGTGGGGGGGGGCGGCAACTGCAACAAGAAGAGAGACAGAGATCGCGAATCTTGTGCGCATTTCCGGGGGCGACCGCGTGATCCGCGCTGCATAGGAAAGCGAAGTGGATGAATCCTGTGCGGGGATCGGCTAGGATGACACGCAGAGCACCCGCCTGCCGAGGAGGTGCAAGAGTGGGCAACGTTGGGTACATCGTCATTGCAGTCGCGGCGCTCTTGTTGCTTTGGATCTTCTTCTACTTCGTTCCGGTAGGCTTGTGGGTTTCCGCACTCGCCGCGGGGGTGCCTGTTGGTCCGATGACGTTCATCGGGATGCGTCTGAGGAAAGTGAATCCGCACCGCGTGATCTTCCCAATGGTCGCTGCATGGAAGGCGGGTATCGAACTGCTGGTTTCCGATCTTGAAGCACACTATCTTGCGGGCGGAAACGTCCAACGAGTCGCCCGTGCGCTTATCTCGGCCGACAAAGCGGACATCCCTCTCGACTTCCAGCGGGCCGCCGCAATCGATCTGGCCGGTCGCGACGTCCTTGACGCGGTGACGATGTCCGTCAACCCTCGTGTCATCGAGACGCCGAAGGTTGGCGCTGTTGCCTCCAACGGGATTCAGCTGTTCGCGATCGCGAAAGTGACAGTTCGCGCAAACATCGACCGCCTTGTCGGTGGGGCGACCGAAGAGACTGTAATCGCCCGCGTTGGCGAGGGGATCGTCTCGGCGATCGGTTCGGCGAGCTCACATACGGAAGTGCTCGAGAACCCAGACAAGATCTCCAAGCGCGTCTTGGAGAGGTCACTCGACGCAGGGACCGCGTTTGAGATCCTTTCGATCGACATCGCCGATGTCGATGTGGGGAAGAACATCGGCGCGCAACTGCAAACAGATCAAGCTGAGGCCGACCTGAAGGTCGCTCGCGCCAAAGCGGAGGAGCGCCGAGCGATGGCCGTCGCCCGCGAGCAGGAGATGACGGCCCTTGTCCAGGAACGGCGGGCTGCCGTTGTCGAGGCGGAGGCGGAGATACCGCGCGCGATGGCAGAAGCATTCCGCGAAGGCCACTTGGGGATCATGGACTACTACCGGATGAAAAACGTACAGGCCGATACGAAGATGCGCGACAGCTTCGCGAGCGACGATCGGTCCGGATCGTCTACGCTGTCGGAGGGGCAATGAGCAACATGGCCGACCCTCTGCAGAAGGTCCGCGACCTGTTGAGCGACGATCCGCGCACGGCAGTGCTTCTTACCGAGCTTCTTGGCCCGCCGATCGGGACGAGACCGCAGACAAATCCTGCTACTCCCGCCTGAGACCAGCCCAACCGCAGAGTCCGGATTCTGGCCCACTGGCAGCGGAGACAACTGCGGCAGGTATCTCTGGGGTCTACCATTGGATTCGAGAGCTCTGAAAAAGGGGTCGATCGAGTGAGTTTCTTCGCTCTTGAGGGTTGGATGGGCCCGGACTCCCGCGAATGAGCCGGTCTCAGTGGGTGACAGTACTCCCAGCCGCCTTTCGCCTCACCCCGGACTGGGCACAGCCTGGAGAGCATCCTCTCGGGCGCGCAGCAGCTTGACCATCCGCTTCGCGTTGATCACGAGGAACGTCATGAACACCTGAATCGCCACCCGCCACCGCCGACGATACCGCGCCCTGCCCAGCTTGTGATGACGCTTTGCCTCGCCGAACTTTCGCTCCACCTTCTTGCGTTCCTCCATCGCTTGTCGTAGGGCTTGGGGAGGAATCGCACGTCGCATCTTCTCCCCCGTGCTCATGTACACCCACACTCGTCCCTTCTTGTCCCGATGACACACTGGCTCCTCACACCTCCGGCACGTCTCTGTCTCGAAGTAATACAGATCTCCCTTCCTGTGCGCTGACTTGCCCAGCGTCCGTTCTCCGCGCACACACACACCAGCTGTTCCGTGGCAGGATCGTAGGCGAAGTCCTTGGCCCGCCGCTTGCGCGTCCTGCTCCGAACATACGCCGTCATGCCGTGTTCACCGGCAAGTGTGTAGGTCTCTTTGTTGTCGTACAACGCATCGGCAGCCAGACCGTGATGACGGATCCCCTGTTGCTCCTCCTGCTCCAACAGTCGTGCAAGATTCTCTGCCTTCGCCTCATGAACGTTTCCTGCTACCACGTCGATACTCGTCACCAATGCCGAGGTGCTGTCCTGGACGACGTGCGCCTTGTATCCGGTAAACACCTGGCGCAGGCTCTTGTGTCCCAATCGCGCGTCGGGATCAACAAAACTGACCACCGTCCGCCGACATCCAGGCTTCACGATCTCCTCCAGAAGAGCCAGCTCCTCCT
>Ga0180431_10007021_pt1 | contig 13241 bp, 12 predicted proteins | sample SS_ome_11_FD_132459 | JGI IMG/M metagenome (GOLD analysis project Ga0180431, IMG submission 132459) | Hypersaline lake sediment archaeal communities from the Salton Sea, California, USA - SS_1_MS_1 metaG | ecosystem: Environmental > Aquatic > Non-marine Saline and Alkaline > Hypersaline >... | reverse complement strand
TAACAACTTCATAATTAAGTGTCACAGAAATTCTACAATATATTACATGAGATTTAGGTATTACATTTTATCACCAGTCGGCTTTATAATTTATTAAGATGTCACAATAAATTTTAGCAACCTTATGATAAAATTACAAAATATAGGTTTGCAAAAGTTGATATATTAATACAATAACTTTTCAAGATGCCATTATGATAAAATTCTTCACCAATCGGGAAGCCTCAAACCGGCTGGATATTAATCTTTCGAAATGGAAACGGTGGTCCCGGGAATTTCTTCCCCCTGACCCTCTGGGCGGAATGCAATCCGGCTTTGCTAGACAATATAGTCCGGATGGGGCGTTTACTGTTTTTTTGGGAGGACATCTGGTGGCCGACTTAAAATTTACGATTCCCGAAGCAAAACAAATCATAAAAGATTTACATCCATGGTTTGGACAAAACGGGTTTTATTTTGATTCCGGGATCAACGGGACGGTAAATCCAGGTGTGGGCCAACTGGTTAAAAAATATATTATTTTTATTGCGCGTCAAAAAGATCCGGATAACACCATCCTTTTTATTTATACGATTAGAGGAATAATTTCCAATGAACCGGTTAATTATCAAGGTTTTGAAATTATGAAAGAACGTTATATGGAAACCACTATCGGTTTACAGACAAAAAAAATATCAGCAGCTGATGTGAATATCGTTAAAACGGTGAATATTTCCGATGCCCTCAATCATTTTGTCGTTCGTTTGAACTTAAATCGATCCCGTTATCCGGCACTATCGTCAACCAATTCTAGTATATCCTGAAGCGGCATCGGAGAAAAATTTCCTGTGCCGGCCGGTAATACCACCCCTTGATTTCTAAGCCAGTTTGCCCGTGTTGCCACTGAAGCGCCGCACAGAAGATTCATGGCAACGCTAACGGTCTCACGGTTCTCCGGTTTTTCAAGAAATGACCCTTTAACCCATTGATTAAAAGCCCCGATTGCCGGACCGCACCATATCTGGTAATCGATTTTTCTTGAAGGATCACCAGAGTTGGCCCAGTTTGAAGATTGGCCGAGATAGGATCGAAAAACAAGGGACATCTTGTGTTTGGGGTCTTTCCGGGCTCGTTCGATCTGTTTCGGGTCGTGCATTGCAAAATAATTCTTTGTCTGTTCCCATTCCTCCTGGAAACTTTTCCTAAAAAAGTCACGTTCCAGCACAGCCCTTTGTTTTTCCGGAATATTTTCAAAACGGTCATAGTTACAATACAGATCGTAAAGTTTGGCGGCACGAAGCGGAAACATGGTCCCGCGTTTTAATACCTGAACTTTAACCCCCATTTCAAACATATCGGCGGCAGGCGCCATGGTCACATCCGCTTGGTCGGCTTCAGCCAACATGTGGCGAACCGCTTCGGACGTGCCCGCCTCCACACAGGACTGGTTGATGGAACCGGTAAGGATATAGGCGGCGCCCATGGCAAATGCCGCGGCGGCAGAATCCGGCGTGGCAATTCCTCCGCCAAGCCCGACGCAAGGGGGTCTGTTGTATTGGTATTTTTCAGTCAATTCGTCACGCAGGGCAATCATGGTAGGTAAAAGCGTAATGGCCGGCCGGTTATCCGTGTGTCCTCCGGAATCTGCTTCCGCCGTCAGGTCCTCGGCCACAGGTATGGATTTTGCGAGGTCAGCTTCTTCTCCGGTTATCATTTTTCTTGCCACCAGTTGTGCCAAAAGCTTTTCCGGCGGCGGTGAAAAATATTTTCTGGCAACTTCAACCCTGGAAACTTTTGCGATAACCTTGTTGGGGCAAACCACTGTGCCGTTTTTATCCCGATGGATTCCTTTTACCCGGTAGTGTACCAAGGGAAGTGTCAGATCCAGGTATGCCGAGCTGCTGACAAGGGTTATCCCACGCCTTAAATAGAGCTGAACCACAGCCGCTTCTAATTCAGGGTCGTTGGGGCTGTTGATCAGATTAAATCCAAAGGGTGCTTCCTTTAAATTTTCCTGCAACCGGTCGATTGCCGCTTCTATTTTATTAAGAGAAAGACCGGCAGCGCCGAAAAAACCAACCATTCCGGCAAGCCCGGCTTTTTCCACCATTTCAACGGATGTAATTCCGTTGGCCATAGCACCGGCAATATAGGCAAAACGGAGATGATATGTTTTCTTAAAAAGGGGATCACCTAAATTTTCAGGGGGCAGTGGGGGAACATATGCATATAATGGAAAAACTTTGGGTTGTTTCGGAATCTTTTTACCGATGGTTATGGTGCCCCCTCGGCCTATGGCGAGCTGACCGTCAAGCTTTAACAGATGGACCGGCTGCGTCATCCGGAGTATGGCTGACCTGACCGCATGATCTCCAACTTCGGGTTCTGTGTGGCCTTGTGTCCACCAACCGGGCATCTTTTTGTTTGTAATAGATGATTGCATTACAGTAGGATTTATACAAAGTACACTTGAGTGTCAATAAGATAACATAATTTCATTCGTCTCGGGCTAACGCGTGCTAACGCACTTCAAACAGTCAGTCGGTTTCCAAGAGAAACACGCCGTCGTTACGCTTCGCTGAAATCAAATGAATTTTTTCCGAATAAGTTGCAAAAAATTATCGACAAAAAGACTTATTTGATGTAGACAGTAAGTTTTATTTTGATTGTAAAATTTTCGTAATTTCGTAATAAGGATGGATTTATGAAAAGCGGTAACATTAATAATAGAATCGGTATAGCCTCTTTGCTCGAAAGCACAGAGATTAAAGACTACTTTAATACCTTTTTAGTACTGATCGGCGGGGTTGAATTTGTAATATTTGTCGCCCATTTTATCGGCGCTGTGGGTCCTAACAAAGAGCCATTTCCCTGGAAACAATATTTTTTCATCGCTTTTATTGCTCCGATTGTGCTGATATTTGTTATCGGGCTTATCGTTGTCGGTTTTAACTACTATGTATATGGGAAGCAAGAATCGGCGATTTTTCATGAAAAAAGTCCTTTGGTTGGGACAAAAATAAAAAGATTCGGCCACAGTTTCAACTTCCTGCTTTCTGTAATGCATCAGGTGCCGATTCTTGTCGCTATGATTATTTTAGGATTAGGATCTGTTGTCTTATACAGGTTTGATGCTGTCATTCACGTATTAGGTCAAGTGGGAGAGAAAACGGCATTTTATCTTTTGATCATTTTGTGTGTGTGTGTTGTCGGTGGATTGATTTATCTTTTATTCTGCCTATACTGGAAGTTTAAACTCCATAAATATCAAATCCAGCAGCAGTGGGAATACAAACAAAAAGTTATCGAAACATCCGGTCTTATTATACTGGATAATAATACGGTGGTTAACGGAGAGGGAAAGCTTATTGCCCATGATGGGATGATCGAAAACGCTGGTGATGATGTCGTAAAAGAAAAAGCTTTGGTTCCCTTAGCTGAAAAGCTGTTGTTAAAGTAAAGGCAAATATAAATGGGGGTGTGAATCACGGCTGTTGGCAATATGAAAATCCAGGTTCGTCTGCGTTACGTATTTAGCTTTGGGGAAAAGGTTTCAGGTGTCAGGGTCAAGAAACCTGAAACCTGACACCTTACGATTAAACTCAATAACCAACAATCTTGATTTACACCCACAAATGGGTTAACTGTGCACAGGGCAACGCATGCTCAAGGACTCTGAATCATTCCGGCCAAGGCCTCTAACGCCATTCGGTACCCCTTAACCCCAAACCCTGCAATCTGAGCGGTTGCCACGTCTGATATCATTGATGTTTGTCTATACGATTCCCTTTTATAAGTATTGGACAGGTGTATCTCGATGACAGGAATATCGAGTATAAGGAGTGCGTCTCGAATAGCGATACTGGTGTGGGTATATGCAGCAGGGTTTATAATAATTCCTTTTTTAAGATCCACGGATTCCTGTATTTTATCAACAATGGCCCCTTCATGATTGGATTGAAAGGTTTCCACGGTAAGACCCAGTTTTTCCCCAAGTTTTTCAAGTTCGGAATTAATTTCATCCAGGGTTGTGTTGCCGTATAGTTCAGGCTCTCTTTTCCCCAGCATATTCAGATTTGGGCCGTGGATGACCAGGACGTTATTCTTGTTTTTACTCTGTTCCATGTTAGTGCCTGCCCTTATTTTACCCGCTGATTAACTCTCGGAATCTATCTATGGTTTTTTTATAGTCCGGGCTTTTAAAAATTGCCGATCCGGCAACAAACACATCGACCCCGGCATCCGAAATATTTTTAATGGTTTTTTCGTTTACCCCTCCGTCAATCTCAATAAGGGTCGCAAGTCCCCGGTCCCGGATCATTTTGCGAAGGGCTCTGACCCTGTCTAAACTATTGGATATAAACTCCTGGCCTCCGAATCCCGGATTAACGCTCATGATCATTATATAGTCAACCTCTTCCATTATCCATTCAAGCGAGGATAAAGGGGTTGACGGATTCAGCACCACACCGGCACGCCGGTCAAACTCCTTTATCATATGAATGGTACGGTTCAAGTGAACGCAGGCTTCTACCTGAACGGAAATTAAATCGGCGCCTGCTTTTGCAAAATCTTTGATATAACGGTCCGGATTTTCAATCATCAGATGGACGTCAACAGGAAGTGATGTTGCCCGCTTGACAGCCTCAACCACCAAAGGACCTATAGTGATGTTCGGCACAAAATGGCCGTCCATAACGTCTACATGAATCCAATCGGCTCCGGCCGCTTCAACGGATTTTATTTCATCTCCCAGTTTTGAAAAATCAGCCGACAGTATAGATGGTGCAATATATTTTATCGTCATATTTTTTTACTCGGATAAACTGGGAAAGTGACTAAAGTGAACTAAATCCGCCAAAGACCGGTGGCGGATAAAGTTTGAAGTGCCTAAAGTTAAGGTATCGCTTAACTCTAAGTATTTTATAGATATTGGCAGGATTCCATAACTTTAGGCATTTTAGATCACTTAAGATCACTTCACACTTTTTTAAGTTTTAAAATTTCTTGTCATAAAAATACAAGATTCTAAGTTACGCTTCCAACGTGTTGAGCACTTTGTTTGCGGAATCGGTAACCACGGTTCCGGGACCGAACACGCCCTTGGCTCCGGCCTGATACAGAAAATCGTAATCTGCCGGCGGAATCACGCCTCCCACAACAACATTGATATCTTGGCCGCCTTTTTCTTTAAGAGCTTCAATAAGTTGCGGAACCAGGGCCTTATGCCCGGCTGCTAGACTCGATACACCCACAACATGTACATCATTTTCCAAAGCCATCTGGGCGGCTTCTTCAGGTGTCTGGAACATGGGACCGATGTCCACGTCAAACCCGAGGTCTGCAAAAGCGGTTGCGATCACCTTAATTCCCCGGTCATGACCGTCCTGGCCCATTTTTGTTACCAATATTCGCGGTCTTCGCCCGTGCTTTTCCTGGAATTCATCGGTTCTTTTGCGAACGGCCGTAAATATTTCGCTGTCGGCATATTCTTCAGCATATGCTCCGGATATACACTGGGTCGTGGCCACATAACGGTTGAAAACCTTTTCCATGGCGTCTGATATTTCCCCAACGGTGGCTCGTGCTCGAACTGCCGGAAGGCAGGCTTCCAGCAGGTTTCCACCGGAGTCGCAGGCGTTGGTTATGGCTTCCAGAGTCCTCCGGACTTCATCATTGTTCCGTTTTGCTTTAATCTCTTTTATTCTTGCGATCTGTTCATCACGAACAGCCTCGGAAACTTCAAGAAGACCTTCCAGGGGTTCCTCTTCAATCTGATACTTGTTGACCCCCACAATGACGTCTTTGCCTTGGTCAATACGGGCTTGTTTCCTGGCGGCTGATTCTTCGATCCGCATCTTGGGCATGCCGGTTTCAATGGCTTTAGCCATTCCGCCGAGTTCTTCAACCTCATTCATGATCTTTCTGGCCTCATTGATGATGCCGGCAGTCAGCGCCTCAACGTAGTAAGATCCTCCCAAAGGATCAACCACATGGCAAACCTGGGATTCTTCCTGGACAATTATTTGAGTGTTTCTGGCAATCCGGGAGGAAAGCTCGGTGGGAAGACTTACCGCCTCGTCAAAAGAGTTGGTATGCAAAGACTGAGTCCCGCCCAAAACTGCAGACAGACATTCAAGAGTGGTTCGAATGATGTTGTTATACGGGTCCTGCTCGGTCAGGCTCCAGCCCGATGTCTGAACATGGGTCCGTAACATGGTGGATTTTGGATTTTTAGGGTTGAACTGGCTGATAATTTCATGCCACAGAAAACGGGCGGCTCTTAACATGGCGATTTCCATGAAAAAGTTCATCCCGACCCCGAAGAAAAACGACAGACGCGGCGCAAACTTGTCGATATCCAGTCCGGCTGCCAGAGCGGCCCTGACATACTCCAACCCGTCCGCCAGTGTAAATGCGGTTTGCAGAACAGAATTGGCGCCGGCTTCCATCATATGATACCCGCTGATACTGACGGTATTGTATTTGGGCATGTTTTTGGAACAAAATCCGATGATATCGGAAACGATTCTCATGGAAGGTTCCGGAGGATAGATATACGTGTTTCGGGTCAGATATTCTTTTAGAATATCGTTCTGAATGGTGCCTCCCAGTTGCTCATGCTTGACACCCTGTTCTTCGGCTGCCACGATGTAGGCGGCCATAACCGGTAAAACCGCGCCGTTCATGGTCATGGAAACCGTCATCTTGTCCAAGGGGATCTGATCGAAAAGGATTTTCATATCCTCAATGGAATCTACGGCAACACCGGCTTTGCCGATATCTCCCAACACCCTGGGATGATCCGAATCATACCCCCTGTGGGTGGCAAGATCAAAGGCCACCGAAAGTCCGGTTTGACCGGCGGCCATGTTCTTTCTATAAAATTCATTGGACTCCTTGGCAGTGGCAAAGCCGGCATACTGGCGGATGGTCCAGGGCCTTCCGGCATACATGGTGGCCATGGGCCCCCGCACATAAGGTGCGAAACCCGGCAGGGTGTTCACGTGTTCCATCCCCTCAAGATCCTCTGCGGTGTACAGCGGTTTTACCAATATGCCTTCATCCGTCTGCCAGTTGAGAGACTCAAGGGGTCTTCCTCTCAGTTGTTTGGTGGCAAGCTCTGTCCAATCTTTTACATCAGGATTTTTAGACATGGCATCCTCCTTTGGATCGTAAAATTATCTTTCACAAAGTTCAACCAGAATGCCGTTCGTGGCTTTGGGATGCAAAAAAGCGATTTTTGCGCCACCGGCGCCCATTCTGGGTTTTTCGTCAATCAGCCGTATTCCTTTTTCCTTTAATTCTGCCAGGGCCTCTTCAACATTCTCCACTCGAAACGCAACGTGATGAATCCCCGGGCCCTTTTTTTCCAAAAATTTAGCGATGGGTCCGTCCGGTGCCGTTGATTCAAGAAGCTCCACTTCACTTTCTCCTACCGGGAAAAAAGCAGTGGTGACTTTTTGCTCTTCAACGGTTTCGGAGCCTTCAAATTCAAGGCCGAGCGCATCTGTCCAAAAATTTTTACCGTCTTCGATACTGTTTACGGCTATTCCGAGATGGTCTATTTTTAGTATTTTCATAAAAACCTCCTTTCGATCTATTTAAATTTTTCCATGACCCGTTTAAATCCGGGCATGGCATTTATTATGGTTTCATCGGCCACGCAGAAGGCAATTCTGAAATGACCCGGTCCGCCAAAACCGCTGCCGGGGACAGTGAGAATCAATTCCTCCTGAAGCGCCTGTACAAATCTTACATCATCGGGCACCGGCGTTCTGGGGAAAAGGTAAAACGCACCTGCCGGTCTGAAGAAATCATATCCACAATCCTCCAGACCCTTACACAGGAGCTCTCTTTTCCGGGCATACGCTGAGATATTCACGCTCGTGCCCTGAACGGATGCCACCACCCGCTGCATCAGAGCCGGAGCATTGACAAATCCGAGGATCCTGTTGGCCAGAGCCATGCCGCCGATAAGCTCTTCTTTAAAACTCGCTTTGGGATTAACCGCCAAATGACCGATGCGTTCCCCGGGAATGGAAATATCCTTTGAATATGACGTCGCAATGATGCTCTCAGGGTAACTTTTAAAGATGCTGGGTACGTCTTGTCCGTCATAAACGATCTTTCTATAGGGTTCATCGGCGATAAGATACAATGTCCGGTTCAGTTCTTTTCCCTTTTCAGTGAGTAGGATTCCGAGTTCATGAAGACGCTCTTTTGAATATACCTGGCCGGTGGGATTGTTCGGGGAATTTATAAGAACGGCCCGGGTCTTTTGAGTGATCGCATGGGAAACGGCGTCAATATCAAGATTAAAATCCGGCTTTGTGGATACGGTTTTAAGGCTTCCGCCATGGTTGTCCACATAATATCTATATTCAACAAAAAAAGGCGCTGGTGTGATCACCTCATCACCGGGATCAAGGATTGCTTTCAGGATAACGTTCAGAGCACCGGAGGCTCCGCAGGTCATGATTACCTCATTTTCGGTAACCTGAACCTTCTGTTCGCTGCAAAGATAATCAGCCACAGATTTACGAACGTGCGGATATCCGGTATTGGGCATATACCCATGAACCCCCGAAGCAGAGGACGCTGCGGCATGCTTGAGTGCCGCACGGAATTTTTCAGGAGGCTCCAGATTCGGGTTTCCCAGACTGAAATCATATACGTTCTCAGCGCCATGCTCAGCCTTTAGGCGGGCGCCCTCTTCAAACATTTTACGTATCCAGGAAGATCCGGATATAATGGTTTGGATGTGCTTTGCTAGGGTCATTTAAACACTTTATTTTGGCATAAAATTTTAATCTTAAAATATATATTTATTAAAGTATGGCTTGCAAGTTCTTTCTGTAAAAAATTCCAGCAAAGGTCAAATGTAACGTCTCGTAAGTTCTACAACTTATTGAAAATACTTTGTTTATATAACAGTGTCCTATATAATTTGTAGATGGAATAATGGAACGTTGGAATGATGGAATATTGGTTTTAAAGGATGTTTCCCATTTTTAAATTCCTTGCTGTGATGATGTTTATCGTCAAACCATTATCCCAAAACCCATTATTCCACAATTCCAGTATTCCATCATTCCAATTGTGAGCGAAGCGAACTAAGTTCTAGCCCGGTCTCACATGGGTTTTAGTCTGCCCGTTCCACGGACTTTACCTCAGGGATTTCCTTTTTTAGAAATCTTTCAATTCCGTTTTTAAGGGTTATCTGGGACATGGGACATCCGGCACATGCTCCCTGCAACCTGACGGTGACCACGCCGTCAATTACATCGACAAGTTCCACGTCACCCCCATCCGCCTGAAGCATCGGCCTGATTTTATCTATTACCGCCTGAATCTTTTCTTTCATGATACCCTCCCTTCTATTTATTTTTCAAAAAAGCTTTTCTAAATTCATCAAATTGGTTTCGGCATATGGCCGTTCGAATATGCTCCATTAGTTTCATATAAAAATAGATATTATGAATGGTATTTAAACGATAAGCAAGCAATTCTTTTGCCATGTAAAGGTGTCGAAGGTAGGCTCTGGAATAATTTTGGCATGTGTAACAATTACAACCGGGTTCAATGGGTTGGGTATCATATTTAAAACGTGCATTGCAAATATTAATGGCGCCTTTTTTTGTAAACATCTGGCCGTTTCGAGCGTTCCGTGTAGGGATGACGCAATCGAACATATCCGCCCCAAGAGCCACAAGCTCTATAAGATCTTCAGGAGTTCCGGTCCCCATGATATATTTGGGCTTATTATCCGGAAGTATGGGCAGCGTAAAGTCAGCAATTTCAAACATGATCTCCTTGGGCTCACCCACGCTGAGTCCACCGATGGCATAACCATTGAAAGTGATTTCAGATAAATTTTCCGCTGAACGTTTTCTCAGGTCTTTAAACATGCCCCCCTGAACGATACCGAAAAGGGAAGGGGGCTTTGAGACCTTTGGAGCTAAAGACCCGATGCCTTCTTGCAGAGCATTTTTACATCTTTTTGCCCATCGGGAGGTCAGTTCAAGAGCCTCTTGGGTATGTTCACGGCTTGCAGGATATTTGATGCAGTCGTCAAGGCACATGATAATGTCCGATCCGAGACAAAGCTGTATCTCAATCGACTTTTCAGGCGTTAGTAAATGACTTGATCCATCGACATGGGACTGAAAAAAAGCGCCTTGATCGGTGATCTTACCCAGTTTGGCCAGGGAAAAGACCTGAAAGCCGCCGCTATCCGTTAAAATCGGCCGATCCCAGCTCATAAAACCGTGGAGGCCGGAAAAACGGCGGATGACATCACATCCCGGTCTGAGGTACAGATGATAGGTGTTGCCCAGAATAATTTGGGTCCCGCACTCCATAAGTTCTTGGGGTGACAGGGATTTTACCGTGCCAAGGGTCCCCACCGGCATAAAAACAGGCGTTTTTATCTCACCGTGAGCTGTCTGCAAGACGCCTGCCCTTGCCCGTGTTGTATCAGATGTTGCAACTATTTTGAAATTGGACATATGAATTATAGATGGTTTTAAGTATAGACCCGCCAACTGATAATAAAATGTAAAATGTCTGGAACTCGAATATAAGTGAGCCTAAAGAAAAAACAGGTTCCAACCCTTTAATATCAAATGGTTAAACGCAATGTCATATATTTAAAAGATGATTTGTCTTATTTGCTGTTTTTTCTTAAGGCTCACTAACATCCTCAAACAGCCAGACCTTTTACATTTTATCACCAGTTGGCTCCGTAGATGTTATATCTCCGAAATATTTAATTGGGTTGTTAGTGTGTTTTTCTCATAAAGCTTGTAAAATAGCGTAATGAATGATCAGCAACGAAACCGTACACTGTTTGAATGCATTAGGGATTGTTTCGAAAAAACAGCGCTTTTATGAATTTGTAATGGAAAAATAAAAAATGTTATTCACCTAACCTGTTTATTTAAATATTGATATACTGTTTTTTCGTTACGAGCCCTTATGCATGAGTTTGTACGGTGTAGTTGCGGATTATTCATGGAGCGGTTAAATTAAAAAACTCCCCGACCCAATTACCTAAAACCTATTAAACGATAAACATGGCATCCCCGTAACTGAACAGCCTGTATTTTTTTTCTATGGCGGTTTGGTATGCATTCAATATGTTTTCCCGACCCGCAAAAGCGGATACAAGCATTAATAGCGTCGATTTGGGAAGATGAAAATTGGTAATCATTGCATCTACAACCTTAAACTTGTACCCGGGATATATAAAAAGATCGCAGGTCCCGCTACCGTGAGCCACGTTCCCTTTAACGTCTGAAGCATACTCCAGAGTCCTTACGCAGGTGGTTCCCACGGCAATAATCCGCCGGCCTTTTGTTTTGGCATGGTTGATAATATCGGCAGTTTCTTTGGAAATAGAATACCACTCAGAATGGATTTTGTGGTCTCTTATATCCGATACCCTGACCGGCAAAAACGTACCGTAACCCACATGCAGGGTAACTGTTACGATCTTAATGCCTTTTTTTTCTATTTTTTTAAGGAGTTTTTTTGAAAAATGGAGTCCTGCCGTAGGTGCGGCGACTGCACCTTTTTTTGAAGCATAAACGGTCTGGTAAGATGTTCTATCATTCTCACAATCGTTCCGTTTAATATACGGGGGCAAAGGAACGTGTCCTATTCTGTCCAGGAGATTTTCAAAATTATTTTTAGATGAAAATTTTACCGTGTAAATTCCTTCTTGACCATTGACAACCCGGGCTCGCAATTCCTGGCCAAAAGATAAAGGTGTACCGTTTTTCGGTCTTTTTGAGGCTTTAATCAGGCATTTTAAAACAAGTTCGTTGCACCCGGTATTTTCACGTCCGCCGGCGTAATCAAGGATAAAAACCTCCGCCTTGCCTCCGGTATCCTTTTTTCCGAAAAGTCGAGCCGGAATTACCCGGGTGTCGTTTAAAACCAGTAAATCCGCCGGCAACAGGAGATCATAAATGTCATAAAACTTATGATGGGACAATCTGCCGGTTTCCTTGTTCAGAAACAGAAGTTTTGAATGGTCCCGTTGAGGTGCCGGTTTTTGAGCAATCAGGTCGTCGGGCAGATCATAGTTATAATCATTCAATAAAAACATGAGGGTTATCTTTTTCCCAGATACACCAGAAAAATTCCCCCAAGCATAAGCACAAAACCGAATTTTTGAAGAGCCTTATCCGGCATTTCAAGGATTTTCTCTATAACAAATTTCATCTTTACCGGAGATGCAAAATATGGAAGACCTTCCACGACCATCACCATTCCGAGCACACATAGGAAAAATTTCATTATACTCCTCTATCATTAAATCAATAGGACACAGATTTTCGCAGATATACACAGATAACATTATGGTATTTATTTAATATCAAATCGTTTTATTGTCGACATATTTTTACAGAGAACGGCGGTGGAAATCAAGACCATTGGTAAACGCTGATGCCTTTCTATTGACAAACCGTGGCTCCGAAGCCCTTTTTTTAGGTGTCAGGTGTCAGGTGTCAGGTGTCAGGTGTCAGGTTTCAGGGTTAAGGATTAAGGGGGAAACGAGGTGACCAACGTATGTTGAATGGATTAGAGAAAACATGGGAACGGAAAGTTTCAGAGCGAGAACGCCGCTGGCAGTTAGCTGAGGAAACGGCAGTGTATGGCGTAAAAAATGAATCGTTCCCTCAGGGCTGGCCCATTACTACTGGACATGTTTCCTGACGCCTGACACCAAATAGCCATAGCAATCTTAGCAAACAACAGCCTTGATTTACACCCAGAAAGCGGTTTACCGTCAGTTTTTCAAGGTAAACGCATTTGATTTCGGTGCAGTGTAGCGTAATGGAGCGTTCTCTCTATATTGGGATTCAAATATGTTTGCCCCGGTCGGGTTTTAAATATGGCTTGACTAATTTTTTGCTTTGGTTCAAAATTTCGTGTCTATCAAATCTGTTGCCACAGAACATCAAAGAAAACATTAAAACACAAGGATTTAAAATGACATATGAACCTGTAATCGGACTTGAAGTCCATGCTCAGCTCAAGACGAAAACAAAGATTTTCTGCAACTGTTCAACATCATTCGGGGCGCCGCCCAATACCCACACCTGTCCGGTTTGCCTGGGTATGCCCGGTGTGCTTCCGGTGCTTAATAAAAAGGTGGTTGAATATGCCCTGAGAATGGCTGTGGCAACAAACTGTATCATCAACCGGGAGAGTAGATTTGCCCGAAAAAACTATTTCTATCCCGACCTCCC